>Ga0210406_10000937_pt1 | contig 37781 bp, 37 predicted proteins | sample IncBWC30MmetaG_FD_155454 | JGI IMG/M metagenome (GOLD analysis project Ga0210406, IMG submission 155454) | Forest soil microbial communities from Barre Woods Harvard Forest LTER site, Petersham, Massachusetts, United States - Inc-BW-C-30-M | ecosystem: Environmental > Terrestrial > Soil >... | reverse complement strand
CCAATCCGCCTACCAGCGGCACTCCCAATCCTTCCTCGATGAATACCGGCCCAAAGGCGCCACCGAAATCCAGCTCGTCCAGTCCCTCCTCGACACCGCCTGGCAAGTGAACCGCGCCGCCGCCGTCGAGACCAACCTCTTCGCGCTCGGCATCACTGAAATGGAGGACCGCATCCGCGCCAACCATCCTGAGGCCGAGACTGCTCTCGCCATGGCCCTGGCCTACCGCGAGCACAACCGGGCGTTCGCCAACATCAGCACTTACGGCCAACGCCTCACCCGGCAGTTCGAACGCACTCTGAATCAACTCCGCCAGATTCAGGCCGAGCGTCGCGCAACCGAAAAGCGTCAGTTCGACGATGCCGCTAAGATTCTGAAAATGCACCAGGATAAGAACGCCCCATACGATCCCACTGACGATGGGTTCGTTTTTTCAAATTCCGAAATCGAGACTTATATGAACCGCGAACGGCGCCGGCAGCAAGCCAATCATCATGACTTCTGCGCCGATGCCTAGGATTTACCAATGGGCCGCGACCCAGCCTAGGGCCAAGCTTTAACAGCCCACCGAAATAGGGGACTTGGAGGCGCAGCCTTCTCCCGTTCGACTCCGATCAACTGTTAATGGGGCAACTTGGCAAATTTGTCCGCTTCTGCTTTGGTCTGGAGGCTCTGAGCCTGATCGCAGGCATCCCCATCTTCTTGATCGCGGCCTTCAGACTGAGCCTGAAGCTGGGATGGCAACAAGCGTCTTCCTCTTTATTCGCCCTGACCGAACTGCTGGCTCTCGGCATGCTAGCGCTGCAAATCGTTCCGGCCATTGCCTGGTGGACGTTGAAGAAGGGCAACCGCCACGCGCGCGCCTGGGCATTGGCGGCGAGCGTCATCAATGTGCTTCCGCTTCCCGCCGTCTCGCGTTCGTGGATGATTTTTTCCGGCCTCAAACACTCCCCGGCCGGGCTGATAAGCGCGCTCATCGGAGTGGCCGGACTGATCGCGTTCTCGCGGGGGCCGGTAGTGTCCGAAGTTGCGGATGCGGCTAAGCCTAAGCCGCAGCGCCTGCCTGGAGATGGAACGAGTAAGACTGCTGAACGGCTGGCCGGTGTTGTGGCAGTTGCGTGGCTGTTCTTCTGTCTCCACTTTTGGAGGGTATGGGGGCGCGGCCAGCATCTGCGTCCGTCGGATTTCCTGGTTTGGGTGGCCGAGGTGCAGGTTGCGGTGTTGATTTGTATCGCGATTCATGAATTCGGCCACGTGCTGGCTGGCTGGGCGTCGGATATGAAGCTGCGGAGTTTTCAAGTTGGACCATTTCGCTGGTTTCATCGGAGAGGCAAGTGGAAATTCAAGCTGCTCGCGGCTATGGGCGGCGTGACTGGGATGGCGCCGATGCGCCTGACCAATGTTCGAGGACGGAGCGCATTCTTTACTTTCGGAGGTCCAGTCGCCTCGCTCGTGCTGGCGGGAATCAGTTGCATCGCTACGCTCACTGCGAAGGGTCATTCTTGGGAAGGGTCTTGGACGCTGCTGAGCATAATCGCCACCATTGCTTCCCTGGACTTCATGGTCAACCTGATTCCACAAAAGCCCGAGGCGCAGTATTCGGACGGCGCGCGCATCTATCAACTAGTGACCAATGGTCCGTGGGCTCAGGTGGAGCAAGCCTTTTCCATGGTGTCGTCCAGTCTCGTAACATCGCGGCAGCCGCGGGACTACGACATCGACGTGCTCCGCGCAGCCGGGAATTTTCTGGCGCGCGGCGACCGTGGCATGCTGCTTCGGTTATATATATGCACGCACTACCTGGACACAGGCCAAGTGCCGGAAGCAGTCGCGAGTCTTCAAGAAGCAGAAACGTTATATGAAGGCGTCGCGGTGCAGAGCCCTGCCGGTATTTGTGCGTTGTTCGTGTTCCTGAACGCGCTCTACAAGCGGGATCTGGCGGCCGCGGAACTTTGGTGGCAACGATTGGAGGCACACCGCGACATCGATTACGATGCGGAATATTGGCGCGCTCGGGCCTCGATTCTGTGGCTGCAGGGGCAGAATGACGAAGCCCTCCAAGCTTTTGAGCGTGGCTATGCGCTGGCGCTCGAGCTGCCTGCCGCCGGCGCGTATGATTACACGCGTTCAGGTTTCGATGCGTTGCGCGACGCGCTTAGTAGCGCACGCACTCCTGCGTGCAGCGTTCCCACTCCTGTGAACGCTTAATTCTTCCGCGCCAGCTTCGCAGGCTTAAAGCTGTGTTGATGTTTTTCCATCCACACCCTGCCGTTGCGGAACGCTACGCCTTCAGTCTCCAGGCGCAAACGCTGCTCCAGGCCGTTCTCGCCCGGCAGCATGATTTTTCCACCGGCGCCCACCACCCGGTGCCAGGGTAGCCCACGCGCGCCACGCAGCGCCCAGACCACTTGGCGGGCGCGTCCTGGAAAGCCGGCGGCACGCGCCACGTCGCCATACGTGGCCACCTTCCCTTTCGGGATGGTTCGGATGGTATCGCGTATCGTGCTGAGCAAAGCCGGCCTATTGCGCGCGGTACCACGCCAGGGTGCGTCGCAGCCCTTGTTCCAGCGTGAACTGCGGGTCGTGACCCAGATCGCGCCGCGCCGCCGTCGTATCGGCCTGCGAATCTCGCACGTCGCCTTCGCGAGCAGCCGCATAGAGGGGCTTCAATGCTATGCCTTCGATTTTCTGTAAGAGGTTCCAGACGTGGTTGAGCGTGTAGCGGTTGCCATTGCCGGCGTTGTACATCTTGCCGCCCACGCCTTTGGCTCGCGAGGCCTTTACGCAGAGTCCCGCGACATCCTCCACATAGGTGAAATCGCGGGTCTGTTCGCCATCGCCAAAGAGCGTCGGAGGCAGCCGCTCAATGAGAGCCCGCATGAACAACGAGAGTACGCCCGAATATGGGCTGGAGGGATCCTGCCGCTCGCCGTATACATTGAAGAATCGCAGGGCTACTGTTTCCAGAGCAAAGCATTCGTTAAAAACACTGGCGTAGTATTCGCCCATCAGCTTTTGAGCGGCATATGGCGACTTCGGCCTCGGAAACATGCTCTCCACTTTCGGCAGGACTTCCGTGTCGCCGTAGGCCGAGGACGAGGCAGCGTAGACTACCCTCCGCACCTTCGCTTCAGCGCACGCGCGAAAGACATTGAATGTGCCGTCGATGTTGACTTCGTGCGAGGGCGCGGGCTCATGAATCGAGCGCGGCACCGACGGAATCGCCGCCAGGTGAAACACCACCTCCGCGCCGGCGATCGCTTTGGCAGTCGCGCCATAGTCGCGAATGTCCGCCTCATTGAAATTGATTCGCGAACGAACTTCTTCCAGGTTCGTGGCATGGCCCGTCAGAAAGTTGTCGATTACGAGCACCTCTGCGTCTGGCTCGGTCAGGAGCTGCCGCACCAGCGTGGACCCGATGAATCCCGCGCCTCCGGTTACCACGAATCGTGTCATACGGCCACTTGCTCGACTATCTGTTGGATGTACCGCAGCGAATCGGCGGCTACCTTCTCTGCGCCTGGCGTAAAGTCAAAAGCCTCCAGAGATACCCAATGATCGTAGCCACGCCGCTGCAAGACCTCGAACAGCGGTTTGAAATCGTAGGTTCCCGTACCAGGATGCCTGCCATCCATTTCGTTGATGTGCACGTGCCGGATCAGATCGAAATAACGATCCACCAGAATTGGGTGCGCCTCCTTTTCATCCACCGCGTTGTGCGTGTCAAACATCGTTCGGACCGCGGGGCTGTTAATTTGCTTCACGATCGTCGCGGCTTCGGCGAGGGTCGTAATCACGTCACACTGGCCGATCGGCAAGGCTTCCACCAGAATGGTCACGCCTCGTTGTGCGGCATGCGGTGCCACGCTCGCGAGGCCGTCCGTGTAATTTCTAGTTGCTTCCTCGCGGGTCAGCCCACCCATTGTGCCGCGTTGCTTAGGCGATCCGAAAACCATGACGCCATTCTCGCCAAGATCAGCGCACAGATCGATGAGATCGAAGACATGCCGCCAGCTGCGTTCCCGAACAGCACGGTCAGGCGTAGTGACGTGGAGACCCTGGGGCGAAGCCATCAGCCAATGCAAGCCTACGAATGTCAGTCCTTGGTTGCGAATCGTATCGCGATAACGCCGCCGCTCTGCAGACGTAATATCGGAAGGCCGGTCCGCCAGCGTGAACGGCGCAATCTCAATGCCTGTATACCCGATCTGACGAATGCTTCGGCACACCTCGGCCAGCGCACGCTTCTCATAAACCTCGTTGCAGATGGCCTGCCGAAAATGATAAGTAGCGCTCACGCCAACTATTCCTTGGTGGCCACCGCTACCAGCGATAGCCCGTGCCATGGCAACAAGCCATCGACGCGCCGCCAGATCCAAACCGTCTTATCGAACATCTTCAGCATCACTTTGCTGATGCGGTTTCGATGCAGCGCTTTTCCATACAGCCACCAGGCCGGAGTCGAGATCTTATTAAGATTCGCCATGCGCTGCACTTTGAAGCCGTGCTCTTCGAGCAGCGTGCTCAGTTGCTGTTTGCTGAATCGTCTCAGATGCCCCAGTTTCTTATCGAGGCTGCCGAACAAAGCGGGACCTTGCGGCGCCAGCAGGACAATCGTTCCGCCGGTCTTCAAAACGCCGTTCGCTGACTTGATCAGGGCTCCGGGATCTGCGGCATATTCGAGCACGTTAACGCACAAGACCGTATCGAATGGCCCGCCCGCCTCCGCGAAATCCTCGGGACGCTCCGGATCGAGCTGGAGCACCGCAACGTTGGGAGTCCGTAGGAAGCGGTTACGAAGCGAGTGCAGGTACAGAGGGTCTTTCTCGGTTGCGGCGTATAGGAGTCTACGGCCCATCAGGCGGCCGGCCAGATTTCCGATTCCAGCGCCCAGCTCCAAAATGGTGTCGCCTAAATGCGGGCGCAGCACGCCCGCCAGCCAGCTCAGATATTGCGGCGTGCCTGTCAGGTTATTGAGAAACGCGCGACCGTACGGTTCCACGTACAGATCGTCGATTATCCAAAACCGCACGATCACGCCCAGCGCTTTGACCCCGTCTTTCCAGCCGATCTTCTTGCCTTCTTCGTAAGTGCGGCCGTGGTAGCTGATCGGAACTTCATAAATCCGGAGCTTGCGTTTAGCCGCTTTCATTGTGATCTCGGGTTCGAAGCCAAAACGGTTCGACCGGATAGGGATGCTCTTTAGCAGGTCGGTGCGAAAGACCTTGTAGCCGGTCTCCATATCGGTCAATTTGAGATTGCAGAACATGTTGGATAGCAGCGTCAGCCACTTGTTGATCATCGAATGCCAGAAGGGCAGCACGCGAGTCTGTTCGCCGGCCAGGTAGCGCGATCCGAAGACTGCATCGGCATGTCCATCCAGGAGGGGCCGCAGGAGCCTGGGATATTCGGAAGGGTCATACTCGAGATCGGCATCCTGAACGATGCAGAAGTCGCCGTGCGCCTCCTGGATCGCGGTTCGGACCGCGGCGCCCTTGCCCTCGTTCACCTTTTTTCGAATCAACCGGATGCCAGGCTCGCGCGCTGCCAGCCGATCCAGGATCTCCGAGGTGCCATCTGTAGAGCAATCGTCGACGATGATTAGCTCCCGATCCATGTTTTCCGGCAGCGGCGCGGCCAGGACTTGCGCCAAGCTTCGTTCCACCATGGTGCGCTCGTTGTAAACAGGGATCAGGATCGAGAGCCGCATTCCCCAGTATAGGGGGTGGTCTGGTACAAAAAAAGGCCGCCCGAATAGGCGGCCCCAGATTCCATGAAAACGTAACTACTAAAAAGTTAGCTTACCTTCGAGTGGTAGTGGCGTGCGAAGGTTCGTCTTCGAATTTTTGCGCCTTCACCCATTCGTCGGCTTGCTTTTGGGCTTCATCTTTTGAAATTCCGTAGCGCTCCTGGATGCGGCCAACCAGTTGATCCTTCTTGCCGGCCACCTGCTCAAAATCGCTGTCCGTGAGCTTGCCCCACTTTTCGCGGGCCTTGCCCTTGAGTTGTTTCCAGTTGCCTTCTACTCTGTCCCAATTCATGATTCACACTCCTTCACCCGGATATCAGCAAGGCGGCGTCCACTCCTAAGTAATTGATTGTTCGATGCCACCTGCAAGTAACGTTGCAAAATGTACTAGGAGAAAGACACGTCCTCGTGATACCACTAGAGATTGGACGCCATCTTTGAGACCAGCCTGCCCGGCGTCGAGCGGCACGGCCGAGGCAAGGTTCGCGATGTGTACGCCGCCGGTGAATTTCTGGTGATCGTTGCCACCGACCGGCTATCTGCCTTCGACTACGTTCTTCCCACGCCGATACCCGACAAGGGAAAGGTGCTGACGCAGCTCACCCTGTTCTGGTTGGATCTGCTGCGCGATATCGTTCCCAACCATTTCGTGTCGGCGAACGTCGCGGATTATCCTGCGCAGTTTCGCGCCTACTGGGAGCAATTGGAAGGACGGTCGATGCTGGTTCGCCGCGCCAGGATGATCGACATTGAATGCGTAGCGCGCGGCTATGTCTCCGGCTCCGGCTGGAAGGATTATAAGCGAGAGGGACGGATCTGCGGCATTTCGCTCCCGGATGGTTTGCGTGAGTCCAATAAGCTCCCTGAGCCGATCTTCACGCCGGCCACCAAGGCTCAATCCGGTCACGATGAGAACATATCTTTCGAAACGGCCGCGAGCGCCATCGGCGACGAACTGGCTGGCCGATTGCGGACTTTGACGCTGCACATTTATCGCCGTGCCGCCGAGTATGCCGAATCCCGGGGCGTCATCATCGCCGACACCAAGTTCGAATTCGGTTTTATCGGCGATCAGTTGACGCTGGCCGATGAAGTGCTCACTCCCGATTCGTCACGGTTTTGGCCGCGCGCCATCTACCAGCCTGGCGGTCCGCAGCCCTCCTTCGATAAGCAATACGTTCGGGATTATCTGGAATCCATTCACTGGAACAAGCAGCCGCCCGCGCCCGCGCTTCCGGCCGACGTCATCCAGCGGACCAGCGATAAATACCGGGAGGCGTATCGCATCCTGACGGGGAGGCCGCTATGAATTGGATCGATCTGCTGCTCCTGCTGGTCATCGTATTCTCGATACTGTCGGGTCTGATGGCGGGCTTCGCGCGCGTCGGAGTTGGATTCATCGCCACAATTCTCGGTATTTTCTTCGGCTTTTGGTGTTACGGAATCGTCGCCGCTTACTTCCTCGATTACGTCAGTTCCCGGGCGATTGCGAACCTGATCGGATTCTTGATCATCTTCATGGTCATTTCAGTGCTGGGCGCGATCGTGGGGCGTTTGCTCGCGAAGTTCTTCAAGTGGGTCGGGCTCTCGTGGTTCGACCGGTTGCTGGGCGGCGCGTTCGGAGTGGTGCGGGGCGTAATTATCGCGATCGCGCTGGTCACGGTACTGATGGCTTTCGCTCCGTCGCCTCCGCCGCGCTCCGTGGTCGATTCCAAGCTGATGCCAACTCTCGCGGGCGCATCGGACTTTTTCGCCCTTATGACACCGCATGAGATCAAAGATGCTTTCCGGGATGCCAGGGAGAAAGCAGAAAAGGCCTGGTCCGAGCACGCGCGCCGCGAATCGGGGGGGCTGCGCCGGGAATGAATCTGTTGATTTTCGACTTGGACGGCACGCTCATTGACTCCAAAATCGACTTGGTCCATTCGGTCAACGCCGCGCGCGAGCTGATGAAGCTGCCGCCGATTTCCGAGGAACTTGTTTCTTCCTACGTAGGCAATGGCGCTCCGGTGTTGATGCGCCGCGCCCTGGGACCTGATGCGAGTGAGGCCGACGTTCAACGCGCCCTCGAATATTTTCTGGGCTACTATCGTGAGCACATGTTGGATAACACGCGGCTATACGCGGGCGTGAAGGAAGCGCTCGATCGCCTGCGTGATGCCGGATCGCACATGGCCGTGCTCACCAATAAGCCGGTCCGCTTCAGCAGGGCGCTTGTGGATGGGCTGGGATTGGGACAACACTTTTTCCAAGTCTACGGCGGCAACAGTTTCGAGCAAAAAAAACCAGATCCGATCGGAATCGAGACGTTGCTCAGAGAAAGCGGCATCGCGCGGGAGCGCAGCATCATGGTGGGCGATAGCGGCGTGGATATCCGGACCGCCCGCAACGCCAACATACGCGCCTGCGGCGTCACCTACGGGTTTCAACCGGAGGGCTTCGCGGAAGATCCGCCTGACCTCGTGATCGACGATATGAACGAGCTAGCCGACTACGTTTTGGCTGAACTGGTTTAGCTGAAGTGTGCCAGCTGCTCGACCTTTTTCCAGGCGGCTCCTGTGTCGATGGAACGAGCGGCCAGATGCATTCCAGCGCGCAGATCGGTCGCCGGTCCCGCTGCTAATAGGGCTGCGGCCGCATTCACTAGCACGATGTCGCGCCTCGGTCCACCCTCGCCGTGAAGCACCGCTATAGCGATGTCACGATTCAGAGTCCGATCGCCGCCGCTCAAATCCGAGGCATTGGCAGGCGCCACGCCGAAGTCTGCGGGGCTCCACGATAGCGGAGTGACCTGGCGCCCTGCTACTTCGAAAACTATGGTCGAGCCGGCGGTGGTTACTTCATCCAAGCCATCGGATCCGTGAACTACAAAGGCGCGCTCTGGCTCCAGTCCAGCGAGCGCTTGCGCCATCAATTCCGCTGTGTGCGGCGAGGGTGCGCCGATCAATTGCCGCTTTGCGCCGGCGGGGTTGGTCAGCGGCCCCAGCAGATTGAACACCGTCCGCATCTTCAATTCGAGCCGGGCCGGCTGAGCGTATTTCATGGCGGGATGGAGCGCGGGCGCGAACAGGAATCCGATGCCGACTTCGCGAATCGCGCGGCCGATTTGTTCCGGGGAAATCGAGAGGCTAATGCCCAGCGCCTCGAGAACATCGGCGCTTCCGCACTGGCTGGATAGCGACCGATTACCGTGTTTGGCAACTCGTACGCCTGCGCCCGCGACGACGAACGCGGTGATGGTGGAGATGTTGAAGGTGGATGGTCCATCAGCGGCGCCGGTGCCACAGGTGTCGAGCAATGGTTCCGAATCTACCGACGCGTCAATTCGAGCGACCTTCTCCCGCATGGCACGCGCGAAGCCCAGGAGCTCGTCCGATGTTTCGCCCTTAGTCCGCAGGCCTACGAGAAACGCGGCGATCTGAGCCGTGGTTGCTTCGCCGCTGAGCACGGCCAGCATAGCTTGGCGCGCGTCTTCGGCCGATAGATTTTCCCGGGCCGCGACCCGGTGAAGGTAGGGCAACAACATGGAGGGCTTTGCTGGTGAGTTTAGCAGGATCTAGAGGCGCGTAAATGGTTATTGATCGCTGGCGAACGTATTGCAGGCCGAGATCTGGCCTGAACTCAAGCCGGTTTGAAACCAGTGGTCGCGCTGCTGTGAAGAGCCGTGGGTGAAGGTCTCGGGGCTGACACGACCGGTGGCCATTTTCTGCAAACGGTCGTCACCCACCGCCGCCGCGGCTCGCAGCCCGGCTCGGATATCAGCCTCGTGAACGATATTGCGTTGCTCGGTCGAGTTGGCCCACACGCCGGCAAAGCAGTCCGCTTGTAGTTCTACGCGTACGGAAAGCGGGTTCGTTTCCGACGGATCACTTCGGCGCATGCGCTCCACTTTGCTTTCGATTCCAAGAATCTTCTGGACGTGATGGCCGATCTCGTGGGCGATGACGTAAGCCTGAGCGAATTCGCCGGGGGCCCCAAACTGGTTCTTCAGTTGATCAAAGAAGCCTAAATCGAGGTAGACCTTTTCATCCTGGGGACAGTAGAACGGTCCGGTAGCGCTTCCAGCTTGCCCGCAAGGGGAGTCGATCGAATCCCGGAAAAGCACCAGCTTGGCATGCCGGTATTGTTTGCCTGCTTGAGCCGGGAGTAAATTCTGCCAGGTGGTCTGTACGTCGTCGAGAACAAACGATACAAATTGAACCTCGGTCTTTTGCGCGTCGCCGGAGACCGGACCGGAGGTCACAGCGGGGCGGTCCGGCACGGAGCCGCCACCCAGGAAGAGCAGAAAGAGGTTGCGATGGAATATTAAGCTGAGGATACCGAGGAGGAGAATCCCCCCGATGCTGAAGTGGGGCAAGCCGAAGCCGGAGAAGCCGCCTCCACCGCCGGTCTCATTCCGCCGATCCTCAATGTCGTTACTTACGCCGCCCGGAGTCCAGTCCATGCCCGGAATGCAGCAATCGACGGTCCAATGTGGCCTAAGGCACTATAGGCGGTTACAGCAGGGCCAATTAAAAGCTAACCTGTTCTTGTGAAGGAAGAAGCCGCTGAAGTGCTTTCGGTCGATGGACGCGAGGTCCGCGTAACGCATCCCGACAAATTGTACTTTTCGAAGCAGACGAACGTCTCGAAACTGGACCTGGTCCGTTACTATTTATCGATCGCGCCGGGCGCTCTAGCCGGAATCGAGGATCGTCCAATCGTGCTGAAGCGCTTCGTGAATGGCGCCGAGGGAGAAGCGTTTTATCAGAAGCGCGCGCCAACGGAGCGGCCTGCGTGGCTCAGAACAGTGACGCTGTCATTCCCATCGGGACGCACTGCCGAGGAGGTTGTCGTAGACGATGCAGCGGGGCTGGCGTGGATCGTGAATCTGGGTTGCATTGAGCTGCATCCGCACCCGGTGCGTTCGGCCGATCTGGAGCATCCAGATGAACTGCGTGTCGATCTCGACCCAGGGCCGGGTGTCGAGTGGGCGGACGTGCGGAGGGTCGCGCTGGAGGTGAAGGCGTTGCTCGAAGAGGTGGGTTTGCGCGGTTGGCCCAAGACCAGCGGGTCTCGCGGAATGCATGTGAACGTGCGCATCCAGCCGCGCTGGACTTTCGGCGAAGTACGCCGCGCCGCAGTGGCGCTGTCGCGTGCGGTGGAGCGTCGCGTGCCGGCGTTGGCCAGTTCGAAATGGTGGAAGGAAGAGCGGCATGGCGTGTTCCTGGATTACAACCAGAACGCGAAAGATCGGACCACTTGCTCGGCTTATTCGGTACGGCCGCTGCCCGACGCCCGCGTCTCGATGCCGCTTAGCTGGGATGAAGTTCCTGATTGCGAGCCATCAGACTTCACCATCCTCACGGTACCGAAGCGCTTCCAGAAAGTCGGCGATCCGCATACGGACATGAACGCTGCAGCGGGTTCGCTCGAACAATTATTGGAACTTGCCGCCAAAGATGAAGCCGCCGGCATGGCGGACGCGCCCTGGCCGCCGCACTTTCGCAAGATGGAGGGAGAAGCACCGAGAGTGGCGCCGTCGCGGGGTAAGTCTGCCGCGGGCAACGCAGTGACCAAGCAACCGAGGACGAAAATGCCGCTGTTGGTGGTGGCGAATTCTCCGGACAAAGCGGCTGCGCTGGCGGGTCTGGAAAGATGGAAGAGCAAATATCCCGAGGTGACCGGGCTGCTCGCTGTGGACGATGTTTTGGTGGACTCCATGCGAGGCCGGTCATCCACCTGGACCCGCATCCGCGTGAACTTGCGGCATGTGCCCGAAGCGATTCGACCGCCGCAGGAAACGCCCGACCCGGACGAGGATCCGACGCGGGAGTGGCGGGAACAGTGGGCGAAGCGGAACTCGAAAGAGTAGTGATAGATCTTGAAGAGTCGCCACGGAGCGTGAGCGAAGGAACTATGAAGAGACCACGCAGTAAAGGCCGTGCCGCGAAGGCGGTCGATGCCGACGAGATTCTTCCCGAGTATGATTTCAGCCGTGCCTCGCGCAACAAGTACGCATCGCGGTACGCCGCGGGAAGTGCGGTAATAGTGTTGGAGCCCGATGTAGCGGCCGCGTTCCCGACTTCTGGCGAGGCCAATGAGGCGTTGCGCGCATTGGCGGGAATCATCAAAAAGCATGGCGTTCGCCGGCCTGTGTCCCGCCGCTAGTTCCTAGGCGATGCCCAGTTATTCGAGTAGAAAGTCGAAATAATCGAGGCGCTAACTTTCTGGAATGGGACTTCCTGCGATGTGTGGGCGGCAAGTTCCACCGGATGGGCGTTTATCCGGCCAAGTGCCATAAATAGGCACCATGAGCCCGCAGCAGACAATTGCGCGCTGCCGCATGAGTTGCAAGCTCGGCGAGGTCGAGCGCGCTACCGATAGCAAGCTCGGCCGCGAGTTAGTTATCAGGGTCTTGCCCCAGGTCAGCGATGCCGGGCGTATGGAGCGGTTTGAGCGCGAGGCCAGGGTGTTGGCTTCGCTGAACCATCCGCATTATCGCCCAGACTCATGGTGTTAATCGGGGAGCTGGTCGAGGCGAAAGATCTCTCCCGGGTGTATACTCACATTTTTAGTTCTGCGGACGGGGGCGCGCATGAAACGACTCCATTTATGTGGATTTGCCCTACTGGCAACGGCCACCTTCTTAATCGGCCAGACAACTAGCGGAGGACCGGTAATTTCCGGTGTCTCAAACAACGCCAGCGGCGGGCCTGCCATTGAAAGTGGCTCGTGGGTTTCGATCTACGGTACCGGCCTGTCTACAACCACGCGGTCCTGGCAGGCGTCCGACTTCTCTGGGAATAACCTTCCGACCAAGCTCGATAACGTCAGCGTCCAGATCAACGGCAAGAAGGCCGCGATCTCCTACGTCAGCCCGGGAATGCTGAACGTGCAGGCACCCACGGACACGACGATTGGGCCGGTGCCGGTCGAGGTCAGCAACTCGTCGGGCACCGCTAGTAGCACGGCAACGCTTCAAAAGTACTCGCCGGCGCTCTTCACTTTTCAGACGAAATATGCCGCTGCCTTGCATAATAGCGATGGCGTCTACGTCGCGTCAGCTGGATATTTCGGAGGCGCGGCCACATCGCTGCCAGCCCAGCCCGGCGAAGCGCTTCAGATCTATGCCACTGGCTTGGGTCCCACGACTCCCGCCGTGACGGCCGGGCAACTAGTCGGCAGTCCGGCTCCCCTGTCGGACCTCAGCCAACTGCACGTGACGATCGGCGGCGTGCCGGCAACGGTGCAGTTCGCAGGCATGACATTCCCCGGCGTTTACCAGATAAACGTAATCGTCCCGCAACTCGCGAACGGCGATCAGCCGATATTGGCAACCATAGCGGGTGTGAGTTCCCAGACAGGAGTCTCCATTCCGATCGTGAACTGGGTGGGCTCGCCCGCCACGGTGACGCTTACGCCCGCCGGCCGCACCGTTCGTTGCGGCGCTACTCTATCATTCACAGCCGAGGTGGCCAACACCACCAACTCGGGGGTGATCTGGCTGGTCAACGGACAGGTCGGGGGCAGTCCCGCTGTCGGGACGATTTCGACCGCAGGCGTCTACACTGCCCCGGCGGATCTGCCGAATACCGCAATGGTAACCGTGACCGCCGTCAGTCAGGCCGATCCTGCGGCTGAGGCCAGCGTGACCGTGAGTCTCCAGAACCCTCTCCCGGTTGTCAAGTCGGTTACCCCTAATCCGGTGAATCCCGGCAATGTGATCATCACGGTTAGAGGAACCGGATTTGCGAATGGAGCCGCCATCTATGTTGCCGGCGCCGCGATGCAAACCACTTTCGTTTCGGACACGGAGCTCACTGCCACTGGCACGATCGCAATGCCGGTCGGGCGCTTAGCGGCCGTGAAGGTCACCAATCCGAATCCCGGCACCGTTACCTCGGCTCCCCTCGCGGTGCCAGTCCGCCCGGCCGTCGAGAAAATGGCATATGCCGACGCGGTCCGCTTCCTCCAGATGGCCACCTGGGGACCGACACCGCAGAGTGTAGTGGATTTGCAGACTCAAGGCCAGCAGGCCTGGCTTTCGGCGCAGTTCTCCCAGCCCGCCAGCACATGGCCCGATCCCAACAGCACTATCGAAAACGTCACGCGCTTGCAGACCGCCTTTTGGAACGTCGCGCTGACCGGCGGTGACCAGCTCCGGCAGCGAGTCGCGCTGGCTCTGGGCGAGCTCATGGTGGTTTCCGCCGTCAGCGATACCACGTTTCAACAGATGGTGGCGTACCAGCGCACGCTGGGCGACTACGCGTTCGACACCTACCGCAACGCGCTCTCGGCCATGACTCTAAATGCCGCGATGGGCGATTACCTGAACATGGTCAACAATGCCAAGGCCACCGCCACCACGTCGGCCAACGAGAACTACGCGCGCGAGTTTATGCAGTTATTCACGCTGGGCGTGGTGCAGCTCCAGCCGAACGGCCTCGCGGTCCTCGTCAACGGCGGCACGGTTCCCGAATACGATGAGGCAACCGTGGCCGCCATGGCCAAGGTGATGACCGGCTGGACCTACGGCGAGGCTCCCGGATACGCGTCGCTCTGGACGAATATGCCGTATTATTTCGACCCGATGATCGCATTTGAGAACTATCACGACACCACGGCCAAGACCCTCAATTTCCCGATACCGTGCACCATCCCAGCCGGAGGCACCGCGGCGAGCGATTTGAGCGCGGCGTTCGATTGCGTTTTCCAGCAGGCCAATGTGGCTCCGAACATAGCCTTGCGGTTGATCCAGCATTTCGTGGAGAGCAGGCCTTCGCCGGCATATGTGAGCCGCGTAGCCAACGCCTGGCAGATGTCCGCGGGGAGTCTCCAGAACGTAATCACCGCGATTCTGACCGACCCCGAAGCGCAGACCCTCGGCACCGGCAAATTGACCGAACCGTTCCTCTACGCGACCAACCTGTTGCGCGCGCTCAACGCCACCATCACAGCTCCCGCCGCGCTTACCGGCCAGAGCACCAACATGGGGCAAACCCCGCTCAGCCCGCCGACTGTTTTCAGCTTCTTTTCGCCGGCTTACGTGATCCCGAATTTGACGCCCACCACGCTGGCGCCAGAATTCCAAACGCTGAATGCGTCTACCGCGCTGGCCCGCGCGAATTTCGCCTGGGCCGCGGTTTCCAACGCCATATCGAGCGGCATTAGCATCAACCTGGCGAACCTCCAGGACCTGGCCAACAATCCGGCCGATCTCGTCGAGGCGATCAACCAGGCGTTGTTCCGGGGCGAGATGGATGACAACGTGCGCTCGATTTTAACCACCGCCGCCAGCGCCTCCAACAGTCTGTCAGCGCGCGTGCGCAGCGCGCTGTATGCCGCGGCGGCCTCGCCGCAGTACCAGGTTCAGCAGTAAAACAGGAGACCGATCGTCATGAAGCTCGAATCTTTTAAATCGCGCCGCGAATTTCTTCGAGTCGGCTGCCGCGCTCTCTCGACTGCCGGCGCCGCCGCGGCACTCCACAGGGCCGGTCTGATGACCGCAAGAGCGCAAAGCTCCAGCGATTATAAGGCGCTGGTGTGCATCTTCCTGTTCGGAGGCAATGACGCCAACAATCTGCTGATCCCCAACCAAACGGCCAGCTACGCCACCTACTCCCAGATCCGCCAGAATTTGGCCATCCCGCAGGCATCGCTGGTGAGCATTTACGACGCCGCTAGTGGCACCACGTATGGGCTCCATCCCAGTCTCGCGCCTCTCGCGCCGCTATATACCACCAACCGGCGCCTGGCCATCATGATGAACGTGGGCACACTGTTGCAGCCGGTGCCGCGTGGATCGAACGGCCTCCCGCAACTCAACTCGGTGCTTTTGCCTCGGAACCTCTATTCGCACTCCGACCAGCAGATTCAGTGGCAGGACGCGACTCCGCAAGGCGGAGGTACCACCGGTTGGGCGGGCCGCCTGTCGGATCGGGTCGCCGCGGCTTCCGGGGGCGTCGTTCCGCCAGCCATCACGCTTGCCGGCAATATTCTGCTACTGGTCGGACAAAACACGCAGCCTTCCGCAGTCACCACCACGAATTTCGGACTGATTGCTCCAGCCAGCGATCCGGGGTCGACCGCTCTGCAGAGTCTGCTCGGTCTCGATAGCGGAGCCACGTTGGTACAGGCGGCCCAGAGTTCGTTACGGAATTCCGTGTCGGTGGCTGCCGCAATCAACGCGGCGCTCAGTAGCAGCGGCAGCGTCGGCGTCACCTTCCCGAATACGTCCATCGGCTCGCAGCTCAGCCAGGTGGCCAAGCTGATCCAGGTGCGTGCGTCGCTCGGCGCCAGCCGTCAGATCTTCTTCTGCAGTCAGGGCGGCTACGACACTCATTCGAATCAACTGGCTCAGCACGTCACGCTGTACAGCCAACTCGTGGCTGCGCTGGTGGCATTTGACCAGGCCATGAGCGCGCTCAACGTGCAGAACAGCGTGACCACATTTACGGAGTCGGATTTCAGCCGCACCTTCCAGCCGAACGGCAACGCCGGCACCGATCACGGCTGGGGCAGCCACGCCCTGGTGATGGGCGGCGCGGTCAAAGGCGGAGCGCTCTACGGCACCTACCCCACGTTGGCATTGGGCGGCCCGGACGATTCTGGTAACCGCGGTACCTGGGTTCCCAGCACGTCGGAGGACCAGTACATGGGCGCTCTGGCAAAATGGTTCGGCCTGCAGCCAGCGGACACTGATTACGTTTTCCCCAATCTGAAAACTTTCAATTATCAATCACCTGCATTCATTTGACGCTCTCGATACTAGAAAGCCTCCGCAAATCACAAGGCGCGACGGCGCACCATTACCTTATCGATCGCGATTTGGGTTAACTGCAGGCTCAATTCGACGGTGAAATTCTGGCCGGCGGGCTCGATTTTGACCCAAACGGAGATATTGCGCCCGAGCTCGGGATCGGAGCCGTTTCAGGGAAGTAATCGGTTACGTTCAGTTGCGGTCCCGGACTTTTGGCGCTCGCGCTCGGAAACGGCATTCTGGAAGTGAGCGGCGGCACAGGCCCTTCACGCACAACCCTGGGTGAGTCAGACGACGCGAGACACGATCGGCCGAAACGTCACAGTGTTGCAGATCCCAGTGAATGCTGACTGTTCAGCGTCTGAAGCCGCGACTCATCGGCCGGCGGCGAAAATCGCGGATAGCTCCTGCGGCGGAATGACTTCGAGTTGGGCATAAGTGCAGTCGGTGGGTTTCTTGTCAGTGCGCCATCTACGGAAATGCGCCATGTGGCGGAAGCGATCGCCCTGCATGTGCTCATAAGCGACTTCGACCACCAGCTCCGGACGCAACGGTTCCCACGATAGGTCTTTGCCTTGGCTCCAGCGACTCTGGCCACCGGGCATGCGATGTCCGGCCTCCGCGTCCGCAAGTTCGGATTCCGCCCAGCCCTTCCAAGGATGATGGGCGAGTGCGTCCTCCCGATAGGTCGCGAGAAATTCCACCAACTCGCGGCGCTTTTCGGCCGTGAAGCTGGCGCAGACGCCGACGTGCTGTAAGGCGCCCGAATCGTCGAAGAGCCCAAGCAGAAGGGAGCCGACCGCAGTGCGCTCGCTTTTCTTGTACCATCGAAAGCCGGCGACAACACAGTCGCAATCGCGCTCGTGTTTGACCTTGAGCATCACGCGCTTGTTCGGCTCGTAGATCCCCGCAATTGGCTTGGCGATCACTCCGTCGAGGCCGGCGCCCTCAAAACGCCGAAACCAATCGGACGCCACGCTCGATTCGCGAGTCGCGGGAGTCAGATGGATGGGTGGCTTAGCCGATGACAGCAGGGTCTCGAGCTTTTGGCGCCGCATGTCGAATGGTTCGCCGCGCAAGTCGCGGTCGCCCTCTGAGAGAAGATCGAAGAACACGATCGACGCGGGGATTTGTTTGGACAAAAGCTTCACGCGCGAGGCGGCGGGATGAAGGCGGAGCTGAAGAGAGTCGAAGTCGAGCCCGCCATCCTTGGCGATGACGATTTCGCCGTCGAGCACGCAACGAGTTGGCAACTGCGCCCGTAACGTATCGACCAGCTCGGGAAAGTAGCGGTTGAGCGGCTTCTCATCGCGGCTCTGGATCTCGATTTCGTCGCCGTCCCGAAAGATCAACGCGCGAAAACCATCCCATTTCGGTTCGAAGATCCACGATCCGGCGGCCGGCAATTCGTCGACACGTTTAGCGAGCATTGGCAAGACCGGAGGATTTACGGGAAGATCCACGCCCCATCTTATACCGTATAATTAGATCGTCGCCCTCAAGCGTGAGCGCCTCCGAAGTAAATCATGTTTGATAACTTATCCGATAAGCTGCAGAGGGTTTTCAAGAACCTGCGCGGCGAAGGGAAACTGACTCCCGAAAACATGGAGGCCGCGCTGCGCGAGATCCGCGTGGCGTTGCTCGAGGCGGACGTCCATTTCCGCGTCGTCAAGCAGTTCATCGAGAACATCAAGCAAAAGGCCATGGGCGAAGAAGTGCTCACGGCGCTGTCGCCGACACAGCACGTAGTCAAAATTGTTCGCGATGAGCTGATCAAGACGCTGGGCAGCCATCAATCCAAGCTGCGAATGGCCAATGAGGCGCCTAGCGCCATCATGATCGTTGGGTTGCAAGGCTCGGGTAAGACTACGACGACCGGCAAGCTGGCGCGCTGGCTCTCGAAAAATGGGCACAGTCCACTGATGGTGTCTGTCGACGTATATCGTCCGGCGGCGCGGCAACAGTTGAGCGTGATCGCGCGGGATATAAAACTTCCGATCTACGAAGGAACGCCTGAAGAAACAAAGCCGGCGGAGTTGGCGCGTTCGGCGCGGCGGGATGCCACGCAAACAGGCCGGGATGTTCTGCTGGTAGACACGGCCGGGCGGCTGCACATCGACGATCAACTGATGCAGGAGTTGCAAGAGTTGAAAGAGCAACTCTCGCCGTCCGAGATCCTGTTCGTAGCGGATGCGATGACGGGGCAAGACGCCGTGAAATCGGCTGATGAGTTTCACAAACGGCTGGGCATTACCGGGGTGATTCTAACCAAGATGGATGGCGACGCTCGCGGGGGCGCGGCGCTGTCGATTCGCTCCATCACGAATCAGCCGCTTAAGTTCGTGGGCGTCGGCGAGAAGTTCGACGCGCTGGAGCCCTTCTATCCGGAGCGCGTGGCGCAGCGGATTCTCGGCATGGGCGATATGCTTTCGCTGATCGAAAAAGTGGAAGAGAACATCGACCAGAAGCAGGCCGAGGAGATGCAGCGCAAGCTGCTGGACGACGAGTTCACGCTGGACGATTTCCGCAATCAGCTGCGCCAGATCCGCAAGCTTGGCCCGCTCGAATCGATCCTGGGAATGATGCCGAACATCGGACCGATAAAGCAGCTCAAGGACGTGAAAGTGGATGAGGGAGAGCTGACGCGAGTGGTGGCCATTATCGATTCGATGACGCCCAAAGAGCGGTCGAATCACATGATCATCAATGGGGCGCGGCGGCGGCGCATCGCCAAAGGCAGCGGGACTACTGTCCAGGAAGTGAACGCCCTGCTGAAACAGTACGCCCAGGCGCGCAAGATGATGAAGAGCCTGAGCGGCGGGGCGGGGATGCTGGGCAAGCGGCTCGGCAAATTCAAGCTGCCAATGCTACAGTAGAAGAGAATGCTAATGATCCGACTGGCGCGATTCGGCGCCAAAAAGAAGCCAACCTATCGCGTGGTGGTGATCGACAAAGAGCGCGCGCGTGACAGCCGCTCGGTGGAAGTGGTGGGTTTCTACAATCCCATCTGCCAGCCGCACGTGGTTACCCTGAAACACGAACGCATCGACTACTGGATTAAGAACGGCGCGCAGCCGTCGGGAACGGTTAGTCGTCTGATCAAGAACAATCCTGCACCGGCTCCGGTAACGGCGTAGGGTCAGCCGACGAGGGCGTCGGCCGCGGTCCAGGGACTACCTTCCTTGATTTCTTAGCGCGCTATCGAGAGAACCCATGTGAACGTCGCACAAGCGGTGGCGAACACGAACGCAACAATCGCCACCTGAGCCGAAGTAAGCCCCAGGATAGGCCTCCGAGACTTCACAGCGCAGTTGACTGATCTTGGGCCGCGTTTTCGATGCAGGCGATTCAACTGGCCGAAAGCCAACGCGAGGAAGACGAGATACACCCCTATCAGATAGTTGCCGAAGGCCGAGAGAACTACATCATGGGCGATCTCCTGTACAAGAACGCGCCCGATACCGTCATTATCAGTTATCGGCCAAACACCTTGCGCACGACATAAGGCGAATCTCTGAACGATGGCCGCGTAGTCTATTTGCTGAGAGTCACCCAGGGCGGCAGTTTGCTTCCGAACGTCCTTTCGATCTGTGAGTAGAGCGCGAGCACGGCATTGCCTGAGGCCTGGAATGAGTCCAGCAGCTTGGCGGGCTCGCCGGTGTTGGTGGATCGAACTCGCTCCAGCATCAAGTGCGCTTGCATGAACCATTCCACTGGGCTTTGTTGCTGCAGGTTGGAGTTGCTGATGAAGTCCACGTAGGCTTGAAGCATTTTGTCACGCTGCTCTCCAGGCGGGATCAGCTCCATCAAAGCCGCGAACACTACGCACTTCTGATGATAGAAATCCGCTTCGGACTTTTCTTGCGTAGGGGTCCAATCGGCCAGCTCACTGAGAAAATCAGCGAGCTGCTGCTGCCACTCGGGTGTGGAACGCTCGGCGTCGGAGAGAGGCTTACCGTCCGGACCGAAGCGTAGCTTGTTGGCATCCTGGAGCAGCCGCTGAGCTTCTGACGACTGCCAATAGCGTTCGATCTTCGGCGTACTGCCCGTCTTAGGCGGTTCCGCCGGACCATTGATCAGAACAGAGGAGCCTACGTCATCCTTGCAAACTGTGGTTTTTTGCCGGTACTTGTCGAAGGAGGCTTGCATTTCGGGAGTCACTATTTGGCTCAGATCGGCAAGGGAAGCCGAGAAAGAACGCTCGTCGGCCTGGACTCCTTCGAGCAGTCCGTTGAATCGATTCCAAAGAATGTCGCGCTGGGCGGGTGTAATGTTGGCAGCTTTGATCACTAGCACGAGCGGGGCCAACTGTACTGGAGAGGTTGCCTGACCGAGGTAATCGAGGAGGAAGTTGACGTGCTCTTCTTTGTCGCGCTCTTTCTGGGTGAAGGCGGCATTGGCGACGGCGCCCAAGGTCTGATAGAAATCCGAAACGTCGTAAACCAGGGCGTCATCGCAACTGAGCGACGTAAGCGTGGGTCGCGGAATGTTCTGAAACAATTCGCGGGCTTTGGCGGCATCGAGCGACAAAAGATCACGCACCGCGCGGCTCTCCAGGGAAAGAGCATCCAGCTTTAGATCGTAGGCCTGGCTGAGATTGCCGGAGCGAGTGTCCCTCATCGTGCCGGAGACTCCGTGCATGCGTACCGGAAATTTGGCGCTGCCAGCCAGTTGAAAGGCCTGTTCCGCCAGATCGAGCCGGGTCGTGCGATCGGGGATTTTGCCCGATTCCAGGACACGCAACAACGCGTCGGAGGCGAACTCGGGCGGGGCGGAATGAGCCAGCTCGACGATGGATTGATATGGTTCGGGCAGTCTCGGCGCTTGGGCAAGTAGCGCGGCGGCCAGGAACAGAAAAAAGTATCGTCGCATGGTCAGAAGCTTACGCCCTTTAGAAATTTACAATGGACGCGAAGGAAACGGCCTCCAGGCTGGCGCCGCCCACCAGCGTGCCATCGATTTCAGGCTGCGCCATGAGGCCGCGAATATTATCAGGTTTGACACTACCGCCGTAAAGTATGCGGCACCGAGCGGCCGCCTCTGGTCCGAAGTTCTTGCGGACTTGCTCGCGGATACAGCGATGAGCGTCGGCGGCCATTTCGGGCGTGGCCACTTTGCCGGTGCCGATCGCCCAAACCGGCTCATAGGCGATGACTATTCCCGCGAATTGTTCGGGTGTAAGTTTGTCCAACCCGCCTACACACTGTGTTTCGAGAACTTGATTCGTCTTGGCGGCCTCGCGCTCGTGGAGTTTTTCTCCAACGCAATAGATCGGAGTCAAACCGCTGTCGAGTGCGGCGACGATCTTCTTGTTCGCGGATTGGTCGGTTTCGCCGAAGTACTGGCGGCGCTCGCTATGAGCGACGATCACCCATTTACAGCCCACAGCTTTCAGCATATCGGGCGAGATCTCGCCGGTGTAAGCTCCTTCTTTCGCCCAGAACAGGTTCTGTCCACCGATCTGGATCTGAGTGCCCTGGCCGGCGTGAACGGCCGCTGGAAGATCGACAAAGGGCGGGCAGATTACGATTTCACAATGAGTAGAATTCCGGACCAGCGGGTTGAATTTGCTAAAGAATGCGGCGGTTTCATCGGGTGTCTTGTACATCTTCCAGTTGCCGGCCATGATGGGGCGTCGCATAGAGAGGATAGGGAATGGGTTGTGAGAAAAGCTAAATGAGCGCGGACAAAAAGCTTGCTCCTTGTGCGATTGAGGCGCCAAAGTTCTGGGCAACCGTTTGGCCGATGTCGGATAGCGTGGATCGCAAGCCGAGATTGGACCCTTCTGGTTTGCGGGGGCGGTAGGCGAGCAGCGGGACGTACTCGCGGCTATGGTCGGTGGAAGGCGTGGTGGGATCGCACCCATGGTCGGCGGTGAGGATCAAGAGGTCGTCAGCCGATAACTTGCGATATAGCGAGGGGAGCCAGCGGTCAAATTCCTCCAATGCGCCGGCGTAGCCTTCGACGTCATTGCGGTGACCATAAAGCTGATCAAAATCGACCAGATTGACGAAGAGCAGGCCCTGGTCAAATTCGTCGAGCGCGGCCAACGTTTTAGCCATTCCGTCGGTGTTGTTTTTAGTCTTCTCGTGATCTTGAATGCCGCGGCCCAAGAACACGTCGAAGATTTTGCCCACGCTGAAGACCGGAACATCCTTGGCTTCGAGCTGATCGAGCAGCATTCCCTTGGGCGGAGGAACGGCGAAGTCCTTGCGGTTGGGCGTGCGGGTGAAAGCGCCGGGCTGTCCAATGAAAGGCCGGGCGATGACGCGCCCCACTTCACGAGGCCCCTGAAGGATTTCGCGCGCGGTCTCGCAGATCTTATAAAGCTCCCATAGCGGGATTACTTCTTCGTGCGCGGCCACCTGAAACACGCTGTCGGCGGAAGTATAGACGATTGGCTTGCCGGTGCGCATGTGCTCTTCGCCCAGTTCTTTTATGATCTCGGTTCCCGAAGCGGCGTAGTTGCCGAGCGTGCCGCGGCCGATCCGTTGCTCGAACTCGTACATGATGTCGGGAGGGAAGCCGTGGGGATAAAGCGGGAAGGGTTTGGCCAAGTGAATGCCGGCCATTTCCCAGTGCCCGGTGGTGGTATCCTTACCCGGCGATGCGAGCGCGCAGCGCCCGAAAGCGGCAGTTGGGTGATCGGAGGGAGCAACGTGGTCCAATGGCTTGATATTGCCGAGGCCGAGCTGCTCGAGATTCGGAAGATGCAGGGTGCGTTTGCGGGCGATGTTGCCGAGCGTGTCGCTGCCGGAGTCGCCATAGGCGGCGGCATCGGGCATCTCGCCGATGCCCACGCTGTCGAGAACGATCCAGGTGACGCGGCGGAAGTCCCCGCTCATTGGCTGATGGCTCCCTTGATCGGGCGCCCGCTGGGCCGCCCGAGCGCCTCATCAATGCGGTCGGACAGCATGTCGACGAAGCGGTCCGGCAGATAGCCGATCATGCGGCTGACCAGCTCGCCGTGCTTGCCGAAGATGATAGTGGTCGGGATGGACGAAACTTGCAGCAGGGTCTGCAGGCCGTCGTCGAAATAGACCTTCTGAGCCCATTTCTGGGAGTCCAGAAAGGGCTTCACCAAGCTGTGGTCCTCATCTGTATCGATGGAAAGAAAGACAACGTCGCCGGAATCTTTGAAGCGCGTCTTCACCTCTTCGTAGAGCGGATGTTGGGCCCGGCACGGTCCGCACCAGGTGGCCCAGAAATCCAGCACGATGACTTTGCCTAGCAGGGAAGAAAGCTGCAGCTTGTCGCCTTCGAGACCGGAAACGGTGAAGCTCATGGGGTCTTTGGTCTGCGCATTGGGATCGTACTGCCGGAGTTCCGAGCGCCGGGCGGCCAACTGGCCGGAGGTCTCGTCGTAAGCTTTGAGGATCACATCGCCGAGGCCCGTTTCAGAGCCGGTCAGCTTGCGATACAGCTCGGCCATACGCACGCGATCATTGACGCCATCCGAGTTGGCGGATTGCAGCGCCGTGATGGTAAACGCATCCGCCAGGTACTGGAGAGCTTGTTGATCCTGGCCGGCAGCGGATAGCCAGCGAGCGGCTTCGTGCGCGGCCTCTACACTGGGGAAGACTTTGTAACTCGATTCGGCGATCTGGATGGCGTCCTGGTTATGGCCGAGCAGGCCCTGGGCTCGAGCCTGGAGCAGCAGAGCGCGCGCCTGACTGCGATCAAATTCATCTTTGCGCTTGGCCTCTTCGCGACCCGCGCCGGGAACAAACTTGTCTTTCTTGTAAGTCGCCAGCACCAGCTCTTCGCAGTGACGAGCGTGAGCCAAGGCGCGTTCTGCGCCGGCCTTGTCGCCACCGTGAAGCTCGGCTGTGGCGACGTGTTCGAGGACCTGCAGATTGTCGGGGTCGCGCGTGAGGACACTTTCGCCGAATTGAATAATCCGGCGGTCGTCATTGAGATCGATGGCGGTTTTTGTCAGCGCTCGTTCCAGCTCGGCTCTTCGAGGCGAATTCGGAAAACGCTGGAGGTGGTTTTCGATCGCTCGCGCAAAATCCACAGGGCTATTTCCGGCCTCGCTGATAGCAGTTTGTAAACTTTCTTCTTCCGCCTTGGACAGGTTTTGCTGGGCGTACAGAGGGAGCGCTGCTAATACGAGGGCTAGTCCAAAGCACTTCATGGCTGCGCTTTCTCTGGGACCACCGGCTTTCGAATGGATTCGCTCAGCCCGGCAGCTCGCTCGCGCGCGATGTGCAGAAAGCTTTCGTTCTTAGCGATGCGATCGAGCAACGGGAGAAACTGTTCGGGCGCCACCAGACGCTTATGCTCGTAGGTGATCTGAATCTGGAGCAAGATGTCATTCACGCCCAGCTTGTCATAATGGACGGTCCGATCGAGCTCGATGAAATGCCGCTCGGATTCGGTGATGCGCTCAAACCAATCCAACAACGCCTGAGCATTCGTATCTTGCGAGTAATTGAATTGGATCTCGTGTTTGTCGCTGCCGTCTTCGAAACGAAAGGTCTTGGTGCCCATGTTGGCGACCTTCAAACCGGACTCGACGGGCCGTTGGAACCGGCCGAGCTTTTCGGCCAAGCCGAATATCTCCTGCGTGTCGGCAGGCGGGAGTTGAAGCTTGATCGGATTGTCGTCGTCCTTGGCTTCCTGATAGGTCACTTGACCGTCCGGCTGGAGCGTGATCGCTGCGTATTCCGGTGTGCTGCCTTTGAAAAACTTGGAGTAAAAGAGCCGAGGCTCGGCGAGGGCGATAGCCGCCGAAAACGCCAGCAGCATGGCCACGCGCTTTTTCATCGCGCTGCTCTCAAGCGGAGCTCCGACGATACGTGGGTGGCGTGGCAAATGGCCACTGCGATGGCGTCGCAGGCATCCTCGGATTCGATCTCTTCGCGGAGGCCTAGCAGGGAATGCACCATCAACTTCACCTGCTGTTTCTCGGCGCGTCCATAACCGACTACGCTGGTCTTGATTTCGAGCGGCGAATACTCGCCTACCGGCAATCCAGCCTCCGCCATGGTCAGCAGCACCACGCCGCGCGCGTGCGACAGTTTCAACGCGGTTTTGACGTTCTGGGCGTAGAACACTTCTTCGACGGCGGCGGAATCCGGTGTGTGCGAACCGATCACCTCCCGCAGCCCGCGCGCAATCGTCAGCAACCGGATCTCCAGGGGTTCTTTCGGCCGGGTCTGGATGCAGCCGGCGGCGATCATGCGGTGAGAACGGCCGTCGCTCTCGATCAGACCGTAGCCGGTGTGTGCGGCGCCACAGTCGATGCCCAGTATCCGCATGGCCGTTTAAGCCAGGGCCTCTAATTCCTTTTCGTCGACGTCGAAGTTGGAGTAGACGTTCTGGACATCGTCGTGCTCCTCCAGCGCGTCGCTCAGCCGCATCATCCCTTGGGCGTTCTTGCCGTCCAGCTTGAGCAGGTTCTTGGGAACCATGGCAATTTCGGCGGACGCCGTTGGTATCCCGGCATTTTGAATGGCCTGCAGGACAGCGTCATGCGCTTCGGGACGGGACAGCACTTCCCAACTATCGCCATCGTCTTTAAGGTCATCAGCGCCGGCATCCAGCGCGATGGTCATGAGCTGATCTTCGCCGGCCTTGTCCTTTTCGATGAGGATCTGGCCCTTGCGCTCGAACATCCAGGAAACACTGCCGAGCTCGCCGAGATTGCCGCCGTTCTTGGTGAAGACGTGGCGAATCTCGCTGACGGTGCGATTGCGATTGTCAGTGGCTACATTGACCAGAACAGCCGCGCCGCCGGGTCCATAACCTTCGAATACGATTTCGTCGATCTGACCGCCCTCGAGTTCGCCGGTGCCGCGCATGATGGCGCGCTTGATATTCTCGGCGGGCATGCTTACTGCTTTGGCGGCGGTGATGGCGGTGCGGAGGCGCGGATTCATATCCGGATCACCGCCCTGCCGGGCGGCAATCATGATCTCCTTGATAATGCGGGTGAACGCTTTCCCGCGCTTGGCGTCCAGGGCGGCCTTTTTGTGCTTGATAGTCGCCCATTTTGAGTGTCCTGACATTGTGAATCCTTAAGTCGGGGAGAGCCTGACAGCATTAGGATATCACTAGGGGCAGTGGCTCCGATTGTCGCCCGAGGATGCGGGGGAGATTGGGGATTGAGTGGCCTGTCTGTAATCTTATGTACAAACTTTGCTTACTTATGACGTTGTCGGCTGTGGTGTTGGGGGGCCAAAGCCTGGATCAGAAAATCCGGCAGGCCACGGCTAATTTTCACGGCGCGACGAGCTTATTTGCCAAGAATTTGGACACCGGCGCAAGCTATGGACTGCGAGAGAATGAGCGTGTCCGAACCGCCAGCACGATCAAGCTGGCCGTCATGGTCACGGTATTCGATGCTGTGGAGCACGGTCGCGCGAAGTGGACCGACAAACTTACCCTTCACGATAGCGACAAAGTTGGCGGCACGGGCGTTCTCTTCGAATTTTCCGACGGCATGCAATTTCCAATTCGCGATCTGGTGCACTTGATGATCGTCCTCAGCGACAATACGGCAACGAATCTGCTGCTAGATCGCTTCACGGCTGACGTAGTCAACGCCGAAATGGATTCGTTGGGCTTGCCAAACACGCGCTGCCTGCGGAAAATTCTGATCGGGGGAAAAGGGCCCAGCGGAGTGAGCCAAGCCGGACGGCTGGAAGAGAGCCAACGCTTTGGACTGGGAGTAAGCACGCCGCGCGAGATGGTGAGCCTGATGGAGAAGATGGAACAAGACGAACTGGTGACCCCCGCGGCGTCGCGGGAGATGATCGTCATCCTGAAACGCCAGCAGGATAAGAGCGGCATCGGGCGGAAGACGGGCGAAATGCCGGTGGCCGACAAGACGGGGTCTCTGGATCACTTGCGGAGCGATGTCGGGGTGGTTTATACAGCAGGGGGCCGCGTCGCGATCGCAATCACCGTGGATGAGATCCCGGAGGTGAACTACTCGCCCGATAACGCCGGCAGCATTTTCATTTCGCAACTCACCGGCCTGCTGCTGGACGGACTGGCGAAGCATGAAAACCAACGCGACGCGCATCCTCGATAGTCTGGGCATCGCCTACCAGCTTCGAGAGTATGCAGTGGATCCGGACGATCTGAGCGCGGAGACAGTGGCAGCGAAGATCGGATTGCCGGCGGAACAGGTTTTCAAAACGCTGGTGGTGCGCGGCGACCGCGGCGGTGTGTACCTGGCAATCGTGCCCGGGAACAACGAAGTGGATGGAAAGGCGCTGGCGCGGCTGACTGGAGACCGCAAAGTAGAATTGGTCCCGCTCAAGGAGGTCCAACAGCTTACCGGATACGTTCGCGGTGGGGTCACCGCGCTGGGAGCGAAGCGCGACTATCCGGTTTACGCCGACGAATCGATCGAGTTATTCGATGTGATCTCCGTCTCCGCAGGCGTACGCGGTACGCAGGTTCTCCTGGCGCCCGGCGACTACCTTCGCGCGGTCAACGGTAAAGTAGCGGCGATCGGTCGCGAAAAGTGACATCGTTGTTGCACTTGCGTGAGGCAGTTCACGCTAGCGCCATTCAGAAAGTTTTCCTTGACGCGAACGTTAGTTTGGGAGTATAAAGTCTCTTTCCCCCTAAATGATGATCACGGTTGATCCTGTGCTGATCAATTTTTGAGCGTACGGAAGGAAATTCCGAAAATGTCTGCTGCGCAAGCCGTTTTGGTTGAAACCGACTTCTTAGAAACGATGACGTCCGAACCGTCCTCAGACGAACTGGTTCGCGATCTGATTCACGATCTGCGCCAGCCGTTGAGTTCGATCGAGGCCATCGCCTACTATTTGGAAATGACTTTGCCGCCTGGACAGATTCAGGCGCGACTATACATGCGGCGTCTTCAGCAGTTGGTAGACCAAACCAGCTCTATTCTCCAAGACGCTGCCGCCGGGGTTGGAAAGGAAGTTGCGAGCCTCGCGTAGTCTCACGATCCCTTTAGTTCGCGCAATTGCTTTTCAATCTCGGCTACTTCCTGGCGAAGCTCCGGCAAACGCGCCAGGTTGGCCAGTTGCTCCAGATGCTGCTTTAGCGGCCGCGCCGGTGTACCCCAAACCACCTGCCCTTTACGGACGATCTTGGAAGTGAGAATCCCGCAACCGGAGCCAAGCACGGCGCCGGATTCAATGCGTGCCTTGTCGCCGATGCCCACCTGGCCGCCGATGATCGCGTAATCTTCCACTACTACTCCGCCGGACAACCCGGTCTGAGCGGCAATTAGCACGTGACGCCCGATGCGGCAGTTGTGTGCAATGTGGACCATGTTGTCGAGCTTTGCGCCATCGCCGATTTGCGTCACGCCCAGCGCCGCGCGGTCGACGCACGAGTTAGCGCCGATTTCGACGTCGTTACCGATCTCCACGCGTCCAATTTGCGGGAACTTTTCGTAATGGTCGCCGCGCAGAACGAAACCGAAACCGTCCGCGCCCAGCACCACTCCGGAGTGCAGCACGGCACGATCGCCGATCGTTACACCGTTATAGATGGTGACATTGGCATGCACGTTGCAATCAGTTCCGATGTTCACATAGTCACCGATGACGCAGCCCGCGCCGATGCTGGACCTTTCGCCGATCCGGGTACTCGCGCCGATGGTCGCGTGGGGTCCGATGGCTGCTGATTTCGCAATGTCGGCGCTGGCCGCGATCACCGCGGTTGCATGCACGCCCGGCTGAGTTCCCGGTGAGGGATAGAGAAGTCCGATGGCGCGCGCGCATGCTCCGCGAGGATCGGCGACGCGGATGAGAGTCCGCCCCGCGGGAAATTCGGGTGTCACGAGAAGGCAGCCAGCACTTGAGAGGTGCGCTTGCGCGGCGGCCTTGCGGCTGCCAACGAATGCAATTTCTAGCGATCCAGCGGACTCGAGCGGAGCTACTCCACTGATCTCCAGATTGCCGTCGCCCTCCCAAGCCGCATTCAATTCGCCCGCAATTTCGGTGACTCGCAATCCCGACCTCCCGCCACCCTGTATCATACAAACTTATGCCGGTTGATCCTTCCGCCCTAGTGGCGCCTACGGCGCGTGTGCATCCTCGCGCGCAAGTGGGGCCACAGGCGATGATCGGCGAATATGCGATCGTCGAAGAAGATGTCGTGATTGGCGCGCATTGCCGCCTGGAGCCGTACGTTTATGTGAAGCGCTGGACGACGTTGGGCGAACGCAACGAGATCTCTTCGGGAACCGTACTTGGCACCGATCCGCTCGATAAGAACTTCACTGGCGAGCGCAGCTATCTGCGCATTGGCAACGGCAACATTATCCGCGAGCACTACACGATTTCGCGGGGCACTCAGCCGGAAAGCGTCACCGAAATCGGCAACAGCAATTACATCATGACGTCGGGTCACGTCGCGCACAATTGCAAGATCGGCAACAACTGCGTAATCGCCAGTTGCGCGCTGGTGGCCGGGCACGTGGAGGTGGAGGACCAGGCGTTCATTTCCGGCGGAGTGGTGATTCACCAATTTTCTAAAATCGGGAAGCTGGCCATGATCGGTGGCAATTCGCGGGTCAACAGCGATGTCCCGCCGTTTTTCCTGTATTCGGACTTCAACGTCGCGCCCAAGGGCCTGAACCTGGTGGGGTTGCGGCGAGCGGGGTTTAAGAGAGGGGAGATCGACGCATTGAAGGCGGCTTATCGGATTCTTTATAGATCGGGATTGAAGCTGGACGAGGCGTTGGCGCGCATTGAAGGCGAGTTGGACACGGAGCACACGCGCCATCTGGTGAATTTTATCCGCGCAAGCAAGCGAGGAATCTGCAGGGAATGATAATCTCACAGGCTGGCACACGTGACGCAAACTGACCTGCCGCGCAAACTCGGCCTGCTCGATTCCCTCGCCATCGTCGTGGGGATCGTAATCGGGGGTGGGATCTTTCTGGTCCCTAACCTGGTAGCGCGTAATCTTGGCTCGGAAACTTCGATCCTGGGAGTCTGGCTCTTCGCGGGCGTCGCGTCTTTCTTTGGAGCGCTGGCGTGCGCCGAACTTGGCGCCGCGTTGCCGGCTACCGGCGGACAGTACGTTTATTTGCGGGAAGCATACGGTCCGCTGGGTGGATTTCTATACGGCTGGACGATGTTCGTGGTTGCGCGTACGGCGCAAGTTTCCTGGATGGCGGTCACGTTTTCGCTGTACGTTTCTTACTTCGTTCCCTTGACTCCGATGGCATCGAAGCTGCTCGGCATCGCGGCCATTGTTGTCCTTGCAACGATTAACTATCGCGGGGTTTCGGGCGGAGCGCTGGTTCAGAAGAGCTTCACGTTTGCGAAAGTTTTGGGACTACTGATTATCATCGGCGGCGCTTTTTTCTTTGGTAGCCATGCTCGCGCGGCCTCGGCGGCAGCCATGCCCCAGTTTTCGATGGGCCATTTTGGAGTCGCGCTGATCGCCTGTCTGCTGGCGTATGACGGCTGGGTCCAAGTGACTTTTGTAGCGGGCGAGATTCGAGATCCGAAACGAAATATCTTTCGGGCGCTGGCGCTGGGGGTGGGCATCTGTGTCGCCATTTATATGCTGGCGAATGTGGCGTACCTGCACGTGATGTCGATCCCCGAGATTGCAGCCAGCGATCATGTGGGCGCGTCCGCGGCGGAACGTATTTTGGGACCGGCGGGTGGGACCCTGGTGGCTGTGATCATTCTGCTGTCCATTATCGGCACCATCAACGGGTGCTTCTTGACGAGTCCTCGAATCTATTTCGCGCAGGCGCGCGATGGACTGTTCTTCTCGAAGTTCGCGGAGATTCATCCGCGCTTTTCAACGCCGGCCTTTTCGATCGTGGCGCAAGCCACTTGGGCTGTAGTTCTGCTGCTGAGCGGCACCTATGAAACGCTGCTGGATTACGCGATGTTCGCGCTGTGGGTCTCTTATGCGCTCATGGTCGCCGGCATGATTTTGCTGCGCCGCAGGCAGCCGCAAATGGAACGGCCATATCGGATGTGGGGCTATCCAGTGACGCCGCTGCTCTTTCTGGCGGTCGCGGTCTGGTTCTTGGGAAATACGTTGATCGAAAAACCTGGGCCTTCAGTAGCTGGATTGTTGTTGATTGCCACCGGCGTGCCAGTTTACTTCGTGTGGCGTAAATCGGGCCGGCGGACGGCGGAGCCTGGCTTCGTTAAGACCGGCATAGTTAAGGAGAGGTCAGGCGGGTGATGACCAGTCCCGCCTGACCGTTACGCCTCGGAGGAGAGAGCGTAATTCTTGTCTGCTGAGTAGTGGCGGCCTGACGGCGTTATTCTCGGGGAATGTCTGGAACGTGCCCTGTGCGACCGCGAGGAGGGGGTAGCTTCCGACGCGTCCCAGCTTTGTTCGTGAACAGTGGCGACTTTATGATCTCCCAATAGCAGGCTGACACGTGGATCTACGCACTCGTCAATGTGGACGCGCATTCGAGAAACTGGCTATTCGCGAAAGCCAGGACAGACAGAACCTGCTGCCGGGTGATGGAGCGATACAGTCCCAAGAACTGATCAATCCTAAAGGTGACTGGATTGGGAATCAAACGCAGCATATCCAACGTCGCGTAGCGTGGCTCCTACTGAAGCTCGCGAACGGCCCGGTATACTCCTCTACCCGCTTCCGGTAAGTAATAGACGCCGAGGAACTCGTCGCGATTGGGCGCTGAGGCCGCGTAGCAGGCCAGATCGATAGCCATCGGCAGAACCAGACCGGAATTGTAGTCGGTATGTTCGCCTATCAGGTTGGCACGGCCCGGAGCCCGCGTGATATCCGGCGTATTCAGATAGCGGGTTTCGAAAGCTTCGATTACGTGCTGCGCCGGGCTAGCCACAGCATCACGCCTCCGAAGACGAGCATTGAAATGCCGCAATACAGATTCACATTCGCGAATTCGAGCGGCGCGTGATATCCGGTGGCAAGCCCGGTAATACCCACCAGAAGCCCGACCAGAGCGAAGAAGAGGCCGATTGGAATGCGGAGATCGGACATATCACCAGAAGATCAGATTCAATGCAATCAGCGCCACGATCACGATGATCGCGAGAGGCGCCGGCCGTTTGTACCACGGCAAATCGGCATCGTGGGGAATGTCGGTCAGCCCGTAGACCAGATTGTGCAGGTCTGAGGCGGGTTTGGGCTGCGACGCGAGGCTGACCAAAATCGTAACCAGAAAACAGGCCGACCACGCGAAGATGGCAATCCAGAAGTTCTGCGCCATGGTCGAGGGGAACGTATGCAGCACGCTTCCTAGCCAGCCGCCTTTGTTCTCGGCCACAGTCAGCCCGTGCGTCGCAGCGGCCGCTGTTGTTCCTGCCAGCAATCCGCTGAAAGCCCCATGCCCGGTGGCTCGCACCCAGAACATGCCTAGCAGGAAGGTCGCAAAGAGCGGAGCATTGACGAACCCGAAAACGAGCTGGAGAAAATCCATGATGTTGTTGAAGTGCGATGCCAGATACGCGGTGGCGATGGAAAGCCCCACGCCGACTACGGTGGTCACCCGGCCTACGAAGAGGTAATGGGAATCGGGCGCGTGGCGGTTGATATGGCCCTGGTAAAGATCGTAGGTCCACACGGTGTTGAAGGCCGTGACGTTGCCTGCCATACCCGACATGAACGAGGCCATCAGGGCCGTGAGCCCGACGCCCAGCATGCCGGAAGGATAGAACTGAGCCATCAATGTGGTGAGCGTTTGATCGTAGTCCAATCCGCCGCCGGCCTTGGACGGAATCGAGTACCCGAGCGCCATGTGCGAAAGCGCTAGCGCCGCGATTCCGGGCACGATCACGATGAACGGCATCACCATCTTGGGAAAAGCCGCGATTAACGGCGTGCGCCGGGCGGCCGACATCGAGTCCGCGGCCATGGCGCGTTGTACCACCAGGAAGTCGGTACACCAGTAGCCGAACGAAAGGACGAACCCGAGACCGGCCACCAAACCGAACGCTTCCACGCCCATCGGATTTTGGGATGCATCGCCGACATACTTCCAGGTGTGGGTCATCACCGGGGGCAGCCGCGACGCCATGCCGCTCCATCCGCCGGCCTGGTGGACGGCCAGCATCGCAAGCGGAGCGAAGCCGAGAACGATGAGGAAGAACTGCAGCACCTCGTTGTAAATCGCGCTGGTGAGCCCGCCCAGGAATGTATAGATCAGAACGATGGCGGCCGAAAGCAGAACGGAAGCGGTGAAGCTCCATCCCAAGACGAGCTCGAACAGCAGCCCTAAGGCGTACATCGAGATTCCGGACGAGAAGATGGTCATCACCGCAAAGGTGATCGCGTTCAGCGCCCGCGTTTTTTCGTCGAAGCGCAGCTTCAGATATTCGGGAACGCTGCGCGCGCGGCTGCCGTAATAGAAGGGCATCATGAAAACGCCGACGAACAGCATGGCCGGGACCGCGCCGATCCAATAGAAGTGCGCGGTCATGATGCCGTACTTGGCCCCGGATGCGCACATGCCGATCACTTCTTGGGCGCCGAGGTTCGCCGCTATGAACGCCAGGCTGGTGATCCAAACGGGAACAGATCGTCCGGATGTCAAGAAATCCGCGCTGGTGGAGACCTTCCGCCTGACCAGCCACCCGATGCCCAGGACGAAGGCGAAGTACAGCGACAGGATCAGGTAATCGACGGGGGCTAGCTTCAATCCACCGAAAGTCTAGCATATGCGCCGGGGGTTTCCGTTGTGTGCGATGATTGCTCCTTACTCGTCAGATGCTCGTCTACGCCGTCACCATTTTCCTCAGCGCGTTTCTGCTGTTTGAAGTGCAGCCCATGATCGGCAAGATCATCCTGCCCTGGTTTGGAGGCGCGGCTGCCGTTTGGAGCACATGCCTGCTGTTTTTTCAGGCCGCGCTTCTGGCTGGTTATTTATATGCCCACTGCTCCACGCGATATCTAAAGCCGCGGCATCAGGCGTTTCTGCACATCGGCTTGATGGCGGTGAGCTTGGCCTTGCTTCCCATCATCCCGTCGGCTACGTGGAAGCCGGTCCAAGCCGGCGATCCTTCCACGCGGATTCTCTTGCTGCTGACTGCGACTATCGGATTGCCTTACGTCCTGCTATCGACGACCAGCCCATTGCTGCAGGCCTGGTATGTGGCGGCCAAACCGGGCGCGGTTCCGTATCGATTGTTCGCTCTTTCGAACCTTGGGTCGCTGCTAGCGCTGTTTACTTTTCCAGCGCTGGTGGAACCCCTACTCGCGACCCGAACGCAAGCCATGAGCTGGTCGGGTGTCTACGCGATATTTGTGGTGATGTGCGCGGTCGTGGCATGGACTACGCTTCGAGCCGCAGCTTCGAAACTTAAGCAAGGAAAAGTTGAACCGGTCCCGGTGGCTGAAGCGACTTTGTCGAATCCGGCGACGGCCGAGCCCCCGGCGCCTAATTGGTTGCTGCACGTGCTTTGGGCGGCGCTGGCGGCCTGTGCGTCGGCGCTATTACTCGCCATAACCAATCACTTGAGCCAGAATGTCGCTCCCATCCCGTTTCTGTGGGTGGTTACCCTGGGCGTTTATCTGCTCAGCTTCATCATTTGTTTCGAGCGCGAGAAGCTTTACTATCGCCCGGTGTTCCTCCCGCTTCTGGCCATTGCTTTAGGAGCCGCGAGCTTTGCCATTTATTACGACGAGGGCAACGCGAATCTCAAGTGGTCTATTCCGATCTTTGTGGCCACGCTTTTTGTCTGCTGCATGGTTTGTCATGGTGAGCTAGTACGGCTCAAGCCGGATCCCCGGCATCTTACGAATTTCTATTTGATGGTCTCAGTCGGGGGCGCGATCGGTGGTTTGTTTGTCGCGGTGGCCGCTCCGCATGTGTTCCACAGCTACGCCGAATTGCCGCTCGGGATGATCGCGTGTCCAGCGCTGGTGGCGATTGTTCTGTGGATTGCACCCGGCTGGTCATCTGTCAGGGGAGTGCAGATTGTCCGCGTGGCGATGATTGTCGTTACGGTAGCGCTAGCAGGATACCTGGGGTATCAGAAGCGCCTGGAGAATCGGCGCTATCTCCTTTCTGTTCGCAATTATTACGGAGTGCTCCGCGTTTACGATTCACCGGACGCCGATGAGCACACGCCCGCTCGCAAGTTGATTCATGGCACGATCAATCACGGCTCCCAGCTTTTGGATGTGAAGGCGCGACGCACGCCCACCAGCTACTACGGCCCGAAGTCTGGAATGGGCCGGGCCATCCGATATTTCGAAAGCAAAGGGCCGATCCGCGTCGGCTCCATCGGACTGGGCGCGGGGGTCACGCTCAGTTATTGCAGGCCGGGCGATTTCTTCCGGATTTATGAGATCAACCCGCTCGATTTTCAGGTCGCGACCAGTTGGTTCACGTTCTTCAACGATTGTCAGGGAGATCACCAGGTACTGATGGGCGATGCGCGCCTAACCATGGAGCGGCAGCCCGCGCAGAATTACGATGTGATCGCCGTGGATGCGTTCACCAGCGACGCTATCCCGGTTCATTTGCTGACGCACGAATGCTTCGCGGTGTACTTCCGCCAACTTCAGCCCAACGGGATTTTGGCGGTACACGTGTCAAACCGCTTTCTGAATCTGGTGCCGGTGGTGGCGCGGAACGCGCACGATTTTGGCAAGACCGCGGTGATGGTGGACGATGATGGCGAAGACGAGGACTATCTATCGTCGAGCGATTGGGTGCTGGTGTCGGGCGATGCTGAGGTTTTCAATCGTAACTTTTTCAAAGGTCATGGCATCGAGACCGCGCCGTTACGTCCCGGTTTGCGGCCGTGGACGGACGACTATAGCAATCTCTTTCAAATTCTGAAGTGATCGCAGCCCGGCACGGCAGATCAGGCGGGTGACGCTGATTTTGAGGATGGGCGGGGAGTGTGGAGGCGTGATATATTCGAGGTTGCGTAAGGGACGCATCCGGTCCGCGGAAAGGGTAGAAGCCCACCTGTTCGCAGTATAACTTAGCGAATCTTCTTTCAGCCCGACGTGCGGACAACGGGCGCTTTGATGAAAGGAGTTCGCAATGTCGAACTATTCCCCAGACGCGCCACGTCCGCTTCCCGAAAATCCGAATCTTCGCCATCTTAAGGACCAAGCTAAGGATCTGTTCAAAGCCGCTGGCGCCGAGTCAATCACCGATGCACCATTCAAGATAGCCAGGATCTACGGCTTTTCTAATTGGCCGAAGCTCAAGGCACACGTCGATTCCCTCGAGGACATCGGGCAGCTCAAGCAGGCTATAGACGGCAACAGGATCGACGAAGTTAAAGCGCTCATGATCCGCAACCCGGCTCTGCACCAGGCGCCACTGGGTTATGCAAAAAACGGGCCGCTCACCTGGGTGGCCGAATGCCGTGTACCTTGGGGGCCGCCCGCGCCGGCCAGGCTCGAGATAGCTCAATGGATGATTGAGAACCGGTCAGACGTCCATCAAGGTGGGGACGGTCCTCTGATGCGCGCGGCGCTCAGAGGTGAAAGAGCGCCCATGATGGAACTTCTTGTCGCCCACGGCGCCAATGTCAATGCCGAATGGAATGGGCATTTCCCAATTCTCTTCGCACCGTGTGAATCCGTAGACCCAGTTGCACTGCAGTGGCTCTTGGAGCACGGCGCAGATCCCAACTGTCCGAAGCCGGGAAGGCGCACGACGGCGATGGACTATCTAATAGGAACCTATGTCCGTTCTTCGGAACTCGGAAGGTGCCTCGATCTGCTCATCAACGCAGGCGGTATTTCGCGATACAACTTGCCGGGCGTGCTGGACACCATCCAGGATCGGGTGGAGCGGCTCGCTGAACAGCTTGATTCGAATCCCGGACTGGTGAGCGAACGCTTTCCGGGACTCGACTGCGGCAGTACCGGCGCGCGCCGGCTCCTGCTCCAGGGGGCGACGCTCCTGCACGTGGCCGCGGAGTACGGGAGCACCGCTGCCGCCCAGCTTCTGATCGATCGTGGCGCCGAAGTAAACGCCCGCGCCGCCGTGGACGCAGCCGGGGTCGGAGGGCAGACGCCAATATTCCATGCCGTCACTCAGTTTGAGGACCGGGGTCTTGCAATGGCACAACTCCTCTTGGATCATGGCGCCCAACTGTCGGTGAGGGTGAACCTTCCCGGCCACTATGAGCGGCTGGATGAGGTGGTGGAGTGCACGCCGCTGGGATACGCGCTGCGGTTTCCCGGTATGGAGTCTCTCGGCGCCAACCAGAGGACCGTGGCACTGTTGCGAGAACGAGGAGCATCGGAGTAATGATTCTTTGTCGGGGCGGTATGAAGTGTAGGCAGTCATAGCTGCGTCTTTTTTTGGGTAATCAGATTTTGGCGAGACCGCGGTGATGGTGGACGATGATG
>Ga0210406_10000936_pt1 | contig 37782 bp, 30 predicted proteins | sample IncBWC30MmetaG_FD_155454 | JGI IMG/M metagenome (GOLD analysis project Ga0210406, IMG submission 155454) | Forest soil microbial communities from Barre Woods Harvard Forest LTER site, Petersham, Massachusetts, United States - Inc-BW-C-30-M | ecosystem: Environmental > Terrestrial > Soil >... | reverse complement strand
CATGATGAAGCCGCCCACCAATGCCAATACAATTGAGGCAGCCAAGCCCCAGGCGAACGACCCAACAACCATTTCCTCCATTTCGAGAAGTTGATGCGTGCTCCAACCGACAAAGAGGTAGGCGCCGCCCGGCAGAACAACCCCGTGGCCCCGGATGGCGGAAAGTCCGGAATTTTTCGCCTTGGTTTTGCGCCACTCGCGGACGCCCGGCTTTGGATCTATGGCCGGTAAATTGCCCGCCAGCACCCGGCCCTTGGAATCCTGCAACAGATAGTAAAACCCTGACGGATGCTTGGCGAGCCCCTGCACCACTTGTCCAATGGCATCAGCGTTTCTCCCCGGCGAGTCGGCAAGAATCTCCTCGACTTCGTTGTTGACGCTGTCGTCAATTTGATGACGCATGAACTGAGTCGTGGATATGAAAATCACGCTCAGAAGAATGACGAACGTAATACCCGTCATCGTCGCGTACATCAGTGCGAGGCGAAAACTGGAGGTGCGAAATAATCTATATCGGAACACGAAGTGTATAGCCGGTGCCGCGCAGGGTGTGAATCAGCGGGATCGATTTTCCGCGATCGATCTTGCTTCGCAGGCGGCTGATATGAGTTTCCACCACCGTGGTATTCGGTTCGAAATGAACATCCCAGACATTTTCCAGCAGCATGGCGCGTGTCACCGTCTGCTCGGCGTGTCTCATCAAGTACTCGAGCAGCCGAAACTCGCGCGGCAGCAGCTCGATGGGGGTGCCGCCGCGAACGACGGTGCGTGCGAGCAGGTCAATTTCAAGATCGGCGATCTTGAGATTCGTTTCCACCGCAAGCCGCGGGCTTCTGCGTCCCAAGGCGGCTACACGCGCAAGCAGCTCCGCGAAGGAAAACGGCTTCACCAAATAGTCATCTGCACCCGCATTCAGTCCATGCACCCGATCATCCACGCCGCCCAGTGTGGTTAGAAATAGTACCGGAGTGATGCTGCCGGCACTGCGCAGCGCCTGCACAATGCTCAAACCATCCATTCCCGGCAGCATACGATCCACGATGAGCAGATCCCAGTCCTCGGCGCCGGCCAGACGCAGTCCCTCGCGGCCATCGCGCGCAGTTGACGCGTCGTGACCGTCCTCCGACAATCCGCGCGAGATGTAGTAGGCCGTCTCAGCATCATCTTCGATCAGCAAGATTCTCATCACTCATTCCCGCGTGGAGTTAGCGGCGGCCCGCGCGCTGAGGCGCAATTGTAGCCCTACGCGCTTGGCGGCACGCGCACATACCGTTTGGCAAGTGCCGGCAGGACCAACAGATTCAGCAACGTCGAGGATAGCAGTCCGCCCAGTACCGTCACGGCCATCGGACCTTCAATTTCCTGGCCCGGGCGATTGAGGCCGAAGGCCAGGGGCGCGAGCCCCAGCGCCGTCACCGCGGCGGTCATCAAAATGGGTACGAGACGCTCATTCGCGCCACGAACCACGAGATCAACATTCCACGCCGCGCCTTCGACTTCGACCAGATGCTCGTAGTGGGCCAGTTGCAGTATCGCATTGCGCGCACTGACGCCAAATACAGTCACCAGGCCCACCACGGTCCCGAGGGAAATACCCAAGCCTGTCACCGCTATGGCGAGCACGCTGCCGATCAAACTGAACGGAAGATTGGCGAGTACCAGCCAACTATTGGCGCGCCAATGAAACGACATGAAAAGAATCAGGACGATGAGCGACAAAGCCAGTCCCGAGTACAGTATCAACTCGTTCCGTGTCTTCAGTTCCGCTTCGGCGGCGCCGGTGAACTCCAGGAACACGCCCACGGGAAGAGCCACGGACTTCGAAATGACATCCTGCGCCTGCTGCACGATGCTCTGCAACGAGCCTGCGCCGACGTTGAAGGTGACGACGACGAGCCGCTGTCCGCCGTCGTGTTCGATGCTGTATCGATCTTGAGTGACTTCAACATTGGCGACCTGGGACAGCGGCACGGGTCCAAGCGGCGTTGCAATCATCAATTTTTCGAGCTGTGCGGGCTGATGCCGGAGTTGATCGGGCAACAGGACAACCACATCCACGGTGCGCGTACCCTGAAAAGTCTGACCTACTTTTGTGCCCGCATAGGCAGTCTCGATGGTGTCGAGCACGTCCTGGACCTTGAGTCCGGTGACTGCCAGCGCCTGAGGAAGCAGGTGCATCGAGATGGCGGGGGTGCCGCTTTGACGTTTGAATTGCAAGTCGACGATGCCTTTGACCTTGGCGAGAGCCACGACGACCTTGCCGGCACTTTTGTCGAGAACATCCAGGTCGTCGCCGAATATCTTGATCACGGCCTGGGCATTCACACCACTCAAGCTTTCGCTGATTCGATCGCCCAAGAAAGTGACCACCTCGCTCTGCACCCCGGGATAATGCTCCAGGATATGCCGCAATTCCTCCTGGGCCGCGCTTTGATCCACTGTGGCGTCCGGTTTGAGCTCGACATGAAACTCACTGCGGTGCGGACCCCAGGTATCCTCGCCCAATTCGGCTCGCCCAACCTGCTGCTCGATGCTCTGCACGTATGGCAACGCCAGGACCTCCTTGCTGATGCGCTCGCCTAGCTGAAGCATTTCATCGAGCGACGTACCGGGGATTGAGCTCGATACCTGCAAGACGAAATGCCCTTCGCGAAAATCGGGCATGAACGTGCCGCCCAGGAACGGCAGGGCAGCGCCGGCAGCGATGACCAATACGACCAGGAGGATCAAAGTTGCTTTGATATGGGCACCCACACCATGCACCGCGGAACCCTGCCAGGCTTTGAGCCGCGTCAGCCATCGCGCTTCAGGACGCGCATCGTGCTGTCGTAGGAGCAGTGCGCACATTGCGGGCGTGCTCGTCATGGCTACGATCAGCGATGCCACGACCGCAAAAATGAAGGCAAGCGCCAACGGGCCGACGAAGTGGCCTTGAACGCTCGTGGTGAACAACTCCGGCAGGAAGACGGCAATGACCACTGCGGTCGCATAGATGACGGGACCTCGCACTTCGAGCGAGGCTTCCCGGACGATGTCGAGCCGCGCCTTTGGGGTTGCCAGCTGCCCATTTTCCCGCAGCCGGCGCAGTATGTTTTCGATGCCGATGATGGCATCGTCCACCAAGACGCCGAGTGCCACGGCAAAACCGCCCAGCGTCATGGTATTGAGCGTCAATCCCATATGCCGCAGGACCGCCACGGCGGCCAAAAGTGACAGCGGAATGGCGGTGAACGCGATCAAGGCCGCGCGAAAATCCCGCAAAAACAGGTACAGGACCGCCAGGATCAACACCGCGGCTATGACCAGCGACTCCCTCAAGTCCTTGAGCGCGCGCTCAATGAAATTGGCGGGCCGATGCAGGCCCCTGTATAGCGTGATGCCTTGCTTTTTCAGCGCCGGCTCAAGATCGTTCAGCGCCTTTTCGACGGCCAAGGTCGTGGACAACGTGTTGGCGCCGTACTGACTGGACAGCGACATCATGACTCCGTGCTTGTCCATGACCAAGGCATCGCCGAAACGCAACGCCGGCGCCATCTTTATTTCCGCGACGTCCCGCAACAGCACGGGGACGTCATTGCGTACCGCCACGACCGCTTGACCGATCGCCTTGATGTCAGGTCCTGGTATCGGCGATTTGAGCAGAACGCGCTGTGCCGCCAGGTCGATGAAGCCGGCGCCGCGCAACGGTAGAGCTGCCTTCGCCGCATCAGCCACCTCCGACAAGGACAGATTGAATCTTGATAGCTTGCGGGTATCCGGCAAAACTTGAATTTGACGAACCTCGCCGCCGAATACATTGATGCGGGCCACGCCGGGCACCGCCAGCAGCCGCGGTTTGATGATCCAGTCAGCGTTGTCCCGCAGGGTATAGGCATCTACTTTGTCGGACAGCAGACCTATCTTCTCCAGGTCCATCGTGCTGGAGACCAAGGGTGACAATTTCGGTGTGCCGACACCGGCAGGCAATGTGCTGCCGAGTTCCGATAGCCGTTCCGAAATTCCCTGCCGCGCCACGTGCACGTCGATGCCATCGGCAAACGTGATGGTCACCACGGACAGACCGGGGATCGACTCGGAGCGCATGGTCGCAAGTCCGGCGGAGCCATTCACGGCATTTTCGACCTGCTTTGTAACCAGCTCTTCTACTTGTTGGGGAGCGAAACCGGGCGCTTCGGTCTGAATGTCAACCTGAGATGGCACGAACTCCGGAAACACGTCCAGCGGCGCTTGCAACGCACCCCAGGTTCCGACGATGAAGGCCAGCAGCGTCAGCGCGGTAATGGCGCCATAGTGACGCACGCACAGCGCAACGATAGCTCTCATCATGGCTATTCCGCAGCCGTGCTGGGGTTCATCTCACGCGCCAGCAGTTGACCTGCTGAGGCGGTTACAACCTTGTCGCCCGCGGAGATGCCCTCCTTGACGAAATAGCCATCCGCCGTCGGCATGCTGGTATCGACTTCGGTTCGCACGAAGACGCCGGGCTTCTCTTCCACAAAGCACCAGTACTTGCCGTTGCTGATGATGACCGCCGAGGCAGGAATTTCCACGCCGGACTCGGCTGCGCCCACCCGAGCCCATGCCAGCAAGTGCTCGCCCTCTCCGGCATCGGCACCCTTCAGCAAAGCGAAGAAGCTCTTTCCGGGTATGGTGGTATCCGCGGGTGCACTCCACACGGACCGTGACTCCCAGCTCTTGCCGCCGGGGGCGGCGTTGATGTGCGCCAGGCGCAATGTGGACGGATCCGAATCACCGAGTGCGCCCAGCGGAAACGTCACACGCACGAGTTTTATCTTTCCGGACGCGAGCGCCGTCAGTTCAGGGCTGTTGTCTTGATTCTTCCAGGGAGGATCCTGTCCGAAGGTGGAAGATAAACGCCGTTTCGCCAGCTCAAGAGCCGCCTGATCGACTGTCGCCTGACGCTCCGCAGCTTCTTGGCTTTCGACAGGCATGGCGCCCGGGGTTCCGGCCAGTCGTTGGCCGCGCGCGAAGGTGGAACGGCTCTGACGCTCGACCGCGACGGCAGTGGTCACCTCAGCTACTGCCTGCGCGAGCGCCTCGTGAGGCATCACCGTGCCAAAACCGATCGTTTCCGGCGCGTGCGTAGTGGCCGAGGCCGCGGTCGCGACGATGCCCATCTTGACGATTTCATCGGGCTTGAGCGTGACTCCTTCCGCTGATTCTTCACCGGCCGCGGCTTTGCCCTTGGCATCCGCCGCCGGCGTATCATCCGCATCAGCCTTGCCGGGTGTCTTGTGGCATGCGCTCGACAACAGCAGCGCCGTGCAACACAGGGCGGTCCCGACGACATGGGCAACGCGCCAGTGCGTCGATCGAAGTATCGCATTCATCCTATTTCCCCGGGAGAAACGCCGGCCTTCAGAAGGCCGGCAATGTGTTGTGCGTCCTGTTGGGTCCAACCCCCGCCGAGCGCCTTACAGAGGCTGACCAGCGCTTGCAATCTCGCGAGCTTGTATTTCACGAACTGATCTCGCGCGGCATACAATGTCCGCTGCGCTTCAAGCAAGGTCAAAAAATCGCCGGAACCGGCTTGATAGCGCAATTTCGCGCCTTCGAATGCACGCTCGCTCTGCCTAAGATTCTCGACTTGAAATTCGCGCGCTGCATCCAAGTGATGAATCTCGGCCAATGTATTTTCGACATCGATGAACGCTGCGATGATGGCGGCCCGATAAGCCGAGAGCAGCTCCAACTCCTTGGCCTGCACCTCATCGCGCCGTGCTCGTAGGCGGCCATGATCGAAGATCGGTTGCACCAAGCTGGCGCCAAGGGCAAAAGACGGACCCACTCCCGGGATGGTCAGTACGGTGGCCGGCAGCGCAGGATTTTGCACCCCTGCACCCGCAGTCAGGCTCAAACTAGGAAACATCGCTGCGCGGGCTGCGATCAAGTCGGCGTGTGCGGCCCGCAGGTTTGATTCGGCCAGCAGCACATCCGGCCGTCGGATCAATAGCTCGGACGGCAAGCCCGCAGTCACCAAGGGTTCGCTCAAGGAATCCAATGGTTTGTCCTGAACTGCGAAATTTTCCGGCAGTCGTCCCAGCAACAGCGCCAGCGATGCGCGCATCTCGATCTCCGTTTGCTGCAAATCAGGAATTGCAATCTGCGCGGTGTCGTATGCGGCCTTTTGGGTCGCCAGATCGACGGGGCTGGCGAATCCGGCGTCGAATCGAGCCTGGACCAGCGCGAGTAGTTGTTGCGCGGCATCACGGTTGGACTGCGCGATGTTGAGGCGTTCACGCAGCGCAAGCACCTGGAAATAGCCGTTCGCAACGCCCGCCAGCGTGGTAAGGCCCAGAGCGTCTCGCTCCGCGCGCGATGCGCCCGCCAAAAATCGGGCGGAGCTCGCAGCTGCCCGGTTCTTTCCCCAGAAATCCACCTCGTAGCTCGCAGTCAACATCGCCGACCAATCGAGCTCGTGACCGCCGCCTTGCGATGAGTGACCGGCCAGGTAATTGGCATTTCCGGTGGCATCGACGCTCGGCAGAAGTGCGGATCCCGCCTGTCGCGCGCGCGCATCCGCCTGCGTAACGCGGGCCCGCGCACCCGCGAGGTCCCAATTATTCTTGTTCGCGAGGTCGACGAATGCATTGAGTTCGTCGCTCGAGAAATTGCGGTACCACTCTTTGGCGGGCCACTGGCCGTGCGCGTCGTCGCCATTTTCGAAGGCCGCCGGCAGTTCCCGCGGCAGCGTTGCCGCCGATGGAGCTGCGCAGGCCGAGGCGAGCGCACACAAGGCCAAGCACGGCATACCCAGTATTGTCCGCACAGTTACTGCCTCCCAAACGACGTACTCGCCGGCCAAAAATCACGATAACACGCCATGCCGAACCCGATCTTTACGGATAGTTAAACATGGGCGGCAGCCATACGCGTATTGTGCTCCCCATCCATAAGCCCATGCCAACAAGAGCCCTTATGAAAATCCCCAAAATGACGATGACCGCGTGTTTGATGCTGAGTGCGATTGCCGCGGCGGCAGGTGCCGAAGAGGCGTCGCCGCTGACTCCTGCTGCCACGATCGAAATACCGAATTCAACCGGAAAGTTTGATTTTTTACGGATCGACGGGAAACGGCACCGCTTGCTTGCAGCTCACGAGAACGACGGTACCGCCGATTTTTTCGATCTCAACACCAATTCATTGATCGCGCGGCTAAAATTGGGCGGTGCGGTCGACACCGCCGTTGACCCCGACTCGCAGCGCTATTACGTGAGCGTGCAAGAGGACAAGCGCGTCGCGGTTGTCGATGCGGCGACCCTCAAGGAAGTGGCATCGATCAAGACCCCTGGGCCGACGGACGCGATTCTGTATGTCTCCAAGAGTCACATGATTTACGTGACCCATGACAACGGCCCACACGTCTGGGTCATTGATCCTGCAAAAGCGTCAGTCGTCGCCACCATTGTCGTCCCTGGGGCTCCCGAATACATGGTCTACGACGAGACGGCAGACCGAATTTATCTAAATATCAAGAGCAAGAACGTCGTCGCAGTCATCGATCCATCGACCAATAAGGTCATTGCGGAGTGGCCAACCGTTCCGGCCACCCTGCCGCATGGCCTCGCATTCGACGCCGTCACGCATCAACTTTTCTCCGCGGGAGGATCGGGCAAGCTCGTCGCGATCGACACCAAGACGGGCGCGGTGACAGGCTCGGTCGATATCGCTCAGAGAGTCGATCAGATTGCCTTCGACGCTGCCGGCGCGAGACTTTATTGCGCCGGCGCCGACAAGATGTCTGTCATCAGCACCGCGGGCGGCAAATTAAAGGCGCTTGGCGACACGAATACGGCGGCTACCGCGAAAAATGTCGCGGTCGATGCGGCCACGCACGCAGTGTGGACGACGTATACCGATGGTAAGAGTTCGTACGCAAAATCTTGGACTGCGGCAAAGCCGTAACCCTGGAATTTCTTCGGCTTGAGGCAGGATCGCCGGATCGGTGAATCGAGGTAGGATTGGGCGCGGCGACATCGCCGCGCCTGATCAACAGCGGGTCACCGCCACCAGAATTTTCATTGCCGAATTATCGAACACGCGATATTCGCAGTGCCCGTATGCTTGCCGGTAACGCCCGGCTAAATCGCCGGAAAAAAAAGCCCCGCTGAATCGCCGGCAAACAGCAGTCTCACCGACTGCGCATCTCGGTGCATCTGCTCCAGGTCACTGCACCGTAACAATCCTGTAAGAATTCTTTGCAAAGCTTTGCAGAGCAAAGAGGGTCGTCATGCAAGGCGATTCCATCTGCGCTGCGGCAGGCCGCAGCGCCAAATCGTCCTTGTAGAACATGGAAACATATATGACGCAGCCTTTCCGCGCATTGATCCCGACTATTGTCGCCGCCGTGATTGCATGCAATCTGACAACCACGCCCGCAGGAGCTGCCGACGCTGATTCCGCGTCAATCAGCGATGCAAAGGGGGATGCCGGCGAAGATGCCCTGAAGGAAATCACGGTACTCGGCCAGCGAACGACGCCGGAAATCGCCCGTGAAGCCCAAATGCAGGCGCCGAACCTCATCAACTTAACGACCGCCGCGGAAATGTTGCGGCTGCCGGACGTGAATACCGGCGAGGCGATCCGGCGCGTACCCGGCATTTCATTGGAAACGGACACGGGTGAGGGTCGTTACATCAACATCCGCGGACTGGACGCGGACCTCAACAGCACGACCTTCGGTGGTTTGAGATTGCCGCCCACCAACAACAGCTCGCCGTCCGGCGCTGGCCGCGCCGTGGCCTTTGATTCCATTCCCATCGGTTTTGTAGGCGCCATCAAAGTCACGAAGTCCAACCTGCCGGAACAGGATGCCGAGGCGTTGGGCGGCACGATTGACATCACGCCCAAGACCGCGCCTGCCGACGGCAAACCGTTTGCGGACCTCAAGCTCGGTACGGGCGAGGAGCTGTTGCGCCACACCTGGATTACGGATCTTGCGGGCACCGCGGGAGCGCGCTTCGGCGGCGGTAACGGGGGTTACAACCCGTTCAGCGTACTGGTGACGGCGTCCGTGTACACCGATCGTCGCGGTGTCGACGATGCCGAAGCAGGGTTCATCGACAACCAGCCGGGCGGGGTTCCCGACAAGGCGATCGCGGCCTTCGAGCAGCGATTTTACGACTATCATCGAGAGCGGCACGGGTACGGCGCCGACCTGGGCTACGCGCCGGACGATGCCAACCAGTATTTCTTGCGCTACTACGATGCGGGATATTCAGAAACGGTCATCCGTAACCGTCTCGTTTGGAATTTTGCCGGCGCGCCGGCCGTGGACCCCAATGACCCCAATGGATTTGTCGACACCGCGACATTTACGAAAGCGTTGCGTGACGAAAAGGAATTCCTGGATTCCAAGGTCGCCGAAATCGGCGGCAAGAATCTGTTCGGTGACAACACGCTCGATTACCACGTCGGCTATACCAAGGGCACGTACTACAAACCCTACGATTTCAATTCCGCCTTTGCCAACCCTGCATCGGCCAACGTGGCCTACGACAACACGACGTTGCCCAATTGGCCCGCTGTGAGGGTGCTGCCGGGTACAGCCTCGAACGGAACCGTCACCGTCAATCCCATCAATCCGGCGGGCTACCAGCTCTCCTCTCTTCTCACCCAGTCCACTCATTCGGACGACCATGAATGGGGCATCGGCGCCAATTTCGCGATCGCGACGCACTTCACCGACCGTTCCAACGAAGAAATCAAGTTCGGTGTGAACGCACGACTGCGCAACAGAACCGCGGACGCGCCAACGTTCTTTGTCGGCGTGGTCCCCGATTTGCCGCTAACCTCGGCGGTTTACGGCAACAACATCAATTTCTACCAGGGCCATTACGCGAACGGGCCGCAGATCGATGCGGCGACGCTGCGCGCGGTATATACGGCCGCCTTGGCGGCAGGCAATGTAGTCACCGATCCGGTCGCCAATGCGCTCAATGACGTCAACGACAAAGAAGATGTGTACGCGGCCTACGGACAGTACCAGTTCGGGTTCGGTCCGCTCGGCATCATTGCCGGTCTACGCATCGAAAGAACCGAAGCCACCTATGGCGGCTTCGACGCTGACTCGTCGGGAGCGGCCGCAAGCGCCGGATGCCCGATCCTGGATCCGATCAATCAGCCGACGACCCACGTGTGTACGGTATCGGGGAAGCGGAGTTACACCAACTTCTTCCCGACCGCGCAGGCTCGCTACGAAATTCAGCCGGACCTGATCGCACGTGCAGCGATTTCCTCGACCATCGCTCGTCCCGGCTTCCAGCAAGTGACGTCTGCGACCATTACCGATACCGTCGGCGATGTCATCACGGGCAACCCAAACCTCAAACCGACCACGGCAACGGGATTGGATCTTGCCCTCGAGCAGTATCTGCCGCATGCCGGTATTGCCTCGTTGGGATTTTTCGCAAAGAACATCAAGGACTACATCGTCACCAATGCGGTGCAGACAGTGGGCGGACCCCAGAACGGGGGCGGCAATCTGGGTATCGTCAAACTCATCAGCTTCGGGAACGCGCCAACCTCGCATTTGTTTGGTTTCGAAACGAACTACGTGCAGCACTTCAGCGACATCCTGCCCGGCCCCTTGGGCGGTCTCGGTGTGGGTGCCAACTGGACTTGGGTCGATTCGAGATACAAAATTCCGGTCGTCGATCCGGCGACAGGGCTGACCACGCTGTCGCGTAACTCCTTGTTGCCATCGACATCGCGCAATACGGCGAATGCCGAATTGTTGTACGACATGTATGGCTTGAGCATGTCGCTCGGTGCCTACTACACCAGCAAGAACATCTTCGCTTTGGGCGGCAGCGCGGCTCTGGATGCCTGGACCCAAGAGCGCTTTTCGGTCGACTTCGGCAGCCAGTTCAAGATCAGCGAACCGCTCAGTGTCTATTTAAACGCGAAGAACTTGACCAACACGGCGCTCAAGTTCACCGAAGGTCCGGGTGAAAACCGCATCATCCAACGCGAATTTTACGGCGTGACGTTACAGGTAGGCGGCAATTATAAGTTTTGAGGTACGACGACGCGCCGCCTTGGGCGGCGCTGCGCCCCCTCTTGCCGACTCGTTCCTACTTGTTGTGGGCAGCCGGCTCGGGATCCACGAGGTCGCCTTTGCGCGGAAACTCTTCACGGGGCGTACCCTGCGTTCCGGGTAGGGGCGGCTCTCGCACGTCCTCTCCGGACGCGCCACTGGGATCATCCGGGTCGATCGGTGGGTGCGTATGCATGCGAGGCTCCTTGATGCCGAACGGCTAGAATGTTGTAACTCCGGCGCCGAAACAAGATCTAAAGCCAAATCGATGTGTGTGGGATGGGACTGACACGTTCACGCGTCAGCCGCATCGCTCGCCAACGTGCAGGGCTTCGACCCCACACGACCTGTACTTGACGTTGTACCGCAAGGATGGGTATAGACATCTGAACGCTTTGTTTGTGGATAGCTCTAAACGCACTGCAACAGGAGCTGAAACATCATGCCTGCCTATCAGCTTAATGTTAACGGCAAGGATGTCATCGCAGACGTCGATGACCCGATGATGCCGCTGCTCTATTTCTTGCGAAACGAATTGGGGCTACATGGCCCTCGCTTTGGCTGCGGATTGGGTCAGTGCGGCGCCTGTACCGTGCATTTGAACGGCGCCGCGATTCGTTCATGCGTGTATCCCATCGGTAACCTCCAGGGCAAAATCGTCACCCTCGAAGGGTTGGGCACGCCGGAAAACCTGCACCCTTTGCAACGTGCGTTTATCGATGAGCAAGCGGTTCAGTGTGGTTACTGCATCAATGGCATGATCATGCAGGCGGCGGCATTCCTCAAGCGTATACCGAAGCCCACCGAGGATCAGGTTCGTGAAGAATTGCGCCCCAATCTGTGCCGATGTGGGACGCACATCAGAATCGTGCGCGCCGTGATGCGGGCCGCTCAGGCGGAGTCAAGGGCGTGAGCGCCCTAATCGAGCGCCGCACCCTGCTCAAGGCCTCGGGTGCTCTCATCGTAACCTTCGCGCTTAAGCCTCATTTCGTACGCGCGGTGCAGGCCAAACCGAAGCCCGTCGGGCTGGATTCGGTTGACAGCTATCTCGCCATCGATTCAGCTGGACTGGTTACCGTCTACTCGGGCAAGGTCGATTTGGGGACCGGTGTACGAACGGCATTGACGCAAATCGTTGCCGAGGAGTTGGACGTCCCGTTCGCCAATGTCACGCTGATCCAGGGCGATACGGAACTGACGCCCGACCAGGGTGTGACCTTCGGCAGTCTCTCGATCCAAAACGGCGGGGTTCAGCTGCGCCAAGCCGCCGCCACCGCACGACAAGCGCTTCTGAAAATCGCCGCCGCGCGTATGAAGGTCGCGCCTGAAACACTGGCCATCGATGCAGGAACCGTCATCGGGGCAGACCATCAGCGGCTCGCGCTTCAGGCGCTCATCGGCAATCAAACCTTGTCGATCAAGGTGGACAAGACGGCGCCCCTCAAGAATCCGGATAGCTACAAGCTCGTGGGTCAATCGGTTCAGCGCCTGGATATTCCTGGGAAGGTGACGGGTCAATTCACGTTTATGCAGGATTTCAAGATACCTGGCATGTATCACGGCCGCGTCATCCGACCCGCAGGGATGGGCGCGCAACTCATCAGCTTTGATGAGAAGTCCATCGCGGGCATCCCCGGCATTGTCAAAGTGGTGCGGCAGGAGAACTTTCTCGGGGTGGTTGCCAAAACCGAGTGGGCGGCCATCAAGGCGATGCGTCAACTCTCGGCAGTGTGGTCCGACTGGTCTGAATTGCCGGCCTCAACTGAAATTTGGCAGCACGTCAGGCAGACCAAAGTGGTCAAGGATGACGTCATGAGCAACAAGGGCGACTCGGTCCGTGCGCTCGCCTCGGCGCAGCATCGGCTGCAAGCAACCTATGATTTTGCCATTCACACGCATGGCTCGATCGGCCCATCTTGCGCGGTCGCGCAATTTGACGGCGACCGGCTCACCTGCTGGAGCGCCTCACAGGCGACTCACAATCTGCGCAAGCAACTGGCCGCCATGTTGTCCTTGAAGGATGAACAGGTCCGCTGCATTTACATCGATGGCGCCGGCTGCTACGGCAGAAACGCTCATGAGGATGCTGCGGCGGACGCGGCGCTGCTCGCCCGTGCGGTGGGCGCGCCCGTGAGAGTTCAGTGGATGCGCGAGGATGAGCATGGATGGGACCCGAAAGGCCCACCCACGTTGCTCGACATGCGGGCCGGAATCGATTCAAACGGCAAGATCAGCGCCTGGGAATCGGAGCTATTCATTCCCGATGGAGTGGCCGGATTTGTCGCGCTGGTGGGCGCCGATCATGCGGGTCTCGACAGTCTCGGTAAACTGAGCCCCGGCGGCGTGATTCAAGATCTTGCAATTCCATACGCGATTGAGAATGTGAAAACCGTTGCACACCGTTTGGCGTCGACGCCCTTCAAGCCTGCTTGGATTCGATCGCCTGGGCGCATGCAGAACTCCTTCGCCAACGAATCCTTCTTCGATGAGGTCGCGGCTCATCGAGGGGTGGACCCTCTCGCTGCGCGGCTTGAATACCTGCCCGATGCCCGGGGCAAGGAGCTGCTGGAGCGGCTTGCTGCTTTAAGCGCCTGGCGCACGCGCCCGAAGCCCGATTGGCATGCGTCCAAGAGCACGGGGTGGGGTCTTGCCTATGTGAAGTATGAACTCGTGCGAACTTATGTCGGCGTGGTTTGTGAAGCCGAGGTCAACCGTAAAAGCGGCGAAATCAGCCCGAAGCGATTTTTCGTAGTCCACGATTGCGGCCAAATCATCAATCCGGACGGTGTCCGCAACCAGATTGAAGGGAATGTGGTTCAGACAGTCAGTCGCGTGATGAAAGAAGAATTGCAATTTAGTCAGTCCAAGGTGACGAGCGTCAATTGGGCCAGTTATCCGATTCTCCAATTTCCCGATGTGCCCGTGGTAGTGATTGATCTGATCGATCGGCCGCACGAGGTTCCCTGGGGCGCAGGAGAACCCACCGCAGCACTGGTACCGGCGGCCATCAGCAACGCGGTATACAATGCCATCGGGGTCAGACTTCGTTCCGTGCCGTTCACGCCACTCAAGGTTCGCGCCGCCATTGAGCATACGGACAGAGCCTGATGCGGAACGCCGTATCGGCCACCGGCAGCTTATACTGAGCATCCTCGTAATTTCCAAACAGCAGTCATGCCGATGAAATTTTGGTCATTCGGTGCAGCGCTGATCGCGTTGCTGCAATTAAGCTGCGCCACAGCTTCGCCGGCCCAGGGCGTCGGAGAGACGTCGTTCGAGAATTCGGGCGCGCCGGCGGCGCAAGCAGAATTCGCCCGCGGTCTCGCGCAGCTCCACAACTTCGAGTACGACGATGCGGCTGCTCATTTTCGCAAGGCCCAAGAAATCGATGCAGCGTTTGCCATGGCCTACTGGGGTGAAGCCATGACGAAAAATCACCCTGTCTGGCACCAGCAGGACCGTGAGGCGGGTCGAGAAGTGCTCGAGCGATTGGGCGCCACGGCGGACACTCGCGCCGCCAAGGCAAAGACTGATCGAGAGAAGCTCTATCTAAAGGCAGTGGAGATATTGTATGGGGACGGAGCAAAGGCAGACCGCGACCAGGAGTACGAAGCGGCCATGGAGGCGATCCATGCAAGATATCCCAATGATGTAGATGCGGCGAGTTTTTACGCGCTGTCCATACTGGGCAGCGCCGAACACGGCCGCGATTTTGCGATTTACATGCGTGCGGCCGCCGTTCTTGAAGAGGTCTTTCCCAGTCACCGTACGCATCCTGGTGTCGTTCACTACATGATCCATTCTTACGATGATGCGATTCACGCACCGTTGGGCCTGCGCGCGGCGCGCATCTATTCCCAAATTGCACCGGATGCCGGTCATGCTCAGCACATGACCTCGCACATTTTTTTGGCACTCGGCATGTGGGACGAGGTGATCAAGGCCAACCAAACGGCGATGGCGGTCGTTGACCGCCACCGCGCGGTCTTGGGAAAGGCGCCCGTGAGCTGCGGACACTATGGCGAGTGGCTGCACTACGCGTACTTGCAGCGTGGTCGGACCGAGGACGCACGCGCAATTTTGATCAAATGCCGGGAGGAGGTTGGTGCGGACAAATCCAAGGTCGAGTCCTTCACTCAAATGCGCACTGATTTCCTTGTCAATAGCCAACTTTGGGGCGACGCCGCGGCGACCTGGGATTTTCCCGACTCGGCCGACCATATTGATTCACGGCTGACATTCGATTTTGCGACGGCCTTGAGCAAGCTCGAACGGCACGATGCCCGTGCACAGGACGCGGTTGCGCGTTTCGAGGATACGCGGCGGCAGTTCGTGATCTGGAACGCGAGACAAGAGTCGCCCAATGAGAGTGCAGACAAGCGCGCTGAAATCCTCAGCGGTGAGCTCAAGGCTTTGTTGGAGGTCTCCCATGGCCGTCCGGCGAATGCGATCGACCGATTGAAGAGCCTTGCCATTCAGGAGCACGCGCTTCCCGTGGAGTTTGGACCTCCCTTTGTCAACAAACCGGTCGATGAACTCTTGGGCGAAATCTTGACAGGACAACATGACCTGAGCGGAGCCCATCGAGCCTTCACCGCCGCATTGGCAGGGGCTCCCGGGCGTATGGTTGCTGCGGCGGGCTTGGAAGCTTCGCGAGGATCAATGACGGCGTCGCCTGAAGAGCCGGCTGCCGCAAAAGCCGCTCATCATTAGCGTGCGCGTTTTGCACTCAGCGCGGAAGCATGGTGGCGACAATCGCGCCGAAGTACGCTAAAACCAGCAGGCCACCCGCCGCGAACTGCCACCATTGCTTCTTCCCCGGGCGGAGCTGGCGAAATGCAATCAGGCACGCGACGATGAGAACGAAGTGACCAATGCCGCCAACGAATACCAATAGCGTGTCAGGCCGGCGCAGCTGGCCGGTGCCAATGAAAGTCCAAAGCTCGTGCGCCCCTGCCTGCATCAAGTGAGTGACGAACAATTGGAGGCTGTTCCAGGCCGCGGCGATCGTGAACCCGGCACCAAATCCCCATGCACTGTCTCGGCGCGCGAGAAGGATGACTGCAACGTAGATCAGCGCCTGGAACGCGTGCAGCAGACGGAGGTGTGGAACGGCGATGGCCGATCCCACCAAGGCGAAAATGAAGAGTCCGGCGCCGATCGGAATCCACACGCGGGTCCAGCGAGACTTAGGATCTGGCGCCATGCCCCAAAAACACGGTTGACGGGGAAGAGTTGCAAAGCGACTGGCAGCACGACCACGCAGCGGTGAGCAACGGCGTGCGCGCGCATGCCGCGGAAGTCAGAGCCGGTCGGTCCGAGCAGGATTGCGTTGCACCGGTCGAAGCCGCATTTATCCAGCGCCGTAGTGTCTGGCCGTGGCGACAGTTTTCGCGTTGAATGAGTAGGGCTTGACGAGTTTGGTTTAGAACTTAAAGTAGCAAGAATAGATGTAACCCCTCCGGCGCCTTTGCACCGCGTCGTATTCATAGGGACGTGAGTGCCGGAATGACGAGCTGTAATGTCGACAACGAAGCGTCAAGCATGACGCGACCCAGCGGCGGCGTGAGCACCGGACTCAGGAGAATCGTCTCAGGCGGGCAAACGGGTGTCGGTCGGGGAGCGCTCGATGCGGCGCTCGCCGCAGGGTTTGATTGCGGCGGATGGGCTCCCGGGGACCGCAGTGCCGAGGACGGGATCATCCCAGAGCGGTATCCGCTGATGCTGCTGCCCCAAGGCGACTATCGGCAGCGCACTCGATTGAATGTGGTGGATAGTGATGGGACGGCGATTCTTTATGATGAGTCGCTTACGGGTGGGGCGAGATTGACGCGCAATCTATGCGCGTTGTTGAACAGACCGTATGTTCTGATTGATGTACGCGAGACGCCGGACCCAGACACCGCCGCCGACGCTGTCTTGAGGTTCATTGAGCGAAGCCGAATCGAAGTGCTCAACGTTTCGGGGCCGCGGCTCAGCGGCTGGCCGGCGGGGTATGCGTTTTCGTTGGCCGTCGTGGGAGAAGTGATTGGTAAATCCGCCCACTCGGATAATTAGCGCCCGGGCTCCACACTGAATCGGGTGGCGATGCGCTCGCCCGAGGTGCTATTTCCGCAGCTTTGCCACGATCTTGATCTCGGTGATGCCGCTGTTCGGAATCAATCGAGAGACCTGAATTGCTGTCCATGCTGGCAGGGGCGGCTTCACATAATTATTCTTCACGGCGATGATTGCCGGCATCTGGGTCGTCAGATCGGTGTGAAAGCTGGTGATGTCCACAACGTCGTCCCAGCTTGCGCCGGCATTCTTCAAGATTTCACCGATCCGTTCGAAGGCGCGGGTGTAGGCGAGCCGCAGATCGGTTTCGCCCTCGCGAACGCCGGCGACGACGCCTGACAGGTAAATCGTGTCACCGGTCACGACGGCGTCGGAGAAGCCCCAATCCTGCTCGATCTTGAGAAGGGCCGGATCAGTGGGCATCAGAACTTTGGCGTCCTGGCGCGCTCCCGCAAAGACCAACGTCGAAGCCCAAAAGATGACCCAGAAGAAAACTAATAATACGAGTCGCATGCTGATCTCCGTTGCGGATAGCTTTGACGGTTTTCTTCAAGTCTAAACCACGAAGGTCGGCAGCCAAAGACCAGTACCCACCCTACGGTTGCCGGGATACGTGGAAACGGCCGCGAAAGTGAGGCGTGGTTCACCCGGCAGGGTTTCCAAGGGTCGCGAAATGTGCGGCGATCGGCACTATTCCCGCAGCGGCTGATATGTAATGCCATGGACCTGGCGGCAAGGCGTGTGCGTGTTTCGACACACTGACCAACGGATCTCTCTGGAGATATAGGAAATGTCCGACGCCTTCTTCGATAAATTATTCGGGGATTCGGAGCCGACCCGCTTGGGGAGCGGCTGGGTCAGCGGCGTGTCATCCGTCTTCTTCGGCATGCTCGGCCTTGGCGGCGTTCTTTGCCTGCATTTTCCCGCCCTGCTGACGCTTCCCGATGCCCGCTCGCACTATCCAATAACGATCATTCGAGTCCTGATTCAGGGAATGATCGTGGCGGCGCTTGTGCTCGGCGCAATCTCCGCGATCTTGCGTCAACGCAAGGTTCTGGCGCTGACCGGAGTCGTTCTCGCCCTGGCGGCAGCGCTGCTCGGAGGCGGAAGCGCTCCGCTGCCCGAGGAAGTCAGGTCGAGCGTCGGCCTTGGCTTCGACTGGTTTCTCTTGGACCTTTTCGTGATGACCATCGTCTTTGTCCCGGTGGAGCGGTTTTGGCCTCTCCATCGAGAGCAAAAGACGTTCCGGCCCCAGTGGACCACCGACGCCTTTTATTTCGTGGCCACTCATCTGCCCGCGCAATTGATCACCTTCCTGATGTTGCTGCCCGCCACCGCTATCTTGAAATGGCTGGCAATCCCGACCCTGATACAAACCGTCGGGGGCTTGCCCTTCGTCGTCCAGCTTCCGTTGGCCATTGTGGTTGCGGATCTGGCGCAGTACGCCACGCACCGGGCCTTCCATAAGATCCCATTCCTGTGGCGCTTTCACTCCATCCATCATTCAATCCAAACGATGGACTGGATCGCCGGCTCGCGCTCCCACTTCGTCGATATCCTTCTCACGCGCAGCCTGATTCTGATCCCGATGACCCTTTGCGGGTTTTCGCAGAGCGCAATGGCCGGGTATCTGGTCTTCGTCTCCTTCCACGCCACGTTCTGCCACACGGATTTTCGTCCTCGTCCGGTCTGGCTCGAGCCCTACTTCGTGACGGTGCGCTATCACCACTGGCATCATGCGGCGCATCCCGAGGCGGCAGACGTTAACTTTGCCATCCATTGGCCGTTCATCGATCGTCTGTTCGGAACTTACTATCTTCCCAAGGACGCCTGGCCGGAGCGCTACGGCTTGATCAGCAGCTCGGTCCCCGCCGGGTTCTTTGCCCAGTTCCTCGCGCCATTCACGCGAAAGTAGGTTGCCTCAGAGGGTGATTTCCGCGAGCGCCACATCGCTTGGCTTGTCTGTTCCCGTCTTGGAAGGCTTGACCAGCCTCAATGCGCTCATGACCCGGACGGTGATATAACCGAAATCGAATTCTGCGGGGTCGTGCGTGGTCCGCAGCAGATGGGCATGGTGGTGATGATTGTTTTGCCAACAGGCGCTGAAGGTCGCCATCACCGGCAGCCAGTCGCCGATATTCATGGCATTGTCGCCGGGGTCGTCATAACGCCGGGTGCCAAACCGGCGGTCGTGGGTCCAATAGTTCTGAACCATGTTCACCCAGAGCGCGAAAATCCGCACACCGAGCCAAACGCCAACGGCGAATTTCCAATCTCGAACGAACCACCATAGAAGGCCCAGGCTCAAAGCCGGCGAGATGAGCATAAACAGGGGATGAGAGACCAGGCGAAACGGCCACGTTTTGAGGATGGCGTCGTTCGCCACGTCGGCCGTGCACGGGTAGGGAAAACCGCAGAGGTACAGCGTTTTCCAAAAGCCGTCAGCGTCCAGCTTGTTGGGATCGCCGGCATGGTCGGCGAACCTATGATGAAGCCGGTGGCGATTGACCCAGCTTACAGGATCCACGTAGACGCCCACCGTGTTATTGATGAGGGTCACCGCCTTGATGAACCAGTCCTTATAGTCCAAGGCTCGGTGCGCGATGCCAAGGTGGATCATGTCGGAAAGATAAAGTCCGCCAAGAAACCAGGAAACAACCAAGTACCCGAATCCGACCACGATTCCCCACCACGGCCCGAGCCAAGGCGGCGCCAGGATGGCCGACAATAGAATCTGAAGGGCAAGTGCCGCAAACCCCGCCACGTTGTATATTTTCATAGTTTGGAATTGGCAAAAGCGAGGCGACAGCACGGAGTCGATGCTCAAGTCGGACCGTACCGATTCTCAGCCTTCAGTTTGATCGGACTTCGTCCTCGTAGCAAGAACCTGGAGCGAAGTGGGTGGGCGATATGTCAATGCTTTGTACGCGTACAATGTCGAACGGCGATCATTCTCACCGCCGGGTAGGGGCCGGAATCAAACGGGAGTCTTAAGCCATGCCGAAAAAGCGAAAGCATGCCGTAAAATCGCTGGCGCACGCTTATGAAGTGAAGGCCGAGATCTCGAACGCGACCCTCGCCAAGGCGAAATCCGCGCTCACTCTGCAAATCTATCGCAGAGAGGTAAAACTTGGCGAGATCCAAATCGGACGCGGATCGCTGTTCTGGGCGGGCGCGAGACGTCAGTCCGCCAAGCGGATCCACTGGGGCAGATTTGCCGAAATGATGGATCGCTTGGCGTACGGGAAGTCGCAGCCCAAGGACCCAGCATGAATCAATGGATACTGTTGAAACCGAGGCTCAAGGCCCGCCCGGCGCGAACGCGCGGACCTCGCACGTTCCTTCCCAGCCTGGCAGGTGATTCTGGTGCAACTGCATGAACTCGACCGCCGAAGCCACCGCCTCCTCCTTATCCTTAAGCTCAAAAACCGCATAGCCTCCGACGACCTCCTTGGCTTCGGCGAACGGGCCATCGATCACCGTGAGCCGCCCATCGGCGATGCGCACCTGTGCGCCCGTCGCAATCGGCATCAACCCGCCGTTGTCGAGCAAGCGGCCGGCCTCGATCTCCCGGTTGGCGAGCTTGTGCATCGCCTCCAAGAGCTCGGGCGAGGGGCCCATAACGTGGGCGGATTTGACCATGAACATGAACTTCATTTGAGCTTCTCTCCTTTAAAGAGCCATGGACGATAGGCCGCTGAACTGCTTCAGCTATTAACACGACGAACCAGCCGCCCATGGATCGACATCCACGTCGCCGAAAGTGCTTTCTCTCCCGGATTACTCCCAATCCCGGTGGATAAGTCGGTGCACAACCTGCGACTTGTCATGCAAACGCAACCTCAAATCAACCGCTTGCCTTGATGTGCTGTTTTTTTGACCACCCGCGAGCGATTACTGCAGAGCTTGGTAGGGATGCCACCGGCCATCGGCACCCTTCAAAGCCCAGCCGCCAGGCCGCGTGCAAACCTCCAGCAAAGCCGCGGTCTCGGCATCCGGCACGCCGTCATAGCGCGCGGGACGGTACTTCATCTGGAATGCGCCTAAAGAAGCCCGCGTCGCGTCGTCCAGCCGGCCCTGTTGCGGGACGTCAAAGCCATGCGCCTTAAGTCGCTGCTGAAACCAGGCCACCGCCGGCAGTTCCTGCTCGTAACGCACCCGCGCCGCGGCGACGGCTTCAGGATCCGGCCACACGATCAGTCCCGCCAGCGCGAGTTCGTACCATGGGAAGCGCGGGCCCGGATCCTGTTTGGTCAAAGGTTGAATGTCGCTGTGCCCAAGAACCCGATCGGGCCGCACGCCGTGGCGGCGCTCAACGTCCCGCACGAGTTCAATCACCCGTGCGATCTGCTGCTTGGGGTACTCCGCGTAGGCTGCACTTGGATCGCCGCCGTTGCCTGCATTGACGATCTCAATGCCGATCGAACTCGAATTCAGATGGCTGTAACCCCGCCAATAACTGAGGCCCGCATGCCACGCGCGCTGATTCTCATCGACCAGCCGATAAATCGTCGGCGGCTGATCGTTGATCAAGTAATGGCTGCTGACCTCTTCCTGGGTTAGCCGGTGCAGCGAGCGCGCAAAGTCGATTTCCGTGTAGTGCAATACGATGAACTGCACCCGGCTGTCCTGGCTGACGGCGTGGTAGCGCGTGTCGATCTTCATCTGCGCAGTACAACCGAGCATCGCCGCAGCCCCCAACAAGACCAAACCCCTGAATTTTCGATAGGCCGATGCGACGAAGAAAATCATAACAGCGCTTCGATGGCGCCGCGCTCCTCATGAGTGAGCTCGAAGTCAAAGATTGCGAGGTCGTCGCGCATGTGGGTCTCGGATTGGGTGCCGGTGAGCGGGACGACCCCGACCTGGGTTAGAAAGCGAAATAGAATTTGTGCTGGGGTTCGCCGGTGGATGGAGGCTAGGGCGGTCATTGTCTCGTGGGCAAGGACATGAGGATTCGCGCTCAAGGTCCAGAAGCTCTGATAGATGATGTGGCATTGGTCGCAGAAGGCGCGTATCTCACGGTCGTAGTTCGTCTCGGCATAGAACCGATTTTGAATGATGGCGGGTTTGATTCTGGCGGTCGCGTAGAGGCGCTCTAAATCCGTGAGGTTGTAACAGTTGCTGATGCCGAGCTGGTGAACTCGGCCGGTATCGACGAAGGATTCGAGAGTACGCCACGCAGACTGGGTCTGCGTCATCGTGGGCATGGGCGAATGCAGCAACACACAGTCCAGATAATCGGTTTGCAGGTTCTTGAGGGACGCGGCGACGGATTGAGTGATTTGCTCAGCTAGAGACGCCCTTGGATCGTAGGGAATCCGCTCCGGGTCTTGGCCGGAGAGTGAGGTGAATTTTGTCTGCAAATAGAGATCAGCGCGGGTCAGCCCCTGTGTAAGGCCGGCGGCGACGCCGGCGCCCACGCCGGGTTCGTCGTAGTGTTTGGGCTGGCAGGCGGTGTCGATGCCGCGAAATCCTTTTTGAATGGCGAGGCTGACGAGATGTGCGGTCGCGGACTTCTTCCACGCAGTTCCGTAAATGATTTTCGGGACGCGAATTTTGCTGCATCGGGGTAGGTTCACGAATGTAGAGTAATTCCGACTCCGTGATCCGACAAGACGAGCGACCAGACGGCTACTAGAAGGATGAAACTCAGCAAGACCGCAGCCGATCCCATATCCTTCGCCATGCCGGCGAGGGGGTGGCGATCGGTACCGAATCGATCCACCACAGCCTCGACGGCGCTATTCAACATCTCCACCGCTAAAATCAGCAGCATCGGGGATACGAGCAATGCCCTCTCCACGCCTGACTGCCCCAAGAAGACTCCGAGCGGGATCAGCAACGCGGCCAGAGCCACTTCCTGGCGGAACGCCGCCTCTTCACGCCATGCATGCATGAAGCCCTGAAAGGAATAGCTGAAGGCGCGCAGCATGCGCGTCATTCCGATCGGTTTATATCTCTCCATTACAGCCACCATTCCACCAGTACCGGGACCGCATGCCGCGCCTGCCCATCACTGTCCGCTCGAGGCATCCAAGCTCGCCCATGCCCCGTCGGGCGAGCGCATCATGTACTGGCGCCCGATCTGCATGACAGTGGTACCGTCATTCTCCGCCACGAAATCCGTCGGCGGCAGACCCTGCGTATACGTCGCCAGACTCAAGCTCGGCTTGGCAAATGGATTATCTGCGATGAAGCGCGAGAGGAGTTCATTGACCGCGATGTAGCTGGTCGGAACATCGATCCGCTCCTGCACCGACTGCGCGGATCGCGTCGCATTTACCAACACGATGCCGACCGGCACATGGGCAATGGCCGGAGTCGGGATCTCACGCAGCCCGGGAATCTGCCGGCGATCGCCACGTAGCGCCGCGCCGTGTTCGGCGATGAGGACCACGATCACGCGCCGTCCGGAGCGCTTCAGGTCATCCAGAAACCGGCCGATGTCGGTGCTGAACTGCGCGATACGCGCGTCATACGAGGAGTCGGCGTGCCCCGTGGCAACAACACGGTTGCCGTCGTGTAAACTGATGGTGTTGTAATAGAGCGCCACGCGCGCAGCGCGATTGGTTTCGCGTTTCGCCCACCATCGCGACAGCGTCGAGTAATCGCTGTAAATCGGGGTGCCGTCGTAGGACTGCTGCGCCACTTGCGCGCCCCGGTTGTCCTCCGGCGCAACTGCGACCGCACCGCGCTCGCGAACATCGCTCAAGAAGTTGCCGAAGTGGCCGTCGTGATTCATGAGCCAATGGGGCTCGAAGCCCGCATTTTGCAAGCCGTCGATCGTCAAGCATTCCCGGCCCGCCGTGTCGTAGAGCTGTTTATGAGCCGTCTGGCCGCAATTTCCGCGCAGCAGGCGGATCGCGGCCGGACCGCTATAGCTGGCGGCCGAGCCGAAATCCGACAGCACGATATCGAAGCGGCTGAACAATGGGTCGTGCTCGCGCTTTATCGCCCGCAGGTCGTCCCACGACAACGAACACACGTGCAACAAGAGAATGTCGTACGGAATTTCGTTCTGCGCCGAGCGCGTGAAACGTACCTGGCGCATCTGCTCCTTGGCGTAGAACTGCGCCAACAGCGCATCCAGCGCTTCCGGCCGCACGTTGCGCGCATCGACTTGCCGTGGCGCCGTGGTGGCAGCGTCAGCTGCCGCGACCTGACCGACGCTCGCCTGCTGTAATGACCAGCCGTGGGGTACAACCATGACCACCATGATGGCCATGAATACGAAGGTGCTCAGGCGCAGCTTGCGCCGTGCGAGCCCATAGGCGATGAGCATCGCGGCGAGCTCTGCCACCACCTTCCAGCTGATGAAGCGGCCGAGCAGCTCCCACAGAAACGGCAGTGTGAAGGAACGCAGATTCTGCGCCTGCGACAGCGCCCGAGCGATCGGTGGCAGCCATGAATCGTGATATAGGAGCAGAATTCCGAGTGGAACCGCGAGCAGATTCTTGGCGAAACGCTGCCGTGCATTCTTCGGCGGCAGCGCCGTAAAGACGGCAAACGCCAGATTCAGCCAGGGGCTGAAGTCGATGTAGCCGCCGGCATACAGCAGCAGCTTGGCGAAAAAGTAGGCGCTCCACAGACCCATGCGCGGTACCGCTTACCGGACCGGTGAGTGGCGCGGTCGGCCGCGCCGCCACGAAGCGCTGTAATAGATGCTCTCCAGCAGACGCACGTAGCCGGTCACGCCGAGGGAAAACCACTCGGCAAAGCTGACCAGCGACTGATCGGCTTCGGTGCCTCGATTCCAGTCGTTCCACGCGTTGGGTGAGGCGAACGTGCAACGCACGTAGTTCTTCTCCTCTTCAATCGACAGTTCGCGCAGCTGCAGTCCAATGTGATTCGCGCGCACCACGGCCACCTCGACCGGGAAACTCCATTCCTGGTTGTCCACCCAAAGGGCCACCCGCAATCGGGCCCCGCGTCGCACATGCTGTGGCGCCTCAGTCCGCAAACCCAGACCGTGCATCGAGAAGTCCTCGCTCTCGCAGGCGATCCGCGTGCCGTCGGTCAGACACAAGGTCACAGGCATGCTCTTGGTGACGCGCGGGGCGGTGCGCACCTGGCGGGTTTCCGCGGCGACACCCAGCACCGCACCCAGCAGCGCGAGATTGAACAGGGTCCAGAGCAAATTCATGATCACCGTATCGGCTTCGAAGGAGTTCCAGAACAGCAGGCGCGGTATCGCCAGCAGGACGCCAAACACGTTGAGCAGCACCAGCACCAGGTACGGTGCCGAGATGCGCCAGTCAAAAAAATCGTGCTCGACCAGACCGCCCTTGGTCGTCACGTTGAATTTTCCGAGGCGCGGATTGATCAGCGCGACGGTTGTCGGAAGCGCGATATACCACGACAGCACAGCCTCATAGGTTTCATTCCAGAACGAATGGCGGAACCGTCCCTGCAGATGCGAGTTCGCGAGATTCGACAGTACCAGATGCGGTATCGCATACACCGCGAACGTAACGGCGGCAGCGTGGATGATATGGAATTGAAAATACAGGTATGCAAGGGGAGCGGTGAGGAACACCAATCGCGGGATACCCGAAAAGAAATGCAACATCGCATTGGAATAGCAAAGTCGCTGAATGAAGCTCAATCCCGCGCCCGTTAGGGGATTGTCGAGCCGGAATATCTGTGCCATACCGCGCGCCCAGCGAATTCGCTGCTCGATGTGGCTCGAGAGGCTTTCCGTGGCCAGGCCGCCCGCCAGCACGTGGCGCAGATATGCGGTCGTATAGCCGTTCCGATGCAGTTTGAGCGCAGTGTGCGCATCTTCAGTCACGGTTTCCACTGCGATGCCCCCGATCTGTTCCAGGGGCGCGCGCTTAAGCACCGCACAGGAGCCGCAGAAGAATGTGGCATTCCACAGATCATTGCCGTCTTGGATCAATCCGTAGAACAGGTTGCCCTCATTCGGTACCTGTCGAAACGTGCCGAGGTTGCGCTCGAATGGATCGGGCGAGAAGAAGTGATGCGGAGTTTGCATCAGGGCGCACTTCGGATCGCGTGCGAACCATCCCATCGTCGAGGTCAGAAAGGTGCAAACCGGGATGTGATCGCAATCGAAAATTGCGACAAATTCGCCCTTGGTAATGCCGAGCGCGTGATTGAGGTTGCCCGCCTTGGCGTGGGCGTTGTTGGGACGGATGATGTACTGGGCGCCGCACTTGGCAGCGAACTCGCGAAACTCCGGATGCCTGCCATCGTCGAGGACATATACATTGAGCTTGTCGGCCGGCCAGTCGAGACTGAGCGCGGCCAGTACCGTCGGCTTCACCACGTCGAGCGATTCATTGTAACGTGGAATGAAGACGTCGACCGTCGGCCATAAGGCACGGTCCTCGGGCATTGCCACCGGCTTCCGTCGCAGCGGATGAATGTTCTGAAAATAGCCCAGCAACGCGACGATCCAGGTATAGCACTCTGCTGCGAGCAGGCCGATGCCCAGAACCCATTCAAAGCCTTGGTTCAAGTCTGTGGTTTGCGTGAGACGCCACCAGATGTAGCGCGAAGAGGCGAGAATCGAGAGGGCCGTCAAGATGATTCCGGATCCGAAGCCCGGCAACCGGCGGATCAGCAGCGACAGCGTCCACATCAATGCGAGCAAGGTGCATTGCTCGCCCACGCGCAGTGGTGTGGACGCCGATATCACCAGCAGCGTCAGCACAATCATGAGCACGGCGCTGCGAACTCCAAGGTTCGCCTTGAAATAGGCGTCCGTGATCGCGGCAGAGTAGGTCTCGATATGCGATGCGAGCCCGGACACAACGAGTGCAACGTAGGGCGAGGCCACCTGCTGCACCAAGCTTTTCAACGGCGCCGGTCGAGGTCCGCTCGACGGTGCGTATTTCTTAGGATTGAACCACTGGCCACGCGGTGGGTTGGTCAGGATCAAATTGAACACCCAGCAGCGCAGACTGCTCGGATTGGAGACGTGCAGTTCTGCGCCGAGCGCTTCCAGCGGTGGCTTGACGTAGCGGTGCGCCCAGCGCGGCCACGGTCTTGCTAGCTCCGGAGGCAGCACGAATAGGTGCCACGACCAACTTGCGAATTCTTGCGCCCAGCTCACCTCCGGCCGTCTGCCGGGCGGCGCGAGCAAAGGAGCACGCGGGACTTCGACAGTGCCTTGAAACTCTTCACTGTCGTATGACGTAAGCAGGGGCCAAGGCCCGTTGGTTGGCGATTCTGGTCCCTGGTTCAAAATATCGAGCGACATTGGGTCTCCCCCGTGCCAGCTGAGTGAATCGAGTCGTCGCAACTAAGTCCATAGGGATCAGTTTGTATGCGTCGTTCAGGTAACTTCCCTATTGATATGGGCAGTGCGCTTCATGCAACGTCAATGTAGTGCTGGTTGCTCGGTCAAGTCGGCCGCAAATCGGATCTACCTCAATGAAAACAAGAAGGGCTGTGCTCGATTTGATGATCGAGGTGAAGTGGCCTCAACGCGCCTGCGTCCAGGCGCTGCCGGTGTTGAGCATGGCGCTCTACTGCGCCACTGCAACTTGCCACGGACTTGCAGACACGCCACCGGCCGGCGAGCCGAACCCAACAGCTCAACCGGACGCGCACCCCACGGACGCGGAACCCCGGTTCCGGGAAGGCTTGCGACTCGCTGCCGCCAATAAGACCGACGAGGCGATCAAGGTCTTTTCCGGTCTCATACAGAACTACCCGCTGCTGCCGCAGCCCTATGTGCAGCTCGCAGCGCTGTATGTGCGGCAGGGAAAACTGCCCAAGGCAATTGCAGCGCTGCGGGCGGCGGTCGAGCTGGGCCTCGATGACGGCGCGCTGCAAGAGCAGCTCGGCGACATCTATGTGGACCTGGCCACGCAGTCCTATCACAGCGCGCTCAGTACAGCGAATCCCAGTGCGACTGTCGCCGATAAGTACTCGGCGATTCAGAAATTGGACTCCCGACGGATGATCAACAATGGAGGAGTTCAACGCTGATTTGAGCGCCGCGGGTAACCGCCGCGCGATCTGACGCCGGCCCACATATGCAAACGTGCAAGCAATTCTTTGGGAACTGGATGGCAGCCGCCTTTCTGCTGGGCGGGCTGAGCGCGCACGGCGTTGCGGCGGCTGCCGAGGACGCGGCCACATCGCTGACCTCGCCCGTGCGTGAAGCGAAGATCAGATTCGACGAAATGGACTCGGGACCGATCGCTTTGCATGGCGTACAGTCGGTTGCCGGCCTGAATTTCGGTACCCGCAGGGACGAGATGGTGGTGGCGGCGAGATTGCATCTGCGCCTGACGTATTCACCCTCCATGCTGCCGGCCCTGTCGCACCTGCGTGTGAGCCTCAACGGACAGGCACTGGCGACGATCGCGCTGCCAAAAGAAGATGCGGGCCGCGAAATCGAACGCGAGATTGGACTGGACCCGCGCTATTTCAGCGACTACAACCAGATCCGCTTCGACCTGATTGGCCACTACTCCCTCGATTGCGAGGACCCGCAACACACATCGCTTTGGGCAACAATCAGTCAAAAGAGCGATCTGCTGCTGACTTTGCGTCCGATCGAGTTGCGCAATGATCTGGCATTGCTGCCCGCGCCATTCTTCGATCAGCGCGACAACCGCCGACTGACATTGGCGATCGCGCTGCCTGCGAAAGCCTCACGCAGCATGGTCCGCTCGGCCGGACTGGCGGCGTCGTGGTTCGGCATGCTCGCCGATTATCGCAGTGCCCGTTTCCCCGTCAGCTTCGATGCACTCCCGGCACAGCACGCTCTGGTGTTTGCCACCAACGAGTCGCGGCCGGCGCAACCGGCTCTGCCCGCGGTGCAAATACCGACGGTGAGCATTGTCGATCATCCTTCGAATCGCCTGGTCAAACTGTTGGTGTTCCAGGGCAAGGACGAGGAACAGCTGCAGCAGGCGGTCGAAGGCCTGGTGTTGGGAAGCGCGGTGCTCAGCGGCACAAGCGCAAATATCACGAAGGTCAGCTACAGGCGTCGGGCCGCCTATGACGCGCCGCGTTGGTTACGCAACGACGGTGCCGTAAAGCTGGGGGAACTGCTCGACGCACCCGAGCAGCTGCAGGCGAGTGGTATTTCGCCCGCACCGATGCGCGTGATCCTGCGGCTGCCGCCGGATCTGTTCATCTGGAATCGTTCCGGCGTGCCCATCGAGCTGCACTATCGATATACGGCACCTCACGAGCCCGACAATTCTTTGCTGAGTGTCACCGTCAACGATCAGCCGTTGCGATCGTATCGGCTGCCGCCGGAACCCCAAAGTAGCGGCGGCGGCGGATTGCTGGTGCCGCTGCTGCGGAACAACGCCTCGCGGGAAAGCCAGAGCCTGCTGATTCCGGCGTTTCAGCTCGCGAGCAACAACCGGTTGCAGTTTCAATTCGCGATGGAACACCACCGCCAAGGACTGTGCAAGGAGGTTTTCGTCGACAACACGCAAGAGGCGATCGACCCAGATTCCACCATCGACATATCGAGCTTCCCGCACTACGCAGCGATGCCGAATCTAGCCCTGTTCGCCAATGCCGGCTATCCCTTTACGCGCTATGCCGATCTCACCGAGACCGCCATCGTGCTGCCCGATGCCGCGGATCGAGTGGCGCTGGAGCAGCTGTTCTTCCTGCTTGGTCGCATGGGCCGCCAGACCGGCGTTGCGGCAGTCGGCTATCAATTGCTGGATGCGCAACAGGCACAACGTGCCGAGAACGTCGATCTATTGCTCTTGAGCGGCGCGCCGTCGAACAACCTGCTGGCCCATTGGGGACGGGATCTACCGCTGGCGTTCGATGCTGCGGATCGCCACTATCACGAGATCGATTCTGCGCCGAACCCAGCGTTCGATCGGGCGCGAGCCGATGCCGGCGCGAAGCGGCAAGCGGCCGATGTCGTGGTTCGCGCCAACGGCTCGCTCGGGGCGTTCATGAGCTTCGAATCGCCAAACAGCGCCGGCCGCACCGTGGTCGCGCTGATCGCCAGTGACAGCGACGCCGCCGACTCTCTGGTCACATCCCTCGAAGATGAAAGCAAGGTGTCATCGATTCGCGGCGATCTGGCGATCGTGCGCGGCGGAAGTGTGCAAAGTTATCACGGCGATAGCGTCTATTACGTGGGCTCACTCTCATGGTGGCAGTGGCTGTCGTTTCACGTTTCTCGTCACTGGATTCTGCTGACGCTGGCATCTTTGGCAACCGCGATAGGTGTGGCGCTGTGGACTTATGGTTGGCTGCAGCGGCTCGCGGCGCGGCGCCTGGCAATCCGTTCAGGGAGTTGATCGATCCACCGGTGACTAAGAGCGCAAGCGTGAATGGGTACTCACACAGCCGGCTGCCGGGTCGGCGCTCGCTGATCATTTTCTGCAACGCATTTCTTGCCGCGGCGGCAGTAGCACAGGGCGTGGAGGGGTCGTCGGCAAGTCAGGCACTGCTGCACAACGCGCGTTTCTGGGAGGCGCATGACCGCGGCGATCTCGCGCAGCTGGCGTTGGGAAAGCTGGTCGCGGCGCGTCCGAACTCGCCGCAGGGCCTGCTGGAACTCGGCGAACTCGATCTTCGTCTCGGGAACGTCGGCGAGGCAGCCCAGGTGCTCAATCAAATTGATGCTCGATTCAAGGGCACGCCGGCCGCCCGCGATTTCGAGCTTGAGTACCGCCTGGCAACCCGCGAGCGCGTGCAGCTCGCCTCGATCAAGCGCCTCATCGAACTGCATCGCGGTGCACAGGCGCGCGCAGCACTCGATAGTCTGTTCCCAGATGGCGCGCCGGATGCGGCACTCGGCATCGAATACTACCGTCTGCTGGCGGGCACGCCAAACGGCTGGTCGCAATCATACGATGGGCTCAAGCGACTGGTCGAACACCACCCGGACGACCCGCGCTACCGGCTCGGATTGGCACGACACCTGCTGCGGCGGCCGGAGAGCGCACTGGAGGGCACGATGGCGCTGGCGCAGCTGGCTCAACGCGATGACGTGCGCGTCGCTGACGTGGATCAGCTGCTCGCAAGCAGTATCACAGAACTGGGCTATCGGCAGGTGCCCGCGCGGGTCGTAAGTGACTATCTGGCGCGCCATCCCGACGATCCCGAAGTCACGGCAGTGCGTACGCGGCAACAGCACGCGCTGGAGGAGCAGCAGCTGCTCGCGCGCAATTCCCTGGCAGCGGTTGAACCCGAGCTGCAACGGCGTCTGGTGCGGCAGCTACAAGCCGAACTGGCCAAGCACCGGCGCGACAGCGTCGCCGCCCGGCATGCGTTCGCCCTGGCGCAGCTTGCCGGGCCGGATTTTCCGCAGAGCGAGCCATCGTTTGCGGGCGCGTTCGATGACGCGGCGGTCGCGGCGGCGCTCTGGCACGAGCGAAGTCGCAGGTCGATGCAGGCGCGGCGCGAGCGCCTCGCCGCTGCCGAATTGCGCGCGGCGCTGGCCTTCCATCACAAAGACTACGAAGCAGAGATTGCGGTTGCAGAGGATATCGATGCGCAGGGCGAGGCGAATGAGAGCGGGGAGCTGCTCACGAGTGCCGGTGAACTTGACCCGCAGTCGAGCTGGTTGTTCGAGACCCGTGCACGTTGGTTGATCGGCCACGGGCACGCCGCGGACGCCGTGGCGTTGCTGCAGCGCCGAGTGCTGGATCGCAGGTGGACTGCGCAGGCGCGCGATGCCTTGCTGGCATCAGCGCTCGATCAGCGTGCCGTTGCGAGCAGCGCCGCGGGCGACACGGCCGCAGCGATTGCGGATCTCGAGGCTGCGATACAGCTCGCGCCGCGTAATCCCTGGATACGATATCGGCTCGCCGGGTTCTACAGCACGCGACAGGAGCCCGAGCGTGGGCGTGCCCTGATGAGCGAAGGCGTGCAGCTTGCCCCCGATGATGGCCAGATGCGCTACGCACAGGCGCTGTATCTCTCAAGCCTTGAGGACGATCTTGCGGCGTTCGCCGCGGTTGACGGCATCGAGCAGGCTCAGCGCACCGCCGGCATGAACGCCCTGCGTGATCGGTTGCAAGTGGCGATTGCGCGCGCATCGGCGCGGCACCTCAAGAACTCAGGCGATACGGAGGCGGCTCGGGTGGCGCTGCGCGAGGTCGAGCCGCTCGCTGCCCATAATCTAGATCGCGCCCGTGAGCTTGCCGAGGCTTGGATCGATCTCGGCGAAGCCGAGCACGGCATCAGCCTGCTTGCTGCCTCGCGCGCTGCAGCGGGTGCGGACGAGTCCGCAGTGCGGCTCGAAGTGGCGCGGCTGCAACGCGCACTCGACCTGCGTACCATTCGATCGCTTGAGCATGGGCGGCGATTTGCTGAGGCCGCACGACGCCTCGATGAGCTGCTGGCGCGTGAGCCGCAAGATCGCTCGCTGCGGGTCGCACGTGCAGATCTGGATATTGCGGCCGGCCATGCGCGGCCGGCGCGCGATCGCTACGCAGTGCTGGTGCGCGAGCAGCCTGAGGATCTGGACACGCGCCTCTCGTATGTTCGCGCGCTCACCGAGACGGGTGACAGGGCACTGGCGCACCTGCAATTGCAGGCGGTCGAGGGTCAGATACCGACCGATGACATCGAGATGCGGCTCAGTCTCGCACGCAGGCAGCTGGCTCTGGATGACGCGAGTGCGGCACTGCGAACATTGGATGCGCTGCCGGCAATATCGCCGCCTCGCGCCGATGCGCTGCTGCTGGCCGGGCGCGCCGAGCTCGCGCAACATCACTTTGCCACTGCACGTGGCTACTTCGAGCAGGCGCAGAGTGCCGCCGAAGGCGGCGACGTTTTGGCGGCGCGCGACGCGCTCGAGGGTATCGAGGCGCGATTGCAATCGGGCATGGCCGCAGCGTTGCAAGTCCTGCACCGGCCGGGAACGCCCGGCTTATCGCAACTGGACGCGGTGACGATTCCGACCTCCTGGGAGTTCGCTCGAGGTTACGAGCAGCGCTTCACCCTGCGCGCCGACGCGGTTACGCTTGATATCGGCCGATTGAGCGGCGACTACAATACCGCGGCGCTGCTCGGTTCGACGCAAGCGGCCGGAGCGCCATCGGCGCGGCACTATTCGAATGACCGACAGAGTGGACTGAGCCTGGGTCTCGTGTACCAGACTGACGCATTGGCCGTCGATGTGGGCAGCACGCCGCTTGGATTTTTGCTGCCCAACATTGTCGGTGGCGTCGAATGGACCCCTAAGTGGAACTCCGCCGACGTCACCCTGGGGCTGGCGCGGCGCGCGGTCACCAGCAGCGAGCTGTCGTATGCGGGTCTACGCGATCCGATCACCGGTAGGCCATGGGGCGCGGTAGTCGAGAACGGTACCTACGCGGGAATTGGGCTGTATCGGGAACTGTACAGTGTCTCGGGCTCGCTGCGATTCGCGGAGCTGGCAGGCACGCATGTGCTCGGCAATCAATTTTTCGGCGCACAAGCGGCTACGGATTGGAAGATCTTCTCCGGCAAGGATGATAGGGCCGACATCGGACTGACGGTCAAGTACTGGGACTACCAGCACAACCTCCTTAACTACACGTTCGGCAGCGGCGGCTACTACAGTCCGCAGCGGTATGTAAGCGTTGCTGTGCCGCTCGAGCTGACTGGTGCACGGGCAGGCTGGATCTACCGGCTGCGCGTGTCGGTTGCGCAGACTGTGAGCGGCAGCAAGTCGATCGCGTTCTACCCGAACGATGCCGCATTGCAACGCGCGGCCATGCGCTCGCCGCTGCCCTCAGGATACGACGCGCCGATTTTTGCAGGTGGGCGCAGCAACGCCACCAGCTTTTCCGCCTACGCGGCCTTGGAGCGGGAGGTCGCACATGCTGTGGTGCTCGGGGCGATGTTCGATGTCGATCGGACCGACTACTATCACCCGACGGTAATCTCTCTATACGTGCGGCACGCATTTGCATCGCGCACACCCCGGCCCCCACCGCGGCCAACTCGCCCCTATAATCCCTGAGCGGCCGCTGTAAACACGGCAGACAATTACGATGCCGAACCCGCCGCGGAGCTGACATGCAAGACGAAGCCGAGATTACGATCAGTGGAGTGAAGCTGACCCACGAGGAATCGATGACGATACGCGTCGCCGTTGACACCCTCGCGAACGTATTGGCCGAAGGGCTCGAAGAGAACGAGACAAGAGCCTTGACTGATCTTTACTTGAGCTCTCTGAGCAGGATTCAGACGCTGCTGGAAAGTCGGGAGTCACGCAAGCAATAGCAGGCATCATGGAAGCGGGCATCGCCTCATATATCATAAGGATGACGCCCTACGTGTTACTTTTTCTCGATTGCGGTGTTCTTTAGGCTATAAGCCTTCAAGGAGTCTCCCATGGCGCTGGCTGATGAACTGAGCAAACTGGCGGAACTGCGCGCCAACGGTGGTTTGACGGAAGAGGAGTTCAAACGTGCGAAGGAGCGCCTGCTGAACACCGAGCAACCGCGCTCCAATGACCCACTCGCGTCCGCTGTAAATACCTTTCGACGCAGCCGCACCGACCGCTTGTTCGGCGGCGTGTGCGGCGGAATCGCGCGAGCGACCGGAATGGAATCCTGGGTATGGCGGCTGCTTTTTGCCGCGCTGTTCATCTGCGCGGGAGTCGGCCTATTGTTGTACGTGCTGCTGTGGATTTTCGTGCCAAGCGAGTGATCGAGCAGGCAATGCTGTTGCCGAGCATTCGCTCGAGCGCAATGCTCCGTAAGGGTTCCGACTAAGCGAACCGTTGTAAATCCCGCTCAATCGCCGGCGCAGCCTCATACGTTCCTGCATGAGGCTGCGTTCGGTCTTAGCCTTCATGCCTTGCCAATCCAATGGCACAATGAGTGATACCGGCGAGGCTCAAAGACACGCGATGAACAAGATTACGCCCAGAGACTTTCGAAATGCCTTCGATGCCGTCATGCACGCGGAGCACGAGAGCTTTCGTACGGCGGTGGGTTTCGAGACCAAATCGTATAATTTCTTCATGCGAACCACCATTTATCCGAAAGTGGCCAGGCGCTTGGAGTTGCTGTCGTGGAACAAGGAGTACTACACGCTTGACGGGATGTTGTACGAGCAACGCGGCATGGACGAAACCGGCAAGTACGCCACTTATGCCAATTGGATTTCCGTGGCCATCGAGCACGAAAACGACAGTTCCCGCGCCCACGAAAAGATGAATAAGCTGCAGTCTTTCAACGCGCCGCTGAAGGTGCTGATCACCTACGCCCCCGAGGGCGCCGCTTCCGAAACGCTCCTGCGAAAGTACGAGAATCTCATCAAGGCCTCGGACGTGTTCAATGACATCGCGACGCTGCGTCAGCAACTCGTCATATTGGGAACACCGAAGACAGTCCGTGAATGGCGCTACTACGCCTACGAAAACGATGGCTTTGTTCTGATGCTGCCGAATTAGCGGCGCGCAGTTCGCGTGTGCGGGTCGGACGTGGTGATGCGCAGCCCATCCATCAGAATGTCGACGAGTCGCCGCGCGCTCGCCTGCCAGCCCACGTCTGGATTTCCGTAGCTGACCCCGACCAACGCACGCAGCAAGTCGGACGGGTCGATATCCCGGCGCACATCGCCGCCGGCGACGGCACGCTTGACGAGCGTGGTTATCGCACGGGTGATCAACTCGACCGAGCTCGCATGCAGGGAAGAGCCACGGCTTGCTGCAGCTGCCAGCGATGGCGCGATCAAGCGCTTGGTGGCGATGTAGTCGACGAACAAGTGCATCCACTTATGCAATGCCTCGCCCGCCGGCGAGGTCTCGAGCAGCTGCGGCACGGCCTCGGCCAGCTGCTCGACTTCGCGCCGGTAAACCGCTTCCACAACCGCATCTCTGCTGGGGAAATGGCGATAGAGGGTGCCGATGCCGACGCCGGCGCGGCGCGCGATTTCTTCCAGGCTCACATTCAGCCCGAACTCCGCAAATCCCGCCTTGGCGGCGTCGATCAGTAATTGTCGATTCCGGGCACTGTCGGCGCGGGGTTTGCGCGCCTGAGCCACTGGTTTTCGTCTGGCGTTGATGGGCTGCTCCTGAAATAACACTTGCAAAACGGAGGATGCCTCCGTATATTAAACGGAGGTGGCCTCCACTTTCCTATTAGACCACTTTTACAGGGTGCAGAGGTAGGGCCGTGCGGAAAACAGCGAGGAATTGATCATGAGCAATTCATTTGGGGCGACATCGACGACGGACGAGGTGCTGCGGGGCATCAATTTGAGTGGCAGGCGAGTGCTCGTCACAGGCGCCTCCGCGGGCCTTGGTGTCGAGACTGCGCGCGCATTGGCGGCCCACGGGGCACAAGTCGTCGGCGCCGCGCGGGATTTGTCCAAGGCGCAGGCCGCGACTGAACAAGTTCGCGCGCAGGCCGCGAGCGGAGGTTCTCTCCACTTGGTACAACTTGACCTGGCATCGCTCGACAGCGTGCGCCGCTGCGCCGACGGCCTACTCGCCGCGGGTAAGCCTTTCGACGTCATCATTGCCAACGCCGGCGTCATGGCGTGCCCCAAGGGCACCACCGTCGATGGCTTCGAGACGCAGTTCGGCACCAACCATCTCGGCCACTTTGTTCTGGTGAACCGCATCGCCTCGCTGCTGCGTCCCGGATCGCGGCTGGTGAACCTGTCATCTGTCGGCCACCGATATGCGGACGTCGATCTTGATGATCCGAACTTTGAGCACTCGCCCTACGCCGAGTTCGTCGCCTACGGTCGCTCCAAGACCGCCAACGTGCTGTTTGCCGTCGAGTTCGATCGCCGTCACAAGGCAAGTGGAGTGCGGGCGACGGCGGTGCACCCCGGGGCCATCCAAACCGAGCTGGGTCGATACATGACTGACGAGGTGCGTGAGAAGTTGATCGCGAATATCAATGCCAGCCAGCCCAAGGGCGCGCCGCCCTTTAGCTATAAGACCATTCCGCAAGGCGCGGCAACATCCGTGTGGGCTGCCTGCGTCGCGGACGCCGGAGCGATCGGCGGTCGCTATTGCGAAGACTGTCACGTGGCCGAGATCGCCTCAGCCCCCGGCATACGCGCGGGCGTACAGCCTTACGCCCTCGATCCCCAACATGCACAGGCGCTGTGGCAAAAGAGCGAAGAGTGGGTCGGCGAACGCTTTTAGGCACGCGCGCTTCGACCACCATCCATTAACCCCAAGGACAAGATCATGTTTACATCATCATCATCATCATCAACATCACACGCAGACATTTCGGAGGCCGGGGCGGCCGACGTGCTCATCCCGCTCATTCGGGCCGCGGCGACCATCGGCTTTGCCATCGCGCCGTGTTCACTGGGCTTCGTCATCATCGCCGTGTCCGAGCAATTGATTCGCTCGATCATGGTGGGGGATGACCCGGAAATGCTGATGAGCGACTTGCAGAATCAGTTTCCGCACCATGCGATCGAGCTCAACGAGAACGACGATGCCGGACTGGTGGCGAAAGTCGTGGACTTGATTGAGCGCCCCGACAAGGCGTTGGAGCTGCCTCTCGATATCCGCGGTACGGATTTCCAGATGCGGGTATGGGATGCCTTGCAGGAAGTTCCTGCCGGCACGACGGTGAGCTACACCTTTTTGGCCGAACAGATCGGCGCACCGAACGCAGTCCGGGCGGTGGCGCAAGCGTGCGCGGCAAACCCCTTGGCGGTCGCCATACCCTGTCACCGGGCCGTGAGCGCCAATGGTGACTTGGCGGGATACCGATGGGGTATTG
>Ga0210406_10000935_pt1 | contig 37789 bp, 24 predicted proteins | sample IncBWC30MmetaG_FD_155454 | JGI IMG/M metagenome (GOLD analysis project Ga0210406, IMG submission 155454) | Forest soil microbial communities from Barre Woods Harvard Forest LTER site, Petersham, Massachusetts, United States - Inc-BW-C-30-M | ecosystem: Environmental > Terrestrial > Soil >... | reverse complement strand
CCCGTTTGGGATCGGCGATGCCCGCTGCCACCACATACTTCACACCCCAGGTCAAATCGTCCTGCATTTTGCGCCCCCACTCCCGGTTGCCGGCGTCCAGAAACTTCCTGCCATAACCGGTCGATCCGCGAAAGTTGGGTTCGAGTACGGCGTAGCCTCGATTGGCGAAGAACTGCGCCAACGAGTTGTACCCCCACTGGTCGCGACCCCAAGGGCCGCCGTGGGGAAGGATAAGAGTGGGCAGATTCTTGGCCGGAGCCCCTTTCGGAACCGTGAGATAGGCCGGAATCTCCAAACCGTCGGAAGATGGGTAGGTGACGGGTTTCATCTGGGCCAGGTCCGCACGCGGGAGTTTCTCGCGGACTTTATATTGCGGCGTTAGGACATGCGTCTTGCGCTCGAACAGCATGGTCTCTCCGGGCTCTATGTCGCTTACTGCCGTGACCAGCCAAACTTGCTCGTCCTTCGTGCGCGAAACCACCAAGATTTCATGTTCCGGGAACTTGTGCTCAATCCAGTGCACGTCATCGCCGAACGCCTTGTTTTTGTAGTAAGTCTTTGTGCGGGCAGCGATGTACCAGGTTTCCACCAGTTCGTCGGTGGCTTCGGAGAACAGCGCTCCGCCGAAATCGACTTTGCCCAGCGGATCCGATTCCACCATCTCCGTTTTGCCGGTCTGCGGGTCCAACAATTCCAGCGAGATCAAATCCGTGCCCTTGTTGGTTTCGATGTAGACGCGCTGGTCTCCGGGCTGAAATTGCAGAGGGTTGCATGACTCAAACACCGAGCAGGAATAAATCTTCGCGAACGCATCCGCATCGACCCGAAGCACCTCAGTGTCGCCGTTTTCTGCGGCGCGCGTCGCCATGCGCAACTGCCCCTTGAGGTCGAACACCCAGCCGGTAATGCGCTCGGTGTTTTTGCGGACCAGTTCTTTTGTTCCCGTGGAAATCTTCAGACGGTAAAGATCATGCCAAGCCTTGTCGCGATCATTCAGCCCGATGTAGACAACATCCGGATCGCTCTTCGGCACCTCGAATATCTCCACCCGCACACCTTTCAGTCCGGTCAGATCACGCGAGGGCGGCGCTTCGGCTCCTGCGGCGGGTTTCGCCGCAGGATCGACCGCATACACATTGAAGTTCTCATCTCCGTCGTTATCCTTCGCATAAAGGACGTACTTGCTGTCTCGCGTCCAGAAATATCTGGCAACTGGCCGTTTGCTTTCCGTGGTAAGCAGGCGCGCCGCGCTGAACGGCTCATCCACTGCCTTCACATAAACATTGCGAGTGTCTTTCCAAGGTTTTAGAAAGGCGATGTACTTGCCATCGGGAGAAAGCTGCGCGGCTGCAATTTCTGGGTTGCCGAAGATTACATCGCGATCAATGAGCTGCGGCGGGCCATTGCTTTTGTCTGCCTGGGCGGCGCCGAGCGACGCGAGCAAGAAAATAGACACCAAGATGAATCGGAGTTTCATATACGGCCCTTCCTTTCTGCTGACCTCGGGAACGCGAGTGAACGATGAAAAAAGGACAGCGACATTCTCCTCCAGGCTGGTCGGAGGTGCAAGCGAGTGTCGGGAAATTCAGACCCATGCCCGGCGAAGACTCTGCTCCTGGAGGGCAAAGGCGAAGGCCGCGCCTCGTACTGTGGGGTTTGTCCCTGAAATTGTAGATCCACTTCGGTGGTTTGATTCGCAGGCCGCGCCGACCTGGTTGCTTTCCCAGAGGCAACGCCAAGTTGTCGGAAAACAACCTCTTGGCGCAGCCAGATACCGCGAAGGCCGCATTCGGTTCTCATCCCGGCAGCACGATAGTCATTCAGTCGGCGTCGGCCTGATCGGCGAATATCTAACCCTTATCTTATCTCTCGATCTCTATCTTTTTGGCTCTGGGCAGCGGTGCAGATCGAATTTGTTCGCCAAGTATTGCTCCGCACCGATGGGGTCACACTCGAATATTCGCGATGGGGTAAAGAACTTACGCTGGCAGTTTGCACATGAAGCCATCGCCGGAACCTTACCTTTGTGTTTCAAGATCGCGAAGCGGCGCTCTGTGGAACCGCACGAATGAAATTCAAACTGCTTCGCGATTGCGCCGTACTTCATTCCGTCCGGGAATTGAAAGCTTAATTTGCAGTCTCGGCACAACAAGAAGCGGCCTGCTGGGGAGATTAAGATACTGATGTGGTGCGGAGAAAAAAAGGGAAAACTGCGGGCAGACATTGATATTTCAACTCTCCACGTGCAAGATTCATCATACGCTCTTAGTCTCGCCAGCTCCGCGCGCCTGGCCTCCGCGCATCCCTGCTTTCGTCCAGCCTATTCACAAGTGAGCAAGTTTGAACAGACGTTCAACCAGGCCAGCGTGTATGGTACGCGAATCGAGATGGTGCGAACAGAACGATGCGGCCACGGTCGTTTGCTCCGCTGATGGCGCGGTTTTCCTTGTTGTACTCTCAACTTGTACTCTCAATTGGGTAGCGCAAGTGCCAGCGCAAGATTCTAGCCGGGTGAAAATCTGGATTCATTTCGCTGGACTCCACGGCGCCACTATGGCGTGAAGGGGAGCGGACGGCGGAGAGAGCAGACTGCGCGCGGCGATCGTGGGTCCGGATGTAACAGTAAAAGCGGGACGGGAAAAGCTGGTGGGTGATACGGGAGCCGACGAGGTCATGGTTGTGACCGACACTGATGAGCCTGAGGACAGGCGGCGGTCGTAGGGGCGAGTCGCGGAGGTTGCGACAGTGATCGAAGCCAAGCCCATCATGGCGGTGAAGGAAGGTGAAGAATGGACGATGCGGTTCGTAGCTGTAGGTACAATAGACTGAAATGGCTGTCTCAATCGAACTGCATAATACCGGTAATCCAAACATCGGGGCCGAAATTCAGGTGCTCGTTGAGCACTATCTGAGCGACCGGCCGGGAGATTGGCGCGTGTCGATCGTCGGTTCTCGCGAGAATGATGGTTGGGAAATGAAGGTCTGGGGGCCGAATGGGTTTGAGAGGTCATACACCTTGGCGGGAAGTGCGGGAGAGCACCAGCCTTTGGTGATCGCTAACGTGATTCTGAGGTTGCTGCCCGCGAAGACGCCGAACGGGTGAAGCGGCGGGCCGCTCTCATCGCTGCATCAAAGAGCGTCCGAGCGGCGCGGGGTCCAGAATTGTGAAGCCCCGGTTCTTCGTCCTCGAAAAGCGATGCGGCTGCTGAAACGGCCATCCTATACGACCCTCTCAAACCACCCATTACGCAAAGTTTCTAGGTGAAAGTTTAGAAGCATTTTTCGCTTTTAATCTTTTGGCACATAAAGCTTATATGCTCCAACTCCTCCCAAACAAAGTTTATTTTGCTTTGGGCCTAGAGCACCGTATTCGTTCTAGTAGGCGTGTCTGGGGTCTTCGACTACGCCGGACTGAGAAGGAACTCGCGCTAGCGCTCCTGCTCATGTTGCCCACCGCGGCGTTATAAGACGGCGGCGTCCGGATTGTAAATTTTCGGAGCTGGATACCCACCTCGCCTCCCTCCTTCTTCCCTTTCACGGCACCTACTGGCTCAACGGCCATTCCTTCATCGAGCAGGACTGAATGGAACTCGCATCGGCTTCCAGAAAAGCGACAACGCGTTTCTCGCCGTCGACAATGTGGTCAACCTGCAGGCAGTTGCCTAACACTTCTTTCAACGAGTCAACAAAACTCGCCATCGATCTGAGACAAAACCGGCATCGTCGATCTGAGGAAGATCTCTGAGGAAGATCAGGGCAAGAGCTTCGAACGCTTCCACTCCATCGACGAATCGCTCGGGGAGGCGCGGGCCTCGGTCTTGCCATGGCGAAGAGCATCGTCCGCGAGCACCGCGGCTCGATCGTAGTTGAACCCCGTCCCGGCAACTGTGCCGTTTTCCGGGGGGAGCAGCCGATGGTCGCGGCGCAGGTTCAGGGCCGGCTTCCGGCTGAACCGTTTGAGGTTACAGCGCTTGCTGTTGCCGGCGGGAATGCGCCTTTCAACTGTCCCGAACCCGCGTCACTGCGTCAGTTCGGCTTGCAGTCCTAATGCGACACTTCAGTGAGCCTTAAGGTTCGTCATCTAGTCTCCCGCCATGGGCTGGATGTACCGAAATCCGGTTAGCTTTGCTGGGGGTATACTTGCATTCCTTATTGCCTCGGGCTTCGCTGGCCCGTCCGTCGCTCAGCAAGCTCCGCAAAACGGCGCCGTAGTCATCTCTCTTTCCGACGCTATTCATCGGGCGCAACAAAACGAGCCGAGCTTCGCCATCGCCCTGGCCGCGGAGAAATCGGCCGCCATCGATCGTTACCTCGCGAAAGCTGCCCTGCTGCCTTCGGTTGTCGCTCACAATCAGATGCTCTACACGCAACCCAACGGACAGATTAACCGCAACGTCCAGGCGGGGGCTCAGGCATCGCCAATATTTATCGCGAACAATGCCGTGCACGAGTACGTCAGTCAAGCCTCGATCAATGAGACGGTCGGCTTGAAGCAGTTCGCGGATGCGCAAGTTGCCGCCGCGAATGCGGCCCGTAGTTCGGCGGAGTTGGAGGTCGCACGACGGGGACTGATCTCGACCGTCGTAAGCCTGTACTACTCGATCTCGGCCTTCGAGACCAAGCAGCATCTTCTTGAGCAGGCCTTTCGGGAGGCGCAGTCGTTCACCGATCTGACACAGAAGCGCGAGGAGGCCCGGGAAATCGCTCACGCCGATGTGGTGAAGGCCCAACTGCAGCAGCTGCAGCGTCAACGTGACCTGAGCGATGCAACGCTGGCCGCAGATAAGGCGCGGCTGGAACTGGCCGTGCTCCTGTTTCCTGATCCGCGGACACCCTACTCCACCGAAGCGGCAGCATCGCCAAAGGCGCTGCCGACGCGAGAGGAGGTAGACCGTCTGGCGGCAACGAAAAATCCCGAGATACGGAGCGCGTTGGCCGAAGTGCGGGCCAACAACGCAGAAGTTGCTTCAGCCAGGGCGGCCTATCTGCCTGATCTCGCATTGAACTTCAGCTACGGTATCGACGCACCACAGTTCGCTAAGCGCGGACCCGACGACGTGCGCAATCTCGGATACGCCATCAGCGGAACGCTCGACATTCCAGTCTGGGACTGGTTCTCAACCCAGAAGCGAGTCAAGCAGAGCGAGATCCGGCGCGATGCGGCAAAAGTATCGCTGACGGCCGCTCAGAGGAGACTCATCGCATCCTTGGAGGAGGGGTATCGAGAGGCGTCTGCGGCGCGAGACCAGATCGACCTGCTCGATCAAAGTGTCCGCACGGCGGAGGAGAGCCTGCGCTTGACAAAGCTTCGCTACTCGGCTGGCGAAGGCACGGTGCTGGAAGTTGTGGACGCCCAGACTGCCTATCTTTCGGCAGAAACTGCACAGGCGGATGGAGTGCTACGCTATCAGGCGGCTTTGGCAGCCTTGCAGATATTGACGGGAACGTTGTGAGGGCAAACCTGAACTTTGTTCGACCAGCAAGCCGCGGCTCCAGCATGCGCCTGGCAAAGGTTAGCCGGGCAGGCATTCGCGTGGCAATGATGCTTCTCTGTTTCGGGCTTGTGCAGGCTTGCAAGAAAGCAAACGACGACACGGCTGCGATGGTGACGGTGCAGGCGGACCATCCAGAGGTGGGGGAGATTGCTGAACACATCATGGCTGATGCGACGCTCTCTCCGGTTGCACAGGCCGCGATTTCTCCAAAGATCACAGCTCCGGTTCGTGCTTTCTATGTACAGCGAGGCTCTAAGGTGAAGGCAGGCCAGCTTCTCGCGGTGCTTGAGAACCGCGACCTCAGCGCCCAGGCGCTTGATAACCAGGGTCAGTACACGGCGGCCCAGGCTTCCTTTGACATGCAGACCAAGGCACAGGTGGCGGAAGACTACCATAAGGCCGAGTTGGATGTGGCGCAGGCAAAGGCGCAGTTTGAGTTGCAGCAGCAGATTGTTGCCGCACGGCAGAAGCTTCTCAGCGAAGGCGCAATTCCCGGAAGAGATTACGACACGGCCGCCGCCGCTCTGGTGCAGGCGCAGGCCGCTTATGATGTGGCGCGAAACCACCTGGATGCGCTGAAGGATGTGAGTCGGGCAGCCACGATCCGGCAGGCGCAGGGACAGCTCGCCTCCGCCAAAGGAAAATACCTCGCGGCGGAGGCCCAGGTCTCGTATTCCGAGATTCGAAGTCCGATCACTGGAATCGTGACCGACCGTCCTCTGTTCCCGGGCGAGACCGCGACCTCTGGAAGCACGCTGATTACAGTCATGGACACGTCACGTCTCTTCGCCAAGGTTCATCTGTCGCAGACGGCTGCCCAGCGGTTGAAGGTGGGCGATGAGGCTTCGGTTGTGGTTCCCGGCGTGGAGAAGCCCGTGCCGGCGAAGATTTTTCTGGTGAGTCCCGCACTTGATCCGGGCAGCACCACCGTGGAAGTGTGGCTTCGGTTGGATAACCGGGCTGGGAAGTACAAAGCTGGGACTCCGGTACGAACTTCCATTGTGGAAAGGACAGTTGCGAAGGCTGTCAAAGTGCCGCTGTCCGCGGTGCTTACCGGCCAGGACGACTCCAAGTCCGTCATGGTGGTGGGTGCGGATGGGGTTGCTCACAAGACCGCTGTGGAACTGGGTATTAATGACGGCGAAGACGTTCAGGTAACGAAAGGACTCGACGCGTCTCAGACCGTGATCACCGTTGGCGCCTACGGCCTGGACGATGGCACGAAGGTGAAAATCGGCAAGGTTGGCGAAGAGGAGAAACAAACGGGCGGAGAGGCGAAGTGATGGAGCGGTCTCGCCCGTCTCGCACCGAGGATACCTTTTGGCTGGTCCGCTATCGAGGTCCAATCTTCTTCTTTCTCATCGTGTTCTCGCTGGCGGGCATTTATGCGGCCGAGCAGGTTCCCATCTCCGTCTTCCCCGAGACCAATTTCCCGCGCGTGGTGATCGGCGTCGACAACGGTGTGATGCCGGTCGAGCAGATGCAGGTGACCATCACCAAGCCGATCGAAGATGCGGTCAACTCGGTTCCCGGTTTGGTGACGGTCCGTTCCACGACGAGCCGGGGCTCGGCCGAAGTCAGCCTGTTCTTCGACTGGAGCGTCGATATGTACCGAACGCTTCAATTGGTGGACGCGGCGATTAGCCGGGCACGACAGGCACTTCCGAACACCGCCGTCATTACTACAAATCGCCTGACGTTTGCCACTTTTCCCATTCTCGGCTACAGCCTCACCTCCGACCGGCTTTCGCAGACTCAACTTTGGGAGTTGGCGACCTACCAGCTGAGGCCGCCACTCAACCGGGTAGCGGGCGTGAGCACGGTGACGGTGCAGGGTGGCAAGGTGCCCGAGTTCCATCTTGTTCCGAACATGGCGCGCATGCAAACCGCGGGCGTGACCATACTCGACCTCGTCAACGCCGTACAGGCGTCGAACATCATCGATTCGCCGGGGCTCTACGAAGCCAATCATCAGTTGATTCTCGGTCTCGTCGGGGCGCAGGCGCATGATGCCGACCAGCTCGGCCATCTGGTGGTGAAGACAACAAACGGCGGAGTGGCGGTTCGTGTCTCCGACGTAGCCGAGGTGCAGACCGGAGTGTTGCCCGTCTACACAGCGGTCACCGCAAATGATCATGCAGCGGTCCTGCTGAACGTGGCCCGTCAGCCTTCCAGCAATACCGTAGCCGTCGCCGACGCTGTCGCCACCCAGATTCAGCAACTCCGAAAGACCTTGCCTGCAGGCGTACAGCTCGAACCCTATTACGATCAATCCGAACTGGTGCGCGAAAGCATTCGCAGCGTTCGTGACGCGATCCTGATTGGGCTGGTTTTGGCATGCATCATTCTGTTTCTTTTCCTCAGTGACTGGACTTCGTCCCTGGTTGCTGGCTTGGTCATTCCTGTAACCGTTGCCATCACCATCCTTTTCATGTGGGCCATCGGGGAGAGCTTCAATCTGATGACGCTGGGCGGACTGGCGGCTGCCATCGGACTGGTGATCGACGACGCGATTGTGGTCGTCGAGAATATCGTGTCGCATCGAGACCGCGGCGAGACCCGGGCCCAAGCGGCTCGCCTTGCGCTACACGAGATCGCTGTTCCGCTGGTCGGATCGACGATCACGCCAGTTGTCGTCTTCCTGCCGCTGGTTTCGGTCACCGGCGTGACCGGAAGCTTTTTCCGGGCGCTGGCGATCACCATGACGGTGGCGCTGCTTACGTCGCTGCTTCTCGCGGTTACCTGGACTCCCGCCCTCAGCCTTGTATTCCTGCGGGAGCGGCGAGAGGGCGGTGATAAGACCGAGGATGAGCACGGCCGCTGGATGCGCAGAGTTCTGCAATGGCATGAGCGCGGACTTGAGTGGTCACTCAGCCGTCCCTTCACGCTGCTTGGACTGTGCGCAATTCTTGTCGTTGGCAGTTTCTTTTGCTATCGAGCTCTGGGGTCCGATCTGTTGCCGGAGATGGATGAAGGCGGATTCATTCTTGACTACATCATGCCCGCGGGCAGCTCGCTGTCGGAGACCAACCGAGTATTGGAACATGTGGATCGAATGCTGCACGCGATGCCGGAAGTCGAAAGCACCTCGCGGCGCACCGGCCTTCAGATGGGGCTGGCCGCGGTCACTGAGGCCAATACCGGCGACATCACGGTGAAGCTAAAGAGCAAGCGCGACCGAGGAATCGACGAGGTGATCGCTGATGTGCGCGCCCAGATCAAGCGGACCGAGCCGGAGCTGGATGTGGAGTTTACCCAGGTTCTACAGGACATGATCGGCGATCTGTCGAACGCGCCGGAGCCGATCCAAATCAAGGTCTTCGCCAGCGATCCCGCGCTGCTGGCAAATCTGGGCCCTCGCATCGGGGACGCCATCGGCAAGATTGGCGGCGTCGTGGACGTCCAGAATGGAATCGACAATACCATCAGCGGTCCGGCGACGAACTTCCAAATCGATCCTACGGTTGCCGCGCGAATGGGCTTCACGCCGGTGGAAATTGCCGAAGACGCGACTTCCATCCTGGACGGCGTGACCACGACCGATCCCCTGATTGCGAACGGAAAGCCTTACACGGTTCGCGTGCGCTTGGGAGATGAAACCCGTCAATCGCTGGACACCATCCAGAATACGATCTTCAACAGTGCGACGGCCAAATTAGCGACTCTGGGATCGCTGGCTCAGGTGACAGAGCTGCCTCCGCAAAACGAAATAAAACGGGAGAACCTGCAGCAGCTCATCAACGTGACCGCCAGGCTAGAGGGCTCCGATCTGGGAACCGCGATTGCGAAGGTTCAGGAGACGGTCAACGCGATGCACCTGCCGGCAACGGTGCGGGTTGAATACGGCGGAACCTATCAGGAACAACAACAATCGTTCCACGAACTGGTGCGGGTTCTGATCCTATCGTTGGCGCTCGTCTTCGGGGTCTTGCTGGCTGAGTTCCGCAATTTTTCTGCGCCGATTGCAATCCTCACTTCGTCGGTATTTTCCCTTGCCGGCGTAGTGCTCGCTTTGCTGGTCACGCACACGTCCTTCAACGTTGCGTCGTTCATGGGTCTTATCATGGTCATCGGGATTGTGGCGAAGAACGGCATCCTGCTTCTCGATGCAGATGAACGCTATCGTAGCGAAGGAGTGTCAGCTCGCGAAGCCATGGTTCACGCAGCGCAACGCCGTCTGCGACCCATTCTCATGACTGCATCGGCTGCCATCTGCGGCATGCTGCCGCTCGCGTTTGCGCTCGGCTCTGGATCGCAAATGCTGCAACCGCTGGCTATCGCCGTCATCGGAGGGCTGGTGATCTCGATGGTGTTAAGCCTGATTGTAACGCCCGTGGTTTACTACCTGCTGACACGATCCCACGCTCAGGCGGTCGCCTAGGAAAGGTCCGCGTGATCGCAGGCCTAGGTTGGCCCAAGGTTTGAATGGGGAACGCTCACCGTTCATCGCTCATACGGTTGCGTACCGCCGCTATCGCTCGACCACGATGATCTCGAAACTATCCGGCACTACAGTGCGGCGGGGATGGGGCATGGCAGCGGTGGCTGCCGGTGCCGCTCCGAACTGCGCGGTCACCAAGTAAATGCGTCCGGTCGAAGCGTCCAGCGCCATGGTTCGTGCTCCCGCTTCCGTCTTCACCGTTTCGAGCACGGGAAAGCCGGGCTTTTCCGCATCCACAATGGTGAGTGTGCCGTCCCCTCCATTCGAGGAGAACGCCAGTCCATGTTTCGGATCGAAGCCAGCCGCATCGGGCGAGTCTCCGATCGAAGCCAGGCCTAGAACTTTGCCGGACTGATAGTCGACAATGGCCATCTTTCGTCCGTCACAGACTGAGAAAATCCGATGTTTCGCCCGGTCAATCGCCATGCCGGAAGGCGATTCGCAGCCGGGCAGCGGCCATGTGGCGGTGGCTTTGCGACTTGCCGCATCCAATTTCACGATTTCATTTTTGTCTTCGATGTTCACGAACACCGATCCCTGTCCGTCTGCCTGGGGAAACTCCGGCTTGCCGGGCAGCGGCACCGTGGCTACGATGGTGTTCGACGCACTGTCCAGCACCGAAATATTGTTGCTGCGTCCGTTGAACGCCCAAACCGTGTTCGTCGCCGGCTCGAACGTGATGCCGTCGGGATTCGTGCCCGCCGCAACCGTAGCCTGGACCGAGAGGTCTGCACGGTTGAATACGACGATTGCATTTCCCGCGCCGTCGCTGATGTAGCCCGTCTTCCCGTCGGTGTTGAGCGCCACACCGTGCGTGCTCTTCAGGCCGGTCACGGCGCCCACGGGCTTACCCGTAGTGCTGTCCACGACTTCGACGCGTGAGTTGTGCGTGAGGTAGAGCCGGTGGGCGGCATCGTCGCTCAGCAGGTAGTCCCAAACACCCTGTCCCCCAATTTTCCAGTGGTCGGCGACGTGATAGTTCTGCGCAGCGGAGGTCGCTGCTATGGAGAGAACCGCCGCGGCGACTGCGGCTTGATAAAGGCGCATGGGGAAAACTCCTGCAGGAGAGACTCGGCAATTCTGCCGGCCTTCGGATCGTAGCTACCGTACCTTAACCGAAGCTGAAGAGATTGAAACAGGTTCCAGCGGTTGGGCAGGGAGATTCACGGTAACCAAAACTCCGCCAGCGGCGTTGTTTACCATCTCGATCGACCCCCCGGCCTTCTCACAGATTGCTTTGCAAATGGAAAGGCCTAAGCCAGTGCCTCCGCTCTTTCGGCTGCGCGATGGGTCACCGCGATAGAACGGTTCAAAGATGTAAGCTCGGTCTTCTTCCTTGATGCCCTCTCCCTGGTCCTCAACCTTGAGCCGAGCAGTTTCCTCGGTACCTTCCATAGCGATCCGGACGGTAGCTCCGTTGGGACTGTGTTGCAGAGCATTCAACAGGATGTTCGAGCACAACAGGAGCGCATCGTGGCTATTGATCGGTACCCTGGCCTCGGCGTTGAAGTCGAAGCTCACCGCAATCGCTTTCAACTCCGCCAAATGCTTGCTCTGATGAACCGCATCCTCGATAACATCGCGGAGAGAGCAGGACTCTGGCAGTTTTTCTCGGTCGTGAGGTGTGGGCTGTTCCAGTCGCGCCAAGGTGAGCATTTTCTGCACGGTTGATTCCAAGCGAGTGAAGTCGTCCAGGCTGACTACCAAGCCGCGAATATACTCCTCCACCGTGCGCTGGCGCATCGACAGTAATTGCAGTGAGGACTTGACGATTGCCACATCCGTCTTTAGTTCGTGAGCAGCATCGTTGGTGAAGCGCTTTTGTTGCTCAAACGAGCGTTGCAGACGTGCCAGCGCTACCTCCAGAGCGATGGCCAGCGGGCGCAACTCTGCCGTCTTTTTGGCGCTGAGGGGAGCTTCGAAATGCCAGCCGCTCGGACTGATGAGCTCGGCTTCGCGAGCCAGTTCATAGACCGGCGACAACCCCTTGCGCACCAGCCACGCCATGACTGCCGCGGTGATACCCAGAAGGATGGCGGTCGCCATCGCCAGGAAGCGAACCGCCTCAAAGACCTCGTGCCAGACGTGACCTTCGGGAATTCCATAGACGAGCGTGATGCGGTGGCGAATTCCGCCGTTCGGTCTGCCGGGATCAACGATGCGAAGCGCCTGCAGGACGATAAATCGATAACGGCGACCACGTACATCTGCATCGCGGAAGGTAGGGGCCTGAGACGACGGCCTTTCAAAACGTGGCGGCTCACCCGCCGAACCCAGAACTCCGCCGCGCTCGTCTTCGACGCGAAAGGCGGCATCCTGGGCGACCTGCACTCCGCGCATGTCGAGCATTACATTGTCGCCTTCATCCTCTGTATCCTGCACCGCGCCCATAAGCGACTCAGCAGTGGCGACGAGAGTGGCATCGAAAGCTTTCAACTGCACATGCCGCTCGTGAACGGAAATGGTCACAATCAGAGCGACCGCAGAGATCAGTTCAAGAACAAGCACGGTGGCGACAAGTCGCCGCGTGATGGAGACCGATCCGGTCATGAGGAGGCGAGATCCTTCCGAAGCCGGTATCCCCGATGACGTAAGGTCTCAATCAGCGGCTCGGCACCTGCGAGGTTCAGCTTTCTTCGCAGATTCGAGATATGCGCTTCGATGACGTTGGAATGATGCTCCCAATCGAAATCGTAGAGATGTTCCAGCAACTCCTGCTGGGAAACCACCGCACGGGGCCGATGGATGAGGTATTCAAGAATCCGGTATTCGGTGGGGGAAAGATCGAGAAACTGGCCGCGGCGACGGACCGTTTGCTGGACCGTATCCAGTTCCAGATCCGATATCGCTAACACTGGAGTGGAGACACCCTTCGCGCGCCGTATGAGAGCTTTGATCCGGGCCAGCAGTTCTCCCAGGTCGAACGGTTTGCCGAGATAGTCATCGGCTCCCGCATTCAGCAGGTTTACGATCCATTCTTTGCCTTCTTGCGCCGTGAGAATGAGCACGGGAGTGTGAAATTTGTTTCTACGCAAGTCCTGGAGAACCCGCAGTCCGCTCTTGCCAGGAAGCATCAGGTCGAGCACGATTGCGTCATAAACGCCCTGTTCAGCGAACTGCGAGCCTGCTTCTCCGTCGGCCGCATGATCGACTGCGAGTCCCGATTCGCGCAAAGCAGCAACCATGTTCTCAGCCAGTCGCTGCTCGTCTTCGATCAGCAGTACGCGCACAAGATAGCCTCAACAATATTGTCTCAAAGCTTGCTTAAGTGTGGCTGAATCGCTTGGTTGCCGCAACGATTAACTCCAGAAGAGTGAGCCCTTTGACACTACGCGCTCGGTCCGCGATGAAAGATGAAAAATGAACAGCCGACTGCTCTCGACCCTTATTTTTTCGCGGGAATCACGTTTTTGACTGTCGTGTTTTGAATCTCTAGGACGACGGCTGCGCTTGCTATGGGGCGGGTGCGCGCTTTTGGTGGTGGAGAGAGAGACTGACGCAGTGCTGAAATAGGTAGAGTCGAACGGCGCTCGGCGAAAACCGGCGCTCCAAGAGCAGGCCGGCCTGCCTTCGCCGCGGTAGCAATCGCTACTGCGGCTTCGGGGCTGCGGTCGTGGCGGCCTGAATCGGCTGGACCGATGGTGTTTCAGCAGACCCACTCGCTTGCCTTTGCTTATTCGGAGGGATTTCCGTCCCGGTGGGGTAGATGAGGATCTGCAACCTACCCCAGGCGGCATTCGGACTCGAGTCTGCCTGCTTGCCCATTCCCAAGGTTTTGAGTTGACTATCCTCGAATCCGAAGTTCTCTATCAGGTACTCACGTACAACCATCGCGCGGGCTTCGGTCAGCACGAGATCCTTTTGGGTATCGCCCTCCATTCCCGTGGAGGCGACGACCACCGCAAATGCGAACTCGTTATTCGCCAGGAACTCGCCGCCGCTGTTGAGAGATTTCTGGTTCTTCAGCTTGGCCGAGTCCCGCTTGTCGAAAAGCGTCTTCGCCGGGTAGGTAAATTCCTTGGCCGGTGCGCTTGGCGGCAATCCTTCAATTTCGTTCTTGGCCAGCTCGGCCGCATCCTCGTAGCCGCGATTCTTGTAATACCCGCGCACGAAGAAGCTATGCTTCAAAGCTTCCATGTTTTCCTGGAAGTCGGTAGCCCCGGCTTGCGCCTGGACCATGGTGTCGTGCATCGCGCTGGTAGTCTGTTCGAGGTTGGTGTAGAGTTTTTTGTCGTTGACCAGGGCTCCTGCCGTACCCTGCCCGCCATTGATTTTGGCGCTGATTGAGTTCAGATTTTCGGTCGCGCGCGTGGCGTTCTGAATTGCCTGCTTACTGCTATCGAGGATGTCGCTCGTCTTGGCGAGCAGGGCCGCCATTTCAAGCGGCGGCTGGCTGGCGAGCGTATCGCCGTCCCGCACATTCGACGATGGGGCGGAGCCAAACGAGATCGCCAGGTATTGATTGCCCAGCAAACCCTCGGTTTCGATAGTAACGAGCGAGTCTTGTTTGATGATCTCGTGGGTCGACTTGCCGAGATCCATCACGACCGTCACCTTTTCGCCCGGCTTATGGGGCAACACGATGTCACGGACAGTTCCGCTGTGGACTCCTCCCAGCCGAACATCGGCGCCGGCATCCAGGCCCTCCACGTTATCGAATTGCGCTCTTAGTTGATAGGTAGAGCTGAAAAGATACTGCTTGCCACCGATCACGAAGATGCCGGCCACCAGGATTGCCAGAGTCACAATGATGAAAGCTCCTAACCGCGCCACTCTCGACATGATGTTCTCCTACGAATGCTTCAGAAATTCCCCAACGAACTCGATGTCACTGTTCTGCAGTTCTTCAAAATCGCCTTGCACTACCACGTTACCCTCATTGAGCAGAGCTAAATGGTCAGCAATTGTCTTGGCGCTGTGCAGATCGTGGGTGACCACGATGGATGCCATGTGATGTTCCTCCTGGAGCTTAAGGATCAAATCATCGATCTCGCCAGAACTGATAGGGTCGAGACCAGCGGTAGGCTCGTCGAGTAGCAGAATATCCGGCTGCAAAGCCAGCGCGCGTGCCAGCCCCACTCTTTTCTGCATGCCCCCGGAAATGTCGGACGGCATCTTGGCCAGCGCGCCTTCCATGCCCACTTCCGCAAGCAGTCCCCTGACGCGGTCGGCCCGCTCAGACTTCGACATCTTCTTCTGGTGGTGTTGCAGCGGAAAAGCTACGTTCTGTTCGACGGTCAGCGAATCGTAGAGCGCGGCGTGCTGAAACAGAAAGCCCATCTTCTTTCTGATTTCGCCCAGTTGGTCCAGGGCTAAGCCGGCAATGTCATGTCCATGAATACGAACCGAGCCCGAGTCTGGTTTCGCCAATCCGATGATGAGCCGCAGCAACACGCTCTTGCCCGTGCCGCTGCGTCCCAAGACTGCCAGGGTCTCGCCACGCTTCACCTTCAGGCTGATCCCGTTTAAAACCCGTTGGCTGCCGAAAGACTTGTGCAAACCCGCCACGGCGATAACGGCCGCGCCGCCGTCTTGCTCGGCCTCCCGCTGCATCGCGGTTGGCATCGGAATTTGATCGATCCCGTTCATATCTGTTTCCGGAGCCATGTGGTTCTTTGTCCGTCCCAACGAAAACTTAAAAGGTGGTCAGGGGAAAAATATGATGATGAGTTTCACCAGCACCACATCGGCCAGGATCACGAACAGCGAAGACAGGACAACCGAACTGGTGGCCGCACGGCCGACGCCGGCTGCGCCTCCCTGAGTCCTCATTCCCTGAAAACACGCGATCAGCCCAATGATCAGCCCAAACACTGCGGTCTTAAAGGTGGGCGGCAGAAAATCATTGAAGTCGGCTCCGTTGAAGCCGCTATTGATGAACTGGTGCAGCGACACGGGCTCAACCAGGGCTTGCGTAACCCATCCCATGAGCAAGCCGCAACAGTCCGATGCGAGGGTCAGCAAAGGCATCATTAGAATGCATGCCAGTATGCGGGTCGCCGCCAGCAGTCGGTAGGGGTTCACCGCGGATGCCTCAATGGCGTCGATCTGCTCGGTCACTTTCATCGACGCCAACTCTGCGCCAATGCCAGCGCCCACTCGGCCGCTTACCACCAGACCGGTGATGATCGGTCCGGTTTCGTGAATAACTGAGAACACGATAGCGGCAGGCAACAGCGACTTGGCGCCGAATCGCGTCAGGCTATAACGAGCTTCTAAGGAAAGAACGACTCCGGTAGCCGCGCCCGCCAGGGCGACCAAGGGCAGCGACTTTGAACCGATCTCGTCGAGTTGGCGAAACAGTTCTCGGAATTCAAAGGGCGGTGTCGCCGCGGCACGCGCTACCCGCCAGAAAAATATTCCCAGATCACCAAACCATTCGAGAAACTGATTAATCGGGCCCTTGGTGGAAACCATGGAAGAGCCAGGCAGGGTTAACGGCGCCGGCAGGGGAGTGGCCCTATCTGCGGCCGCAGTCAATCTGGCGGCGATCATCGGTTCGATCCCGAACTCGGCGCCTCACGGCCGTTATTAAGGTGCACGCGACGAAGCAAAGAGTTCGGACCTCGGTAAAGAAATTCCATCGCGATGTTCCCGCCCACATATCCGAGCATGGTGTAGTTGCCCATGCGGAGTGCGTCCTTGCCGTTGTACCTGCCGGGATACCACGCATAGACCGCAGTCATGGTGCCCGCATACGGCGCAATGAGCGCGGGAAACGAAAAGCTGCTGTGGCCATCCTCGCCCCTGCGTGCGGTAAGAGTCGAGATCACGGCATGACCCAATCGCGGACCTAGACCTGTGCACTCACAGCGGTAGTACAGGGTGTCTTCCTTGAAGGCATCGGCCAAGCCGTAGCGCGTGGTAGTGCTGACTGCTGCGACGCCGAAGGCGGACCCGATTCGCTTGCCATACCCTTCCGCACCTTGCGGCCACTCCGGCGGAGTGTTGTACGCTTGGCCGATGCCTGCTGCAAACGCCGCCGCAGCCAGGGGATAAGGGCCAAATGCGTCGAAAACATAATTGCGAAGTTTCGTCCTTTTCGTCGGAGGGGTGTAGGTTACGTCCAGGTGCGCCGGGCTTGTGGTGGCAATCGTGCCTGGAGACTCTTTCGGATCGACCAACGTTTGTGCCGTTGCAAGAACCGGCAGAGCTGTAAAGACCGCGATGATCAAGAGCCCGATCCGACGCATCTTCATAGTCCGACGCATCTTCATAGAAGGAGAATCTCCCTGGTCAAGCTAGCGGCTCCCAATCAAAGCGAGCGTGCTTTACACCGTGAGCGGACAGGGTCCGTGGTCACACTGGCAGGCAATCTCTACGTCCTTGGATCCCGCTTCCTTACAAGCAGGTGAGCAGTACTTCTCACCCGTTTGCACTGAGCACCGGCATGGTAGATGTGCACACTTGGCCTGCTCATTCGTCTTCATAATTACTGTTTTCCTTTTCCAGCTTTTCTCTTCTTCTCTCTTCTTCTTTTCTTCTTTGCCCAAGTTCGGGTGGCGGATGACGGCAGCACGCTATTCCCATTGCCCATTAAATCTTCGGCTTCATCCTTCGGCTTTCATCGTCCAGGGTAATGAATCATCGCCGTTCCCCGGTCTTCCCTGGCAGTTGTGCTGCTGCTGTAAAAACCTGGTTCATACCAGTATCAGAGTTTGGGTTTCGGAATACTGATCAGAATTAACCATGTTGCTAAATCATTAAACCCTTCATTCGCCACTCGCTGCCGGCCTGAAGACGGTGTTTGTCGTGCCCTAGGCCGAGAACTACAAGATGAGTGATTGCTGACGAAGCGCAGCAGCGAGTCCGTTAAGGACCGGGCCGGGATTCGGGGATTTTGGCTTCTATAGAGCGGGCGCCGGAGTCGGAGATCAATGGCCACCGTGTCCCCGACGAGTACACCGCCCTGGACAATGGCCCCCACACCGCCTTGGCCAAGATCGAGACGGATGCCACGGGTCGTCCGAACGCCACCGCGGCATAAATGACGGACGCTGATGGGCTGGCTAAACGAATTTCGGTTATGTCGCCGAACAGGTACATTCGCATCGTGATGATCGATTGCGGGACGAATAGGTTTCGACATCGCAAGTGCTCCTTGGTCCATCCGGGCACGCGATTGGTGCACCCGTCGCAGGGATGGCTCTGCGCTGTTGGAATCGCTCACTTTGCCATCGGGCGTGTCTTGTTGAAACTTTAGAGAAAAGGGCGTCTGTCACGTCCGGACCGTAGAGGCTCGGAATGCAGCGGGATACCTTTGGGTAGTTCGGTAGTCATGGATAAAGCAAATCGGACACGGGTTCCCAAATTGATGCTGGTGGGAGCAATAAGCTTCGGGCGGCCTGATACACTCTTGCACGCATTTCGGGGCCTACAAGTTCAATTCGTTGGACGTGCGAATCATAACGGCGGTGATGCCTTTGATGCTGTTAGGCTGATTTGTCGCTACCAAATGGGCAGACATAGGCGCTCCCCCCCCGCGGCGGATTGGTCTTCCCATGCTCGCAGGTGTCTGGCTGCTCGGGGGAGTGTTCATAGTCGGGGCGCAGGTCCCTACCGCGATCGCCAGCCGTCAGTAGTAATCGATCGTTCTCGTGTCTCGCTCTACCTCAATCATGCGGTTGGAACTTGCATCCCAGACAAATACTGTCCGTGAGGTCCAGTTTCCATGGGCATCGCGGGCGTATTTAATCTCTGTTTTCTCATCCATGACGCCTTCGAGATTGTAATGCTCCTCGCTGTCGGGTTCGAGATTACCCTCGCCGGAAGTGTGTTGGACTGTCTTCTCCATCCGCCCAGAACCCTGCTCATCGAACTTGTAATCAACGCAAAGTGTTCTACGGCAAATGCCCAGGCTGCCGGAGGACGACACCATGGGCTTGTAGCCGACCTTGTACCAGTAAGACAACAGTTCGCCGTCACTGTTTAACGCGAGATGCCAAACGAGTAGGCCTTCTGAATCGTAGGACCAGCGGTCGAATCTAGTTTTGTCATTCGACTCACGAGTTTGACAATTCTGAACAATGTGCCCGTTCTCGTCATAGATTTTCCATTCATCATCCCCGTTCGGCGGTGTCGAATTTTCTGATGTGAGCCTGCCGCTATTGTCGTAATTGCGGGAACTGACGGCATTGCCTTTTTCATCGAAGCGAGTCACCTCGCGATTGTCCACCTTGGAGCCTCTCAGATATGTCACTTCTCGGGTTCCGTCAGGCAGTGTGGCTTCCTCTCTTCGTGTTTCCTGGGTGCGACCCGTGCTGTCTGTGCAAACCTTCGTTCCATCGGCTTGGAAAGTACACTTGGAGATCGCCTCAAAACCATCACGATTGGATGCCGAAGCGAACTCACTGCGTCTTCCTTGGATATCAAAAACAGCCCAGTCTGGGTTCGCTTGAACCATCAGCTTGCGTAGCGCCGGGGGACGCGGGTCGGGATTGGGTCTTACAACAGTCGTGAGAGCGGATCGCACTGGACCTTCAAAGCCGAGATTCCTTCGCTCGGTCCAATGCTGTGGTTCTTGTGCGCCCGAGGGCAAGCCGAATAGCGTAAGCAAACAGAGTAGAGAAAGAAGGCGTAGGAACATTGCCGAGCCTCTCACCTACATTCTACATTCGCCAACTGTTGTTATCAGACACTCGTTGAGGAATGGGGATGTTGCAGCAGTTGACGTTCTTGAGGCTCAATCCTAGCCGGCGTAGGTTCTGCAACAAGTCTGCTGCGAGACTGAGCCGTTCGGAATGAGCATCCCGAGCGGTACCGCTTGTTACTGATAACTCTGTGTACAGGGCAGCGTTCCGCTGGCGGTACCAGGTTCAATATTGTTTATCAATGTCGAGTTGACAAGCATCCCATTCTGGTAGTGCTTCCACTGCCACAGCCCATATCCGGAGGCCAGGAAGAATTGCTCCTCATTGCTGCAATTCTGAAATGCACTGTCGCAGTTGTAGCGATAATGCAGCACTCGCGTGGGCAATTGCCCCAGGTTCCCTCCGGTATCCATCAGCACGGGGGCATCTAAATCATTGAGCGCAGTTCCAAGATTGCTGGATTTGTATGGACTGCACGAGGAGAAGTACTGGAAGGCGGTGTCGGCCACCTGAATTTCCGGTCCGGAGGCGTTGGCAGCCACGCAACGAGCGGCAATCGGCAAATCGTGGACCGATCGTTTGAAGGTCGTGTTGTCGTCCCAAACCAGTTCGGTAGAACGAATATAGACGTAATTCCGGTCGAATGCCTTGACATCGAATCCATGCGCGCTCACGCTCTTCAGCCAAAACCAATAACCGCTGGCGGCAAAATCCTCATCGGGAAATACCTGCGTATAGATCGGGTTCTGTTGCCCATTCACGAATTGGCTCTCGCGATTTTGCTTGCTCATCACGAAATACTGCATCACATCACTCTGACCGGATGGACAAGAAAAGCTCTGCGTATTCGATGGGGAGGGTGAGGGCGGTGCCCCGCCTGCACAACTACAAAGCACCCCGCAAACAGCAAGGATTGAAATCGAAATGATCGGAGATCTCCGATTGCTGACCATGGCTTGTTTCAGCGGAAGTCGAGCGAGTTCGGCAAGAATCACAACCGTTTGATCGGAACCTCTCCCTTGCTGCTCGTGCGCTAACGCCTCATCGAACAAGCAACCCGAGTGATATCCCCAAGTTGCGTTCTAAGAAACATATCTTTTGCTCATTTGTGCAAGGAAACCTGGTTCGCTTCTTTAAGGGGCCGGGCTGACACATCAACCGCGCGTAGCAGCTGTTGTAATCAGGGCGTTTACACGTTTTGACGTCGCTCCGACGAAAAACTTGCGATTACGGGTCAAGTTCCATAGATGGCAGTGGATAAGAGCGGATTTAAATGTTTTTTTCTTGCTGCCGTCGCAATGCTAGAGGAGCCTGGCATCGCCAGGCCCCAGTGAGTAGCGATCGAATTTCCCATTCATCGGCGCAGTCAAGATAAACGAGGACGGCAGGAAATCCCCGGTAGTGATCGGAAGTGAAAAATTTCCCGGGTTCGGAGGCCAACAAGCCTTCCTTCTAGCTCGGGCCCGAGCAAATTCGGCAGTATCAGGCTCATCAGTTCCAAGCGAAGTTGACTCCTGCCACGGTCAGTCAGTATGTGTCCGCGGTTGCGCTTCTTGAAAGAACTACCCCGTAGCAACGCACGGCTGCTTCCTGATTTTGCCGGCTCACTCCCGGCAACTAAAAAAAATTGTGCTGACTGTGTCGTCTTGTGCCCGCCAATTTCGATTTCTTCAGTAGATGCCCAGGATTGTGGCGGATTCGGGCCTAGGGTCCAATCACAAATCGACGGAACACCCACGTTACGCTTTCGTAAATATCAATTCACAACACATGGAGTTACCATGGCGCCCAACATAAAAAAACCCCGTTCTTTGCACACTCCATGGCCCCCCACAGATCACCTTTTAACCGCGCAGCCTGTCACTGGATGGGATGATTGGTGGAGCTTGCAGCGTAGTTTCAAACGCTGCGACGCTTGGGACATTATCTACTACAACTTCGGCACCTATAATCCCGAAGAAGTGAATTGGTACTTGCGTGAGTGGGTCGGCTGTCACGACGTAGATCTCGATGGGAAGAACTACCGCTTCGGAGTTCTGCCTAACGGCCAGCCGATGCAAATATATATCCCCACAGACGATTGGCTGCCGCCCGGTCCCAATCAGGTGGCCGCAAGAGGGACAGCGATCGAGATTCTGCGCGACGCGGTCGCTTCCAGGCTGGCGTTTAAAGTCGGAACGCTGGAATTGGGAGCCCACGATCTGCTGGGAGTGGCAAGTGCGATCGCAAGCGGAAAAATCACCGTGATTCACCGGCCCTGTCTCGGTTGGATGGCTCAGTACAATTCAGGAACGGCCAATCAACTCTTGGTGCCGTTTGCGCGTATGCCCCCACTTGGCGTGCGAGCGCTGATGGTGCACGAAGCGGTTCATGCTGCTATGGACATGGACAAAATTCCCTTAACCATGCAAGAGTCTGAGGCTCTCGCCTACGTTGGGCAAGCTCTCTACTTGCGGCGAAACGGCGACGATATAGGAAACACGCTCGTTCAACCGCCATTCAGTGAGAATCCTCGGAATTTCTTAGCTTGGACGGGAATATTTCAATTTGCGGCCAGGATCGCCAGAGACATCGATCTCGGACGGCCGGTGAGCGATGCCGATCTGATTGGCTTGGGATTGTCCATTTCTGTCGCTCCGGCCTACGAAAACGAAGGCGCACCCATAAACGACGGGGTGTGACAAAGACTGCGCCGAAGGTCTCCGCGTCGCCATCGGGAATTTCAGTTTCGAAGATTTCCTCGATGAGCATTACAGCTTCAACGAGATCCATCGCGTCGCGGGAAGAATTTTTTCTCAAGCCGTGATGTGATTTGCCCCCGCCGTTGCGCTGTTAGAGATAGGGCACAAGAAGTTCCGGTTGGGAAAAACCTTTAAGAAAAAGGGGAGGGCAGTCATGAAAAGGTTAACTGCACAAACGCGGTTGGTTTCACTGCTGGGTTTGTTTGTGTTCCTGTGGAGTACGGCCTACGCGCAGATCACGCCCAGCGCTGACTCCTACACCAACACCATTGATCCGACCACGAACTACGGGGCGCAGACGTTGCTCGATGTCGATGGGGCCTCGCAGATCACTTACATTCAATTCAATCTGGCGTCGATTCCGGCCACGGCCAGCGTCAGCCGGGCGATGCTGAAACTCTATGTCAATGGGGTGACGACGGCGGGCGGCTTCAACGTGGACTACGTCAACAGCGCCTGGGCAGAGAGCACGATTGACAGCAGCAATGCGCCTCCGCTGGGCACGACCATTGCCTCGAATGTCGATGTCACCACGGCGGACAAGAATCAATACATCCTGATCAACGTCACTTCGGCGGTGCAGGCTTGGCTGAGCGGGAGTGAGGCGAACAACGGCCTGGCGCTAGTGGCGAACAGCACGTTCAACGCCACGTTTGACAGCAAGGAGAACACAACGACGAGTCATGCCCCGGAACTGGACATTGCGTTCGCCGGAGGCGAGGGGACGATCACGGGGGTTACGACGGCGAGCGGCAGCGGGCTTGCCGGCGGCGGCACCAGCGGGAAGCTCAACCTGTCGCTAACGCACGCGTGCGCTGCGAATCAGGTGTTGCAGTGGAAGGGCAGCGTGTGGGCTTGCTCATCAGCGGGTACGGGCACAATCACTGGGGTGACGGCGGGCGCAGCGCTGACAGGTGGCGGCACCAGCGGCAACGTGACCCTGAATCTGAACACCAGCCAGGTGCCCCTGCTGGCCGCAAACAACGTCTTCACCGGAAGCGATAATCTCTTCACAGGTACCGTCAACTTCACCGGCTTGGGTTCCTTTGCCAATGCTGCTTTCTTAAGCTCGACCTTCACCGGCAATGCCCTGTTCGAACCGCAAGCCGCCACGGATGCGATTGACGCCTATACATCGGGTGCGGGCAAGACCGCGCTGGTGGGAATTGAACAGGCGAGCAGCGGCGGTTCGTACGGCGTTTGGGCAAGGACGAGCGATCCGACGGGAGCGGGCGTGAAGGGCACCAACATTGGAGGGACGGGCGGCGTTGGCGTGTATGGCACGGGCGACATCGGTGTCTTCGGAACCAGTTCGACGGGCAATAACGCCATGGTGGCCAATGGCAACGTGAGCCAGAGCCGCACCGGCGGCGGCTGGGTCAAGGCCATGGCGGTAGTCAATGGGCAAGACACGCCTTACCACATCGCAAGTTGCTTCAACTCTAGTCTCACGGGGCCCGCTGCGACAACGGTGCCTTGCGGCATTACGCTTACCCAAGGGTTGAATAGCGACGGATACCTCGTCTGGAACGTTTATTTCGGATTCGAAGTGGATGATCGATTTGTCAGTGCAAACCTTCGGCTGGGCGATGCCCTATGCATAAGGGCTAATCCGGGAGGAACCAATATTGCCTATCCTCAGAATGCGGTCTCAGTCATCACATTTGACTGTAGTGATCCAATCGACTTCAAGAAGGGGATCTTCGATGTTTTTGTCTTTTGAGAAGCAACTGGAGTGTCGCCTGAGTAGGGGACTAAGTGCCACTAGAAATTAAGAATCGGGAAGCTAGCTCTTGGGCGAGGCGGCCCACTCAAGCCCGCCGTTGACCTGAGTGGGGAGATCACGCTGTTAACTGGTGAGGGAGAAATAACTGTGGCGGACTCAATCCGCCGTACTGCTGGGCCGCGTTGGTGCTTCTGGAGATGCTCGCGAACCGCATCTGCATTTCGAAGTCACCACTTCGTCGAAGCCGCTGGCTGGTGAAGGCGTCCCCTATCTCATCGATCAGTATCGCTGCAAGGGCACGAACGGCGGGCCCGCGGAACTCCGCACACACGAGTTGCCACTAGATCACAGCGTCGTGACATTCGGGGAACCCCGCCACAATTGATGATGAAGTGCATGGGCTGACCACAGTTTGATTCTCGTCGAGCGAGGCAAACGGGAAGTCAATTGGCGAAAGCGATCTCATCGTGGGGTTTTTGAGCGCAATGGCATTTATCAACAGTTGGAGCATTGCCCCAGAAACGACGGTCAGTTCGCGAGCATGTGCAGGACGACGATCGTGAGGATTGCTCCGGCAGTCACTGTCAGCATCGGGACTATTAGCATCACGCGGTTTACATGAATCGCAGCAAGCAGCGGCTTTGCGGCCTGGGGCAAACGAGCGTATTCACTCTGGATGCGGGCGAATGCTATGCCGCCCGTGACCAGTACAGCCAAGGGAAAAGCGACGAGGAACACCCAAAGAGTCCACATCCTTCCCGCGTACCACATGACGATCTGTTGAGCCGTGTGCGCCGGTTCATTTTGCAACGGTGATACGTTTCGCGCGATCAGCGACCCCATGAAGAGCACAGCCGGGAAAATGAGCAGCAGTTGCGTGGTGGCGACGAGACGCAGAGTATTTCGCATAGCAAGTACTTTATATCACAAAGCCTAAGACGATGGCTACAGATTCTAGAGCAACAGCGTGTCGCAACAGAGGACGTGCAGACAGTTGTAATCAAGCGTTTACGCTCTTTGACCCGTCAACGACGTCAACGAGTGATGTGGGGATATTACGCCAGTTGACGTGCTAAACTCCCTCACGGTTCAGACTATTTCATACAACCCACGCTGAATGGGATTGCATCGTCGTAGATAACGTTGAGTGGGGAAAGCTGCCCAGAATCTGTTCGGGGCCCATCGTCATTAGTACTGGAGTCGTACGATGAAGGTGGCGATCGATTTGCGACTGCGGAAGCGCACGATCAAAACCAACGAACGTTTGAGTCGGCGCGGGTGGTGGATGAGAATTTCCATCCCGAGCGTACTCGTTGTCTCGCTCGCGCCCATGCTCTTAAGTTGCGGATCGTCCGGTCACTCCAGCCAAGACCCGCAATCTGCTGCTCAGTTCGGCGTCGAGCCAGAACCGCAGTCACCACTAGTCATGCCCGGAAATTCACTTGCGATTTTCATCATTGCCATCCCGCATTTAGGAAGTCTTTGGAACGGCGTGATAGCCGTTACGGTATCCGGTGGAACCTCGGGTCTGACTGTTACGCCGGCGTCTTTTTCCGTCGACACTACCCAGGGAACCGGCGAGACAGTGACCTTGGCAGCCGATAGCTCCCTGGCTCCCGGCGGCTACTCCTTTACCGTCACCGGTACGAGCGGGACCATGAGTGCCTCTGCCATGCTCACGGTTGCCGTAGTGCAACCACCTCCGCCAGCAACGCAGCTGCAAGCAAACGTTTTGTATAACTTCACGCCGCAGGATGGGAAGCCTGCGGGACCGCTGATCGCAGATAGTGCCGGCAATCTGTATGGAGTCGCGGGTGAAGAGGTATTCAAGCTTTCTTATTCGAACGGCACGTGGCAGGAGACTGTGCTTTACACCTTTCCTCAGGTAGATACAGGACCGGAGCCGATCGGTTCTCTGGCCATGGATGCTTCCGGCAATTTGTATGGCGTGACCGCGGAAGGGGGTTCGACGAATTGCGGCCCGCCCGGTTGTGGAATGGTGTACGAACTGACCCCTACGGCATCGGGATGGCAGGAAACGGTATTGCATAAATTTGCTAGTGGCACCGACGGATCTGAGCCGACCGAAGGCTTGGTGGTTGACAAGGCCGGCAATCTCTATGGAACTACCCGCTATGGCGGGTACGTCGGCAACGCGCTTTGCGCGTCCACGTTGGGCTGCGGCACAGTGTTCACCTTCAGCCGATCTCCAAGTGGTTGGCAATACTCGGTGATCTACAGCTTTCAGGGTTTCACAGAGGGCTTCACGCCCGACAGCATCATCATCGACCAGCAGGGGAATCTTTATGGCACTACCGAGGGCGAGGGGTATCAGTCCTCAGGAAACGGAGGGAACTCGACTTGCCACGACGGGTGTGGAACGGTTTTTAAATTGACCAAAACCGCAAGTGGATGGCAAGAAACTACCATCTATAGCTTTGACGGGCTTGGCACCGACGGAGCGGACCCAACTGGAGTAGTTATGGATTCGGGCGGAAATCTTTATGGCACCACAAGCATCGGCGGTTTCTACAATGGAGCATGCCCCACCACTTCAGGTGGCAACTTCTTTGAACTCAGTCCGGTGAACGGCGGTTGGACGTTCTCGAACCTGTATTTCTTCTTAGGTTGCAACTTCGGCTACTCCCCGCTCGACGTGATTCGCGACCAGTCGGGAGATTTCTATGGCGTAGCCGGTGGCGGCCCTGCAGCTTGTGACTTCAATCTCGGATGCGGAGTGGTGTTTCAGCTTTCACAGCCTGCGCAGGGATGGATCGAGAGTGCATATTATGATTTTCCCTCAAGCGGCGCAGATGGTTGGTCGCCCTCGGCCGTAACTTGGGTTGGGGGGAAGCTGTACGGTACGACGTCGCAGGGCGGAGAATCGAATTTCGGAGTCATTTTCGAGATTAGCCCCTGAGCGATCTCAGAATGCGGTCAACAGAACTTGAAGTCTTGAAGTAGATGTGTACGCAGTCAGAAAGTGAAGTGGGCTGTTTCCGTTCGAGCGAAGGATTCTCGCAGGCCACTCCGACTTACGGAGCTTCTCCCCGCCTGATTTTGCTCCCATTCGGCGGCATCCCTAACAGCCCAGGGTTCAACGAGAATGGTACGGGCCAGTCATGCGGGTGCGAAAGTAACCGAAGTAACAGCCCAGTGACGCGGATCTAAGCGCTAGCGCGAGCTCCCGTTCAGTCCGGCGTAGTCAAAGACCCCAGGCAACGCCTAGACCTAGAACTTCATGCACGAGAACCGGGAGACCCCGGAGACACCTGCTGCCAGACCAGCCAGCAAGGCGGTGGCCGGAAAGCTCAATATTGGTTCAGTTTTACTGCTGCTTTCCGATCACAAGGATCTGGAACGAGTTCGGGATCATCGGAGGACGGGGTCCGCGCATCCAGGCTGGAGCTCCCGAGGGCGGCCCGGCAGCCGGGGGCGTGCCTGGTGTCTGAGTTGGTGCTGGCGGCACGGGGCCATATTCGGCCGTAATTGTCAGGATCCGGTTGGTCTTTGTATCTAGGGTCAACACCTTGGCCCGCTGTGGCGTAGCAACCGTCTGCTCCACAGAAAAGCTCGTGGGCGAATCCTCCTTCACCACCGTGAGCGTACCATCGCCTTGCGAACTGAAAGCCTCCATCGTCGCCGGGTTGAAGGTGGCGCCATCCGACCCGTTGCCGATGGGCAGGTCGGTAATGATATGCCCGTCCGTTGCCGACAGGATGATCATGTTCTTATTGTCGCGGCAGGAGGCAAAGAGGATATTGTTCTTCGCGTCCAGAGCAAGTCCAGCGCAGCCCCCGCCTTTGCTCGAAACGTCGTACCTGCCAACCATCTTCATCGTGTTCGCGTCGATGACCGCGATGGCGGCCTTGTCTTCGATGTCCACATAAATCTTGCCGTGCCCGTCGGTGGCAGCCTGCTCGGGCGCGCCGCCGATGTCGATAGTGCCGAGAATAGATCCATCTTTGTCGTCAAGGACAGTAATATTTGGCTCCGAGTGGCTAAGAACGTAGAAGTGGTGATTGTAAGCGTCGTTGAGATAGCCGTCTGGGTTACCCTGCACGTCGATCTTCTTCAGAATCGCAAAGGTCTTTGAATCGAACATCGTCACCGGCTTTGAAGTTGCGAAGCCGTGACCCGTCGAAGTATCGACCGCGCCCCCGTGCGCGCTTACCCCTGGGAGATCCCCGACCTGTGCCAGCGTGTCGAGGTTGTAGACGCCAATGTGGCCGGTCGTGCCGGATCGAGCAACATACAGGTTGCGGCCGTCCGGGTCGGCGGTAACGTAGTCGAATCCGCCTTCCCCTCCGACCAACTGAATCTTGAGGACCTTATAGGGCCCGCTGTCTTGTGCATGGACCAGTCCCGCGAAGGGTAGCAAGCAGGCAAGTGCCGAAGCAGCAAAGAGCTTGTATGACATATGCAGTATCTCCAATTGGGAATGTTCGCGAGCCGTCCATCTCCCCCACCGTTTGAGACGACGGACGCCTATTCTTTGCCAATGAGCATACAGGATGTAGGCTCCTGCCATACGATTCCACGCGAGCCACAACCCTCAGTCAATTCATCGGCTCAATAATGGGCAAGCGGCGTCGCCAGTGACAGAAGACGAGTCGGGAAACTGGACTGCCCTGTTCGTCAGATTGTGCTCAGGAACCCGGTTCCAGGGTCTGGATAAATCGAGCTGTCGTAATCGACCCCCTCGAGCTTGCGCCTTTTGTTCGTCCGGACGACATCGTCACTTGTGGCCCATCGCCGCTGGGGTCGATTTTTTCGGCTATGTCCTTGCGGAGCCGCGGCCCCCTGGCTGTGCCCATAGATCGGGCATCTTTAATAATAAGTCTTCCCACCAACGTGCTGTGACCGTGGCCTGGCGAGAATAGGAAAACAACTAGCGCTCGCGCCGGTAATCGACGCGAAGGGCGAGGATCTCGAAGGGGTGAACCGGCACAGTCAGTTGATTGCCGGTGACGGTCAGCGGCGATCCCTGCGGCTGTTCGAGAAGGTTGGTTAGAACCGCGCCGGTCGCTCCCTCAGGTATGGTGAACGTTACCTTGCCCGACTTGCCCGCCCACTCATAGGCGTGAAAGATGAGACTGTCGCTGTCCTCTGCTTTCTTCATCGCCGTCAGCACAACATTCTCGGGTTGAACGGAAGCGAAGGACTGTTCCAGAGGCAGCGCACCGCCGTGCGCGCCAACTTGCATGGCTTGCAACTGATAGTTGTACTCATAGCCATGCCGCACGGTGAGAGCCTGCTTCCAGTCGCCCGCGTGCGGGTAGAGGGCATAGCCGAAGTGGTGGTGCCCGCGATCGGCTTCCGGATCCGGCCAGGCCGGCGAACGCAGCAGGGTGAGACGCAGCACATTGCCCTGATCGTCGTATCCAAACTTGGACTCATTGATCAAGCTGAATCCGTGCTGTCCATCGCCCAGGTCCGCCCAGCGCTGGGCGGGAACCTCGAACTGTGCGCGTTCCCAACTGTTGTTCCGCGTCGTGGCCCGTTCAATGCTGCCGAAAGGAATCTCATAGGTGGCATGGCTGTTGGTTGCGGCCAGCGGGAAGGCGGCCTTCAGCAGAACGTGCGTCTCATGCCAGTCAATGTCGTTGACCACTTCGACTTGATCGGCTCCGGCATACAAGGCGATATCCTGCACAAACTTCGAGCTTTGCCAGGCGCGCGATACGCGAATCAAGGCACGTAACGGACCCTTTTCGATCAGTTCCACCGAATTCACGGCGTCGATCGGAGTCATGTGATCGAGCGTGCCCGGATCGATGTTCCACGCATCGTAATCTTTGGGAGTGTCCTTAAAAGTCTGCAGTTGATTCCCGCAGGCGCCGCTGGCCAGCGACTCGAAGTTGGAGCGCTTGTCGAACAGACTGGTAATACAGCCCGTTTTCGGATCGACTGAGACCCGGAGGTTCGAATTCTCCATGGTCAGTCCACTGACTTTCAGATCGGTGACTGCCGGCTTCGCCTCGGCAATGACATGAAGAATCGTGTATCCCATGGAAGGCACGTTGTTAACGTCAACCAGCATGCGGTAGGTATGGGTTGCCAGGTCCGTGCCAAGAATCTCGGAGGGAAGTACGTGCCCCTGTGCATCGACCACCGAGGGAGCAACCGCGATCGCAGAAGGCATCTGCACTTCGAGCGTGGCCAAGCCCGAGCGTCGCCACGCCAGAGGATTCACCACGAACACCGGAATCCCCCCAGCCGCGCTGGTATTCACATGTGCCGCAAGGGTATTCAGTGCCTTGCTGGAGATTTCATTCGTCGCCCATCGCACCTGGTCATAATCGCGCTGCGCATCTTTGTAAATGACGCCGATACCCGATCCCGCGGCCAAGTCGTGAAAATCGTTGAAGGTGATCTTCTTCCATGCCTCGGTCAATTCCTCGGCGGGGTAGCGCTTTCCATCCAGCCAAGCCAGGGAGGCGTATTTCTCGGCATTGAGGGTCCACATGGTACTCTGTCGCATGTTGCGTTTGTGATTGGCTTGCGTCGTCATTATGCCGCGGTGGTATTCGAAATAAAGTTCGCTCTTCCAGGTGGGAATGCTGATCATTCCGGCCGTGGGCGCAGGCGGTTCCGTATAGCCCTTCGCTATCGACGCATAATCCCACTCCGGGGAGTTGCGATCGACCTTGCCGGCGACATCATGAAAGTAGGCGGCCGCGGTGCCGAACCGCATGGGCGGGACAATTTTGCCAGGCTGCATCCAGTGAACACCTTCGTCCAGGATGGCGCGGGTCGGTCCACCGCCGTGGTCGCCGACGCCGTAGAGGTCCATCATCTCGTCCAGTCCGGGCGCCTGCTTACGCGCAATTGCCAGATCATTCGCCAACCGGACAGGATTCAGATCGGTGTGAACATAGTCATGGGGAAAGTAAGTGAGGACCTTGCTGCCGTCTGGCGATTCCCACCAGAACAGCTTGAAGGGCAGAGGATTGGTGTCATTCCAGGCCATCTTCTGGGTGACAAAATAATCGATGCCGGATTTCTTATAGATCTGAGGTAACTGCCAGTTATAGCCAAACGAGTCTGGGTTCCAGCCAATGTGGACATCCACTCCGTACTCGTTCTTGAACCAGCGCTTGCCGATCAACAACGAACGCGCCGTGGACTCACCGTCAGGGATGTTCAAGTCGGGCTCAACCCACATCCCACCGACAATCTCCCAGCGCCCTTCTTGGATCCGCCGTTTGATATCGGCATTCATCTGGGGATATTTTTCGGCGATCCATTCGTTGTAAGCAGCCGCCGACTGCGTGTAGGTATAGTCGGGATACTCGTTCATCAGTTGCAGGGCCGTGCCGAATGTTCGCCTGACGACGTCGACAGTTTCGCTCCACGGCCACAGCCACGCAGCATCGATATGCGCGTTGCCGGTAAGCTGCATGGTGGCTCGCTGGAGGGTTGGCTTCAGCATCTCGAGCAGTTCCTGTGCACCTCGCAACGAGGTGTCAAAGGCTCGTTGGTCGGCCGCGTCGAGCGCTTTAAGATTCACTGCCGCAATGGCCTTTTCGAGCGCGGCAACATCGGCCGAGACCTTCCCGGACAGACTCGGAAGCAGGATGGCGGAGGTCAGAAATTCGATTCGCAGATCGTCAGGATTGGGCCGGCTCCCGGAAAACTCGATTTTCTGCTGTGTCCCCCCAAAAACCTTCTTGTCGACCGTGGGAAGCAGTTTGACCGCGACCAGCACCTGGTCGCCCGGCCTTGCGTGATCGAACAAAACGATGGGCTCAAGATCGTCGCCCATGGCCACGCGACGGCCATTCAAGTAGATGATCTCCGGCATGGGACCGTTCGCCGAGGCCTGAAAGCTGAACCAGATTCTGGTGCCCGTCAGATCGTATCCTTTGAGGGTAGGGGGCACGCTAATGGAGCGGCGATACCAGACTGCATTGGTTCCAGCCTCGGCGTTCGCATGGACGGTTGGCCAACTCGAGTCATCCAAATCGAGGGCTTCTCCATGCGCAAGATCCCCTTCATGCGTCTTCCATCCCTCTGCCGGCAGGGCATCCAGTTCCGACAGTCGCTGGATTGCCGCCTGGGACGGGCTGGAGAGCGTGCTTGCAGCGCGTGCGGATTCCTCGGCGGACTGTGCACGGACCGGGAGTGCGAACGGGAGAACAAATGTACAGATGGCCACCGCAGAAAAGCCACATTGGGCATAGCGTCGCACGGCAAACACCCAGCCTGGTCGTATCATTACGAATCCCCTTCTTAACCGCTAAAATAGCCGCGAAAACGACCGGTGAGTATACACCTTCCTCGACCTATTCGCGACATCGTGAAAATGATTTTCGTCGGGCGTGTTCCATACGGTGTGCAATCGGCACGCTGGAATGGTGCAGGGAGTGCCTCCGCTCGGTGTCCGATCGCCGCCGTCCGCTTTCAAAGTAGCGCTCTTCACCGTTACGGGCAAAAGTTATTGGCAAAGGTGTGATCCGCTGGACCCGTTGCTATGGTGGGGATTTGAATTGCCGCCGCACCGGCGAGTAAGATTCGTCTCCCGTACCCAAATGCGCCAGTCCGGAAAGGTGACACGAATGAAGACCCTCGCCCTCTTGCTGCTATCCCTGATGTTCATCGCTGTTTTCAAGGAAAACGTGGCCGCACAATCCAGCTACGACCTGCGCTCGCCCGACGGACGAATCGAAATCAGAATTCGCTCCGCCGAACAGCTCCGCTACGACGTCGTGCTGAAAGGCCGGGTCGTGCTGGAGAATTGCGCGATTTCTCTTGACGTGGAGCACAAGAGACTTGGGGTGCAGCCGAAGTTAACGGATGCCAAACAGCGTTCTTTCGATCAGATCGTGGAACCTGTGGTGCGCCAGAAATTCGCCAGAATCCGCGAGAACTACAACGAACTGAAGATGAGCATGGAAGGCGGATACGCCGTCGTGTTCCGTGCCTACAACGAGGGTGCCGCGTATCGATTCGAGACCTCGATGCCGCAGCAGCAAATAAGGATCTATGGGGAAGAGTCGGCGTTTAATTTCCCCTCGAATTTCATGGTTTATTATCCCCAGGAAGATAGCTTCTTCTCGCACAATGAGCGCAAATACCTTCCTCAGCATTTGAGCGAAATTGCGCCGGAATTCCTGGCGACGCTGCCCGCCGTCGTTGATGTAGGGGGCGGCGCAAAGGTCGCGATCGCGGAATCAGATCTGGAGTCTTACCCCGGTCTCTGGCTGAAAGGCACTGGCGGACATGGCCTGGCGGCGGCGTTTCCACCGTACCCGCTCAAGCAAAGTCTCACGGGAGATCGTGACTATCGGGTGGTTGAGAGCGCCGACTATATTGCCGTCACTGCCGGAACGCGCAGTTTTCCCTGGCGCGTGATTGGCATCGCCGACCGGGACGGCGACCTGCTCACCAACCAAATCGTCTATCTTCTGGAAAAACCCTCGCAGGTCCAGGACACTTCGTGGATCAAACCCGGGAAAGTGGCTTGGGACTGGTGGAACGCCAACAATGTTTACGGGGTGGACTTCAAAGCGGGAATCAACACGGAAACGTATAAGTACTACATCGACTTTGCCGCCAAGTACGGGATTGCTTACATCATTCTGGACGAAGGCTGGTACAAGCTGGGGAACGTGCTCGAGGTCGTCCCAGAAATCAATATGGAGAAACTGACCGCCTACGCGAAACAGAAAAATGTCGGGATCATTCTCTGGGTAGTGTGGAAAACGTTGGACGACCAACTGATTCCCGCTCTCGATCAATTTCAAAAGTGGGGTGTGAAAGGAATCAAAGTTGATTTCATGCAGCGCAGCGACCAGATCCTGATCGACTATTTCCACAGAGTCAGCCGGGAGTGCGCCAAGCGCAAAATGCTCGTCGACTTCCACGGAGACCAGAAACCCGCGACCATGACTCGTACCTGGCCCAACCTGATCAGCACGGAGGGTGTGCGGGGAATGGAGTGGAGCAAATGGAGCGCCGAAACGGAACCCAAGCACAATGTGACGCTCCCCTTTACGCGCATGTTTCTCGGCCCGATGGATTACACGCCGGGGGCGATGCGCAACGCAACCAAAGCGACCTTCGCGCCTATTTTTGGCCAGCCGATGGCGCTGGGGACGCGCTGCCACCAACTGGCCATGTATGTCGTTTTCGAAAGTCCTCTGCAGATGTTGTCCGACAGCCCCTCAAACTACATGCGCGAGCCAGAAATCATGGAGTTTCTCGCGCCAGTTCCGACGGAGTGGGATGAAACGAAGGTGCTCGACGCGCGCATCGCCGACTACGTGATTGTCGCCCGAAGAAACGGCCGCGACTGGTATGTGGGGGCGATGACCGATTGGACGTCCCGCAACCTTGAAATTGACCTGTCCTTCTTGCCGGAAGGAAACTTCTCCATGGATGCATACCAGGACGGCGTGAACGCTGATCGCAATGCGAGCGACTATAAAAAGACAACCATTCCGGTAAACCGAACCACCAAGGTGAAACTGGTGCTCGCCAGCGGTGGTGGGTGGGCTGCAAGAATCCATCAGTGAGTCAGCCGGCCTGGGTCAACGCAATGGGTCGGCCGCCGTGGTCGTAATCGACAGAACGCGATGCCGCTGCCCTTGGCTTCGATGATGTAGCGCTTGTGATCAACCGCGCCCAGATATTGGGAATGTTGAGTCCGGCTTGGCGGGCTATGTCTACGAATTGCACCGGAGACGTCGAATTCGTGGACGGGGCGGATTGAACAGTGAGGCTCTGCTTCCACTTCCACAGAGGCGTGGTGAGTGCGTCGAGCAGCGTGCCGGCGAGAACGACAAGCGAAGAACCGAGAAAACGTCGCCGGGGACATTTTTTACTGCAATGATCTGTGCAATGATCTGTGCAAATGATCTGATCGACAGAAAGGTTTGTCCATCGATCCATCTGCCCACTCGGCCAGGTAATTTCGAGCCGAATCGATGGTGTATGAGTTGGAGGCGATTTTGGGCGCTCAAATTTACGAAGTGAAGCATATATATCGGCTAAAATATGTCGGCAAACGGCTTGAATAAGCACGCCCACGATCGGCTGGGGCAGGCGTACGTCCACATTGGCCAAAAAGACAAAACACAGGAGCAGTTCCAGGTCTACCAGCAGCGGCGCGTGCAACATAAGGCCGATCTCGATAAGCAGATAGCGGACATTCGGCAATTCGTTTACTCGGAGCAGGAAGGAAATCCGGCGAAGCCATGACCGTTGAGCGATGACCGCTGCGCCTCAACATGATCTTCTTCCTACGGGTGGCCCTGACAAGATGATCGATGCAGTGCAGAATCGAAGTGGAATACGAGGCGCCAGCGCGCGAGATGGCGCAACCCTGGCCCGCACCCGCCGCGATTTCCTGCGCAGCGCCGCCGGCATGACTCTGGCAGGCACGGTGCTGCACTCCCCGTGGGCCCGCGCTGCAGTGGCTGCCTCGAAACGAAAAGTTGTCGTGGTCACATTCGGCGGAGGCGCGCGCGACCAGGAAACCTTTGCGCCCGACGGCCAGGAAAACGTTCCTCACCTGATTGGCGAACTCATCCCGCAGTCATCGTTCTTCACCCAGGTGGTGAATCGCGGAATTCTGGGGCACTACGTCGCGACCGCGAGCCTGGCAACGGGAGTCTACGAGACCATCAACAATTTTGCATCGCTGCCGCCGCAGTCTCCTACGGTATTCGAATACTTCCGGAAAGATCTGAAGCGTCCGTCCTCCGACGCCTGGGTGGTGGCTCCCAGCAACGGTTTCAATCGGATTGGCGAAAGCAGCCATCGATCCTATGGGCCTGGTCTGGGCGCGCGCGTGATTTTGCCGAAGCATCTACTGACCGCCGCGACCTCCGGCCGCCGCGACGACTACCACCACCTGCTGCGTGACAATTACGAAACGCCTTTCTATGCGCCGGAGCTGGCGGGCAGCGAGTTCGAACTGCAGCAGTTGGAAATGATTCTGAAGCTCTCGGGCGACGATTTCAAAGCGCATGCGCAGACCCTGTCCAGCCCGGATGAGCTTTCCGTCTACATCGCGCACAGGTTGATGCAGCAGGTGGCGCCTAGTCTTTTGTGGATCACGATGCACGACATCGACATCGCGCACGCGGGAGCGTACTCGCTCTATGTAGAAGGTATTCGCCGCACCGACCGCCTGTGCTCCGACTTATGGAAGGCAATCCAGAGCGAACCCGAATACGCGGGCAAGACTACGCTCTTTATCCTTCCCGACTTCGGACGCGACGCTGACGATGATGCCGGAGGGAACGGTTTCCAGCATCATCGCACCGGCGACGCGCTCTCCAGGACTACGTGGATGCTGGTGGCTGGGCCGGGCATTCGCGAGGGAGTCGTTCTGGATCGAGCCATGGAGTCGACCGATCTGGTGCCCACGCTCGGTGCCATGCTCGGATTTTCTCCGTCATTTGCCGAGGGTAAGCCGATTGGCGAGCTGTTGTAACTTTCATGTTGCCACCTGATCTCAAAGCGAAGCATTTCGCCGGGTATCCGCCCCAAGCGCGAAAGCTGGTCACCGACAATCTCGGGACGCTGCAGAACTTACCCCTCAGCTTTGTGCCCGGCTTGCTCCGCGAATTGATTGATTACGATTTCAAGTTTCCCGTCGAGCGAACCGCACATGAAAGGGAACTGGCGAAAATCGGTTCGCTCTCGAACGATCAACGTAAAGAATGGTTCCACGAATTCGATGAAATCAATCTTTCCGCGCAGCTGGAAGCCTTCGATTGGGTAAAGTTTCCCGCGCAGTTCGTGGAACAACTGTCCGCTCATCTCTGGAGTACGCAACAGCTCGATGCATTTCGCAAGGCGTCGAATGACTATGGCGAGCGTTTACGCGTGGCACTGCCGCCGCAGTCCCCTCCGTTCCCGAGGCTGGGGATTACCGTCATCGGGCAGGGAGTGGTTTCTTACGACGATCCGTTATTTCGTAAGCTGCGTCCGCACGGCGCCTATTTCACCCGCGTCAATCCAGAGAATGGGCTGCGCTTGTTGCTCGATGCCGCTGCGGCCAGAGCGCAGAAGCATCCCGCTCCCTATGGCCACTGGTATATCGACGGGGGCGAAGAAGCCGATCACGCCGCAGAGCTTACGACGGTCTCTTATAAGGCTCTCGAACCGGCACGAGCCGCGCTGCTCGGCCGAATACAAACGGAGCTGGCTCGTCCCGGCATGGGGCCCGAAACGCTGCGCACGGTCCTCGCGCAGTTGCGACCCGGGGATCTGCGCGTGGGGCCTAAGAAGAATGACCAGGCTGGCGACGAAGTCCTCGAACGCTTCGCGATCAAACTTTTGACGGAGGGCTCGGGAACGCAAATCTTTAGCACGATTTTTGCCCAGTGGGCTGCACGCGAAGCTCTGCGTCGCGCTCAGCCGCTGACCTTACTGGTGCGATTCGCCCCGCGGCAGAGGCAGCGGCCGATGAATGAACTAATCACCGCCGTCGCGCCTCGTCCGGAACTAGATCCGGTCGGATCCCTGGTCGATGCGGACATGGGTGCTTACTACAACTGGCTGAATCAACGGCGGCTTCCAGGGGCTGAACAGTCTTCATTCTTGGTTTGGTTTGAAGGGCACAACCGGGCGCTGGTAATTGGCCCGGCTATGCCACGGGGAACCGAGTCCACTTCGGCAGCTGACCTCGGCCAGTTGCTCACTTGGGCGGCGTAAATCGCATTGCAGCAGTGAATGCATGCTAAGGGCTTGCGCACCAATAAGTGCGCAGTTTGTGGCCAAACTATCCCAACTGAAATAGCGGCGTTCTTGGCCTAATCCGCCAGAAATGGCGCAGGACG
>Ga0210406_10000934_pt1 | contig 37797 bp, 32 predicted proteins | sample IncBWC30MmetaG_FD_155454 | JGI IMG/M metagenome (GOLD analysis project Ga0210406, IMG submission 155454) | Forest soil microbial communities from Barre Woods Harvard Forest LTER site, Petersham, Massachusetts, United States - Inc-BW-C-30-M | ecosystem: Environmental > Terrestrial > Soil >... | reverse complement strand
CCTCTCCCCGCCTGCGGGGAGAGGCCGAAATTCAAGCGCCAGCTTGAATTTCGGGTGAGGGGCTCTCTCCACGTACTCGAATCTTGGAGAGTCCCCTCACCCCGACCCTCTCCCCGCAAGAGCGGGGAGAGGGAGGGATAGATTGTGCCCTCAATCTTTCGGGCGCATCTTCTCGACTTCGGCGTCGCTCGGGAGATAGTCCGAGCCCTTGCGATAGGTCGTATCCACCATGATGCCCTTGCCGTCCTTGAGCGCGGTCTTACCGACAAAGGCGCCGAGCGTGGACTGATGATCGATCTTGCGGAAGGTGATTTCGCCGAACGGCGACGGCACCGAGAGCCCCTCGGCGGCCGCGATCAGCTTTTCCGGATCGGTCGAGTTGGCCTTGGTGAGGATCGCGGCGGCGGCCTTGATGGTCTCGTAGCCGACGATCGAGCCGAGCCGCGGATAGTCGCTATATTTGGCCTGATAGGCCTTCAGGAACGCATCGTGCTCCGGCGTCTTGATCGAATACCAGGGGTAGCCGGTGACGATCCAGCCTTCCGGCGTCTCGTCCTTGAGCGGATCGAGATATTCCGGCTCGCCGGTCAGGAACGAGACGACGGCGCGATCCTTGAACAGGCCACGGGTATTGCCCTCGCGCACCAGTTTGACGAGATCGGCGGCAAAGGTGACGTTGAGGATCGCCTCGGGATTGGCGGCGGCGACCGCCTGCACCACGGGGCCGGCGTCGATCTTGCCCTGCGGCGGCCACTGCTCTTCGACCCACTGGATGTCCGGCCGCTTCTCCGAGAGCAATTTCTTGAACACCGAAACGGCCGACTGGCCATATTCATAGTTCGGCGCAATCGTCGCCCAGCGTTTCGCAGGCAGTTTCGCCGCCTCCTCCACCAGCATCGCCGCCTGCATGTAATTCGAGGGGCGCAGGCGGAAGGTGTAGCGGTTACCCTTCGACCACGTGATGGCGTCGGTCAGGGGCTCGGAGGCGAGGAAGAAGACCTTTTTCTGGTTGGCGAAATCGCTGACCGCAAGGCCGATGTTGGACAGGAACGTGCCAACCAGCATCGCGACATTCTCGCTCGACACCAGCTCGTTCGCCGCGGTCTGCGCATCGGCCGGCTTGCCGCCGTCATCCTTGGAGATGACGACGAGCTTCTTGCCGTTGATGCCGCCGGCCGCGTTGATTTCCTCGACGGCGAGCTGCCAGCCCTTGCGATAGGGATCGGTAAAGGCGGGCAACAAAGAATAGCTGTTGATTTCGCCGATCTTGATCTCGCCTTGCGCGATGGCCGCATTGGCCATGCCAGCAGCGATGATCGCAAGCCCCGCGCCAAGGAAATGTCGTCGTCGCATCCCTTACCTCCACAGTTGAACAAAACTAGCGCAGTCCGTCTTCGCCCTTGATCTCTGCGACCGTCAGCCCGCCGACACGCGGCAGCGGCCGGCCGCTGTCGGTGACGGCGACCGCGACCATGATCTCATTGGCGCGGGGCGCGTCGTTGACCTGCACCTCCATGCCGTCGAAATGACTGCGCACGAAGGCCGCGTCCTTGTGACCGAGCGGAATGTCGAGCGTCGTGCCCGGACCACTGCGCTTCTTCGACGATGGTATCAGCGCCGCGCCCTTGCTCAGCACCTTGCGCACCGGCGCGCCCATCTTCGGATGCAGGATCGCGGCCGCGTGCTCCAGCTCGCCATTCTCGCCGACCGCGGCGGCCTTGCCATAGCTCTGCGCCTTGGCGCCGTCGATGCCGAGCGCGGCGACCGCCTTTTTCGCGAGCAGCTCGCCCAGCTCCTCGCCGATCGCGACCAACGACGAGAGATCCTCGACATAGCGGCCGGCAAAGGGATTCTCGATCACCGCAATCGCCGCCGCTCGGCGGGTCGGCGGCGCGATGGTCTTGCCCATCTCGATGTGGGTCTCCTCGACCACGGTGACGATCTTGCGAATGACAGCGCTCATCGTTCTGCCCTCCCGGTCAAGCACGTTCCAACGTACACGCATGAAAAGCCCGCGCAGCCCGCGTGTCGAGGCCGCGCGTCCCCACAATGACCATCTCGCCATGGAGACACAGCACGGCGCCATCGATCAATCCGGCTGCGAGCAGCTCGCGCGCGCGCTCTGCGCCGGCGCCAAGCGCGTCCTCGATTTCCTCGCCTGAGAGTTCGCCGACGTCGCGGGTCACGAGGCGGCCGCCAAGATCGCTGTCGGGCTGTAGCTCATTGGCCGGGCAGCGGATGATCGCAGGATGTCCCGGCAGATCCACCGCATTGGCGATGATGGTCGCAGCCGCGTCGGCCTGGGACGCGGTTTTCGCCAGCACGGTCACGCTGTCGGCGATGCCAAGCGAGAAGCTGCGGCCATGACGGCCGCTCGTCGCCACACCGCGCGACGGATCATCCGCTTCGATGATCATCGTCCGCATCATGCCGGGGCGACCCGGCCGGTCCATCAGGCCCACGGTGAACCGCTCGCCGTGACCAAGATGCAGCGCAATGTCGCCGCCATTGTTGACATAGGCGCGATCGAGCGATGCCTCCTTCAGCATCGCGCCGAGGATTTCTTCCGCGACCGCGCCGGCCACCGCCGCCATCGGCGTGATGAAGCAACCACCGGCATAGGGCGCGACGGCCGCATGCATTCGGCGCGCGACGACGCCTTTCAACGCGCAGCACGCGGGTTCCGCCGCCTTGCGCAGCTCGGTCAGCTCCGCGCAGAGTTCATCGAGCAGGCCGGTGAAACGCCGCGCCGCCGCATCATAGGCCGCGCAAATCTCCGCCACCCTGCCCTTCGCACCGACAATCAGATCGATCGGGCCGTCCTGCAGATGCAGCCGTTGCCCGTCGGGCAAAAGCGCGATTTGCGGCGTCCGGTTCATGCGCGCCATCCGGGACCAAGGAGCATCGGGCGGATTTCGGCGCTATCTCGAAGAGAGGCCAGCGGCCGCACGTAATCCATGTAGCCACCAAGCGCCGCATAATCCGACAGTCTCAGCGTGAACTCGATCGGCGCGACCAGCGCCGGTGTCGGCACGTAACCGAACGCGCCCACCGGCATCTGTGTCACATCGACCATGAAGGTGATACCGCCGCCGGGCCAGACATAGACCGGCGCGCCGCCGCTCGTCACCCGTGTCAGCGCGTCCTTCACCGATCGCGTCAGCCGCACCGGATTGTCGGTGACGCCCGCGCGCAAAGAGCCGCCGGCACCGGCCATGAACAGAACCGTGCACAGCGCCGGCTCGCAATTCTCCTGAATGCGCTCGACCGAGAACTTCAGCTCGGGCGGCATCGCCTTCTCGACCGGACGCAGCGCGTCGTCGAGCTCGTAGTAACCGGCGTGCTCGCCCGTCGTGGATACGATCAGCATGGTCAGGCCCGGACGCGCTTCCTTCGCATTGAACGGACCAAGGATCGACAGCGGATCGGAAATGTTGGTGCCGCCCCAGCCGGTGCCGGGCTCGGCGACCTGGAAATAACGGCCCGGGGTCGAACGCCGTCCCTTCATCTTGATGCCGGTATCGGCGATGTCGAGCAGCTTGCCGGCCTGGTGCTCGGAGAGCACGCCGGTGATGTGGTCGTCCACCACGACGACCTCATCGACCTTGCCGTGCCATTGTTTCGCAAACATGCCGATGGTCGCGGAGCCGCAGCCGACCCGCATGCGTTCCTCGGTCACGCCATTGACGATAGGCGGACAGCCCGCCTGCACCACCACGGCCGCGCCGCCGTCGATCGTCAGCTCGACCGGCTTGCAGTTGCTGAGATCCATCAGCGCGTCGCAGGTGACCCGACCTTCCTTCTTCGAGCCGCCGGTCAGATGATGCACACCGCCGAGCGACAGCATCTGCGAGCCATATTCGCTCGTGGTCACGTGGCCGACGGCCTCGCCCTGCGCGCGCACTGTCGCGGTTTCGGGACCGAGATAGCGGTCGGTGTCGATCTTCACCTTGACGCCGCAATAGCTGAAGATGCCTTCGGTCACGACCGTGACCATGTCGACGCCATCGATCTCCGAAGAGACGATGAACGGCGCGGGCTTGTAATCGGGATAGGTGGTCCCCGCGCCGATCGCGGTGACGAAAATGTCCGGCTGATGGACGATCTTGCCGTCCCAGTCGCCGCCGGCCTGGAATGGCACCAGTCTGCCGCCTTGCGACACGGTGCGCTCCAGCACGATGTGCGGATCGACGCGCACGAGCTTGCCGTCTTGATTGGCGTAGCGGTCGCAGGCCCCCGCCGCGCCCGGCTTGATGTAACACATCACCGGACAGGCATCGCAGCGGATCTTGTCGGCGCCCGCGGCGCTTGTCGCTTCAGTCGACATGAGCAAGCCTGATCATTGGCGGCGCCCGATCATAGACCTTAACGTGCATCGCAGGAATGTGTGCCGCCGGCCATTCGTTCGTATACGAATGATGTTGCGCGCAAGCCCAGCGGCCTGTCAAGCGCGAAGCGGCCAAGCAACGCTCATTCGCCGGGCAGCCCTTGTCCACAAATCGAGCACATCGCCCCATCGGCGAACGCGCCGCTTGCACGTTTGTACACAAACATTATCCTCGCAAGCCGTCGGTGGAGTTTGCAGCGCAAACGTTTAAGGAGTTGAGGGCATGACGCAGACCACGATCCGCCTGACTGTGAACGGCAGGATCCATGACGTCAACGCCGCACCCGACACCGCGCTGCTTTATGTGCTGCGCAATGACCTCGCGCTGAACGGACCGAAATATGGCTGCGGCCTCGGTGAATGCGGCACATGCACGGTGCTGATCGATGGCGCCGCGGCGCGCGCCTGCGTGATTCCGATCGAAGGCTGCGAGGCACGCGAGATCACGACGCTCGAAGGACTCGGCTCGCGCGATCATCCTGATCCCGTGCAGCAAGCCTTTATCCGGGAGCAGGCCGCGCAATGCGGCTATTGCCTCAACGGCATGATCATGACGACGAAGGCGTTGCTGGCGATCAATCCCCGCCCTTCCGAATCCGACATGCGGGAAGCGCTGCGCTACAATCTCTGTCGCTGCGGCGCGCATATCGAAATCCTGCGCGCGGCGATGCGCGCCGCAGGCCAGCTCGTCGGGACCCTGGATTGATGACGGGGTCGGGGACTTCGGATCGTCCACGCCATCGCGGATCGCTGTCGATCGTTCGCCGAGAGTTCATCCCGCTGCCGGCGGAGGGGGCGACCGGCGTCGAAACCTTCATCAAGATTACCGCGGACGGTTCGGTCACCGCTTATAACGGCCATGTCGATCTCGGCACCGGCATCCGCACCGCGCTCGGGCAGATCGTCGCCGAGGAGCTTGACGTGTCGTTTGCGCGGGTCGTCGTGGTGCTTGGCGATACGTCGCTCGTGCCCGATCAGGGCGCGACGATCGCGAGCGAAACCATCCAGATCACCGCGGTCCCCTTGCGCAAGGCCGCCGCGCAGGCGCGGCAATTCCTGATCACGCGCGCCGCCGAACGGCTTGAGCTTCCACTTGACGAGCTGTCGATCGAGGACGGCCTGATCCGCGGCAAGGACAACCGCAGCATCAGCTTTGGCGAGGTGATCGGCGACGACACCGTCCGCCTTGAGCTTGCCGACGACGTGCCGGTGAAGGCGGTCGGGAATTATTCGATCGTCGGGCAATCCGTGCCGCGCGTCGATCTGCCCGCGAAGGCAACCGGCGAACTCGTCTATATCCACGACGTGCGGGTGCCGGGCATGCTGCATGGCCGCGTCGTGCGTCCGCCCTATGCCGGCGTCGATGCCGGCCCCTTCGTCGGCACCAGCCTGCTCGCGGTCGATGAGACCTCGGTGCGCGACATTCCAGGGCTGGTCGCGGTCGTGCGGATCGGCGATTTCGTCGGCGTCGTCGCCGAGCGCGAGGAGAATGCAGTCAAGGCTGCTGGGCAACTGAAGGTGAGGTGGAAGCCGACGCCCACCCTGCCCGACCTCAAGGACATCGAGACCGCGCTGCGCGCCAATCCGTCGACGCCGCGCACGCTGATCGACAGAGGCGATGTGGAAGCTGCAATTGCTGGCGCCGCGAGGCCGATGCAGCGGACTTACACCTGGCCCTACCAGATGCACGGCTCGATCGGCCCATCCTGCGCGGTCGCCGATTGCCAGGACACGCGAATTAAAGTGTGGTCCGGCACGCAGAACCCGCACTGGCTTCGCGCCGATCTCGCCAGGCTGATCGATCGGCCGGAGACCGAGATCGAAGTGATCCGGCTCGAAGCGGCCGGCTGCTATGGCCGCAACTGCGCCGACGATGTCACAGCCGATGCGCTGCTGCTGTCGCGCGCGGTCGGCCGGCCTGTCCGCGTACAGTTGACACGCGAACAGGAACATCTTTGGGAGCCGAAAGGCACGGCGCAATTGATCGACGTCAATGGCGGACTGAATGCTGACGGCGGCGTTGCGGCGTACGATTTCGCCACGCGCTATCCCTCAAACGGCGCGCCGACGCTGGCGCTGCTGCTCACCGGCAAGATCGCGCCCGAACCGGCCGTGTTCGAGATGGGCGATCGCACCGCGATTCCGCCTTATGATTACGACCACATGCGCGTGGTCGCCCATGATATGCCGCCGATCGTGCGCGCGTCGTGGTTTCGCGGCGTCTCGGCGCTGCCCAACACGTTTGCACATGAATCCTATATCGACGAACTGGCTGATGAGGCCGGCGTCGATCCGATCGAGTACCGGCTGCGCTATCTGAAAGACCAGCGCGCGATCGATCTCGTCAACGCTGTTGCCGAGCGCGCCGGCTGGCGGAAGCGGCCGGTGCGGCAGGAGAAGATCGCGGCGGACGATGTCGTTCATGGGCGCGGCTTTGCTTACGCGCTCTACGTCCACAGCAAATTTCCGGGCTATGGCGCGGCATGGTCGGCCTGGATCGCCGACGTCGCGGTCAATACCGCGACCGGCGACGTCAGCGTCACCCGCGTCGTCGCCGGGCAGGACTCCGGATTGATGATCAACCCGGACGGCGTGCGGCATCAGATCGAAGGCAACGTCATCCAATCCACCAGCCGCGCGCTGATGGAAGAGGTGTCGTTCGATCGCGGCACGGTCGCGACCCGCGAATGGGGCGCCTATCCCATCATCAAATTCCCTGATGTTCCCAAGATCGACGTGCTGATGCTGCCGCGGCAGGACCAACCGCCGCTCGGCGTCGGCGAGTCCGCCTCCGTGCCGAGCGCCGCGGCGATCGCCAATGCGATCTATGACGCGACCGGCGTGCGCTTTCGCGAGCCGCCCTTCACGCCGGAGCGTATCTTGCGCGGATTGCGCGGCGAAGGGGCTGCAATGCCGGAGGCGTTGCCTGTGCCCTCGTCCATTCCTGCCCGCACAGGCGAGACATGGAATCCGTTCGCGAAGCGGCGTGGCGCATTGGCAACGTTCGTGGCGCTCTGTGCCGCCGCGGCCGGCATTGCCGGGGCGGTGCTGCCATGGCGGGCGATCGCGCCGATCGCGCGGCCGGATGCGTCGGTTTATTCGGAAGCCACCATCGCACGCGGCAAGCAACTCGCCGCGCTCGGCGACTGCATGGTGTGTCACACGGCAGCCAGCGGCACCATCAATGCCGGCGGGCGACCGCTGGAGACGCCGTTCGGCATCATCCACAGCACCAACATCACGCCCGATGTCGAGACCGGCATCGGCTCATGGTCCTATCCCGCGTTCGAGCGCGCGATGCGCGAGGGCATTCATCGCGACGGCCGGCATCTCTATCCGGTGTTTCCCTACCCGCATTTTGCGAAAGCGACCGACGCCGATCTGCAGGCGCTCTATGCTTTTCTGATGGAGCAGGCGCCGGTGAAGGCCGAGACGCCGAAGAACGAGCTGGCCTTCCCGTTCAATCTCCGGCCGCTGCTTGCAGGCTGGAACGCGCTGTTCCACCAGAGCGGCATGTTCGTGCCAGATCCCGCAAAATCGGAATTGTGGAATCGCGGTGCCTACCTCGTCGAAGGTCTCGGCCATTGCGGCGCGTGCCATTCGCCGGGCAACGCGCTTGGCGCGGAGAGAGCCAATGGCTATCTGGCAGGCGATGTCCGCGAAGGCTGGTACGCGCCGCCGCTGACGTCGCTCTCGCATGCGCCTATTCCCTGGAGCGAGGACGAGTTCTACGCCTATCTGCGGACCGGCGAGTCCCGCTTTCACGGCGTGGCCGCGGGGCCGATGGCGCCGGTCGTGAAGGAACTCACGGCTCTGCCCGATCAGCATATCCGGGCGATAGCGCATTATCTCGCTTCGTTCAACGACACGGTCATCGACAAGACAGCGCAAACCGCGCTTGCTGAAAAGCTCGAAGCCGAGACCGGCACGAGAAGCGTGATGCCATCCTCGACCGGCGCGCGGCTCTATCAGGGCGGCTGCGCGGTCTGCCACGAAGTGGGCGGCCTGCCGCTGTTCGGCAGCCGGCCGTCGCTGGCGCTGAACAGCAATCTGCACAGCACAATGCCTGACAATCTGATCCAGGTGATCCTGCATGGCATCACCCAGCCGGCATCGAGCGACCTCGGCTATATGCCCGCTTTCAAGGACTCTCTGAGCGATGATCAGATCGTTGAGCTTGTCGCTTATCTGCGAAAGCAGTTTGCGCCCGACAAACCAGCGTGGACCGGGACAGGCGCGATCGTCGCCCGCATCAGGGCCGCCACGCAATAGCGGATTATTTGCCCGGCCGATAGAGCTGCGGACGCGCGCGGCTGAACGACATGCGCCCGCGCTTGAGGCCCCATAGCGGCTGCGCGAGCGTGGAGACCGCTTCAGCCGGGTTGCGCGCATCGATGCAGACGAGATCGGCCGCTCCTCCGATCCTGATCCCGTAATCGTCGAGCCGCATCAGCCGCGCGGCAGCGCCGGTGATCATATCGAGGCAGCCTGCGAGATCAGCGGGCCGCGAGACGTGGCAGACATTGGCGTAGAGGTTCGCCATCCGGATCAGCGAGCCGTCGCCATAGGGCGTGAAAGGATTGAGCACATTATTGGTCGAGATCGAGCAGGTGACGCCCGCGCGCCGCAACGGCTCGACCGGCACCACGCCGCGCGGCACCGCATGATCGTGGCTGCGGCCCATCAGATGCAGATCGGTCGACGGCAGCACGGTGACGGCGACACCGGCATCGGCGAGCCGCGCGGCGATGGCCTTGAAGCGGTCGGGCGGGAGCAGCGACATCTGCGTGACATGACCGACCGCGACGCGTCCGCCCCAGCGATATTCCTCGGTCTTGCGGCAGACATGGTCGATCTGCATGCCGTCGGTGGTTTCGGCGAGATCGAGATGCATGTCGATCTCGGCGTCGAAATCGCGCGCGACCGCAAAGATGCGATCGATCTGCGCACGCGGATCGGTGTCGAAATAAGGCGCGGCGCCGATGGTCCGCGCGCCGCGGCGCAGGCCTTCGATCAAGAGTTCCTCGGTGCCGGGATTGTTAGTGAGGCCTTCCTGCGGAAACACGCAGAGCTCCACGTCCATCGCCCAGGCGTAGTCGCGCGCCAGCCTGCTGATTGCCTCGAAGCCGGTCATGCCGATGCCGGGATCGAGTTCGACATGGGTGCGCATGCGCATCGTGCCGTGAGAAATGCAGCGCTCAAGCGTGTGCTTTGCTCGCGCGTAAATGTCTTCGGCGGTGAAGTCGCGCTTGGCAGCCGCGGTGACCCGCACCGCTTCCGCGACGGTGCCCTCCTCGATATGGCAGCGGTCGAGGATGCAGGTCTTGTCGAGATGGATGTGCGTCTCGATCAGACCGGGAACGACGAGGGAGCCGGTCGCATCCAGCTCGCGCCCATCGGCCTCGAGGGCGGACGCGACGACGGCTATCGTGCCGCCGTCGATACCGATATCGACGCGGCGAAGCTCACCATCCTGCACAATGCAGGCGTTTCGAACGATCAGATCCATCAACTCACCACGGCCGGATGTGCGCCGAGATAGGCGTCGTCGAGCATCTTGTTACGCAATTCCGAAGCTGCGCCCTGGGCAACCATGCGGCCGCCGCCGAGCACATAGCCGCGATCCCAGCGGGCTGCGGGCGAAGACATGAAACGCGATCAGCGCCAGCGCGCAGAAGGCGCAGGCGAGCAGCGCCGTGCCGCCGGTGCCGAACGGCGCGGAGCCCCGGCGTTTTCGAGCCGAAGCTCGTCATTGCATGCTTGATCAGCGCGTGATCGACCAGCACGTCCACGACCGAGACGCGGAAGACGTAGTTCGGCGTGGCGCCGTTGCGCGTGATGTTGGTCGCCGCCGCCCACACGCCCATGAACGGCACATGGGCCGTATTCATCAGCGGCACGATCGCCTGCGACACCGGGCTGTCGATGCCGCCGAACAGGAGTTCGCAGCCCTCCTTGTCGATCAGTTCGCGCGCCGCGGTCTGGCCCTTGCCCGGATTCGACTCGTCGTCACGGCGAACCAGCTCGATCACGCGTCCCCCGAGCAAGCCGCCGCGCGCATTGATCTCATCGATCGCGACCGTGAGACCCGTGTAATCCCCTCGCCCGACTTCGCGGACGGACCCGACAGCGCAGCGACCAGGCCGACCTTGACGGGATCGGCGGCCATCGCCGTGCGGCCGGCAAGGCTCGCCAGCGCACCTGCCGGAATGGCAGGCGCCTGACGGCGCGTGAGATGTTTCGGCATTTCAGTTTCTCCCTGATTTGCTGCCCGAGATTTTGCTGCCCGAGATTTTTCTGTCCAAGATTTTGCTGCCAAAGATTCGGAAAGGCCCGGCACACCGGCGGGCTCGTTGTCGGGGAGGATTGGATGTCTGGAGCCAGGAGCCCCGCATAAATTTCAAGCAAACGCTGTGCCATGACGGGCAAAGAGTGCTGCATTTCCAAAGATTTGATCGCTACCGCCTGCTGACGTGGCTGATCTGATGCAAGGCGCGCGGAGGTAACCCGCCTAGCTCTTGCGCTTGTCTCGCTGCAGCTTTCGGGCTCTAATCGCACCGAGGCGCTCTTCTATCGCCTGTCCCGCACGCTTCGATGCCGCAGCGTGTTTTTCGGCAACGGCTGCCACACCCTATGTCGCGAAGGGACGGTGGCGCTCGGCCTCGAGAACATCCGCCTTCGCTCTCGCGGAGGACCTCATGACGCTCGACGCCTACCGGATCGCCTCGGAACCTTACTACCAGCCGCTCGGCAACGAGATCGAGGTCTTCGCATCCGCCTATCGCGAACGCCTGCCCGTGATGCTGAAAGGGCCGACCGGCTGTGGCAAGACCCGCTTTGTCGAGCACATGGCCTGGCGTCTTGGCAAGCCGCTGATCACGGTGGCCGCCCATGAGGACATGACGGCAGCCGATCTCGCCGGGCGCTATTTGCTCGAACCCTCAGGCACCGTGTGGCATGACGGGCCGTTGACCATCGCGGTCCGTCATGGCGCGATCTGCTATCTCGACGAGATCGTCGAGGCGCGCCAGGACACCACCGTCGTCATCCATCCGCTGACGGACGCGCGGCGCATCCTGCCGCTCGAAAAGCATAACGAGATCGTGGGCGCGCATCCGGATTTCCAGCTCACGATTTCCTATAATCCCGGCTACCAGAGCGCGGTCAAGGATCTGAAGGAATCGACCAAGCAGCGGTTTGTCGCAATCGACTTCACCTATCCGCCGCCGCCGACCGAAGCCGCGATCATCGTCCGCGAAAGCGGCACCGACGAAGACCTTGCCGGCATTCTCGTCGCCATCGCGCAGCGCTCGCGCAATCTGCAGGGCCATGGGCTCGACGAAGGCGCTTCCACGCGGATGCTGATCCATGCCGGGCGCATGGTTCGGGCAGGCCTGCCGCTCGAGGCCGCGGTGCAATCGAGCATCGTGCTGCCGATATCAGACAATCCCGACATCCGCGCGGCCTTGAGCGATGCGATCCAGGCCTGTCTTCCATGAACGCCGCCAAGCAACCCGCGCTGCATGTGGTCGCCTCGGAGGAGGACAACGCGACGCGGCGGCTGCATCTGCTGATGCGCCAGCGCGAAACGCTGCGGCCGGTCTTTCGCGTCACCTGGGACGATCTCTCGCGTCATTTCGATCCGGCCGAATTGGAGGCATGGGCGGCCGCCGTGCTCGCGCTCGCCCATGTCAATGCGGGGCCTGCCTGCCTCATCGCCTATTGGGATGTGAGCAAAGGCGGCGCCGGCCGCGGAGAGATCGCGCCGCTGCTCGCAGCCGCGCAAAGCACAACTGACATCTGCCGGCACGCCGGCGCGAAAGCGGCGACTGCGGCGTTGAAAGCCTTGCCGGTTGCGGCCCGCGCGCTCGGCAATGGGCCGACGCTGGCGCGCTGGTGGCGGGTGATGGAGCTGATGTCGCGGCAGGCGCCGGAATCGATCGAACCGGCTGCCGCCCACATGGACGAGATTCTCGCGCCCGGCACGATCGAGGCCTTCGAAAATTTTGTCGCGGCGGGATTGCGCGCGTCATCGGGCAACAAGGCGCGGCGGATCGCGTTCTTTTCGCTTGAGAACGAGCTTGCGCGCCGCATGATCGTGCGCGAGTTCGGCAGCGTCAGCTTCCTGGAGATCGAAGCCGAACTCAAGGCGTTCGTGACCGCGCTGTGGGGCCAGCTTCCGCTCCTGCGCAGCTTTCCGGCCGACAACACGCAAGGCCCCCAGCGGCGCACGACGATCGCGGGGCCGATGATCAGGATGCCAGAGGTCTATCGCGGCGTTCGGGGCGAGGCCGCCCGCGCACTCTATCGCGCCGCCGCAGCGCACGCGCAGGCGCATCTCGTGCTCGACCGAAAGCTGTTTCCCGTCGGGACGCTGAAGCCACTGCAAATCGCGCTTGTCAATCTCATCGAAGACGCTCGCATCGAGACGCTTGCGATACGGACACTCCCCGGCCTGCGGCGGCTGTGGTCACCCCATCATGTGGCGAGCCCTTCCGGCGTCATCGCCGCGCCGACGCTGCTTGCACGGCTCGCGCGCGCTTTGTTCGATCCGGCCTATGCCGATGACGACGCCTTCGTCGCCAAGGGCCGGGCAATGTTCGCCGCCGCGCTGCCGCGGATCGACGATCCCACGATCAGCCGCGAGATCGGCATGCTGCTTGGCAATGATCTCGGCCAGATGCGCGTGCAGTTCAACGTCAAGACCTACGTGGTCGAGCCGGTCTATCGCGACGATGGTCTGGGCCTGTGGGATTTCGGCGAGGATGCGCCGTCCTCGGGCGAGGTGATCGAGCTTCCGATCGACGCAATGCGCATCGAGCGGCAGGAAAGCCCGGATGGGAATGCCGAGCCCGACGACACGAACCCGACGCTCGGGCGCGGCCGGCCGGTCGCGCCCGACGAGCGCGGCATTGTCATCGCCAGATATCCGGAATGGGATCGCGTGCACGGCATCGAGCGGCCGGAATGGACCGTGGTGCGCGAAATCGCACCGCGGCTTGGCGACCCGCGATCGATCGAAGAAGCGCTCGACCGCGCCGAAATCCTGCGCGGCAGAATAGAACGGCTGGTGCGCAGCGTCAGGATTGGACGGAAAATCCGCCTCAGCCGCCAGCATGAAGGCCATGATCTCGACATCGACGCCGTGCTCGATGCGGGCATTGCTCTGCGCACCGGTCGCGAGCCGGATCCGCGCCTGTTCCGCTCCTCGACATCGCTGCATCGCGACTTCGCGGCGCTGCTGTTGATTGATGTCTCCGAGTCGACGCGCGACCGGCTCGCGTCGGGCGCGACCGTTCTCGACGTCGAGCGGTTGGCGGTGGCGGTGCTGTCTGCTGCCATGGGGCGGCTCGGCGATCCCTTCAGCCTGTTGGCGTTCGCATCCGACGGCCGCGAGGACGTCAAGATGACGACCGTCAAATCCTTTGACGAACTCTATGACCGGGTCTGCAAGAGCCGCCTCGCCGGTCTCACATCGGGACTGTCGACGCGGCTCGGGACCGCGCTGCGTCATGCGGGCCGCGTCATCGGAAGCGCGTCTTCCGCCCGCAAGCTCGTGATCGTGCTGACTGACGGCGAGCCATCCGATATCGACATGTCCGATCCGCTCGATCTGATCGAAGACGCGCGGCGCGCCGCGGTCGGGCTGCATGCGGCCGGCATCGATGCCTATGGCGTTGTGCTCGGCAAGACCGGCATATCAGCCGCATCGCGGATTTTCGGACGCGGCAACACAATGATCGTTCATCGCGTCGAAGAATTGCCGGATCGTCTCGCGCAACTCTATTTCCGCCTGGCGCGGCGATAGCAAAACCGGTTTCCACTTTTCCGGATCATGCTCTAATGGTCGTGACGATGCGGATGCGGCGTATTGCCGGCATCGCCGCTCAAGGCGGGCTCCGTGGAGCCTGAGACATCTTGGACGTCATCGTCAAGCACGGTCACGCCGACGCGGCGAGACGCAATCAGGTTTTCCAGCCGGGCGGTGTAGTCCTCCGGCCGCCCCTCTAGCGCAACCAGCAGCACTTCGCCGCCGAACTGGACGCGCCAGTGCAGATTGCCGACGTGATAGCCGAGCTCGACCGCATCGCCGATCGAGCGTGGCTCGAGCCGCAGCCAGCGCTCCGACGCCGCCCGCACCACGATGGCGTGGTTGTCGTCGAGCAAAAGCACGGCGCCGTCGAAAAGTTTCTGGTTGCGCGGAAGCGCGATTGCCAATTCCTCCCCAGCCCGCGTCGTGACGAGAAGCCGGCGCCGCGCCAGATCGGCGACCGGCACGTTGACGATGTCAATCGCGCCGCGCAGCTCGAGCCGGTGAAGCTCCTCGGAAAACTCCGGCTCCCGCCGGCTCCCCAGCACACGATCGATGCGCCGCATCGTGAATTCCTCTCCATCACTCTGTCGTTCAGCAAGTGCTCACTTGCTTCTCACTCACGTGTCCCTCACTTGTCTCCCTCACTTGGCGAGCAGCTCCTTCAGCTTCGCATCGATGAAGTCGACATCTTTCGGATTGGTGCCGGGACCGCCGGCAAAGTGGCCCCAGATCGAAGGAACCGCAATGAATTCGGCGTTCGGCATATGGGCAACCTCGAATTGGCTGTCCTCAGGAGGGAAGTAGAGATCGGTCTGGCCGGGCATGACGTAGGCCTTGGCCTTGATCGCACCCAGCGCGGCCTTGAAGTCGCCCTTGTACAGCTCATTGTCGCTGATATCGCCGTTCTGCCAGGTCCAGAGCATGGTCAGCAGATTGTTGGGGTCCTTAGGGAGAAAGAAACCCTCCCAGAACGCCACCAGGAAATCTTCGAGAGAGGAATAGCCCATCGCTTCGAGATCGAGCTTCTCGCGATAGAACGCTTGAGAGAATCCCCAGCCGGCATAGACGCGCGCCGCGGCTCTCAGGCCGCGCGCCGGCTTCTCCGTGTACCAGCCCTCCTTCCAGACGGCGTCGGCGGTCAACGCGGCCTTCACGCCCTCCAGGAAAACGAAATTGTGCCGCGAGCATTTCGCCGAGCCGCAGAACGGCGCGATGAGGTCCATCGTGTCCGGGTAGAGCGCACCCCAGTGGAATGTCTGCAGAGCTCCCATCGACCAGCCGGTCACGAGACGAATATGCGTGATGCCGAACTTCTCGGTCACGAGGCGATGTTGGACGCGGACGTTGTCGTATGCGGTCACCTGCGGGAAGCGGGGGCCGTTATACGGCTCCGGCGTGTTGCTCGGCGAAGACGAGAGGCCATTGCCCAGCATGTTCGGGATGATGATAAAATATTTGCTCGGGTCGAGCGCACGGCCTTCTCCGACCAGCCATTCGTTATCGTAGTGCTGGCCGGAATACCAGGTTGGATACACGATGACGTTGTCCTTGGCAGCATTCAGCGTGCCGAAGGTCTTGTATGCCAGCTTGCAGCCGCGCAAGGTTGCGCCGCGCTGCAGCCTGACGTCGCCGAGATCGTAGACTTGGTAATCGAGGCTCATGACGAGTTTCCCCTCTTTGTTGTTCGCTTCATCGACACGCCAAGGTTTGTTCGCCGTCACGGGCCGCGACGGCGCCAGCAAGCCTGTCTTTATTGCGTCTCAGCTTCCGGTGATCAACGGCTGTGCCGGCGCACACGCCGGCAGCAGCGCCCGGTCTCGCCTTTAGCGATGCGCTACCCTCTTCGCCGGGATACCCTCGATCGGACATTCCTCGGTGCCCACGGCCGAGCGGGTGAACGACTCGACCATTTCCCGCGTGCCTTCGGGATCGGCGATCCACTTGTTGTAGAACTCGTACGGACAAGCTGCCACGCCGCGATCGCCGTCGCCGGAGTTGATCATCCCGGTATAGCCGCGATGCAGCAGCTTGAAGAGGTGATTCTGCGACTGGCCGTTCTTGCGGGCGTCGCGGATCAGTGACTTGGAGAGCTGCGCGTATTGCACGCCGTAATCCTCCTCGCCGCATTCGCCAAGCGTGCGGCCGTCGAAGCCGATGATCGCCGAATGGCCGAAATAGGAGTAGACGCCGTCGAAACCGGCGGCATTCGCCACCGCGACATAGACATTGTTGGCCCAGGCCATCGCCTTCGCCATGATCACCTGCTGGTCCTTGGCGGGATACATGTAGCCCTGGCAGCGCACGATCAGCTCCGCCCCCTTCATGGCGCAGTCGCGCCATATCTCCGGATAGTTGCCGTCGTCGCAGATGATCAGCGAGACCTTCAGCCCCTTCGGACCTTCCGAGACGTAAGTGCAGTTGCCGGGATACCAGCCTTCGATCGGCACCCAGGGCATGATCTTGCGATATTTCTGCACGATCTCGCCCTTGTCGTTCATCAGGATCAAGGTGTTGTACGGCGCCTTCTTCGGGTGCTCCTCATGACGCTCGCCGGTCAGCGAGAACACGCCCCAGACTTTGGCCTTGCGGCAGGCTTCGGCAAAAATCTCGGTCTCGTCGCCTGGGACGACGGACGCGGTCTCGTACATCTCCTTGGAGTCGTACATGATGCCGTGGGTCGAATATTCCGGAAAGATCACGAGGTCCATGCCGGGAAGACCGGTCTTCATGCCGACGATCATGTCGGCGATCTTCCTTGCATTGTCGAGCACCTCAGCCTTGGTGTGAAGGCGCGGCATCTTGTAGTTCACAACGGCGACGCCGATCGTGTCCTGACTTGAAGAAATATCTCCGTGCAGCATATCGCTCTCCTTGCAGCTTGGTCATCACTATCCGCCGGTGCCTCGCCAACGCACCGCCCGCGTCCGCTCCACGACGTTTCCGGTCACACCGCCATGTGGCGATGGACCAACGCGTCGCTGAGATCTCCTATGCCGCCCGACGCAACCACCCGCCCCTTCTCCATCATCGCGAAGCGATGGGCGGCATGGCGCACGAAAGACACATTCTGCTCGACCAGGATCACGGTCAGCCCGACCTCCCGGTTGAGCCTGACGATCACGTTCTCGATCTCCTCGACGATCGACGGCTGAATGCCTTCATTGGGTTCGTCGAGCAGGATGATCTTCGGATCGGCCGCCAGCGCGCGCGCGATCGCGAGCTGCTGCTGCTGGCCGCCCGAGAGAACGCCGCCGTTGCGATCGAGATTGTGCATCAGATACGGAAACAGCTCGGCGACCAGCGGCGGAATCTCGCGCTTGCCGTCGGCCCGCGCGAACGAGCCCATCAGGATGTTTTCGCGGATCGAGAAATCCGGAATGATCTCGCGGCCCTGCGGAACATAGGCGATGCCGGCGCGCGCACGGCGGAAAGTCGGTGCGCTGCCGAGATCGGCATCGTCGAGCCTGATCTCGCCGTCCATGCGGTCGGTCAGGCCCATCAGGGTCTTCAGTAGCGTGGTCTTTCCGGTGCCATTGCGGCCGAGGATCGCCGTCACCTGGCCATCGGGCACGTCGAGACAGACGTCGTGCAGGATGTGACTGCGGTCATAGAAACTGTCGACATGCGCGAAGGACAACATCACGAAATCCCCTTCGAGCCGAGATAGGCTTCGCGCACCTTGGGATTGGTCTCGATCTCGCCGACATTGCCCTCCGCGAGCACCTGGCCGAGATGCAGCACCGTGATGCGCTCGGCGATCTCACGCACGAACGCCATGTCATGCTCGACCACAATGATGGTGTGGCGGCCCTTGAGATTGTTGACGATTACCGAGGTCTTGTGAGTCTCGGCTTGCGTCATTCCGGCTGTCGGTTCATCCAGCAGGATGATCTTCGGGTTCTGAGTGATCAGGAGCCCGAGTTCCAGCCATTGGGTCTGGCCGTGGCTGAGATAGGCGGCGATGCGATCAGCCTCCTCCGTCAGACCGATCAGGTCCAGCACCTCATCGACGCGTTCCTTGGCCTCGCCGCCGAAACCGAAGCGAAGATTTGCGAACACGCCGGGCTTCTTGCAGCTCGCCACTTCGAGATTGCGGCGAACGGTCAGCTCCTTGAACACGCTCGGGATCTGGAATTTGCGCCCGATGCCGGCACGCGCAATCTTGTGCTCTTCCCAATTGGTGATGTCGGCATCATGCAGAAAGACGCGGCCGCTGGTCGATTTGGTCTTGCCGGAGATCAGATCCATCAGCGTGGTCTTGCCGGCGCCGTTGGCGCCGAGCAGCACGCGCAACTCGCCATCGTCGACAATCATCGAGACCTGGTTGACGGCCTTGAAGCCTTCGAAGTCCACGCTCAGCCCGTCGATGGTGAGTGCCGCCTGCGCCATCGCCATTACTCCGCCAATTGCGACGAGGCGTCGCTCACGCGCAGCGCATGCGTGGCATCCCTCGGCTTCCGTGCAGCGATGCGATCGATAAGATCATGCGCCAGCCCGCCGAGGCCGCGCGGCAGATAGAGCACGACCAGCACGAAGATCAGGCCGATCACCGCCTTCCAGGCTTCGGCAAAGCCTTCGGTCTCGCTTACCGTCGCCGAGATGACGTTGATGAGGATGGCGCCGATGCAGGCGCCCAGGATCGACGAGCGTCCGCCGACCGCGGCCCACACCACCATCGTGATGGAGAAAGTCAGATCCATGAAGGTCGGCGAGGCAAACTCGGACACGATCACATAGAGCATGCCGGCGAAGCCCGCGATCGCCGCCGATACCGCGAGGAAGAAGGTCTGGTAGGACGGCACGTCGAAGCCGAGATAGCGCGCGCGGTTCTGATCGTCGCGCACTGCCTGCAGGATGATGCCGGCACGGGTGTCAACGAGGAGGCGCGCGCCGACCAGCACAAGGCCGAGCGATATCGCGACGAGGTAATAGGTCGGGACGATATAGGGATCGAATTCGAGACCGAACATCTTGAACCAGCCAAGGTCGGTCAGGCCATTGAAGCCGTTGGTGATGGGCTGCGCATCGATGACCACGAGCCGCACCAGCAGCACCAGCGCCAGCGTGATGATGGACACAAACACGCCGGAGATACGCTTGCGGAACACGATCGTGCCCAGCACGGCTGCGATCGCGACCGGAAGGATCATGCCCATCAGGACTCCGAACCACTGGCTCTGGAATGGCAGCCACAGGAACGACGCCTTGTTGATGCAGCACAGTTCAGTCGGCGCGCCAGGCTCGGCATTCCACAGCATGAAGTCCGGCACCGGCTTGTCGGAGCCCTGCTGCAGGCTGGTCTGGCTTGCGAGCTTCAGCGACATCGCCAGCATGTAGGCGCCGGCGCCGAAGAACAGACCCTGACCGAGATTGAGGATGCCGGCATAGCCCCATGAGAGCGCAATCGCGACGCCGAGCATGCCGAACACGAGATATTTGGCGACGCGATTGAGCCAGAACGGATCCATGATCAGCGGCGCGACCATGATCGCCGCCACAAACAGCGCGTAGAGTGCCCAATCGATCTGCCGCCTGGACAACAGCATCATCAGCGGCCCTTCAGGGCGAACAGGCCCTTCGGCTTGAGAACGATGATCGCGATGACGACACCGAACACGACTGCGCGCGCCAGAATGTCGTTGGTCGCCGCGGCGACGAGCCCGTTGATTTCGCCCAGGATGCCGGCAGAGAACACCGAGCCCAGCAGGCTGCCGACGCCGCCCATCACCACGACGAGGAAGCCGTCGACAACCATCGACGTGCCCATATCGGGGAACACCGTCTTGAAACCGGACATCATGACGCCGGCAACGCCCGCAAGGCCGGAGCCGAGCGCGAACGTCAAGGCATTGACTCGCGTCACGTCGATGCCGCAGGCGGCGGCCATCTTCGGATTGCGGATGATGGCGCGCACCTGCGTGCCCACCGTGGTGCGGTAGATGATGAACCAGGTGGCAAGCGCCAGCACTGCGGTCACAAGAATGATGAAGGTGCGATAGCGGTTGATATCGGCGCCGCCTATCGAGAACGTGCCCTGCAGCATCGCCGGCACGCTGACATTCTGCAGCCCCGGTCCCAGCCCCTGGATGTGAATGCCCAGAAACGACAGGCCGAACTCAAGCCGCACCGCCTGCTGGATCAGGATCGCAATTCCCCAGGTCGCAAGCAGCGTATCGAGCAGCCGGCCATAGAGCCGCCGCACCACCACCCGCTCGATCAGGAGCCCAAGCAGCGCGGTCACGATGAAGGCGAGCGGGATCGCGATGAAGATATTGGTGCCAAGCCAGATGCCCGACAGCACCGTCACATAGGCGCCGATCATCACCATCTCGCCATGTGCCATGTTGATCACGCCCATCGCGCCATAGGTGATCGCAAGGCCGAGCGCGACCAGGAGCAGGATCGATCCGAGACTGAGACCGATGAACAAGACCTCGAGCATGCCACCACCGCCCTGTCATCCACCGCGCGACAAGGCGCGGTGGAGGACGTTGCCTTACATCAGGTCTTGTTGAGCTTCGACGTCTCAAGCCCCTTCGAGGTGCAGAAGAGGTTGGTCGGCATCTCGCCATAGGCGACGTAAGGCAGCGGGATGACCGGCTCCTTGTAGGCGTCGATGATCTTGCCCTGTCCGTCCGGGAGCCATTGGGCGATGCGCGGCGTGAGATAGGTGTGAAGGTTTTCCGGCTCGATCTTCACGTGACCGTTGGGCGCGTCGAACTCCTGGCCCTTGACAGCCTCGCGGATCGCGGCGGGCGTGATCTCGGCCGCCTTCTCCACCGCCTGCTTCCACAGGAAGACCTGGAAATAGGAGGATTCCAGCGCGTGATGAGTCACCGCCTTCGGATCCTTCACAAAGGCACGGTAGCGCTCGACAAAGGCCTTGTTGACGTCGGTGTCGATCGCCTGGAAGTAAGGGAACGAGGTGTAGCTGCCCACCGCATATTCGGCGCCCATCGCCGCGATCTCGATCTCGGAGGTCACCGTCGCGCAGATCGGCAGCTTGTCGTGCGTGAGGCCCTGGTTCTTGTATTCGCGATAGAACGCGACGACGGAATCGCCGACCACGTTCGACAGCACGACGTCGCAGCCCGAGCCCTTGATCTTGTTGACCATCGAGCCCCACTCCGAATGGCCAAGTTCGAGATATTCGTCGGCGATCCACTCGCCACCGTTCTTCTCGATCAGGATCTTCGAGACCTTCGCCATCTCGCGCGGATAGATGTAGTTCGATCCGACGATGAAGAATTTCTTCTTGCCCAGCGTCTTGATGATCCAGGGAATGAAATTCGAGAGCTGCTGGTTCGGTACGGCGCCGGTGTAGACGACGTTCTTCGAGCATTCGAAGCCTTCGTAATAGGTCGGATAGAAATAAAGATTGTTGCGCTTTTCGAACACCGGCAGCACAGCCTTGCGGCTCGCCGATGTGTAGGAGCCGAACACAGTCGGCGCGCGATCCTGAATGACGAGCTTCGAGGCCTTTTCGTTGTAGGTCTTTGGATCGGAAGCGCCGTCCTCGGCGATCGCTACGATCTTCATGCCCTTCACGCCGCCGGCCGCGTTGATCTCGCTGATCGCCATCATGGTGGCATCGTGCAGCGACTTCTCGATGATCGAAAGGCCGCCGGTCAGCGAGAACAGAACGCCGACCTTGACCTCGCCCGCGGCGCGCGCGCCCGTGCTGAAAACCCAAGGCGAGGTAATCAGCGAGCCACCTGCGAGCAACCCGTTTCTCAGAAACCTGCGTCTATCGACCGCCATCACTCAGCTCCCCTTTGCGTTCAGGCGCACTTGTCCGTTCGCGCCGAAGCACGTTGTGCCGTACCGAAAAACGTCCAGATCAGATCGATCGCCGAACGCGCGACTGCGTCGACGGCGGTTTACGATCCGCAAAACAAAAAAGCCCGACAGACCCTTGCGGATCGTTCGGGCTACCTAGCCGGAGCCAGACCAGCAACATCGATGGTCCGGCGAACGTCGCGCTGCATCACGCGACATCAAAAAGCTAATCACCTTTCGGCCGATATTGCAACAGCTCATTTGCGTGGATGATAGCAGCCGCCATGTCATCCATCGACAAGCGCTTCGACATCGCCTGGCGTCGGATGCTTTCGTAAGCGTCCGCCTCGTTCAGGCCCTGACCATTCATCAGGATCACCTTGGCCTTCTGAATGCGCTGGATGCTCGCAAGCTTGCGCTCGAGCTTGCGCACGCGCTTTTCGGCATCGCGCCGTTCGAGCCACAGGCTGCGCGCAATCGTCAGATTGGTGAGCAGACCGAACGGGCGGATCGGCCGCTCGATCACCGCAACCGCGCCGGCCTCCAGCACGAGCTGGAGCGTCGAAGGGTCCTCATAAGAAACCACCGCGATCAATGTCGGCCGATAGTCCGCATCCGATTTCAAGAGCCGCTGGATCTCCGCGCGGACATCGTGCTCGATCGCAAGCAGCACGACGTCGGCGCCATCCGCCCAGCACTCCGGCACCGGCCACTGCGTTTCGACCATGCAGCCGATGCGCCGAAGATGTTCGACGAGCCTGGTGCGCTCGGTGTCGGGCGGATGCACCACATGAACACGCAAGCCCCGCAGATCACGAAGGATTTGGATCGCCACGTCGAGCTCTCCGCCGCGAGATCTAGAGCGCGATCAGATTAGGTTGGATCACCGCCACACACTTTTCCGGATCATGCTTAGGGGTGGAGAAGCTGCAGGTCGTCGACCGACCAATCGTCGAGGCTCTGCACGATGCAGTAAGGATCGGGCTTCACCCGCACGCCCGGATTCCAGACCGTCTGAAACCGGCCGTTGCGGTCGAGCCGCGCGATGCGCGGCCAGAGGTAGGTGTGATTGTTCTCCGGATCGATCCGGACACGGCCCTGCGGCGCGTCGCATTCGGCATCGCGCAGATTGGCAAGCACCTGCTCCGGATCGTCCGATCCGCATTTCGCGACCGCCCGCATCGCCAGATGAAGCTGGAAATAGGCGGCCTCGGCACCCGCCGTGACCGGCGCTTCTGCGCCGTATTTCTCCTTGAAGCTCGTGACAAAGCGGCGCGCCGCCGGCGAAGACAGCGTTTCGAAAAAAGGCGCCGCGGTGATATGGCCCTCGGCCGCCTCCGCTCCCATCTCGGCAACCTCCGCCTCGCTGGTGGTCAGGCTCGCGATCGGCATCTTCGTCGGATCGAAGCCAGCGCTGCGATAGGCGCGATAGAGCGTCGAGGTGCCGGCGCCGACCACCGTGGAAAAGATCACGTCCGGCGAGGTCTTCTTGATGCGGTTGATGACCTTGTCGAAGTCCTTTTCCGCGGCGTAAAGCGGAATATAGATCTCGTCGAGAACCTTGCCCTTGCCTTGCGCGACGAAGTCGCCCATCACGCGGTTGGATTCATAGGGGTAGACGTAGTTCGATCCGACGAACAGGAACCGGTTGCCATAGGCGGAGAGCAGGAATTTTGCGAGCTGCAGCGAGTTCTGATTGGGCGCGGCACCGGTATAGATGCAGTGGCGCGAGTATTCGAAGCCTTCGTACAGCGTCGGATAAAACAGCAGCCCGCGGTGCGCCTCCGCCACCGGCAGCACGGCCTTGCGCGTGCTCGACATGTAGCAGCCGAACAACAGCTTGATGCGGTCGACCTGGAACAGGCGCTCGGCGTGGCTACGGAATTTCTTCGGATCGGAGGCCGGATCATACATCACGGGCTCGATGGGGCGGCCCAACACCCCGCCGCCAGCATTGATCTCCTCGATCGCGAGCAAGGTGGCGTTGGTCTGAGTACGCTCGATCCCCGACGTCACGCCGGTCTGCGAGAACAGCACGCCGACGCGCCAAGTTCCGGTATTATCTTCCAACAATGCCATAATCAGCCAAATCGCTCCGCTCCCTCGGCGGTTGCTGCCAGCCGATTGCGCAAACGTTATTACTGAATTGATGCGATTGGGAATACGCTTGTGGCGTGAATCTGCCGCGCGCGGCCGTGATCGCGTCCGCGCTGGCGGGCAGGAGTTCCGTGCGATTCGCGCGGTGCGAGACGCGACATGAGGCACGAAACCAGACGCCATACGAGAAAAGAGCACCCGCGCCGAATGGCAGCAGGCTGGCCCAGCGCGAGGTGCAATCATCGCTATACTGCCTTGGTTAGCGCCCCATCGATGATGAGGTTGGTGCCGGAGATGCGGCTTGCGCGCGGGCTTGCCAGGCAGACCACACCAAAGGCAACCTCCTCCGCCGTGCCCATGCGGCCGGTAGGGTTCAGCGACATCGCGGTCTTGAACAGGTCGGGATTACCCTTCTCGATGTTGTGCCAGATGCCGCCTTCGAAATAGGTGTTGCCCGGCGAGACCGCATTGACGCGGATGCCCTTGCCGACGAGCTGATTGCTCAGTCCCTTGGCGTAGTGGATCAGCGCGCCCTTGACGGCGCCGTAGGAGCCGGCGGCGAAATCGACCTCGAAGCCGGAGACGCTGGAGATGATGGTGATCGACGCCGATTTGGATTTCTCCAGATAGGGCATCGCGGCCGCGACCGAATTCACGGTGTGCATCATGTCGGTGCGGAAGGATTTCTCCCAGCTCTCTTGCGTGTCGCCAACCGCAAGCGCGCTGACATTGCAGACGACGCAGTCGATGCCGCCGAATTCAGCGGCCGCCCCCTCGACCCAGCCTTTCAAGGCTGTGGGATCGGCAACGTCGATCCCCTTGCCCCAGGCCTTTACGCCCTTGCCGGCCAAGGTCTTCACGACCTTGGCCACCTCGTCACCGTTGCGGGCGCAGACCGCCACATTGGCGCCTTCGGCCGCAAAGAGCTCGGCGACCGCAAGACCGATGCCCTTGCTGCCACCGGTCACCAGCACGTTCTTCCCTTTCAGTCCGAGATCCATCGCCGCCTCCGTCGCGCTACATCTTGGTCCAGTCGCCCGCGCCTTCAAACGCCGCGGCGGCACGGTAGATGGTCGGCTCGTCGTAATATTTACCGATCAGCATCAGCCCGATCGGCAGACCATCGCTCATGCCGCAGGGAATGCTCATCGCGGGATGGCCGGACGCGTTGAACGGCGCGGTGTTCGGAACCATCTCGAAAGCGCGCTGGATATAGAGTTCGCGCGGCGCATCGGGCGGCGGCAACGGCGTCGCCTTCATCGGCAAGGTCGGCATCAGAAGCAGATCGTAGTTGGCGAGCGCCGCGTCATAGGCCCCGCGCAGCTTGCGGTTCAGATTCTGCGCCTTGCAGTAGAAATGACCACGATAGTGCTTGTTGAAATATTGGCCGAGCAGCATCGTGATCTTGAGGCTGTCGGACAGTTCGTCGGCGCGGTGCCTCCAGCCGGAATGAGCATCCAGCAGCGTGGTATTGTAAAGACCGCGCCAGTTGGTCCCCATGCCGTTGCCCTTCATCATGAACTCGGTCGCGCCTTCGGCCGCGATCGGCAGCCAGATCGCGGGCGCCGCGAGATGCATCGGCACCGAGATCTCATCGACGCTGGCGCCAAGCTTCTTGAAGAGTTCGGCGCCGGCCTTCACCTTGGCGTCCACATCGGCCTCGGAGCTTGGATGGCCGAAGCCTTCCCGCACCACGCCGATGCGCAATCCCCTGACGCCCGAGTCCAGCGCTTCGGTATATTTCGCGACTTTCGGCGCGCCCTGCCGCGGATCGAGACCGTCGGGACCGGCCAGCACTTCCAGCAGCAGCGCATTGTCGCGCACCGTGCGGGTCATCGGGCCGGTGTGATCGATCGTCAGCTCGATCGGCATCACGCCCGTATACGGCACGAGCCCGTAGGTGCCCTTCATGCCATAGGTGCCGCTGAACGCCGACGGGATTCGGATCGAACCGCCCTGGTCGCCGCCGATCGCCATGTCGGCTTCGCCGGTCGCCACCACGACCGCGCTGCCCGAGGAGGACCCGCCGGCCGAATAGCCCATCTTGTGCGGATTATGGACGGGGCCGGCCGCGCAGGTGTGGCTGCCGCCGGAGAAGCAGAAATATTCGCAATGCGTCTTACCGATGATGGTGCCGCCGGCATCGAGGATGCGCGTGACGATGGTGGCGTCGGTGTCCGGGATGTAGCCTTCCAGCGTGGAGGCGCCGTTCATCATCGGCACGCCCGCAAGATTGACATTGTCCTTCAGCGCGATCTTCTTGCCGGCGAGCTTGCCGCCTGGCGCGCCCTTGACCTCGGTCTTCACATACCAGGCGTTATACTTGTTCTCCTCGCCTTCTGGCCGATAGCCGGGCGTGCGCGGATATTTCACCGCCGGCACGTAATCGGCCATGGCATCGACCGCGTCGTAAGCTGCGTAGTTCCCCTGCATCAGCGCGTCGTAGGACTTCAGCTCCTCGTCGCTCATATGCATGCCGAGATCCTCGGCGACGCCGCGCAACTGGGCGAGAGTGGGTCGTCTGACTGCCATGGCCTGGTCTCCCTTGGTGACTGCCCGCTTTGAAGCGGGCTTAGGTGGTGATACCGGTAAACTCTCCGACAAGGCTCGCATCATGCAGATCGCCCGGCCGCACCTCGCGGGTGATCGCGCCTTTCTGGATCATGAGAATCCGCTGCGACAGCGCCGCGATGAAATCGAGATTCTGCTCCACCAGAATCATCGTGAGACCGCTGTTGTCGCGCAGCCGCTGCAGGGTGTCGACGATCTCGTCGATGATCGAGGGCTGGATGCCCTCTGTCGGCTCGTCGAGCAGGACCAGACGCGGCTTGCCGCACAGGCAGCGCGCGATGGCGAGAAGCTGCTGCTCGCCGCCGGACAGGGCGCCGCCGACGCGATCGAGCAGGCGCTTCAGCTGCGGAAATTCCTCCAGCACCTCATCGATCGTCTCCTGCTCGCCGCCGGCCTGCTTGCTGCAGCCCATGCGCAGATTGTCCAGCACCGTGAGCGCCGGGAAAATCTCGCGCCCCTGCGGCACATAGCCGAGCCCGAGCCGTGCGCGCCGGAAGGGCTCGGCCGCCGTGATGTCGCTGCCAGCGAAATGCACACGTCCGCCGGTCGCAGGCAGAAATCCTATCAGCGCCTTCAAGAGCGTCGTCTTGCCCATGCCGTTATGGCCGAGAATGCCGACGAACTCGCCTTGCTTCACGGCGAAGCTGACGCCGTGAAGGATAGGGATGCGCCCATACCCCGTCTTGAGCCCTTGGACGTCGAGCATCATGCCGCTGCCTGCTTGCCGAGATAGATGTCGCGCACGATGGGGTTACGCATGATGTTTTCGACCTCGTCCTCGACCAGCACGCTGCCCTGGTTGAAGACGGTGACCTTCTTGGCGATCATGCGGATGAACTGCATATCGTGCTCGACCACGATCAGCGCCTTGCTGCGGTTGATCTCGCGCACGAGCTCGGCGGTCTTGAAAACCTCTTCATGAGTCATTCCGGCCGCGGGCTCGTCGAGCAGGATCAGTTCCGGATCGGTCGAGAGCACGAGTCCAAGCTCCACCCATTGCCGCTGGCCATGCGCGAGCTGGCCGACCAGCCGGTCCGCCGTGGCCGTCAGGCCGATCCGCTGCAGCATCTCATCGACCGCGGCCCTGGCCTTCTCCGCACGATGAAGGCGGCTCGCGGCGAGCCAGATGTTTTCGCGCACGGAGAGGCCGTCGAATACGTTCGGCACCTGCGTCTTGATGCCGATGCCGAGCCGCGCGATCTCATGCGCATGGGCGCTGGAAATGTCCTGGCCGCGGAACAGCACCTGGCCATGGGTCGGTTCGAGCTGGCCGGTCAGCATCTTGAAGAAAGTGCTCTTTCCCGCACCGTTCGGCCCGATCAGGCAGCGCAGCTCACCTTCGTCGAGCGTGAAGTTGACATCGCGCACGGCACGCACACCGCCGAAATGCATGCTGAGATCGCGGGTTTGCAGCAGCGGCGCCATCATCCCTACTCCGCCGCTTCCGGTTCTAGCCGCTTCGCCGTCTGCCGGCCACGAAACCGCAGCAGCGACTGCGCCAAGTCGCCGAGGGTCGGCACGAGCCCCTTCGGCACCAGCAGCACGAAGGCGATCAGGATCAGCCCGAGGATCAAAGGCGCATTGGCTAAGATCTTCGCCCACCAGTCCGCCCCGCCGCTCGGCTGGTTCGCGCCGAGCGCCGTGCTGAGCCATTGGATACCGATGCAGCCGACCACCGGGCCGATGAGCGTGCCGCGACCGCCGACCAGCACCCAGATGATGATCTGCGCCGATTGCGAGAGGCCGAAGATGGTGGGGCTGACGAAATTGCCCCAATTGGCGAACAGGCAGCCGGCGAAGCCGGCCAGCGCGCCGCCGATCGCGAACGTCGCGAGCTTGTAGGCGCGCGGATCATAGCCCAACAATTCGGCACGGCGTTCGTTCTCGCGGATGCCGACCATGATGCGGCCGAACCGGCTTGCCAGCAACAGCCGCAGGCCGAAATAGGTGACGAGCAGCGATCCGGTTGCAAGATAGAACATGCCTTCGAGATCGATCGCCGCCGTCTTGTTGCCGGGCCAATTCAGCGGCGGGATGCCGGGAATGCCGTTGAAGCCGCCGAGCCGCGCCGTGCCGATATGGAATTCTGGACCGGCGGTGGAGTTGACCGAGTTGAACAGGATCAGCGTCACCGTCAGCGTGATGACGCCGAGATAGACGTCGCTGATACGGCCGTAGAACATGAAGTAGCCGAGCAGCGCGGCGAACGCGGCGGGCAGGATGATCGCGAGCAAAAGCGGAATCGTGCTCTCGCCGATATTGAACATCGCAATCGCATAGGTGTAGGCGCCAAGGCCGAAGAAGGCCGACTGGCCGAAGCAGAGAATGCCGCCATAGCCCCAGATCAGCGCGAGGCTGAGCGCCAGGATCGCCATCACCATGTAGACGGTGAGTTCAAGCACGGCATCGAGTTCGGCAAAACGTGGCGTCAGAACCATGAACGCGATGCCGATCACGGCGACCAGCGCGAGTCCGAGATAATTGAGCAGGCGTTCGTTCACAGGCCTCTCCGGAAAAAGCGGCCGGTGATTCCCTGTGGCAGCAGGCGGATCAGGACGATCGCGGCGGCAAGCAGCGCCACCTCGCCGAACACCGGCGTGGTGACGAATGTGGCAATCTGGTTGATGGCGCCGAACAGCGCGGACGCGGAGATCGTGCCGCTGAGGATCGCGGCTCCGCCACCGATCACCGTGATGAAGGATTTCGCGACATAGGCGACGCCAATGGTCGGGAACACGCCCGAGACCGGCGCGAGCACGGCGCCGGCGAGCCCGGAGAGCGCGGCGCCGATGCCGAAGGTCACGGCATAAACGCGCGGCGGATTGACGCCGAGCGCCGCGGCCATGTTGGCGTTCTGCATCGTGCCGCGCGCGATCAGGCCAAGGCGCGTCCAGCGCATCACCGCGAAGATCGCCGCCAGCACAACGATCGCGACCGCGATGACGAACAGCGTATAGGCGCTGGTACGATAGGCGCCGATCTCGATGCTGCCGAGCGGGGCCGAAATGCCGACCGTGGTATTGCCGAAGATCGCGGTGGTCAGACCGACCAGGAACAGGCTCAGGCCCCAGGTCGCGAGCATCGTGTCGATCATGCGGCCATAGAGAAAACGGATGATGGTACGTTCGACGATGATGCCGATCAAGCCGACCACGATCGGCGCAATCACCAGGATCGCGAGCCAGATGCTGATGCCGTGGCTGGTTGCCACGATCGCCGCATAGCCGCCGAGCATCAGGAATTCGCCATGCGCAAGGTTGATGACCCGCATCATGCCGAAGATGATGGCCAGCCCGACGCTGATCAGCGCCAGGCTGGCGATCGCATAAAGGACCTGGATTGCCAGGAGAGCAACGAGATCCACGTTCACCTTTCCCAAAACAGGAGTAACGGCCCGGCGGCCGTCAAATCTTGATCACATATTGCTGGTTGTCGTTCGGATTCTTGATGAGGTCGCAGACCGCCGCGGTGTCGGCAGGCTTCTGCTGAGCGAAGTCTTCCAGCACCTTGAGCTTCTTGTTGCTGACCTCAGCGATATGGACGTCGAGCACGCAATGATGCGTCGGCGGATCGATCGTGACCTTGCCGGAAGGTGCATCGATGCTGATGCCCGTCTCCAGCGCCTCGATCACCTTGAGCCGGTCGATGCTGCCGGCCTTCTTCACCGCCTCCGCCCAGAGACGGAAGCCCTGATAGGTTCCCATCGCAAGCTCGGTGATGTTGGGATAGTCGGCGCCGAAGCGCTTGTGGAAGGCGGCCACGAAGGCCTCGTTGACCGGGTTCTTCAGGTCCTGGAAGTAATTGTAGCAGACCAGCATGCCGTCGCATTCCTCCGGCGACAGCACGATATGCTCGTTGCCGACGGCGAAGGTGGTCGACGCCATCGGAATGCTCTTGCGCATGCCGGCCGCCGCCCATTGGCGATAGCAGGAGATATGCGCGCCGCCGACCAGGGCCGACCAGACGAAGTCCGGCTTCGCCGCCTGGATCTTGGATATCGTCGGACCGAAATTGGTGACGTCGAGCGGAAAGAAGTCGATCGACGATACTTCGCCGCCGTTCTCGAGCACGTATTTCTTCACCCATTGCGAGGTGATCTGGCCGTAATTGTAGTCGGCGGCGATCACATAGACTTTCTTGCCCCACTTCTTCATCGCGTGAGGCACGAGCTTTTCGACCGTCTGCGCCGGCGTCACGCCCGTGTCGAACTGGTTGCGGTCGCAGACGCCGCCTTCATACTGGGTGTTGTAGAAATAGAGCGTCTTGAAGCGGTCGAGCACCGGCCGGATCACTTCGCGCGACGCCGAGGTGATGCCGCCATGCACGACGGCGACCTTGTCCTTCAATGCGGCCTGCTGCGCGAACTGCGTATAGAGCTGCATGTTGGACTGCGTGTCGTAATTGATCAACTTGATCTGGCGGCCGAGCAGGCCGCCCGCCGCATTCGCCTCTTCCACCGCCAGCGTCAGCGCATCGACCATCGGCTTGCCGTAGATGTCGAGCCCGCCGGAAAGATCGTGGACACTGGCCACGCTGATTGCGTCCTCCGCAAATGCGCTGGACGAGACCATGGTACCCGCCGCAGCCGCGGCCGTTCCTTGCAAAAACCGTCTGCGATTAAGCGTCATTATTATGGCTCCCCTCACTTTGCCCACGCGTTATGAAACCAGGTATTTTTTCAGGATCGACGCGCCCATGGTGTATTTCGGGTCGACCATGTTGCCGAGCCGCATGCGCCCGGCCTGGCTCAGCAGCATGTAGGCGTCGATCTCGTCGAAGCCGTATTCGCCGCTCATCCAGCGCGTCAGTTCGCGATAGGCGATGCGCGCCGCGTCCTCCAGAGGACGCGCGCTGCCGATCGTCATGATGAAGTCTTCCGTCTCAAGCCGCGGCCAGACAAAGCACCAGCCCTTGATGACATCGATCTGCAGCGTGACGGTGGCGCGCTGCTCGATCGCCACGCCCGACAACTCGCCATCGCCTTGCGCCGCGTGGCAATCGCCGACATAGAGCAGTCCGCCCTTGGCGTGCACCGGGAAGTAAAGGATCGCACCGGGCGCGACATCGGGCAGATCCATGTTGCCACCATGATAGTCCGGCTGCAACGAGGAGATCGCCTCGATCTGTGGCGAGATGCCGATCGTGCCGATGAACGGCTGGTAAGGCAGCGTGATCTTGTCGCTCCAGCGCACGCCGTTCTTGTCGACATGCACTTTCCGCACCCGCTCGGGCAATGGCGGATTGAGCATGGCGGTCGAAGCGGTCCCGACCAGGCCGCCGAATTCCGGGATGATGCAGGTCGTGCCGGCGGGCTGCGCGCCGCGCGTCTCGACCGCGTGAATGGCGACGGCGAGGCAATCGCCCTTCTCCACACCGTTGACCGCGATCGGCCCGCATTGCGGATTGAGGAACGGAAACTGCAGCTTCGCGGTCGGACTGTCCTTCTCGCTGGTGATGGCACCGCCGAAGGCGTCCTCCGTCTCCACCATCACCACATCGCCGGGATCGATGGTCAGCACGGGCTTGGCGTAGGGTCCGTAGACATAATGGAACGGTCCCTGCGCCTCGATGGAGAGTTCATGGCGCTTGCGCGCCTCGCCCCTGGCGATGCCACGCGTGGCCATGATCGAGGTCTTCAGCCAGGGATCGTTGATCATCGCGATGTCCTCATGGGTTCGGAGCGGCGGTTGCGATGCGGATCATCCCGGAGCGCGACGATTTCGGGATCAGCATCACCGCGCTCCAGCCTCTTGTTTCTCAGCATCATCTCCGCGCAAATGCATTCCGCGTTTGTCGGCTGAGGGAAAATCAGCGTTCGCCTTTCCGGACCATGGTCTAATTCAACTTCCAGTCCCCGCCGGCCTCGATCGCCGAAGCCAGCCGGATCAGTGTCGGTTCGTCGAAATGGCGTCCCACGAGCATCAACCCGACCGGCAAACCATTGACCCGTCCACATGGCACGGTGAAGGCGGGATGACCGGAAACGTCGAACGAGCAGGTATTGGCCTGCATGTTGAGCGCGACATCGATCACCGTGCCGAGCGGCGCATCGGGCGGCGGTATCGGCGTCGCCGTGAACGGAATAGTCGGCATCACCAGCGCATCGTACTTCTGCAGCGCGTCGTCATAGGCCTGCCGCAGCACGACACGCAGGTTCTGCGCCTTCGAATGATAGCGGCCATGATAGTTGCGGTGCAGGTACTCGCCGAGCATCAGCACCAGCTTCACGGTCGGTGAAACGTCATTGATCCGCGTCCCCATGCCGCGGGCAAGCGCCTCCTGCATGGAGACCGGGTAATAGCCCTGCACATTGTTGCCGACGCCATAGCCCTTCAGCATCATCTCGGCCGCGCCTTCCAGGATGACGCCGCTCCAGACATGAGGTCCGTCGAGATGCCAGGGCACCGAGATGTCCGAGCTTTCGACGCCAGCCCTGTTCAGCGCACAAACCGTCTGCCGCACCTTCTCGTTCACGGCGGGATCGCTCTCCGCATGGCCAAATCCCTCGCGCAGGATGCCGACCCGCAATCCCCTCGCCGGCTGCTTCAGCGCGCCCATATAGTCGCCAGTGCGCGCGGCAATGGTCCGCGAGTCCCAGCCGTCGTGACCGGCGATCACGGTCAGGAGCCGCGCCACGTCTTCGACGGACGCGCACATCGGGCCGCAATGATCGACGGAATAGCTGATCGGCATCGAGCCTGTCGTGGGCACCAGCCCCCAGGTCGGCTTCAGCCCGTAGACGCCGCACCAGCTCGAGGGCGTGCGGATCGAGCCGCCCTGATCGCCGCCGAGCGCCATCGGCACTTCGCCCGCCGCGACCAGCGCGGCGCTGCCGCCGGATGACCCGCCGGCGCTATGGGCCGGATTGTGCGGGTTACGGATCACGCCGGTCGCGCAGGTGTGGCTTGCGCCGGAGAAGCAGAGATCCTCGCAGGCCGCCTTCCCCGCGATCGTGCCGCCGGCATCGAGAATCCGCGTCACGACGGTGGCGTCGATCTCCGGCACATAGCCCTCAAGCAGCGCCGAGCCGTTCATCATGGGCACACCGGCAACGCAGATATTGTCCTTGATCGCGACCTTCTTGCCGCTCAACAGACCTTCGCTGCCCGCCTTCCTGATATCGGTTTTCCAATACCAGGCCCCGTAGGGATTTTCCGGCGCCGGCGGCCGATAGCCGGGCGAGCGTGGCGGAATCGGCGCCAAGGCCGGCGGCACCAATTCCTCTAGTCTGCTGTAGGAAGCCAACGGTCCCCTGAAGGCCTGCTGGAAGGCTTCGATCTCGTCGGGGGTGAGGATGAGACCGAAATCCGCCCCGAGATTGTCGATCTGCTCCAGCGTCGGAAGGCGAACCGTCATGCTATCACCCTTGCACCGAAACTTTGCACCCAAAACTTTGCACTCGAACCTTGCACCCAAACCTTGCACCCAAACTCTGCGCCGAACCCCTGCACACAAGCAGAAAAAGCCACCCGTGGCCTGAACTAGGCCCCGAATGGCACAAGCGCCGTGGCTATCGATGGTCGCGTAGGCTCTGCGCTGCAGAACGAACCAGAGAGATCGTCACTCAGACGCCGTCGGCTGTGCGAGAACTCATTCGTCATGCACGTATTTACGAACCCGATGATAGTGTCTTAGCCTCGCCAGGCTTGTCAATCAGAGGCCGGCCCCTTTTTTGAGCGGGCGCCGCACAAAACGCGCGCAACGCGTCTCGACAATTGGCAGGTGACAGATCGCTTCCGTTGCGATGAGATGACGGTCGCGCAACTGAGCCTCGACAATGACGAAGCCGTCCATCCCTCTTGGCCTGGTGTTCTCCCGATCGGGCCCCTACGCCATGATGGCGAGGGAGATGGAGAAAAGCGCGCTGATGGCGGTCGACGAGGTCAACCGCAGCGGCGAATTCGATTTCACCTTCGTGCCGCATCTGCGCGACCCCGGCGGCGTGGTCGCCGCCTATCACGCCTGCTGCGACAATCTCATCCGCGAGGAGCAGGTCGAGCATATCGTCGGCTGCTACACGTCGGCCTCGCGCAAGCAGGTGATCCCGATCGTCGAACGCACCGAGCGGCTGCTCTGGCATCCGGCGCGTTATGAAGGTTTCGAGAGCAGCGACAACGTGATCTATGTCGGTGCCGCGCCAAACCACACCGTCGTGCCGCTGGTGCGGCACATGCTCGACCGCATCGCAAGCGAGGTGTTCTGCGCGGGCTCCAACTATGTGTGGACCTGGGAAAGCAACCGCGTGCTGCGCGAGATCGTATCCGGCGCGGGCGGCCGCATTCTCGCCGAGCGCCTGCTCGAACTCGGCGACACCGCGGTCGATCATATCGTCAACGAGATCATCGACCGGAAACCGCCGGCCGTCTTCAACACGCTGGTCGGCGAGTCGAGCTACGCCTTCATGCGCGCGCTGCATGCGGCCTCGCAGCGCGCGGGGCTTTCGATCCCGGTCCTGAGCTGCAGCCTTTGCGAGCCCGAGCTGAAGATGATCGGCCCGGCGGCGTCGGTCGGCTGCATCACCTCGTCGGCCTATTTCGAAAGCATCGAAGGCGCGGAGAACCGCGCCTTCGTCGCCCGGTGGAAGGCGCGCCACGGAACGGACAGCAATCTCTCCGTCGACGGTCAATCGACCTATGTCTGCGTCATGCTGCTGGCGCGCGCCATCCGCCGCGCCGGCTCGACCGATGTCGCCGCGGTCCGGCGCGCCGCCGCCAATCACCGCTACGATTCGCCGCAAGGCCCGGTCTGGGTCGATCCGGCCAACAATCATTGCTTCCTCACGCCCAGGCTGGCACGCTCCGTCCAGGGAAGCCAGTTTGAGATATTCTGGGAGGCGGAGGCTCCGGAGCGTCCCGACCCCTACCTTTCCGATCTCGATCTCGCGTCGTTTGCGAGGCCCGACAAGGCCAGCGAGACGACGTTGAGGCGAGGCAGCCATTTGCGTGTCGTGAAATGACCAAGCCATCACCCTTTGCCGTCCGCGGCCGCCGCGCGCTCATGATCATGAAGGACGAGCGCGACATTGCGCTGCTGCGCCGCCAGTTCGATCGGCTCGGCATGTCGGTCATCGAGGCCGAGCCGGCCCAGTCGCAACTGCCGCCGGACCCCGTCGACGTGATCGTGCTGGACGCGGACTCCATTCCGATCAAGTCCGACTGCGCGCTCTCCTGGAAGATCAACAGTCCGATCATCGCGCTGATCGGCACCGAGACGCCGAGCCGGCTGAAGTGGCTCCTCGACCTCCAGCCCGCCTCGTTCCTGGTCAAGCCGCTCCGGTCCGCGGGACTGTATACCGCGCTCGTGGTCGCCTTCGATTGCGCCCAGCGGCGGATCGAGGAGGCCGCCCATGTCGAGCGGTTGGAGGACCGCATCAGGTCGCGCCGCATTGTCGTCGCCGCGGTGCTGCAACTGATCCGCGCGCACGCGCTGTCCGAGGAAGATGCGTTCACGCTGATCCGGCAGACCGCGATGCGATACCGCACGACCATCGAGCAATTGAGCGTCGAGATCATCGCCGTCGGCGGCATGCCGAACCGCACCAGCCGCACTGCGTGAGGCCGCAAGTTCAAGTCAGGTCACCGACACGCTCAACACCGACTTCACCCATCCCCGCCCAGGCAGCGTCCAACGAGCCCGCCAGATCGATCGCGCGGCAGCCGGACTCGATCACGACCGCATCAAAGCCTTCGCGGCGCGCATCGACCGCCGAATAGTGGACGCAATAATCGGTAGCGAGGCCCGCCAGGAAAATTCTCTTGAAGCCACGCCCGCGCAAATATCCGGCAAGGCCCGTCGGCGTGCGGCGGTCGTTCTCATAGAACGCCGAATAGGAATCGATCATGCGGCGAAAGCCCTTGCGGACGATGAACTGCGCGCGATCGGTCACGAGCTGGGCGTGAAAGGCGGCGCCGTTCGTGCCCTGCACGCAGTGATCCGGCCACAGCGTCTGCAGACCGTAGGGCATTGCGATGCTCTCGAACGGCGACGCATCCGGATGGCTTGATGCAAACGAGCTGTGGCCGGGTGGATGCCAATCCTGCGTCAGCGCGACATGATCGAAGCGTTCCGTAAGCCGGTTGATGACAGGCACGACCGCATGGCCATCGCCAACTGCGAGCGCGCCGCCCGGACAGAAATCATTCTGCACATCGATGATGAGCAGCAAATCTTCGTTCGGTCGTATCTGCATGTTCGCCTGTGCCAAATCTGAACCGAGACATGCGAGCTTAAAGATTATTCCCCGCTCGCGCGAAATTATTCTGCGATCAAACGCCGCCGTTCCGCCCACGGACTGGCATTTCAATTGCATGCAATTTGGGCAGTTCGACTGACCCAGGATCTGCAGATGTACCGGAAGAATGTCCTCATTGCCGCCGCGCTCCTTGTCGGCATCGCATCCCTCGCTCCGGAGGCGAAGGCCGATGCGGCGGCCTGCCCCGCGTCCATCCCCTTCGGTCTCACCACCGCGCTCACGGGCAACCTTGCGCTGTTGGGCACCCAGGCGCGCAACGGCGTCGCATTCGCGGTCGACGAGATCAATGCCGCCGGCGGCATCGCCGGCAAGAAGATCGCGCTTACGACTGAAGACACCGGCGCGTCCTCGACCGACGCCCTGAATGCGATGAACCGGGTCATCGAAGGCAAGCCGCTCGTCATCTTCGGCTCGATGATCAGTCCGCATGTCTTCGCGCAGACCGAGGCGGTCAACAAATCCGAGACGCCGTTCCTGGTCGGCGCCACCAACGCCAAGATCACCGCGCAAGGCAGCAAATGGCTGTTCCGCACCCATGTCCATGACGGCCAGCTGGCCGAGCTCATTCCGGAATATCTGGTAAAGACGCTCGGCAAGACCAAGCCGGGCATCATGGCGGTCGCCGACGATTATGGCCTTGGCGCATCCCGCGGCATTCAAGCCGCACTCGACAAGCTCAAAGTGGCGCCCGCCGCGGTGACGTCCTACGCGCCGTCGGACAAGGACATGAGCGCGCAACTGCTGCAGATCAAGGACCAGGGCGCCGACAGCCTGATCCTGTTCGGCCGGCCCGGCGATGTCGCGCTGGTGTTGAAGCAGATGGGCGAGCTCGGCATCAAGCTCACCACGATCGGAAATGCAAGTATCGTCGCGCAGATCACGCTCAACAACCTCTCC
>Ga0210406_10000933_pt1 | contig 37897 bp, 64 predicted proteins | sample IncBWC30MmetaG_FD_155454 | JGI IMG/M metagenome (GOLD analysis project Ga0210406, IMG submission 155454) | Forest soil microbial communities from Barre Woods Harvard Forest LTER site, Petersham, Massachusetts, United States - Inc-BW-C-30-M | ecosystem: Environmental > Terrestrial > Soil >... | reverse complement strand
CTAAACCAATGCCGTTAGTAGTGTTAGTTGCTGTAAATCCGCCAGTAGCTACTGATACACTATTTTGAAATACTGGACTCAAATAGTTTGAATATAATGCTGTGCGCCAAGTTGTTCCATCCCATGACATTAAAAATTTGTCGCGAGGATTCATAGTGAATGGGGAACCAATGTCAATAGGATCACTTCCATTTACCTGAATTGTATTTGTGCTTGATGTTTGATTATCAAGATAAACTGCTGCGCCAGATTGTAATGTAGATCCAGCTGGCAAAGTCGTTGTCATACTACCAGTTGCAAGTACTGTTCTAGTTCCTGCATTGGTTGATGTTAGCGTTGTTCCGCTAACTGTGACTTGGTTAGTTCCACTGAATTGCAAACCTGCCACACTTGAGGTTGCATAGACTCCTGTTGCGCCATCACAGAACAATGAATTAGCTTTACTTTGCGGAACGTTGACTGTTGCGCTACCACCAGTCATACCTAAGGTTACTGTAAATGCACCAGTTGTATTATTTTCAGCGATAAAGACATGTGATGTTGCTGGGACAGTAACTACAATATTTGCAGTAATCGATCCTGTGAAAACAATGATAGCATTACTAAATTGGGTAGCGTTTAAAGTTATGTTTGAATTTGTTAGAGGAATTGTAATGATTCCTCCGACAACTCCTGCTGCTTGTGCTGCACTAGCTGCTGCCGCTGTTGCACTGTTGCCTGCATTGGTTGCACTAGTTGCTGCACTTGATGCGCTGGTGCTTGCACTTGACGCAGAACCAGCCGCTGCTGTTGCACTAGTTGCTGAAGCTGTTGCACTATTCAAAGAATTGGTTGCACTATTTGATGCATTTGTTGCATTATTGGCTGCTGAGGTAGCACTAGTTGCTGCTGAGGTAGCACTATTTGATGCATTTGTTGCACTTGTAGAAGCACTTGTAGAAGCAGAAGATGCTGTGGTTGCTGAATTTGCTGCCGCTGTTGCACTTGCGCCTGCCGCTGTTGCACTTGTTACTGCTGTAGCCGCAGAACCTGCAGATGCGGTAGCGCTTGTTGCTGAGGCCGTTGCAGAATTTTGTGCTTGGGTCACTGCAGTGCCGATACTTGCTAATGATGCAGCGGCACTTGCTGCTGATGATGCTGCATTGGTTGCTGCATTTCCAGCTTGTGTAGCATATGCCTGTGCTAAATTTGCAGAATTGGCTGCTGCTGAAGCATCGCCCGGATTATAGTTAGACCATGAAGTGCCGCTATAGATTCTGATTACATTTAATGCATTATTATAATATTGCGCTCCAGCAATTACCGCATTTCCATAACCATCTAACGTGGGATCAGATGAGAATTGCCCCAACCAACCTTGACTGAATGACTGAACACTACTTGAGACTGCTGCTGGCATATTAAGATCCTGTAGATGATGAATTAATTGCGCATTGGATTGCTGCGCCGTATTTGTCTGCTGTTGTCAAATTTAACAACAGTTTTCCTGTTCCTAGATTGTTTGGGTCTTGACTAAATGCAGAAAAATTTTGTGCAAAACCCATAATGGCTGTTTTATTTGTTACTGCGCTTGATGGCAAACTAACACCCGACTTCGATACTGCTTGAATTGATATAGACAGTATAGACATGATTTCGATCCAAGCTAGGTTTGCGATATGTGCTTGCTGACTCGCTATATCTGTTCCGGCAAGTAAATTGGATAATGCCGTTTCTATAGATGCCTCAATTGCCGGACGTGCTGGAGCTGATGCACTAATTAATGAATTGAACAATGCAATTAATGCAATTCCTTCAGTAGTTGTGCTTAACTTAGTTAATGCTGTAATCATTGTATTAACTAACATAGATAAGTTAGTCGGATCAATCGGTTGATAAAAATCAATAACACTCAACGTTCCACTAGTGGCGGATCCTGCACCCATAATGGATGCAAATGAATACAATGTATCTGGCGTAACAGATGTGCTTATTGTGCAAGTAGCATCATAGTTAGGTGGAAAAGTAATATTCTGCAAGAACGTTGCCACATCTGCAAACGATTTATATGCTGAACTTAATTTAATGCTTTGCAAATCATTACTCATTGTCACGAATGTTTGATCTTTTAACTTACTATAAGATGCAAAGAATACTTTTTGAACAATTGTAAATGATGCTGCACTATCAATTAGTTGAGGCTGTAATGACATACTGAATGCTTTAGCGATTGCATTCAAATCTGACACACTATTAATGTTTGTTAAGGCACGTAGAATCGTATTTTGTGATATTGGATCTGTTAGATTAGACAAATCAACACCAGCATTTATTAATGATGTTTGTGCTTTTATTGCACCAGGAATATTTGCTGTTAGTAATGCTGAATAAATTTTTCCAGGAGTTCCTAGATTTGGTAAGTCAGTAAGATCATACAATGTTCCTGTATTAGCAAAGTCTGTAGCTAAATTATTAACATTTACTTGGATTGGGTTTGTTAGCAACACACTCAATCCTGTTGTTGTTACATATGCTAATGAATTCTTTTGTGAAGATAATCCTAATGTATTCAACACCAAGCTGTTCATCATTTCCACTGAATATGTTGCTGCTAAGGAACAGAAACCATAAACTTGACTCAAATTTGATAAGAATCCAGGAATATTGTTCGTATTCGTCAGTGAATTTACTTGGGTATTGTAGAAAGGAATGCCGAGGCCCGTTCCTATATTAGTAATAGTGGCTGGTACCACTCCAGTGAGTCCCGGCAATGTTGTATGACCTAATATATTGTCTGTGCTTGCTGTGACTGCTGCAATACCTTCAGAAATGACAGGTGCTGCTGCAAGTTGAGCTAACAACGTTGCAGTTCCTGTCAGGTTCAGCCCTTGATTGTTTAAGAGGCCAATCGTAGCTGTGGAGGTTGAGTCATTGATGGACATAGCTATATTTCGTTATAATGTATTTATTCGAAAAGTATAGCCAAAAAAATAGACAGAATGCTTTCACATTCTGTCTAAACTTTTTAAAGGAAAAATTTATTGTTCTAATTCAAATTTGACTGACTCTCGTCATAAGTATTTATCCTGTAACACTATCATCACCCGTAATGACGGGATGCGAGCAAGTAGTAAAACTTGTAATATGGGCCACTTGTCGTCCTTCGCATGTAACTGTCGGAATGCCTGTTGTAATTATAGAATTACAATGCAATTGACATGGTGTTCCAACAGTCGAGCTATTGCCGCTTTGAGAACAACAGTCATGCGGAGCAATATGACTTCCCACTAATGCAAGCAATTGCCCGCCACATGATACCGTACTTGCACCATCAATGATTATGCCGCCTGTCTGAACCAAATCACCTACTCTAGAAATACTTGACATATAATATCTTAAAAGAAATATTTATCTTCTTATTTTATGTTATATGTGAGCCTTATTCTTAATGCTTCATTATCACTAAACACACAACTATATCCTGTTTTAACACCCGACAATATCTCATCAAATAATTTTTGTGTCATGGGCCATTTTGGCCATTCTCTATTTTTATTGACAATAAATTCTTGTTCGTATTCAGAATACATTAGCTGGTACCAATAAAAACATGGTTCTGAAGTTCCATCTGCATTGAATGCATCCCTTTCTTTTTGAAAAACTTTCCATATCCTAAGGCCGGACAGATCAGTAATTTCTTTGATATATTTCAAATTTTCAACAGTCTTTTTATTTTCCATGCTTCAATCTCCAAGCAAGAAATTCTGGCTCGCTTCTTATGAATTTGTATCCAGAAAACTTTAAACTAGTAAATGCTGATAAGGAAAGGGTCGTATGTCCTCTAATATTGCTTTCACTAGTGCAATAAAATACGGTTTCATCACCAGTTTTAATAACTTTCACGCTAAACGCCTTCGGATCAGAGTCTGGAGGCGTTACAATATAACAAACATCATCGAATTCTGTCTGCATTTTTTAAACACCATAGTAAATATTCTTGCTCTGAGCGGATAAATTTATAATAATGTGCATAGTCATCATTGATCAGTTTCATCATTTCAAATTTATATATTGTTTCCATATATTGCTTTGAATGGAGGCTATAATATTGAATACGAAATATTGGCTCATAGTTTTGCGTGTCACGAATTACTTTCCAATTGACTGGTCCGCCATCATCACTATTAACAATATAACAAACATCATCAAATTCAGTTTCCATGTTTTAAATACCAAGCTAAAAATTCTTTTTCATCCATAAATAAAAACTCACTACGTTCCACAATTTCTGACATATCATCCAATGTATAATATGTTCTGTGTAATGCTGGACTGTCTTTCCGATCCAAATGGAAAACTGTTTCTCCGTCTACTAACACACTCTTATTAACTTTATACCACTCATCGGATGGTGTCACAACCATATACTTCATATCATCGAATTCTGTCTGCATTTTTTAACCTCCAGAATAGAAATTCTTTTTCGTCTCTAATTAGAGTGAATTGATCATATGCTTTAATTTCGATCATATTATCTAATGTGTAATAATATCTGTTATACACTGTTGATTTTCCCTCAACATCAATATACCAAACAGGTTTCCCTTCATGTAAATCTTTAGTGACTTTATACCAAACAGCACAATAAGAATCAACTACATAAAGAACATCATCAAATTCAGTTTCCATGTTTTAAATACCAAGCCAAAAATTCTTTTTCATTGCTGCACATTGAATACCCAGCGCATTCAAGTCCATTCATAGCATTGATTGAATAACCAGGATATGCAACTCCCAAATCTGGACGAGATAAAATATACCGTATCCCATCATCCCGTGTATTGTCGCGCTGCACTTTATAATAACGCCAATTTTCTTTGCCAGGCCCAGTTGGCGGAATTACATAAATTACGTCATCATATTTGCCAATATTCATGAAAGAATATCTCCATACTTCAATTGAAATGCTAGGCGTCCGCCTTCTGTCTTAAAATCAAATACATGACAACCTTTTGGGCCATCTGCAGGAATATATTTTGCATTAATTGCTTTTTCTATGAGTGGCCAAAGTTCATTGTTTCTTCCAAACAATGAATGAAAACGCCAGGCCTGCGCACCAAAATTAGTGACAGGGTAACCGAATGTTGGTGGATCTTGGTCTTCATATCCCAATTTCTTAGCTAGGTCAAGAGCCAAATTGTCGAACTCATGCTCAATGATAATATAAATTTTCTTACCGTCGATAATCATAGATATTTTAATTTAAATTTGAGTGCTTCTTCTTTTGACTTGAATTGAATGGTTACGATTTGTGGACATTCTGCATACAGTTTTAAATTTAATTCATTTTCTACGTAAGACCAAAAGGAACCAACCAATTGCTCTTTTGTATATTTTTCCCAAAATGGTTCAAACAAAACACGAAGTTGGGCTCCAGTGGAAATGATTTGTGTTTCATCTTCATAATTACGATTGATTTTTGTCATTACATTTCCTTAAGCACAAAGGCAAGATAAGATTTTTCATCATCGAAATATATTGTATATTCACGAAAAACTATTTTGCAATTGAATTTCTTTTCCATTGCTTTCCAAAATAGATGAACCCCATTCATATTGAGACCATTTTTGCCGCCGTCGTCATAATATTTCTGAAGATATTTTATAGAAATATTATCTAGCAATGAATGACCAACATCATTATCAAAGAAAGATAATCTCAAATTTTCTTTCAATTACATTTCCTTTAAGATAAATGCGAGATAATCAGTATCGTTTTCAAAAGCAAGTTGTCTGGAACTATAAGTATTCCAAATTATTTTAAACTTGAATTTATTTTCTACATAATACCAAAAATTGTGTATGCCATTTTTCTCAACACCAATAAACATACCTGAAGATTCAAACTCCTTGTAATATTTCTCAGTTAATTGTCCTAGCATATCTCGGCCCTCTAAATCTAATATTTTCATACTAATTTTGCCTTAACAGATTTATTGAACATCGGTGCTTTTGCAGTTTCGTTAATCATATTCGAAAAATGCTTCAACACTTTTTCATTTTTGATCTTTCTATTATACCAACTCAAAATCATTGAACGATTTGCGTTAGTCAAAATTTCAAATACAACTTCACAAGAATATGAGTATTGTTCTTCGATATTACTCAGATAGTGCTCAATTTCATATGCATGAAAATCACCACTCAACCAACGTGTTTTATCCTCAGAATAACGCAAAAAATGCACAACTTCATGCATAAACTTACTAATTAATTGGCGTTTTAAATAAGTCCAAGTCCCTTTAGTAATTGCTTTTTCAGCATTAAAAGAAACATAAAGAGAAATTCTTGCAGGCGGTTCAAATTCACCATCTACCCAAATCTTTAAATCAACATCGGAGCGGTGTTCGGTTCTTTTATGTAAATCGATTTTATATTTCTTACAAATACCTTTCAAGATTTTAAATCCTGATTCATTATTTGCATTAATAATGCGATTTTTATTTAATTCTAATTCTTTTTCGAATTTAATTAGATTAATATTATATTTTGTATTAACACCGACAATATCATACCCCAGATCAGAATATAATCTGCCAGAAATATTGAAATAATCGGTTATGAGTTTCATATACACATTATAACACGTTTTGGACAAAATAAAAGCCCTTGTTGCTAAAAAACAACAAGGGCCCAGGGGCGCCACAAACTATCTGACTCCTAGTTTGCTTTGGCGAGTCTTACAGAATCTTAATAGATGAAGTTGCTTCTAAATACGCTTTAGTAAAATTCTCATTTGTCATACCGCTAAGCATGACGTGTTTCTTTTGAATAGAGAATTTTTGTGATGCATCAGCAGTAATTGTTGGATTAGTAAATCCTAATCCGTCTGGGCCTGATGCAAGTGTCAATGGTCGCTCCATAATAAAAGTTGTTTCGGTCTCCATATCAAGCTTGCCCACCACTTCTTCTCCAGTTACTAACCGCAATGTGATAACATCGCCTTCTTCAATCTTAGTAGATTTTTTAATTAACATATCCGACATAATTTTCCTTAAAGTTTTGCTACAAATTTTTGTGCTGCTGTAAAGTCACCAACATATTCTTCGCCATTGAATACTTGCGGATATGATCTAGCTTTACCTTCTGTCAATGATATCATATCATCTTGTGAAAAATCAACATCTAATTTCTTTATTTGGTGATCTAGCTTCTTTCTTTCGCACAACTTTTGAATCATGAAGCATTGGGAACAATTGTCTTTTGAGTATATTGTAATCATTGGCACGCCTCGCATTCTCCCTTAGATGCGGTAACCCCAGCTTTGCTATAGCAATAATACAACGACATAATCATGGGATTCTTAAACGCATATTCATGAATCTCTGCAATATATTCTTCATCTTCATCTGCATTGAAGAACAAATTCAGTGATTGACTTTGATCGATATACATTTGGCGCGACGCCGCCAAATTAATAATTGCTTTTTGATTGATTTCAAATGCAGTTTTAAATACATTTTTTTCGTGTTCTGACAACCACTTAACTAGTTGAACTGAACCTTGTGCATCAACAACTTCCTTCAATGTGCGCTTATTGTAGATTCCTCGTTCCTTCATTAGATTTAATAATGTCGGATTGAAACGATCAACTTCGCCTGCAGCAGTCATTTGTGTAAATGTCATCGCTGGATCTGGATTAATACCTTCAGACACGCCACCCATAATTAATGCTGTTGATTTCGTTGGTGCAATAGCCATTCTATGCGTATTGCGAACACCGTATCCGACGCACCATTCAGGTTCGCCTAGTTCTTTGGCCATCCATTCTGACGCTCTCTTAGATTCAGCATCGATATGCGAAAACAATTCGTCGTTAAATGCAACTGCCTCAAAACTATCAAACGGCATTGAATTTTCTTGTAAGTATGTATGAAATCCACATACACCCAATCCCAATGCTCTGCCAGCCTTAGTAAATGCAATTGCTTTTTCGATACCTGGAATACTTGCGCCTTTCTGAATAAAATCTTCAGCTACACAGTCAAGAAATACAGTGGCAACATAAACTGCATCTGTATCTTTCCATTCGTCATACTTAGCAGCGTTCATTGAACTCAAAACGCATGTAAATGTATAGTCTTCTGACGAATGTAACGCAATCTCTGAACACAAATTCGAACAAGTAACATACAAGCCGCGATCAACATACATTTGTGGTCGCATTGCATTTACTTTGTCTTTGAAGAAGAAGTAGCCCTTACCAGTTACCATCTTCATTTTCATCATTTTTTGAAAACGATGAACCATTTCTTTATCTAGCGCATCAAGCATGTTGATAAAATTATCGGTAATGATCCACCCTAAGTTTGCATCGTCTGGATTTTGTTCTACGAATGTTGCAATTTCTTCAAAATCATTGTGTTCTGGTTCAATATAACCTGCCCAGGCTCCCCTGCGTGATGTTCCTTGTGCAACGTCGCGCATATCTTGAACAAACCCTTTAAGGACTGGAAGAACTCCAGATGCTTTGCCGCCTGACGAAATCTTTGCTCCTCGTGGTCGTATAGCTCCTAGATAACCCGAGGTTCCAAATCCATACTTAGTTAGCATTGCTGCCTCACGCCTGGAACTATAGAATCCATCAATACTGTCCTGAATGTAACCACCTGAACATGAGACGGGCATACCTTTATTTGTCCCCATATTCGATAGGACAGGAGTCGATGGACTTAACCAGCCATTCCAAAATAAATTGAAGAATTTTTCTTCCCAATACGTTGAATTAGAAAGATATTGTGCTGCTGTTTTTGCAATAATTTCATATCTAGCCTTAGGTGTCTGGCCAGGCATTAAATACTTTTCTTTTAATAATTGATAACCACCCGTCGTCATCCAGGATGGCATCAAGCTTTGATCTTGCAACGATTTTCTTTCTTCGCTCAAATCTTCGTATAGATTCTTTTCACCCACGTTATTGATTTCCTTTCCATGTAAATTCTGATTCGCTCCAATCGCGATTGTATGATGCACCTACACCAGTGAAGAAATCATTATATTGGAAATTATTTATACCATCATAGAACCACTTACGGATAGGATTATAAGTAACTTCATAGATTTTCTTAAATCCTAGATTCTCTACACATAAATTAATTCGTGAATCAACAAAGTGTTTCATTTGAGTATCAGTGATACCATCTACTTCGCCCTTCTCAAAAATCATATCAACGATGCGATGTTCATGAATGCGAATTGTTTCTGCAATATTTCTTACCTTTTCTTCCAATTGCTCTATTTCTTCTGCGCTTAATTCCATCTCCGATTTCAATGTTCGGAATAGCCAGGCACCTGCTTCAGCGTGTAGGTTTTCGTCTCGAACGCTAAAATTTATGCCTCGGACGACATTCATAAGTTTGTTTTTGCCTTGACTCTGAAAGTGTTTCAGATAGGCGAAAGACGAATAAAGAACTGCGCCCTCAATCATACTGAATCCTGCGAGTGAAAGCAAATCGTCTTTATTTGATAATACTGAATCAATGAATTCCATTCTATCATTAAGAACTGGATCATTGATGTATGATGTGTAAAATTCTTCTGTTGCAAGACCTAGAGTTTCATTAATCTTAGCATAGAATGGTGCATGCACATTTAGTTCAAAAAATGAAAAGCAACTTGCCATCTTTTCAATCTCTGGCCTAGGAAATTTCTTTCCCACAAATGATGACCAATATTCATTTCCTACAATGAGTTCATACTTAGTGAAAAGCTTTAGCGTAGTAATCACACCGTGACGTTCTGCTTCACTCATATTGACTAATATGTCCTGCTTGTCTTTTTCTACTTTAATTTCTTCTGCAGTCCAGAATACACTGTTTTGTTGTTTAGCAAATTCGTCTGCTTCTGGATAATCGAAAATGTATGCTTTCTTCGGGGTTTTGATGCGGGGTTTTTTCTTACGACTTACATTGTTATTGCTATTTTCTTCTAACATAGATGACCTAAATAATTTTTATGATTGTATATTTACTCGACCAACGTTGGAAGAGAAAGTATTATATAAACTAAAGTATGATAGGGTATTATACTAAAATAAGCACTATACTTGCAAAGGTATAGTGCTTATGTTTCGCCAGATCAAGACAAAGTGAAGCGTTTAACAACATATCTGAATGTAGCATTTACGCCCTGATTTGTAGTTGTATAATTTAGAGTTACTGTTACTCCAGAAAGAGTTGATAAGCTGAATGTAACTCCAGTTGCAGCGGATGCCTCAAGTTGATCGTCAGATATTGTTTGACCAGTGGAACTAATTGCAACTTTTATCTGACCTGTTCTAGTATTAGTTCCCCTGATAATTGAATATTCGATGATATAACTATCTGCTGACGTAGTAATAAAAGAGATACCTGTTGTTGTGGGTGACGCAGTATTATCAGTAAGTGTTGCTGTGACACCTGGGCCGACTCGATAGATACCGTTTTGTTCGCCAATGTGCGGCAATGCGAAATAGTTGCTTGAGCTATTTAATGCAACACGAGAAAAGAGCGCATTATCTGTATCGTTACGAAGGAAAATATCGCCGATGGATTGATTATCACTACCCAAGAAATTTATCACATTGTTCGTTGGATTGCCTATACCTAAATTTGCGTTAGCAACATCACCGTAATAATTGTTGCTACTTGTAATTCCAGAAATAGTATAGACATTCATTCCAATGTCATAAATTTTGTGGAAATATGATGCAGAAACGCGCCAGGCGACTGGGCCCTTAACAGCAGCACCAATACCATTTGTATTTTTACCTAATACATGGCCTTGAAATAAATCATGAAAATAACAACGATTGAACACAATGTGTTGCATATCATCATCTGCTGTAGCTGCGAATGCCAAACCACTAAATTCGCAATCAGTAAAATCAACGTTAGTAGTATTAACTGAAGGGAATGAAATAATTGTGGCACATGGATTGCTCAATCCTGCAGTTGATGGCAAAACTTGTGGGCCTGAGAATTTACATTGCTTAAATGCAATATTAGTTGCAGCAGTCATGCTCAAAATAAGTTGATCAGATAGTGTAGAAAATGAGATACCATCAATATCAATATAATTCGGCAAGGTAGCACCATTTGACCCGACGTTTGAATCAATTTGTTGCAAACTATCAGCAATTTTTACACATGCTGATTGAGTATTATCTGATTGTGTTATAATCGTTCTATTTTTTCCTGCCCCAACTAAATGAGCAAATGTCGGAACACGAATTACATCTCCGGAGATTATATAATTGCCTGGTGGAAAATATAAAGTTCTACGGGAAGATATGTTCGATGGTTGTATGCAATATAATTGAAATAATGCTCTGTTAATTGCAGCAACGTCATTAGTAACTCCATCTCCGGCAGCACCAAAATCTTTTATACTAACAAAGTCATCAAGTTTCTGTTGCAGTGATCGCATTACTGGTTGGCTACTCGATGGACCAGTCTGAACATTGTATCCAGCAGACGCGCCTTTATACGTATATGCTGAGACTACTGCGAAAATATCAGAATGCTCCGTCAAAATTTCAGTAACACCCAACTCTGGTGCGCCTTCTTGAATTGTTCCATTGCCGATGAAAAGTTGCTGTGTGTCAATCGACCAGCCAAATTCTGCGGAACTCAAGCTTGGTAAATCTTCATTGAGGCCCCGACGTTGCTGTATCTTCGAGATTTGCACAATACTCATTTGTAAATCCTTGAATTTAATATATCAAGTATTTACCGATTCTGTGCTGAGATTAAAGTTGCTTAGTATAATATTCTTCTACCTTTGCCCACCACAATTCTTCCCAAGCAGAGAATACATCACCCTCGATAACAAATTCTTGATACTCACATGCACGACTGCACATCAACACAACACCAGTATTGATTTTAGTCCCGAACATATTATTGTGTGCTGCTGCGTATGCTGACAATTGCAATTTGTAATCGTCAATCCATTCTTCTTTCTTTGGTTTGTTCGTTTGCTTGAAATCGATGATAGCTGGCTGACCTTTCCACATTCCAACTAAGTCAGTACTTCCTGCATAAATGCCTTCGTAATACAAAGGAATTTCAATGCCCCAGATTTCACTTACGTTAATAAGACCTTTACTAATGATTTCTTGGGCCATATTATACGATTGTTGCTGAATAAGATTGCTTCCTGGTTCTTTGAGGTTACCGAGGCAATATTCCTCAAGCTTTTTGTGCATTGATGTGCCTGTATTCGCCGCTTCCGTCGTGATTTGTTGTGCATTAGTCTTTCCTACTCTATTACGCCAATTGTTTAATGCTTGTATCTTTTCTTGAGATTTAGTATCCGAAAGAATTGTTGTGACCGAAGGAAGCTTTTTACCGTCTGGTGTTGCGTAATGTCTAACGCCATCGATTGTTTCACGAGGAACAGGCTTATATTCGTATAGATTGTTAATTATCATTTAAAATGTAACGGAAGAACCGCATCCACAATTTGCCGAAACATTTGGGTTCGTATATTCAAAACTTTCATTGAATCCTTTTCTGACAAAATCAATTGTCATACCGTCTAAAAAATGTATTGCATCTTCTGCAACAACCAATGCAATCCCTGATTCGATCATCCCAAAAGATTGAAATAGGTGGTCATCTTCGTTAGTTGTTGCAACTGATTCAAGTTTATAAGAATATCCATTGCACCCTTGTTGAGATTAGACTCAATCGAACCCTGCATTATTTTGTTCAGTCAATTTGACAAACTGCGCCGCTGCTGTTTCTGTAATTTGGATCATAATTTTCTCCTTTCTGTAGTATAACTCATTGTCTCTCACAATGCAAAACGCCCTTATCCAGGGCGTTTAATTTATTCCTAACTTATGTGTAAGTGTTATATTTTCTTGACCGAAGATTGGTCTTTCTGCCTCCACTGCAACATATCGTCCTAAGATATTAATTTCATTGCCAGATTTCAATGCTGCATCAAAATATCGATCCGTATAATTAAATTCATCGACCAATGATCCTTCTCCTGGATATGCATTATGAAATTCTTCTAGATTGTATCCGCCGAATATGGAACCGAAATCATTTACCATTGGTGACCAACTAAATGAAAAGCCATTAACAGGAAAAATATAATATAGATCACCGAATGTGTTTGCTGCCCCTGCTGCTGACGTTGTAGATATCGAATTTGATCTATTTGCTTTTATTCCTGATCTTTTGAAATGCTCATTAAAAAGATCAACTACGCCTTTGTTTGTAAAGGTTCGTCTTGCTTTTCTTGGGGCACCTATGAATGCATATCCATGTGATCCCCTAAATCCTCTATACAAAGGTTTGTGAGCTTGACGCATCGCTTGAAGTGCATCACTACAATGTTTTTCAATTAGGAGAATCAATTTATCATTAGCAGATGCATTGGTGGATAAGAAATCCATCTTCTCGCCTGGCGCTAATTCTGAATCAAATTCATTGAACTCGTATATTCTCATTGCACCAATTCTGATTTAATTTTATTATAAAATGCTTCAGCATCTAATGCATAATACTCACCAGTGATGCTAACTTCATTCCCAGATGCTATCGCCGCTGGTAGATTTTGATCAGTATATCTCATTACAACAACAAGTAATTCTTTTACAGAATTGCAATCATATTTCGCCATTAGTCTAGGAAGATCATTTGTGCTGTAGGCTCCGCCAGTCATAGATCCGAAATCTTCTACAACTGGTGACCAAGTAAATGCAAATCCATCCTTAGGGAGAATGACATAAACATCACCAAAATTTCCTGCTTCGCCATATGAAGATGTGGTTGATATTGAATTAGTTCTTATTGCTTTGAATCCAAGGTCAGTGAATGCTGCGTCTATTTGTTTTCTAGGTTCAGTAAAGGTAGCAGTTGTTCTATCTATTCTTGTTTTAGCGTGTATAACTGGTCTATCTTCTTCGCCCATACCTCTAAACAACATTTTGTTAGTCTGAACCATTGCAGTCCAAATTTGGGAACAATTTTTCTTTAAAATGTTGAACACATCTGCATCACTAAAGCCAGGCATGACTTGTGTTTTTTCACCATGTTCTATTTCATAGATTCTCATTACGAACCTCTATGCAATGCTCGCTTAGCCATGTCACCAACAGTGTCTCTTGGCTCTTCTTCAAAACCGTTGTCTTCTTCACCATTGATATCATCGAAGCTCTGATCTGCTGGATGTTTTTCTTCTCCTCCTTCAGAATCTTCTTCGTCATCATTATCAAGATCGTCACTGCTGACAGGTTCTTCATCACCCGGGAGACGCAAGGTAATTGTATCTTTATTGAAATCTTTAATCAGATTTTTAACAGTCGGATCTTCTTCATATGCAGCAGCTAGTGCATCATAATCAAAATACGATCCAGAATTTGATACCATATTGATAACACTTTGGGTAGACATTTTAGCTGGAGCACTGCTATCTTCTGCGCGGTTGGCTAAAAAACTCAGGACTGTCACCAGTCCTGAATCCATATTGTCGTCTGAAAATTCACGTAATCTCATTATCGACGTGCTCTTCCTACTGAAGTCACTTTTTCATCTGCGCCGAATGGGTCGCCTTCACCACCTGCTGATGGCATTGCCATGTCTGGAGCTTGACCTAGACCCGCAAATCCTTCTTCTCCACCAGCCACATCACCACCTTCTGCGCCAGGCATTCCTGCATCACCCATACCAGTATCCATATCAGCAGAATCACCAGTCAGTGCGCGAGTTGATGAATCTACTCCTGCGCGAGCTTGCTTAACTGAATCCAGAACTTGGTTCAATAAATCAGTTACAGATGATACAAATTGTGATGACTTGTCTGCGCTAATTGTGTCACGAATGCTGTCGCCCAATGGCGGTAATTCTTCGTTAATAATCTTGCTCAAATCTTCAGTCATTGATTGCAAACGATCTACGATATCTTTGGCAGCTAAAATAACTTCAGCTTGCTTCATTTCATCTTCTAGAAGTTTGCGATGTTGTTCAAAAACCCAACGATCAATTGTTGATTTCATCATATAAGCTTCGAACATTGCTTTGTCTTGCTTACCTTTACCACTTACTGTATTTCTTTTTGCAGCAAGTTTTGATTCAAGCAATCTTGAAAGCTTAGAAGCCTTCTTGATTGTCATTTTTGAAAAATCAATTTTGTTGCCGTTATAAGATTCAAGCAAGTTGTTTAATTTGCTTGAACTAGAGTTTTTATTAAAATCTCGGAGATTCATTGTGATGATCCTTTAATATACTTGATTATGTATTTAGCGTCGGAAATAGAAATTGATAATTGTATTTTGGCATTCTCGACTTTGTTACGTGCTTCACTCAGTTTTCCTGTGTAAAGATCGAATTGCCACCAATCTTTTGTTTGTTTTTTCTTGAAATCAGAAAGCTTCTGTTCATATATCTTAACTTCATTTGTCGAAGTGATATAATCAGTGCTGCATAATAATAGTTTATCAGCAAGTGCGAATTGTTTTTTAGTGATTAGTAACGCAAAGAGAACTGCTTGTAGTAGGGTTGAGAATGTTCCCATTTCATCGTCAGCTTGTGTCTTAACAGTGAATTGGTCTTGATTGATATAAATTTTATAAAACCCAAGAGAGAAACCATAAGTAGTTTTTGTTATTAGGAATGGATATTCCTTCTTGAGTTTTACAATTTCAGATTTTGAAAATTCTTCTAATGTATTCAATAGTCTAGAAATCTCAGAACTTTGCGACTCGGTAAATTGTTTCTTTACGTTTATCTTTGCCATCCAACAACCCCTTTTGTCGTAAATGATCTGCAATATTACTTTCATATTCAGACATTTTCTTTGATGAAAGCATACCTGCCTCTTGAACACGATTATAAACTTCGTGTTCTTGATTATTTACGATTGTAGGAATTTGTCCCAAAATTTCAACTATCTTCAATGTTTTCTCTTAGTGTAAAAAGTGTAGTGCTAGTGCGCCGCATATAGAAAGAAGGCCACCAATTACATATGTGCCAATACTAAACCATTTTTCATTTGATGCTGACGTTTTTGATTCTAATGCATTTGTTAATGTTTTAACGCTGTCCTTGATTTCAGATATTTCAGATTTTAATGACGTAAATTTTTCATCCACATTTTGGCTAACCGCATTTAGTTTGTCATCTAAGTTTTGATATCTTAACGAACAAATTGCTACGTGAGCTTCCAGGCTCTCACTTTCGATATCTGCAATATCAACTGCTTTATTATTTTCAGCCATTATTTTTTGATCCCCCGATACGTAATAATGAATCCATAATAATATTTAGTTGTTGAGGTATTCATAATATAAGCGTCTATAATAAGGTCGGTGCAAAATACACGTTTTTCATATCTTTTTTCGTTGTAAATACAGATTTTTGAAACGAAAATGATTCATTTAGTGCTGAAATAATAGGAACACCATCAAAGTCATCTACTAGGCTTTGTAAAGGTATATTGCTTACATCATATACATTTGCTGCTTCTACACCGAATGTTAATGTCCAGACTGTTCCTGTACCACCGAACTCTGCTCCAAAGTCATAAAATGTTAAATCTTGATTAAGAAGGATTACTGAATTTTCTAAATAAATTGGTTGCGCTCTAAGTCCTATAATCTGAATTACTGTTTCCCAATTACGTTGTTGATTTCTACTCTTTTTCCAGACTGGTTCAGTGTCTAAAGTTTCACCTAGTAGGTTTGTTTTCTTTATATTCTTAAATTGTCCTATCGTTCCTGTAGTTGAAATATCAACTAAGGTATGAAGCTTGATGTAGGACAGACCTTCTTGGATCATTTTTTATTACCGATAAATTTCTTCATGCTTTTTCTATCTATTTCTTTTTGATAATCAATGCGAGCACCTTGAGTATATTTCAGCGGTGGGCATTGATGATTGTGCAATGGATCACATATGGACAACCAATCATCCATGTTGATTGCATCTCTCATATTAGCATAGAGGATGCAATCAATAGTATCATATCCTTGTCTCTGTGCATATTCTAATCTACTACTGCCAGAATATACAGCCCAGATGCAACCATCATCATTCAACGTATAGTTTGAGTCATGATATTCTTTCATCCAATTTGTTTTATCGAATTTGACGATTATGATTGGGTAATGCATGCCATTGTTTTTAACTGCATGATGTATTTCATTATACGAGGCTTTCTGAACTTTATCAATAAGAGTTAATTTGTTTATTTCTACAGTTGTTATTGCAGTAGAACGCCACTTAGAATTTAGGATGGTCATACTTCTTCCTTTAGAGTATTTACTAAAAGAAAAAGCACCCGAAGGTGCTTTTGTTTTACTATAAATTATCTACCATACCACATATTAGTGGATTCAATGTATGTAAATTTTTTACTATATCCGTAACCTACCATATATGTAGATACACTATCAAAACTATATGTTCCATAATATGTGGGTCCACCAAATGTTTGTACGATTGCTGTAGATCCTGAGGGGACAGTATATGTCACATTTGATACATCGCCTGCAGCTACCTCAAATGTATGTCCATCAGCAATCGGCGTTGGCATTTGAAGAATAAAAGAACCATACGTAGGATTAGTATTATTATTTGACGCAGGTCCATTAACTAGAATCAAATATACATTTTGAGGAACAGTAACTGTTGTTCCAGAACTAGTTGAAACAGTGACCACTGATATAGAATTATTAAACTGAACCCCATTTTGTGCGGCAGAAATGTCACTTTCTACTTGTGATGCTGTAACAAAATTTGACGTGCTTGCTTGTGTTGCGTAAATTGATGCTGCTTGTGAGACAGATAGAAATTGAGTATTATCTACTGATAAATCTCCGCTACTATCTACTAGAAGACCAGACGATGATTGAACTGCTACTCCGCCCAGTTGTGTTGATGATGCAATTGGTAAATCGAAGGTTACTTGAGTATTGATTGACATAATATTTCTCCTTAAGTTTAAAATGTTATCAAAGACTAAATGAATAATTCATCTAGACATAAGTATTTATCTTTGGAGAAACAAAAAGAGCGCCGAAGCGCTCTTTTTAATTTACAACTTTAGTTAGCTATTAAGCAAGAGTAATGCTTGAACCAAATTGACCAGCTGTCAATAGTGCTTCGCCACCGGCTGTTGCAGTAGTTCCTGCATTTACAACGATTGTTTGACGAACGTCAGTGCCGTTCAGGCCAACACTTGAACCTAGTGCTTGAATTGCAGATTGCAAGTCAGCAACAACTAGACCATAATCATTAGTAGGCGCAATCATACCAGACACGTTACTGTTACCGCCGCCTGACTGACCATAAAGTGATGCTGACCAAGCAGCTTGTTGTTCGAATACAACACTGATTTGATTCAATACAGTGCTACCACCATCAACTGCTACGCTACCACCAAGACCGTTACCAACTTGATATGCTAGAACAGTAACTTTTTGTGCTAGAACCTTAAGGATTGCTTCAACCACGCCACCAGACTGAATTTCTGAATTCACAGTTGTATAAGAACCAGAAGTGCCTGGAGTAACAACACCAGTAAATTGATCCTTAGTTTGTGTTCCGCATAGATTAACTGCTGCTGCCGCACCAATTGTTGCACCACTTTGAACAGCAATCTTGAAGCAAGCGATTTCTTTGCCGATACCTGTAGAGATGATTGTGCCAAGACTTGAATATCCGCTATTATCACGAATACCAATGTCCATAACATCCACGCCCATCGCGTCGCCACTAACACGAGTAACACCAATGTTACTATAAATATAACTCATTTTAATTCTCCAATAAATGTGAGCCGAAGCTCTTAATAGTATTTATACCAAACGCAAAAAAGTTGCTTTTATGTGTTATTTTTAAAAACTTTATCTTTCATAAAAGCGCCATACGTTTCTACAGAACAAGCATAATATTCACCATGAATATAAATTTCGTTTCCTGACATTAACGCAGCAACAAAGTTTGTCCCATTAAATCCATATTTTGATACTAAGCTCGGATCATCCCCTTGAATCTCAGAAAATGCTAAATCTCTTATACGTTTTGCCCAAGTAAACGCAAATCCATTGATAGGGAAAATTAAATATGTTAGGCCATAGCCGCCGGCGAAAGAACTACTCGAAGTGCAAAAAATAGAATTAGACCTAAGCGCAGTAAATCCAGAATGTTTTAATAAGAAATCAATACTTCTCTGTGACCTTTCTGATGTGTCAAGAGTATTTCTATTCTCCCTCGACTTACCGTGAAATGCAGAATGTTGTGCATATTTGACTCCCCTGTATAGAAACTTTTTCGTTGCTTTCATGGCTGAAAGTGCTTCAGAACAATTTTGTTCTACTAATGAATAAAAGTTTTCGAAATTTTGCTCAATTTCTACTTTCTCACCTGCTTCAATTTCATAAATTTTCATGATTAAAGTCTACGACCAATTGAGTTACCTGGCTCAGGATCTGGTAAAAGAAAATATTTTAGGTAGTTCTGATTGACAGCATAGAATTCCCCACGAATTAGTATTTCATTTTTGGCCCTCAATGCTTCTTCAAAATGTGTATTATCAAATCTAATTTGACTGAAATAATATTTCAAATAATCATCAAATCTCACTTTATTTAAATCTGTATATTGTTTAGCAAAATTAGATGGAAAAGCTTTATGACGCCAAGATTGGATAACATTATTAGTTAAATCTTTAACATCAGGACTCCAGGTAAACTCAAATCCATTCTTAGGAAATATCATATACAACTCCCCATATTGTTTTGCATCTGATTGACTTGTGGTGCAAAAAATAGAATTTGATCGCAATGCAGTCATACCTGCGTCTCTTAAATATGCATCATATTTTTCTTGAGTTTCTAATTTTACATCCACTGGTTTCCTATCTTCTCTTGGTTTTCCTAAGAAAATATTTAAACTTGGCTTTAGCTTGAAAAAACGAGCTATAGAGTTACCCAATAACATTCCTCTGTACAATATTTGTGATATATTTTCCATGGCGGTATATGCATCTGAACATTCAGTTTTTATTTTCATCGCCAGTTCTTTTAAATTTTCGGGCTTTATGTTTATCTTTTCACCTGCTTCAATTTCGTATATCTTCATGGCATATATTTTATAATTGCGTCTTCATACTTGTCTGATGAACAAGCATAGTATTCACCGTGAATCATAATTTCATTTCCACTCTTTAAGGCTGCATCAAAATTTGTATTTTTGTAATTAAATTCACCCACGATATCAACTGCTGATAGATTAGATAAATCACCCGGGCTAATTTCTCGTTTACCCAACTCAATAAACAAATCTCCTACATCTGGGCTCCAAGTAAATGAAAATCCGTTCTTAGGAAAAATTATGAATGGTTTTCCGTATGAAGCTGCATCTACACCTTCTGTTGTGCAAAAAATAGAATTTGAACGCAACGCAGTGAATCCTGTTTTCGCTAAAGCATTATCAATGTATGTCTGTAATTTAGGATTAGATGTAAGAGTTCTTCTATTTTCTCTTGGCATACTATGAAACATATTAGTGCCGACAGCACTCGCCACACCTCTATATAATAAGGTATAATTTCTGTGATATGCTTCCCATGCATCGCTGCATTCTGTTCTGACAATTTTAATGAAGGATGCAATTCTATTTTTTGCTACATCAGCTCTCTCGCCTGGTGCTATTTCGTAAATTTTCATAAATTATTTCCATACTGAAACTACATTGTATCCTAATTCTTTCAATCGTATTTCTCTCATAAGAGTTTCGATGTATCTATCTCCTGCTGATTTTCCTCGTATGATTACATCTGGGTCGCAGTGTTTGTTTGTAGGATGCCCATGCCAATATTTCCCGTGATATTCATATACAGTGTTAGTAGATGGATCGTAACCGTCGGCCTTAACTTTATTTCCTGTGGGTAAAATAATTGTGTGTTGATTTACAATATTGGGATTATTAAATGATTTAATCCATTGTTGTTCTGCGCTGCTTGTGGCTCCACCCCCACAGATTGGACATCCACAACCGCACAAATGGTCCGTTGCAGTTTGTTCAAATTCTTTGTGTTTAGGGCATACAATTATTACTTTCTCAAACGCACCTTTGTATTCAACTTTAGAATAATCATATTTGTTTCCGTGTCTGATTTTTGCTTTTTTGACAAAATCTTCTATAGGCGGCATTAGTTTATTTTTCGTGCGTTCTATACCACATTTCTTACAACCTCTACCCGTCAAGTGCGCATTAGGTGATTGCTCAAATATATCGTGAATCGGGCAAACAATTTTTACATGAGTTCTGTGATTTACATAATTAACAAATGAATAATCGTATTTGTCACCGTGAATTTCTTTAGCTTTTTCAAGAAATTGTTCTTTGGTCATTTTTCTTTTGTCATGGCATATAGTATTTCCACATTCCGTACAGCCATGCTTACTGATTAAATGATTCTCAGGTGCTTGTTTAAATTTTCCGTGTATAGGACAAACTATAATCACTTGAGTCTTGATGTTGATATATTCAACAAATGAATAATCAAACTTTTCCCCATGTGCTTGTTTAGATTTTTCTATAAATTTAATAAAATTTTCGTTCATTATTAATTTTTATCATAATCAGTGGCCATGGGCAAGGCTATTATTTTTTGAGAACTCAAGCCTATCCACAAGTTTTATTACATCTCCGGAATTCCCAACACAGACGAATCCCTCTGGGGTGGTTACACGGTAACTGCCATCATCCATCTTTAAGAAAGCGCCAACAGTGCCGATCTTTTGCAATTTTCTGATAATACCTAATTTCATTTCAATCAATGTCTTATAGATTTCTAGCACTCTAGTAAATGTATTGATGTTCTGAATAATAAATTCTTTCAAATCTTTAATCTTCTTAAGACGATTTTGTGCAGCTTTGCTTTCTGCTCCGCCAGTCAAATCCCCTAGACCAGTCATCATTTTGTCTTCGAAAAATTTCAAATAATCATTGATGAATTTAGAAGAATCATCAACTAGAACTCCTTGTCTAACTCTAGCATTAATGAATACTTGAATCGTCTTAGAAATATCAGGATGCTTAATCACTTTATTAAAGTTTGCTTCCCCAATCAATGATGCTAGACGTTGAATACTAGACAAATCTTTCTTGAACTCATTATCTTCTTCTGGCGTTAGTGATGCAATACCAGTCAAGTCTTTAAACGATGCATCATCAAACCAAATATCTAAATTCGGGTGTAACATTGCAATAGCTTCTGATACTGCAGGACCATGTGATGCAGCCATTGTTTGAACGCTTGTGCCCTCATATACTGTATGAAAGATAATGCCGAACTTAGCTTTCATAATTCTCTTGCCTAATTCAGAATTCATTTCAACTGCATACGCAATTGTATTAGGCTTGAACATAACGTATTGTTTGCTATCGATTTCTTCACTATAAAGATCATTCTTCGCAAACATCAAATCGCCTTGCATGATGCCAGTCATACCAATCTTAGATAGATATTTGTGTGCAGCCTTGAGCTTCATTGCAAGTTCTGGTTGTTCGCCATAATACTTCTTTAAATCTGCTGTGCTTTTAATTAGCTTTGGTTCTTTACTTAATGCTGCTTTAGTTCCAACAAAGAATTGTCCATCCATCGGATCTATACCGCAAATAATTGATGGCGAGCCGTCCCACTTAGTTGTAATGTTTTTCTTTGCAACCCCCATACCTTGTTCTAGATTAGCACGAACTAAATCTAAAAATTGAATTGCAATATCAACGCCTTCGAAACCATAATCAAATACTGTATCCTCGAGGTGAGCTAGATGACTAAGGCGGTGTGGTTTTTCACTTTTCACAGCTTCCATCAATTTTTGTTGATGCATCTTCTTAATATCGTTGAATTTCATTTAAATTTACCTTGTTTAATTAGATGGTCTAATGCATCTTTATTTGCTATAACGCAGCGCCCTGAGAACCAACATTCTCGTCCAGTTCCGCCATACAATTCAGATCCTGCTTTTCCTGAAACGGATAAGCTTGCAATTTGATTGGGAGTTACTATAGAAAAATTATTAAGAACCGGATCTAACACACGTTCCATATATTGTCCAACACTCGTATTTTTACTAAATTGATCAATACTATAGTATGAGGCTTCTTCGTGGGTGTTTAGAACAGATATCGGTTGTTTTAAGAAAGCAGGAATAAATTTATCTAATTTGTTCCCTTCAAAATCCCAATATCTTGCATCTGCATCTATTAAATTTTGTTTTTTTGCCCAATCAATCATTCTGTTTTGCATGAATGAAGCGAAATCTCCCAATGACCCAAGATGAGATTCCTCAAATGATTCCCACATGTCAAACGATGGGCAAACTCCAATCTTAGTTCCGTTTTCTGGGAACACACAGAACAGTGTCCCATATCCACCAGCATACTTAGTTGATGTTGAACATATTAATGCTCTATCTCTAGGTGGAAATTGTTTCCAAGCTTGCGATACTTTTGATGTAAAGAATGTATAGATGTTATTTGTATTTTGTGATCTACGTGCGATTTGTGAGGAATCAATTGCATAGAAATTATCCTCAAATTTATTGCCGGCTGACCAATTGTTAAAACCTTTAAACAGTGATTTGCCTGTCTTAACATAAGCATTCAATGCATCAGAACAATGTGTTTCAGCGATAGCAATCGCCTTGGGTATATCTATAACTTTTGTATATTCTGCTGCTTTCTTTGGATCAAGAATTGCTTCTGCGATTTCATAAAATCTCATTACACCACCCTTTGAGTATTAGTCGCCTTCTTATATTGATCTTCTAAGTATTGAATCGACTTTGGATTAGTGACTAATTGTCCTTTCTCATTGGTCCAACCTTGTTGTGTTCTACTATATGTCCCACCATTGACTTTAATCTGACTACCAACAGGCGTTGCTGATGGATTGACTTGGTGTGGCATATTTTGTTGTTGTGTTGTGCCAGCTAATGTATTAGGTGTAGCAGTATTCGATACGTGTTGATCTGGGCGCCCAGTATTAAGATTTACTTCGGCTAATTTACGACCAACAAGTTGTTTAACAAATTGTTTAATATTTCCTGCATTAACTTTAGTCGCATCTACGTTGTAACCATTTCCATCAAGATTAGTTTTAAAAAATTTAGTTGCCCAAGCTCCAATTTGCTTCGAATATTCAGCTGGGTCACGTAGATTTACTTGACCTTGTTGCAAACGTTGCAAATGGGCTTTCAATACTTGTAAAGTTTTACCTGTAACGGCTACAGTTCTATTTTGTTCAGCATTTCGAAAAGGTCTGACTGCTGCGTTGCCAATATTTCGGGCAGTGTTCATCGGATTCCAAAATTCATCTAATCGCATAATTTATACTCAATATCTTATATTTATGAATTGCAGCTTACAAAAGAAAAAGCCCTGAAATTCAGGGCTTTTATGATTAAACTTTGATTTTTATTATCCGTAAATACCTTTTGCACACGCCCAAGCAATGAATGCAACAAACAAAATCAATGCTGCTGTTGCGATATACGCAAGAGGTGCAAATGAGAACATGTCGAGGAAAACTTCATAGCAAAATATTGCGCCTATCATCCAAAGTTTTATGACGAGTCCCAATAGAAATCCAATTGCTTGTAACAACGGCATGATACCACCTCTTTTTTCAGTAATTACATTATACTAAAATAAAGCAATTTGGGCAACCAGACTGTTGTATTTTTACAACATAAGTTTAGTTTAATAAAATAATGTGCTGAATGCATGTATAAAGTCTGCTCTATAAAATGCATAGTATTCACCAGTAATCATAATTTCATGACCAGACGCAAGTGCTTGCGTAAAATTATCACTAAATCCATGTTCATCTGCAAAAGATGAGGATTGTGTGTCAATTTTGAAATTATTCATTTCATCTCTATTGGCTTCTGAAACAAAATCAGTAAAAAAGTCATCATATTTAATATTATATGTGCATTTAAATCCATCAAAAGGAAAAATCATATAAACCTTTCCATACATTGATGCTGTTATAGCCCTACTTGCGCAAAAAATTGAATTTGATCTTAGTGCAGTAAATCCACTTTTTAATAATCCTGTATCTAATAAATTACTAATTTCTTCGCTAGTGTCCGTTGGCCTGCGATCTATTCTAGATTTACCGTGTAATGCATAAGGATGTTCTCCCTTGATTCCTCTAAAACAATAGTTCTTCGCAGCCTTCATTGCTGCAACAGCGTCACTACAATTTGCTAAAATTAATTGTTTGTATTGTTCTATTTCATGCTCTTCAGGTGGTGCATTATATCCACTAGATGTATCCTGTCGAAATGATTGTTTCTCACCTGCTTCAATTTCATTTATCCTCATTCTTACTCTCTTTGACGCGCTGAATACCTCTACTGAATTTGACTGGTGCTTGATTTTTTATACTATTCAACAATCTGCTTTCCAAATCTCGTGCAGTTTCTTCGTCATACGATTCACGAATCAAATTTACGAGATTTATTGCAGACTGAATAATATTGTTCGCCCTGGATTCAATAAGATTTTCACGATCCTTATTAAAGCGTGCTGAATGAAGGCTATTCAATTCTTCAAGAATCGATTTTGGTTTCTGTGACAAGGGGCGGCTCCGATTATAGTATTTATTACTTCTCTGACTTCAATCCATCTAACATAGATTTTAGCTTATTGCTTTGTATTTTTCCAGAAGATCGTCCAGCAATAGCTTCATCTGCTACCTTAAATGGATCTATTCCATTCTTGGGTCGTGGAGTAACATCAGCAGAATTAGTTATTGGTTGTGATGCACCATTGCCCCTCTTAACTTGATCTAGAATACTACTAATAGATGGCCTGCTAGATTCACTGTCATCAACATCAAAGAAACGCAATGATTCAATGTTAAATCCCAAATCAATTTTTTGACCCACTGACCCACTATTACGAGTTTTTAAAAACTGCATGCAATACCTGCCCCGTTCTCTCATTGAATTGCTAGTGAATAATGCGAATGCGTTATCTGCTGTATAAATCTTAGAAATACCACCTGCGATGTTATCATGACCGAATTCAGTTTCATCAACGCCGCTGCGATTAAACTGGCATGCTGTTAATAACAATACATTTAGTTCATTAGACAAATTTCTCAATTCCTCTGCAACATATTTGTCTTTAACGAATAAGTCGGATGGATTCACTTTAATACTAATCGGCATCATCAAATCAAGATAGTCAATAACTAGAAAATCAATAATCATACCTGTCTGAATTTGTAACTCTTTCAAATATGTCTTAATATGATTTACATTGCTTTGTGCTGGCAAGAATTTAACTTGTAACTTACCAGCTTTCTTTCCCGCCATCTTTACTTTTAATTCAACATCATCAATTTCTTTGAAGATGTTTTTCATTGGCATGTCAGTAATCATACCATCCATACGCATACAACAAAGTTCTTCTTTCAATTCTAGAGTAATATAAACACCATTCAATCCCGTCTTAGACCAATTAACTGCCATGTTCTGCATGAACAAACTTTTACCACCGCCAGAGTTTGCAACTACAATATTCAATTCTTTACGATTCATACCGCCATATAACTTTTCGTCTAGAGTCTTTAATCCTGTGCTAATCTGACCATTCGATTCTTTGAGTGACATTAGACGCTCTCTAGGATTTTCGTAATAGTCCGTTCCCAAATTTCTTGTCAATCCAATTTGCACTGCATCTTTGATTAGCTTTTCAATTGGATCAAAGTTACCTTTACCTTCGCTTGATAATTTTTCAAGCAAATCAGCAGATTTAAGAATAGCTCTTTCTAATGATTTTTGTTTGGTGAATTTTTCAAATTCATCCAACGCCCACTCTTTCTTTGATTCGATGTTTTCAATTTGAGTTGATGATAATTCAAGTCCTGTAATCGATTTCAATTGTTCAATGTCAGGCAATGATCTATACTGATCTGCATATACCTGAATAAATTCTGCCGATTCTCTTAATGTTCTATCGAAATTTTCTGCACTGTATATTGAAGATACTCTGCTATACAATTGTGGATCTTGCAGTAAGAACCTGATCATCATTTTCTGAAAATTTATACCATATTCATTCATTTATTTTTATCCTTTTCTTCATAAATTTTTTTGCCAGAAGCTCTATCTTAATTTTGTTATGCACTACTGAATTAAAAATTGTTTCTAGCACAAATAATTTACCTAAATCATGAACTGCATCATTAATATCCTTAAAATCTTCTCCCCATACAGGGAAACTCACTCCCCAACCATTCTTCATAGCATCATTAACTAATCCCATTCCAGTTTCATTAAAATCTGGCACTACTATTATTTCTTTGTTTAAACTTTCAATGATATTTGCTTGATCATCATTAATTTCACCATGCAATACTGCAACAGCATCTATTGTCATAGCATCAAATAAACCTTCACAAACAATCACATGGTTACTTTTTCGTTTAATTTGTTCATCTAAATTATAAACATATCCCTTAGGTGTATTTTTGATAAATTGCTTTTTATCAATTGCTCTAGATGACCAACCAACGAGATTATTGTGATAATAGAATGGAACAATAACGTGTCTGCTTAGTTTCCAATCATTATGTTTGTTTGGAGACCACATCAAATCATATTTTTCTAGATTGATATGTCTGTTATATGCGTAAGTCATAACATCCAAAAAATCTTCATCTAAATTATTGCCTTCGATGATATAAGAAAACTTTTCTGTTCCTCTAGGCATTTCAATCGTAGGGAATGATGTTGGGACAGGTAAAGTTTGCCGTTCGACAAGCTCATACTCACCATTTGCTTTTAATTCAAGAGCATCGAATTGCAATACATCAACTTGATCTTGGGGTATTCCAAACCATTTCAGAAGATTTTTAAATCGTAATGACAGTGGTCTGCCAGGCACCCAATTTGTAGTATAGGAACAATTAAAACAATGCCAGGCGCATGTTCCATCGCCCTCAAATAAAAATCCGCCGCGGCCCCGCTTATCCAGAGTTTCATTATTATGAATGCAACATGGTGCATTGCAAGTCTTCCAACCATTCGAAGTTGGTTTCAAGCTAACGTGAGATTGAATGAAAGATTGTAAAAAGAAAGCGTTCATAGTAAGAGATTATACTATGAACGCACATTGAAAAACAAGTTATTAGGAGCGATACAAAATCTTAGTCACCAAGCCATTATATACAATATATTGCCCAGCTGAAATAACATAAGTAACAGCAGATGGGACAGAATATAGTGTATAACCGCTGTTGTTGGTGATTGCGAATCTAACGAAATTGTATTGCCCAGTAAATGAAATAATATCTGGAGTAGTTTGGTTTGTGTAATTAGTAGTCACAATATTAAACCAACTCACATTGGATGGTGTTGCAACTGACACATCCAATGAACCTTGAACTGTAACTGAACCAGTGAAGTTCTGAAAATAATATTGCGCAGAATGCAATCCACTTACGTTATTATTGCTTGGCATATCAGCAGACATTGCATCACTGATTGCATTAATGGGATTCAGTGCTGCGATATTGAAAATAGAGAACGGATCATCAGTTGAACCATTTGTAGAACCTACAGTATTTGCAGAAAACACAGCCATTGCACTTGGTCTGAACGATGGATATGAACCATCTTCTAACTCTAGTTGTCCTCTTACTTGATAATCTTCGGTTGCATACGCAACTACATTATTTCCATTGTTATCAATTGCGGATACTGAGAAATTATAAAAATTCTTTTCTAGCGCTTCTAATACATTTGCTGGGATAACAGCGGTAATAATTCCATTGATTGGATCAACTACTGTGCATTGAATTACAACAGAAACTTGGGCATTATCTGCTTGACTTGGATTAGGAAATCCTTGAAAGTCACTAACAATATAGAATGTAAATGAATATCCGGTTATATTGACAGGCTTTTGATCATTGTTTTTGATTAGAAGCTTGATCGTATTGTCAATTCCTTTATAAAGTCTAATTGGTCGTGAATAATTCATTCTGTTTATCCTGTTGATGGTAGGATCCTCAACAATCTGAATGATTGCTTGTCCTTGATTTTTAAAAAAGTATCTGATAGCGGTTTGCATACATATATTTATCAGACCAGAATTTTATGCTGGCTAAATATAACTGCGACATTCTACATAGAAAAATTATACGTGAGCGAAATTTTAGACAAATATCCATTCTTGACATTGCTAACATATGGTGGCAAAGAGTATCTGGGCATAATTCAAAACCTCGATGATACCATAACATCTATATACGATATAGAAGCAATAAAGTCTGAAGAGGATCGTATTAGGTTTTTAACATTAGGGGATCAATGGTGGTGGGAATCTAATAGGTCTATTCCTATTAATTTATTTCTAAAATCTGAATGGACCAACTTTAAGTATTGTTTGAAGACGTTTAATTCTAAAGACGTTACGATCATCAAGGGACCGCAAGTGAGTTTGAAAGAGCTTGCCGCAAAAAAGACCAAAAAGCGTAGTATCTTCTTGGTCAAAAAAATCTAATACCCAAATTCTCTAGCAATTGCATTAATTTGCACAACTAAGGAGATTGAAAAGGAAATTCCGTGCGCCTTTTTGAATCCATACTCCCTATCTGTCTTATCCCACACCGTTTTTCTAATTTCATCCCAACTTAAATCCTGAAGATGTTTCTTAGCTGGTCGTATGATTGCTATAAGCATTGCTAATTCTTCGATTGATTGTGGTTTCTTTCTCACAACCAAATCCCAATAATTTCCTATGTGAGCAATCTTTGAGCAAAAAGTTTTATCTAATAATAATTTCCAATCCGGTTCTTTGTTCATCAAATAATCTAGATCGTCCTCATCCTTCACATACAAATAAACAGAGTTATTCAACACATCAATTTTGAAGTATCCCAATTTCTCAGCTTCTTCATAAGTATATGCTGCAAGCTTATCTTTTGTGACTGGATCGAAAGGAATCTTTTGAACATAGATACCAACATTATGCTTAGCAATTTCTCCGCGAGTGATCTGAGATGCTGAAACGTGTTCAATATGCTTCAGCAATTCATCACGATTTTTTACATCCAAATCAATGTCAAAGTTTATATTATTCATCAAAAACCTGCTGCATTCATAATATCTTTTGCATACTGAACATCTGATTGGCATTTCGCAAACTTAGATTTCCAATGATCTGGATCGATAAAAGAAAAAATAAATTGAACTTGATCTTCAGTAAGATTGTTTAAAAATTCTACACCAGTTGGGCTATTGTATATTACCCAGGCAGAAGTTTTACCAGTTGCAATGTCTTGACAAAGTTTATTTGTATTTCCGAATCTAAAATAATCGTTAATTTGCGCGTTGTTATCTTCCGCCCATTTTTCAGCATTGATTATAAATCTCTCCATCGCCACACTTGCATGCTCTTTCTTAGTATGATCTATTAACCATTTGTCATAATTAGAATCTTTGCACCACTGATCAATCTTAATATTACTCGAAAGAATCCATTCAGTAAAACTAGTCGGATTAAAGCAATGAATGCTTTCCATAAAGTTACCAAATTTAACAAATGCAGAATAGTATGGTGAATCAACGAAGTCTGCATATGTGCGCTTCTTACTATCATTTACATTAAGTTCGAAAAATCTAAGCCAAGCATTGAAGCCCAATCTTACGCCGTAGTGGGTTTGCTGTTTCCAGCGTTGCCCTTTAACACAGACATGTGTCTGTAGAGTGGTTGCTTTTTTGAATTCTTTATTGCAATACTGACACTTCATTTCATTTGAAGAAGGCTTTGATATCTTTTTCCTGCCAACCGAGTTCGCGGGCATGTTCTTTACATTCTTGCTCACTGTTAATTGTTGCGAGGAGGCCAATTTCATCATCCTTAAGATTTGGGTTAATGTGTTGAAAGAATTTAACTACTTTGTTATTAGAAGACTTCTCTTTCTTTTTTGCAGCTATCCATTGATGAAACTGCACCCCTATTCCAGGGCTTGCTGTTGTGCATACTAACCATTGTAGCTTAGGATGTTTATTTAGGTCCCAAAAATGCACATTCACTCGTTTATTTGCTGCTATAAGATAATACGCTTCTAAATCTGTTTCTCCTTTAACAGAAGAAACATATCTGAGCATTACATATCCACTAAATTTCTTTTTGTCTTCATCACTTAAATTATCGTAGAATTTTAAATTCTTGCGATCTAATGCTGTTAGTTCGTCTTTAAGAGCCATATTGTTCGTTAAGTTTTAATAAGCCAATTAATCGTTCTTGTTCGCTATCGAATACATATACTTCAATTGCGCACATTACTTCTAAACTATGCTTTGATGCCATCATATTCAATTTCTCAGGCACATCTGTAGCATCATATTCTAACACATATTTGCAATCGTCCCATATAATCCAGGCTGGTTTTCTTCCCCATTCATCAATTATTGGTCCGCCGATATGTGCTATAAATCCGCAAACAAGAGACTGAACTGATTTATGTTGGTACGGTTTTCGCCAAATAATATACTTGCCTTGAGCAGCGTTATCTTCTCTGAGTTTATCCATCAAGTTTTAATATGGTTGCTAATGCTTCTTTTTCGTCTTTTACAACATAGATCCAATCGTAAGTAAAATAATTTACATCAACTCTGCTTGACACACCGACGTCCCAATCAATCATAACGTAATTAACTTCATTTGGGAGCAATCGTATTGTTCCAGTCGCTGCTACATATTTGCTTCTATGTGTCATCAACACTTTATAACCATCTTGTAATTTCATGATAGTTTCATTATTAATGCCAATTTTTCTTGCTCAGTATTTACGACCGTACTAGTAGACCACCATCCATCAGATGTAGAGAATGGTAGAAGCGCAGTTATACCATCATCCCAATGAATCATTACTCCCGGGCGTGGTATTCCAGATATCTGTTTTCCAATCCTACCACTGCGTATTCTCTTAGTGCCAGGGTTTGCGGTCCAATGTAAGCTACCCGACGCTACGATATATTGCCCAGGTTTTAATTGTTTGGGATCTGTTATCATTTTAATTTCAATATAATTCCTAGTGCTTCTTGTTCAGTTTTTGCTACTTTATTATAAGGGTTGTCAATAAAATATGAATACCTGTGCTGGGTGGGATAAGAGAGGTGTTCCCATTTTACCATGATATATGATTGTTGATCTTGTTCTGGGCTTCCAATGACTAATGTAATTACACCTCTATAAAATCTCTCAGCCTTACCTGAGATTACTATCTGGCCTTTCTCTAATAACATTACCACACCAATGAATAATTTATAATTTCTGATGCCTTAGTAATGTCCTTAACGAAAAAAGCACACATGGGTTCTGGACCATTCGTTAGTGGAACTGCAAGTATTTGCCCAGATCGCAGCTTAGGAAAATACCACCGAACATCTTGATAGATATCAACTATATCGACGGATTTAAATTCAGGTCTAAATGCGGTTCGTGGATTAAACGTATAAGCAGAAAAGCCCCGATCATTGATCGAGGTTAAAGGGACAACTTCTAGATCACCAAAATCTGGTTCTCCAATTACTATACTCCAATCCACAGGCATTTTAATTTCATTGTCACCAATTCGTAGAACGAGGGCTGGACTATTGAAGCTTTCTAAGAAAATTAATGGTATTGCAAAATAATCTGGATTCTTTGGTTCGCTATTGTCTAGCACCCAAAAACTTAAATCTTCTGTTTCGTCAGGGATTTCAGTCAGTTCATACGAAAAATTGTTAAGCGTGAGAATTCTCATTGTTTATTACTCATAATTACGTTAGTATAACAAATTGAAATAATTAAATCAACCATAGAAGAAATTTTCATCGTCATCCAATGAACAATATTTGTCAATATGTTCTTCATTCGGAACAAATGTTCCTGTGCGATGATACACAGTAATACCTGCATCGTTGAGTTTTTTTATTTCTTCCAACTCAATTTGTTCTATTTTGTCAGGTGAATCTTCTATTAGAGTCTCTACAAGAAAATTTTCGGCGCCAAACTTTTTTATAGCGACCATTATTTTCAAGCATGGATTGTTAGTTTTTGCACTTCTAAAATCTTTAGAGTATTCAACTAATTCATCCCATCTTTCTTGAGCCGAATTCTGTGCGATACCAATACATATTGCACCATTCGTTGTATTTGTTAATTTATAAACTACACTCATTCTTGCCACTCCATTTTAGTAATTTGAAAGGGATATTCTGATTCCTTGTAAAACTTTTTTCTTGCAGTTAAATGGCGCTTACTGAATTTCATAGTAGAACAAACATCGTAAATTTCTGCATGGTCTTTACCAAATCCCTTGCGCAATGCTCGACCAATACTTTGAATTACTCGGACAAAACTTTTTCCCGCCTCTAACAACATTAAATTATCTAGCTTAGTGATGTTGATACCTGTCGATGCTACACCATACGTAGCAATAGTAATAGAATTAGTTGCGAAGTTGATTTCTGAATAATGTTCTTTACGTTTGTCAGCCTTAATATCACCATTGATAAAAATAGATCCAGGCAAGATAGACTCTAAGTATTCACCAGTCGCTTTTCTATCAACAAGTATCAAAGTATTGCCTGTTTTTGCAATTTCTATAATCTTTTTTGCTAAGAAATCAAGTCTTTTTTCAGTAGTAACAAGATACTTCAACTCACTCGCATAGTCTTTATATTCTACATAATCTTGTAATTGCCAAACATTAACATTGCAACTTGACAATACCCCTATGTCTTGTAATTCGTGTGCTTGTAGCTCTCCGACAACTGGACCAATTGAGATTAGTAATGCTGCTGCTGCATATTCCTCTTTTGGAATAGTTCCAGTTAAACCCCAGCGAATAGGGATCATTGCAAACGCACTTGTGAGTAAGCTTTTTAATTCATCGCCCTTGATTCCGTGGGCTTCGTCAATGATAATCGATACAACTCCATCAATGAACTCATGTATGTCGATTGCCGCCTCTCCGGCTTTCGTTTTTTTGAATAACGAAGATAGACTCTGCCAAGTGCAGATAGTATGAGTTTTATCATATTCTTTTCGATCACCATAAAATACACCGCAATCTAATCCTATGTTTTTATAATCTTCTTCAGTTTGTAGAACTAAGCTCTTGTTCGGAACAACAATGATTGTCCTACCATATTTTTCACATTGATAGCTCATGGCAGCACAAGTAATTGTTTTGCCTGCGCCAGTTGCGGCAACTTGAATACTTTGTTGGTTATTGAAGAATTGATTTACAATCTCAACCTGGTAATCGCGTAACATGATCGGCTCACCTTCAGCTGGATGTCCTTTGGGCCACACTTTATGAGAGAAAAGGGTTTCATCGATCGGTTCTAGCTCAAACACACGATCATAGTCTCTATTATCGACTAATTCAATATCATAGCCATCATCTTCTAGTATTGGAAGAATAACTGGCAACAGATTAATATAAGATGCTCCCCCAACTGTAAAATACGCAACCTTGCCGTCCCAACGTCCCAACTTATATGCTGGTGTGTGAATCGCGTATGGTAAAACATACGACAATAAATTCGTCAGTTTGCGCCGTGTTGAGGCTTCTAATCCGTGAATCTTAAGATTCACTTCATCCTTAATTTCTAATATACATGATTTCATATAGTTATGTATTCGTTTATGATTACACACTATATAGAAATCCAACCACTAAATCAAGTTGTTTTGCCCCAACACTTAACTAAACGAGAATATCTGTATTTAAATTGATGACTTTGCTCAATTGTATATCGCCCTAAATCAAATGGACCATCCAAACACACTAATGCGTAATAGAAGGCTGTTCGTGGTGTTTTGCTTATCGCTCTCTCACCTTGTTCCCATTTACCTTTAACTACTTCTTTAGCAAAGTAATATGCTGTTTCTGGTAGTGCAGCAATTTGATTCAATTGTGTCTGCTTGAGTGGGACTCCAGGAATGATCGGGTAACTAAAATTTATCAATGATTCTAAGTAATTCATTTGTTCGCTGTTTAAACTATACATAATTTTTCCTATATATGCTTAGTTATTCTAACATATTCAATGGCCAAAAGAAAAGCGCTCCAAGAGCGCTTTTCTTTAATCTAATTTGGATTTAGCGGAGAGTGTTAAACTTACTCATGATCCAGCTATATTCGCCCCACAAGAATGGGTGACGAGAAATTGCTTCTTCACCATCTGGGAACGGAGCCTTCAAGACATACAGAGCAAATAAGTATGCTGGATATGCAGACTTTGCAATCATATTGATTTGCTCTGTAGTAAAATCATATGCAGAGATATTCAATTTGGGATTGTCTTCGAGCTTCTTGTAAAATGATTCAATATTCGGTTGCCCTTCTTCACCAACTGCGTCACGCAAAGCAGAAACAAGTTCCGCAGAAGTTTCATTAAAATCCCAGAAACGAATAATGTTTTGTTCGTTTGCGTGATCTTCATCATAAACGCGTGCGGCTTCGGTTGCTGCGTCATCAAGCCATGCTTTAAGTTCTGCTTGCATCAAAATACTCCTTGAGATATATGTGTATTTAATTGAACTGCACTGAATTAGTTTAGTCCCTTTTTCGACTTTTGCCAACCAACAAAAAATAATAATTTACCAATACAAAGCTTTATGCCTACCTGCCTTTGTTTCTTATAGACCAAATATCCCAAATCAAAGAAATGATATTGGCGCGATTCTTTTGATTTGGATTTTGAATACCAAAGCGTATCTGAATACTTTAAGGTAATCCAATATTTTCCAATGTCCCAACTTTTATCAAACATTTATAGCTCCTTTAATCTAAATCGCCCACATCTTTTGATAAGGCGCAATCAGGATTTTTAATCATCCATACAAGCAATTCGTTTTTTGTTAAGATTCCACATTCTAGCCAACAATGCCCTCTCACATCATCACCAAGAATTGTACTCCAATCAGATTCTAGAAATTTTCCCGAATCATAACCATCTGCCCATAGAACACGATAATACGGATTTCCGTTTAAATCAGTTTTGTCCATTTTAAATACAACACCCTCTTCATTGGGATGCTGCCGAAGACAAACTTTCATATGTTCTATTGTCATATCTTTAGTTTCAATCCTAACATAGCTTTTTCGTCAATCTGACCATAATTTATCACTAATTCATTCATGTTTGTATATTTGGAAATCTTTCCGTCTGTGGGGAATTCTGCGGATTTTTCGCCAGACTCCCATTCAATATAATAGTATTGAACTCCTGCCTCTGTTGATGCCAAATCACATGTCACTTTGCCAATTGGAGTTACCTCAGGGTGCTTATATTTTTCATTGTCTGTCAAAACAACAATATCCCCTTCCTCAAAAAAATTTTTAGTTTCCATACTATTTGTCAGAATATTTTAGTTTAGCAACAAATAATTCATGATCGGTCAAATATCTAACAAACTTAAATATTACCCATTCTTCGTTATTTGGTAGATTATTATATGTTTCACCATTCTCCCAAATAACTGTAGATATATTACCATCAGACAACACTATGCCCTCGCCATATGATTCTCGATGCCGCGAACTAGATTTAACAATGACCATACCGTCTTGAAGATTGATATATTTCAAACCAGATACCTCCGAAACTTTAGATTTAGATTCCATGTTTGATCCTAAATGCGAGTTTTTCTTGTTCTGACACACTTCCATCTAATGCTATATCCCACCTAGTAGGGTATTTTGAATGGCCAGTGTCATAGAATTCCTGTTCCGTAAATGGCGCTGAATATGCGCTATGCGGCGAATTATACCATCTTACAGCATAATACTCATCGTCAGATTTTTCTACTATGCCTAGTATGGCACCACTTTTATCAGTGGTATAATAAACATACGATCCTTCAAGTTTTCGTTGTAGCATACTTAAGCTTCCAAGCTAGTGCTTCATTTTCAGACAAATATTTTAAGAGTATCGCTTTATCTTCACCGATTGCACCAGAACCAATGTATGGTGCTGATACATATCCGTCAGACCAATACGATATACATTTATAAATATCGTCATTAAATGTAACTAAGCAATCTAATTCAGTTTTAGCAACAGTATTTTCTTTATAACGAATCAATGTATTATGTTTAATCTTAATCACACATACCTCAACTGCCAGGCGAGACTTTCCTTTTCTGTCAAGTATCGAAGAATCTTATTTCCTTCAAGATAATGTCGTTTTATAGCAGGATACGTGATACCATCTGACCACAACACATCAAATGATCCTGGAGACGGTTCGGCGATTAATAATCCTTCAAGGGAAGTTCCTTTTGCAGATTCAATTAATGCGCCTACTCTGTAAATGCTATGTTCCATATTTCAATCTCCAGGAAGTTTTCACACACCCAATACTTTCCTTTCTTCTGGAGTGAGTTTTGCAAGTGCGCTATTCTTCAGCTTATGTTCTGCTGCCTTTCGTTCGCGTTCAGCTTTGGCAGCGTCATCAGCTTTTTGATGCTCGGACCACCATTGATCTGCCTCATCATTATCATCTAGAAATTTTGATGCGGCACGTGGATCGGCTTCGGTAAATGCAGCAAGTGCATTGCATGCAATACGTGCAAGCTTACTATTTTGTTCTCGGAGTTGAGGTTCAACCCAACGATTGTCATCTTCATAATCACGACACGGCATTTTATTTCTCCTTAAGAGTGTTTAATTTTCCACGCAAATAAATATTGTTGCGCTTCTTCGTCAGACAATTCTTTAATTACTTCATATCGCTCATTAACATGTTCTCTTTTCCACCATGGATATGATATTGATCCCTTTTCCCACAATACTTTGATTTCATTTTCTACCTGAGTATTTGGTT
>Ga0210406_10000932_pt1 | contig 37960 bp, 29 predicted proteins | sample IncBWC30MmetaG_FD_155454 | JGI IMG/M metagenome (GOLD analysis project Ga0210406, IMG submission 155454) | Forest soil microbial communities from Barre Woods Harvard Forest LTER site, Petersham, Massachusetts, United States - Inc-BW-C-30-M | ecosystem: Environmental > Terrestrial > Soil >... | reverse complement strand
GAAAAATGTGAATGGATCACCAAGGATCTCGGTTTCGACGCCGCCGTCAACTACAAGCACACAGACTGGAAGGAAAAGCTCGCCGCCGCCACTCCCAACGGCATCGATATTGATTTTGAAAATGTTGGCGGTGAAATCATGCAGGAAGTCGTGAACCGCATGAACCTTCACGGTCGCGTTGTGGTTTGCGGCTTCATTTCCGGCTATACCAAAGAAACCCCCAATATGGTCAGCCTCGGCACAGTAATAGTGAAGCGCCTCCACATCCGGGGCTTCCTAGTCCTCGATTACGCCGCACGCTTCATGGAAGCTGCAACGCAGCTAGGTCAGTGGAAAATGTTCGGTAAGTTGAAAGACCGCGAAACTATCGTGGAAGGACTGGAAAAAGCGCCCGACGCCATCAACATGCTCTTCACTGGCGGAAACACCGGAAAACTGATCGTAAAGGTTTGAGTGGGTTGCAAGTCACGGCTACCTACTTCGAGCCGCCGTGCTTCTTTTTTTCGTCGAGGTCTTTCAAGAAATCTTCAAATTTAGGCTTTTGCTCCGGGGTAAGGATGGCGCGGATCTGATCGCGACCCTTTTGGCGCACCTGATCGATCTGCGCATCGGTTTGGTCGTGAATCGTTTTCGCCTCGGTGTGGCGCTCCAGGAGGATAGCATCCACTTGCAGGCTCTGCGCGCTCGTCAAGCTCAACGCTTGCCTGAGTTCCTCCACCCGGTGTGCACGCCTCACCGGCTCTGGTAGCGGCGTACTGGCTGCCGACACCAGGTGATGCTCGTACGAGTAGCCCACCACTCCGCCCAGTGCCGCGCCCACAAGGAACACCACGCCCACCCAAAGAGCGGCCTTCCAAGTCGCCGACATTTCGCTCATCGATTTTTCTCCTGAACGGGAACGAGCACATCATCCTGATTCATGGTAGGCGGCGCCTCAAAGAGCGGCTCCTGCGCTGCCAGAGCGGCCGCTTGCTGGCTCGGTGTCGAGAGCGGCCGTTCATACAACCAGGTAGTCGCTACGAGCAAAAGGGCTCCTGAAGCCATGGCCAGGCGCGAAGCAAATTTCGGTACTGCCAGCCACGTACTCGCCGATTCAGTCAATTCCCTTTCACGCGCGGCGATGGCGGCCATCACGCGAGTCGCAAACCAAGGCCGCTCTTTCCCGGCGTCTGAGGCAATCCCCTTAAAGATTTCCCGGGTTGCCAGAATATCTTTTGCCGCTTCCAGACAGTTCTCGCACGCAGCGATGTGGGCGCGCTCCACAGCAGACCAATCCTGGCACAATTGTTCGACACTTAGAGCTTCAGGCCGAGCAGTTGCGGATACTTCGAGTAAATCGCGCAACTTCCCGCACTCTTTGTCAATCTTTAGCAGGTTCCACATACCCGCCTCCTCGCTGCTTTTGCTTTTACCATCAATCTCCGCGCTTCTTGGCCTGGCTTACCACTCTGCGGCGGGCCCGAAAAAGCCTCACCTTGACCGTATTGCCGTTCAGATTCAGAACTTCGGCAATCTCCTCGATCGAATACCCTTCCACTTCCTTCAAGATCAGCATCAGCCGGTCGCGCTCGTCCAATCCCTCCAGCAATTTCTGCACGTTCTCTCGGGCTTCGATCTTCTCACTGATGTCCGGCCCGGGGTTTACTTTTTCCGCTGACGTGATGACCTGACGGGCCTGCTCCTCGCTCAAGTCGGACTCATATACCAGCGGCCGGACTTTTTTCTTTCTCAGCAAATCCCAGCATTCGTTGACCGTGATCTTATACAACCAGGTGCTGAATGCTGCCCGCTGATCGAAGCGCTTCAGCGAGAAATACGCTTTCACAAAAACTTGCTGGGCGATGTCTTCCACATCTTCCCGCCTTCGCAGAATCCCGCCCGCCACGGCGAAGACCCGGTGTTGGTGCCGCCGGATCAGCTCCTCGAAAGCCTCTTTGTCCTCTCCTTGGGCCCGCCGAACCAGCTCGCGGTCGTCCGCTGCGCCGGCGGCTTTGGAAGCGCGTGCCGGTACGGCTCCCACCACGGTGGGCGGCTCGAAAGGCTCCAGTTTTGGGACGCGCGCCATAGGCTTTTGGTTACGGTTATTTGCCCCGGGTTGCCTGAACCTGCATCAAACGTTTCATTTCCGCGTGTGCAACTTTGCTCTTGATTCCCATCTTACCTACATGGAATAATACCTGCATGATTATTGGTGACCGCCTTCGCGCACTCCGCGAAGAAAAGAAACTCTCCCAGGGCGACATCGAAAAACGGACGGGGTTGCTTCGTTGCTACATTTCCCGCGTCGAGAATGGCCATACTGTTCCGGCCATCGAAACGCTGGAAAAACTCGCTCGTGCTCTCGAGTGCCCACTCTATCAACTCTTTTATGACGGTGAGGAACCGCCGCAGTTGCCGAATCTTCCCAAGCGTAAATCGTCGGACGACATCGCCTGGGGCAGCATCGGTAAAGATGCACGCTTTCTCAACAAGCTTCGCCGCTTGCTGAGCAAAGTGGAAGAAGGGGATCGCAAGCTGATTCTGTACATGGCCCAGAAAATGGCCAACCGCTAGATCCGCGATCACACTTCTACGGTAGCAGCCGTTTAGTATCATCGGGACCTAAAGGAAAGGCCGCGCATACCCGCTGCGCGGCCTCTTTTCTTGTCGGTCTCCAGGTTTTCAGCAAGCTTGCGTTCTGGGTGTCCCAAGTTCTCTCCCTCAGCCGGCAACTCCGCCAGATGGCAAATTTATTCCCATTCGATCGTGCTGGGCGGTTTAGAACTGATGTCGTAAACCACCCTTGTGACGCCGTTAACCTCATTGACGATCCGGGTAGATATGCGTTCTAGTACTTCCCCGGGCAGCCGCACCCAATCGGCCGTCATAGCGTCATCGGACTCGACCACGCGCACTGCCACGGTCAGCCCGTAAGTCCTTCCGTCCCCCATAACCCCCACGCTGCGCACCGGCAAAAGCACCGCAAATGCTTGCCACACTTTGTTATACAGGCCGGCGCGCCGAATTTCCTCAACCACGATAGCGTCGGCATCCTGGAGAGTTACCAAATGTGGACGGGTGATCTCACCGAGAAGTCGGACCGCCAGCCCCGGCCCCGGAAACGGGTGTTTCACCAATATCTCTTCAGGTAACCCCAGTTCCTTGCCGATTCTCCGCACTTCGTCCTTGAAGAGGTCCCGGAGGGGCTCGATTAGGGCAAATGGCATCTTTTCGGGCAATCCACCTACATTATGGTGCGTTTTAATGGTGGCGGAGGGCCCTTTGACAGACACGGACTCGATTACGTCCGGATAAAGTGTCCCTTGCACCAGGAATCCAATTTCGCCATGAGCTTCCCCGGCCTGCAGTTTTTGCGCTTCCTCGGCAAAGACGGCGATGAATTCCCTTCCTATGCGCTTGCGCTTCTCTTCTGGGTCGATAACTCCTTTTAATTGTGCGAGGAAGCGCTCAGTCGCATCCACTCCAATGACGTGGAGATGCAGCCGGTCACGCAACATTTCCAGCGTTTGCTCGAATTCGTTTTTCCTCAGCATCCCCGTGTTCACAAAGATGTTGGTCAGCCGGGTTCCCATCGCGCGGTGTACCAGGACTGCCGCGACCGTGGAGTCCACGCCACCGCTGAGCCCGCAGATCGCCCATTTGTTTCCAACTTTTTCGCGGATCGACGCGGTCGTGTCCTCAATGAAAGCCGCGCCGCTCCACTTCGGATCGGCCTTGCAGACGTTAAATAGGAAATTTCTAAGCAATTCAGTACCGCGTTCTGTGTGGTTCACCTCGGGGTGAAACTCGACGGCGTAAATCTTTTTCTCGGCGTTCTCCACGGCGGAGATGGCGTTCTCCGTTCGCCCGGTGGTGCGAAATCCATGAGGGAGCATTCGAACGTGGTCCCCATGGCTGTTCCATACGCGCAGGGATGAAGGAATCCCGGTAAAGAGGTCGGAGGCGCCGCCCTCTTTCGAATCATCAATGCTCAATTGCGCGCGGCCATATTCCCGGCGCTCCGCCTTCTCGACCGTGCCGCCCAGCGTGTACGTAATCCACTGCATTCCGTAGCAGATGCCGAGGACTGGCGTCCCAAGGGCGAGCACCTGCGGATCGCATTTGGGAGCATCAGCGTCGTAGACCGAACTCGGTCCGCCCGAGAGAATGATTCCGGCAGGCTCCAGCTTGCGGATTTCCTCGATCGAAGAGGTACACGGAAGCACGGCCGAGAACACCTGCTGCTCGCGGATACGGCGCGCAATCAGCTGGGTGTATTGACCACCGAAGTCGAGAACCACCACGCCGCCGAGTTCCGCCTTCATCCTGCCTCCCTGCTCTTGTTTCCCGTTCGCCACCATCTTTGCCGCGGTCTCCATCATGCCATCCCCCTTAAGCCACGACGAGATTCAATAATTTGTCCGGCACGAAAATGCGTTTCACTATGGCTTTGCCGGCGAGATGCGGGGCAATGACGGCGTCTGCTTGCGCCAGCTTCTCGATTTCATCTCCTGCGGTCCCCACAGCAGCCTTCACTTTGCCTCGCAGGCGCCCATTCACCTGGACGGGAATTTCAACTTCGTCCTCGCGCGTGAGGGCTTCATCAAATGCCGGCCAGCTCGCGGTCCATAATCCGCCGGTGTGTCCGAGCATTTCCCATAGCTCTTCCGCGAGATGCGGCGTCATCGGCGCCAGCATGAGCGTCAGCAATTCCAAAACTTCTTTTCGAATTTCCGGCCGCACTTCTTTTTCCAGCGGCTCTTGCAAATAAATCTCGTTGGTCAGCTCCATAATCAGCGCAATCGCCGAATTGAAGTGCCAGCGCGTCTCAAAGTCGCTTGTCACTCGCCGAAGGGTCTGATGAGCTTTGCGCAGCAGAATCTTTTCCTTCGCTGAAGTCATCGCCGCCTCGGTGTTGCGGGCTGTCCCGCCGCGAACCGCCTCTGCATGCCGTTCGACTAGCCGGTACACGCGATTTAGAAAGCGCCAGGAGCCCTCGATACTCTCTTCGCTCCACTCCAGATCTTTCTCCGGAGGGGCAGCGAACAAAGTGTACAGCCGTCCCGTGTCCGCACCGTATTTCTCCGCCATGTCTTCCGCGCCGACCACGTTGCCCTTGGACTTCGACATGGCCACGCCGCCCTTTTGCACCATGCCCTGGGTAAAGAGCCGCGCCGCGGGCTCGTTGTGGGTGATCAAGCCCAGGTCACGCATCACCTTGCACCAAAACCGCGAATAGAGCAGATGAAGGATGGCGTGGGTGATTCCGCCGATGTACTGATCGATCGGAAACCAGTAAGCGACTTTTGCCGAATCGTAGGGAGCTTTGTCGTTGTGGGGGTCGGCGTAGCGGTAGAAATACCACGATGAATCCACAAAGGTGTCCATGGTATCGGCTTCTCGCTTGGCAGATCCGCCGCACTTGGGGCAAGTGGTATTCACAAATTCGGGCGTAGAGGCTAGCGGGGATTCGCCCATGCCGGTGAGCTTGGGATTCGGCGGCAGGAGCACCGGCAAATCTTTGTCCGGCACGGGCACCATGCCGTCTTTCGGACAGTAGACGACGGGGATCGGCGTGCCCCAATAGCGCTGCCGCGAGATGCCCCAGTCCTTCAGGCGGAAAATCGTTTCGGCGCGGCCGAATCCTTTTTGCTGCGCGAAGGCGGCCATTTTCGCGATCGCTCCATCAGGTGAAAGCCCGTTGAACGGTCCTGAATCGACGAGCTTGCCGTTCACGTGATCATCGAACGGCGCCGTCATTTTTTCCGCGAAGAGCGTTTCGCCCTCAAGCGGCTGGATCACCACGCGTACCGGCAATCCATATTTTCTGCAAAACTCCAGGTCGCGCTGATCGTGCGCCGGAACCGCCATGATGGCGCCCGTTCCATATTCCATAAGCACGAAATTCCCGACCCAGATGGGGATTTTTTCGCCGCTGAAAGGATTGGTGGCGTACCTTCCAGAGAAGAAACCTTCCTTCTCCATCGTTGCGAGATCTTCGGTTTTGACCGAGGACTGCCGCATCTTAGCCAGTTTTGACTCTGCTTCAACGCGCTCAGGAGAACCATCCAGCAGTTTCGAAATCAACGGATGGCCGGGCGCAAGCACCAGCGCGGTCGCGCCGTAAATCGTGTCAATGCGAGTGGTAAAAACCTCGATCGGCTCAACGCCGGCGACATCGGCAACGGCAAACTTCACTGTCGCGCCCTGCGACTTTCCTATCCAATTCCGCTGCATGAGGATGACGCGTTCGGGCCATCCGCCTTCGAGCTGCTTCAAATCATCCAGCAGCTGATCCGCATACGCCGTAGTTTTCAGGAACCACTGTTCGATCTCGCGCGATTCCACCCGCGTATCTTCGTGCCGCCAGCAGAAACCGCCGTTGACCACCTGCTCGTTCGCCAGCACAGTGCAGCACTTGGAACACCAGTTCACGCGGCTCTTTTTGCGATACGCCAGCCCGCGTTCCAACATGCGCAGAAAAAACCACTGGTTCCAGCGGTAATACTCCGGCTCGCACGTGGAGATCTCGCGTCGCCAGTCGTAGCTGAAGCCAAATCGCCGCAGCCCGCGCTGAATCTCAGCTATATTTTTGTAAGTCCACTCGCGTGGGTGGGTGTTGTTTTTAATAGCCGCGTTTTCCGCCGGCAGGCCGAAGGCATCCCAGCCCATCGGATGCATCACGTTGAATCCGCGCATGCGCTTGACGCGAGCAACGACGTCGCCAATCGTGTAGTTGCGCATGTGGCCCATGTGCAGCGTGCCGCTGGGGTACGGCAGCATTTCCAGCACATAATACTTGGGCTTCGAAGGGTCGGCTTCCGATTCGAATACGCGCGCTTCCGCCCAGCGTTTTTGCCACTTCACTTCAATTTTCTGCGGATCGTATCCCGACCCAGTTGGTGTTGCGCTGCCTGGTGTGTTCTGTTCCGCCACGCCGCCCTATCCCCTCTTTTTCTTTGTTTTACTCTTGCCCGCCCCGCTCTTTTTCGCCCGAATTTTCGTTTCTGCGCGTCTCGGCACCTTCTCGGCGGCTTTCCTTTTCTTCTCTGACTTTTGGTGAATAGCGATCTTCTTTTGCAGAGCGGCGGTCAGCATGGAGAATCCCTTATCCGCTTCCGGGGCCTGCTCTTTCAATCCCGCCAATTCCCACAGCGCGGCCACGTTTCGCCGGTCGTCGCCCGGATCATCAATCGGCGTTTCTGCAATGAACGCGCGCCCCGTCAATCCTTCCGGCCCCGCCGTGCCGAATCGTGGGTGCTGTAGAATTCGCGCAAACGCATCGGCTCCAATTTTTCCTTTTCCGATATGCTCGTGGCGGTCCACGCGCCCACCCAGCGGAATTTTTGAATCATTGGCATGAATCACCGGAACGTTTTCCAGGCCAATCGCGCCGTCAATCTGCCCGATCGTCGAAGCCAACCCGGCTTCGGTCTTGATGTCGTAGCCCGCGGCAAAGAGGTGCGCCGTATCCAGGCACGCCCCCACCGGCAAGTTACGCAATCCCGCCAGAATCTCTCCGACCTCTTCAAGCCGCGCTCCTACGGCCGTTCCCATTCCCGCGGTATTCTCGATCAGGATTCGCAGCCCGCCCATTGGCGCGCGCTTCGACGATTGCTTCACCGACTCGATAATGGTGGAGATGGCCTGCTGCATCGTCGATTCGCCGCGCGCTCCGGGGTGCACCACCAAAAAATCAGCGCCTAATGCCATCGCGCGCACAATTTCATCGTGGAACGCCTGGATCGAGCGCGTCTGCAGCATGCGCTGCTCCGACGCCAGATTGATCAGGTAATTTGCGTGGATGACCAGCGGTCCAAGCCGCAGCTCGTCACGGCGCGTGCGAAACGCCTGCGCGTCCACTTCCGGGATTCGCGCCGACCCGCCCTGCCACATCCTAGGGCTTGCGGAAAAGATCTGCAGCGCATTGCAACCCAGCTTGCGAGCCGATTCCAGCGCATTCAGATAGCTTCCCACAATGGAAGTATGAATACCGATGCGCATGCTGCCGTCCATCCACGACGGCGGCAGCGGCTCAGGTTCCGGTTCCGGGCGATATTCGTCTTCCGGATCGAACTGTGTCGGCTGGATGAGAGGCTGTTCAGGCATGCCCGAAGAAGATTTTTGCTCCGTCATAAACTATCTATTCTAGCATACGCGACAAATCGCCTCTCCAATGGCGAGTCTCAGCGTCAGCAGACACCCTACCTGGCAATGTTCTTCTCTAGACTTCCCGCGGCGTGCTCTGACTAGCTGTGTGGTCTCTCTCTCCCGAAAATGGAGAGAGAGTTTCCGCGCGACTCTTCTGCCCTTCTATTCGCGGCGGCAATGACCTGGTCCGCCGGATGGTTGGCAATGCGTTCCAGCGCGTCGGCGATTCGTGTCAACTCGTAGAGCATCTGGTCGCTTACCGCGGACCGCTGCACGACCACCGAGCGTCGGCGGCGGAACAACTGCACTGCCCAGGTAGTCAGTGCAATGGCAAGCACGACGATTGCCAGCAACTGCTCCTGACTTGTGATGGTAATGGTCCGGCCAAAGAGAGAAATGACATGATCCGAGAGCAAATGTTCCTCCCGGCTGGGTGACAACGCTGATTCTACACCCTTGGATGCGGCTTTGTGCCCGGTTGATGTTGTTCCGTGTGTCCAGGCCGCTCGCCAACCCGACGCCTGACGATTATGTACGTGAACACTCTTAATGGAAGAAGCCAGCCGTTATTGTCCCTGCGAAAGGTACGCTGAAGAATGGCGAAGCCCAGGAAAACCAGCATGCCGGAAAACAGTGCGAAGGTGAACGTGATCCTGCCCGTCCCCAAAGGCAAATAAACTGGACTGCCGGCAGGAGGCCGCGAGAAGAGAAAAAGAGAAACCAACCCGACGATTCCGATGCAGAGCAAGAATGCACCTGCCAGAGCACCAAGAATGGTGGCGGCTCGTGCGGCGGTACGTTGCAAGCGTTCCACCGTCTCGGTACTCAAGCTTTCCAGCCCACTGGATTGATTGGCCTTCGAGAGGACCGCATCGGGCCGGCCAGCACGGTCCTCCAGCCAGAACCCAAGCCGATCGAGCGCTCCCATCTTTCGAAGAGTGGACCAGACCAGCGCCACACCACCTATTGCCAGCGGAGCGAAAAATAGCGCCCAAGCTGCCCAGGCTCCGAGATTTGCGAAACTCGAATCCCCCGGGACGGAGCCCGGCCCAGTGGAGGTGCGGAAAATATCACGACACAGAGAGATCCCCCCTACGCTTAAACAAACGAAAACCGCACCGAGCACCAAACGAAAAATCAATGCGTTCGAGGCATTTCCCTTCTGCTCGTGTGGTGGGATAGACGAATTCATATGTGGCGCTTGCGCTTTTCACAGTATAGGACTGTACGAGAAATCCATTCATGCGGGCGCACACCGCTGCGTCGACTTAAGCAATGATCGCTGTCACACAAGAACACGGCGGTTGCAGCCAGCCGCAAGGGATATGTGGAAGGACAAAACAGGACTTGACAAATTATCTCTACCTATGTAGAGTTAAGGTATGGGCATTCGACTCCGCTCTTCGCGTCAGACTCTCGACATTCTGGAGGCCCTGCTGGCTCGTCCCAGCCACTGGCATCACGGTTACGCCATCTCTCGCCATATCAGCGTTCCTTCCGGAACGCTTTATCCCATCCTGATGCGGCTCGACAAACTTGGCTGGCTCGAAACCAAGTGGGAGGAGTCTGTTCCGCAGGGCTGTCCGCCACGGCATCTCTATCGTCTCACTGGCAACGGCCGCGAATGGGCTCGGCAAGAACTTCGCTCCGCGCAGCAGCGCGAATTCTGGAAGCCGGCAGCGAGTCAGGCCTGACTATGAGCGCGCCACAACAAGCAATGCCCTTTCGGCTCGCGCACTCTTCGCTGCAGCTTGCCCTTCGCTTTTGGCCCGAAGAAACGCGCGATTGGGGCCATGCGCTCGCCGCAGAGCTCCACGAAATCGAAAAGCCGTTCGAGGCCCTGCGGTGGGCCATAGGAGGACTCATGCTCTTCTCCCGCGCCTCGACTTCTCACTTCCTAGCCTGGCTGAAGCTCCCTGCCGGCTCGCGTCTTTCGCCAGATCCCCTTCTTCCGGGAACCAACGCGCCCATTCTACCTAAGCGCTCGCGCCTCTTTACCGCCGCGGCCCTCTTTGCCGCCGCCACACTATTTCTTCTCCCGCACAGCCGAGAAGCTGTTTCCACCGTTCGTGCAAGCTGGCAAGGATATCATCAGCCCTTGCACAACGAACGGAGCATGTTGGAAAAGCGCTCTGCCCGCGCTGAAAAGGAAAATGATGCGCGCACCCTGGCCTTCGTTGCTTTAACCATACCCCGACCAGAGGAGGGCATGCGCCTGGCAGATAAAGCTGTTTCGCTCGACCCAAGCTTTACCTGGATCTACGCCAGCCGCTTTTATCGTCCAGATTACGTGCCACCGCCGCCTGAATGGCTTGCGCGGCTCCATGCTTCCGACCCGGACAACGGTTTCATAAATCTCACCGCTGCCGATGCCATCGCCCAGCCGCGCTATAGGGCCATGCTCGCGAATCGCACCCCGTCGCCACAGGAAATCGTGTCCGAGCTCGCGAATGATCCTCAATGGGTAGCTCAGATGGAGCTCGCCTTCCGTGCGCCTCGTTACAACGATTATCTTCGCAAACACTGGGAGTTGATTTGTTACGAATGGGATCGCGATCCTGCGCTCTCCCCTGCCATCATCGGATACAGTCTCTGGTCACACCGGATTCCTGATCTGCGAAACCTGCAAATCTTCACGAAGATACAGATTCAACGCGCACAGCAAGCACTCTCGGAAAGCCATCCTGACCAGGCCGCAAGCATCCTGCAAGAGGTCAATGGGTTTGCCGACCGCATGTCGGAGCAGGCAGAAACGAACTTCGAGCGCCTGACTGCCCTGGGTCTCTCGCGGCAGGCCACGCAGGAACTTAGGAATCTGTACTCAGCAACGAGCCACGCGCGAGAAGCCTCGAATGCTTCCGCGCGATTACAGGAGATCGAAAACCGTCACCGAACTTTTGCTTTGCTTCCGTACCTCGCTCAATCAGATTCTCTCCGTCGAGAAGCCATGCTCTTCCAAACCTCCGCGATCTTGCTCTTCGTTTGCGGAGTAATGGTAGCCCTTAGCTTTCTCCTGCTGGAGGTTCGTCCCCGCTCTTTTCCCCAGCGTCCCGCGGCCTGGCAATGTCTTCTCTGCAGAACGGCGGACTATGCGCCAACCTCATTCTTCATTCTCAGCTTTGCATTCTTGGTGAGTTTTCTTCCGATCGCGCATCTGTTTGCCCGATATCGTTCTGCAAGTGCTTCGACCGATACTTTCCGGGAGATTTCGGGCACCCTGCGGGGACTTATGGAGGTCCCAAGTTCTCTCAGGAATATACTGGATCCTCCCTTTTTCTGGTGGCTCCTGACCATCGCCCTGGTCATCCTAGCGGCCCTGCTGCTGTTCCGCCTTTTTTCTCGGACCGGGCCTGCCCCACAAGCTGCTCCGTAGGCGATCTCCAACGGAACCTTGGTGCCCGGGCGTTGATTTGCGGCGCTGCGTTGGCTTGCCGTAAACTCAGGGTTCACGCACCGCGCCGGGGGAATCCTTCATGCTTGTTGTCATGCAGTCTCACGCCACCGAGGAACAGGTCCGCGAAGTCTGCAAACGGATTGAAAGCCTCGGCCTCAAGGCTCATCCGATGCCGGGGTCGCTACGCACAGCCATCGGAATTACTGGCAACAAGGGCGCGATTGATCTCGGCATCCTCGAATCCCTCCCCGGCGTCGTCGAATGCATCCCGGTCAGCAAGCCATACAAACTGGTCAGCCGCGACACCAAGCAGGAAGACACTATCCTCCGAATCCCCACGCCCTCCGGCGACGTCATCGTCGGCGGCGATAAGATCGCACTCGTCGCGGGCCCCTGCGCCGTCGAAACCGAAGAGCAATGCCTCGCCATCGCCGAACGCCTCAAGAAATCCGGCGTGCGGCTCTTCCGCGGCGGAGCTTATAAGCCCCGCACGTCGCCCTACAGCTTCCAGGGCCTCGGCGAAGACGGCCTTAAGATTCTTTCGAAAGTTCGCGCCACCCACGGCTTCGGGATCGTCACCGAAGCGATCGACAATGAATCGCTGGATCTCGTCGAGGAATATGCCGACGTCATTCAGATCGGCGCGCGCAACATGCAGAATTTCTCTCTTCTCAAACGCGCTGGCCGCGCCAAGAAACCCGTTCTACTCAAGCGCGGCATGTCCGCCACACTCGACGAGTTCCTGATGGCCGCCGAATACGTCATGAGCGAGGGCAATTACAATGTGATGCTCTGCGAGCGCGGCGTCCGCACGTTCTCCGATTTCTCCCGCAATACGCTCGATCTTGCCGTCGTGCCTGCCGTAAAGAAACGCAGCCATCTGCCCATTTTCGTCGACCCCAGCCACGGCACCGGCAAACGCCACAAAGTCTTACCGCTCTCCCGTGCCGCTGTCGCGGTGGGCGCCGACGGCCTGCTCATCGAAGTCCATCACGAACCAGACAAAGCATTGTCCGACGGCATGCAGTCGCTCCTGCCGGAGGAGTTCATCGCCCTCGCCGATGAAATGCGCCAGATTGCCGCCGTTCTGCACCGTTTCATCAACTAGCCAGACCTCACCCGATTCTCACGCTCTGTAAAATCTCTCCCGCCGGGATCCATGTGGAGTCCAATCAACGACATTCACTCGAAGTACCAGCAAATGCCCCGCAATTCACCCCATTCTCCTTTCAGGTCTTCACCTGATTGGCAGCGCAAAAGCTTGATGCTATTTCCATAGTGAATCAAGGATTACGATCCGCGGCAACCCACCAGCCTACGTCGCCGATCCAATCAGTCAAGTCTGGCCAAATGGCCTATCAAACAAGATTCATTGGCCGTATGGAGAAACGCTTACCAATCGCGATTGTTGTGCGCCTCGCGCGCGAACAGGGTCAGCACGTGAATGGTGCGGAGCTGACGTATACCGACAACGTCAGTGCACACGGTGCCCGAGTGGTTTCTCGCCAGGCTTGGGAAACCGGAGAAGTGTTGACGGTGACTTCCCTGAAAGATGAAATCGCCATCCGCGCTAAGGTGGTCTATTGCCAGCAGGTGACGGGGGACCGCTACCACGTCGGCTTAAATTTCCAGGGTCGCCGCGTAACGTGGTCCACCTACGCTACTTACGCCAATAGTTAACCAGAGCTCGCTTGCGAATTCGCTTATTCAAATAATTTGGCGACTTCCGCGTCACCAGAAAGGAAAAAAACATGGAGAACAGCTTACTTCCAGGATGGACCGAAGGCTTCGTTCCCAGGGGCCTTGTGGTCCAATCCTTCAGTTCAGAGACTGCGGACTGCGAGGTCAGGACCAGGACAAACGCCAGTTGTTACGGCATGCACGCCTTGACAGTAGCTCCTGGTGTGCCAAATCAAGAGATTACCGTGCGCTCTGCCGCCGACAGTCTCTCCTTGCCGCCCCAGCGCTCGTACTGCAAACCGGTCCAGGATCTTTCCTTTTCCATCAGGCTAGAACTGCTCCGGGCGCCGGAAATTTAGCCAACTACAGCTGTCCCGTTCGGCACGTCGATCGCTCAAAGGACGGGCCCAAGTTTGCCTAGCCTTCCGGGACATTTTTCCTGGAACCAAGTTGCTCCTGCGCCGCCAGCCACGCTTCCAGATACTCGCGCCCCGTCCCGTTGAAAATCTGCAAAACGATACCCGCCTGGCCTTCGGAGTTGATCCAGGCAACTTGTCCTTTACCGCTTACACTGGCACCCAGCGCCAAATCAAACGAGAAATCAACCACGGAGGAATGCTTGAGAGGCTTCGCGGTACGCACTGCCATCCCTCCCTCGCTCAGATTGGTTATCCGGGCATGTTGCACCACTTCTCCGTCCTTCAGGACCGCAGGGATGCTCACGGCATGGCGGAAGTACCGCCGGCGTTCGCGATCGAGCAATTCTTTCGCAATGGTGATGTGTAGCGCGACGCTCCCTTCGTTCAGCGGCTTTCGAAGCAGAAAATTCGCGCCCGCACTTAAGCTAAGCGTGTTTTCCTTGGCATCGGTGACACAGGCAAAAATCACCGCCTTATTGTTCGTCGTGCCTTTGCGGATTCCTTCCATAACCCCCAGCGCTCCTGGCACCTCCATATCCACAAAAACCCCGTCGATTTTCCGGCGCTTCAGGCAATCGCGCGCAGCCTCCGCGGTGGGAACCAGAATAAATTTGCCACCATATTTTTTGACGCCACCGGAAACCGCATGCATCAAAGCATAGTCGTCGGACACGAGCACGAATTCGAGCTCTAAGGGACTGGACATGATGGTTGGAGTTCTCCGTTGGTCTGAGAGGTCTGCCTAGTCAGTCTTAAGCCTGCCGACAATAATGCGAGAACCGCTCTTCTGTCGAGTAGTTTCCGCACCCGAAGAATCAATCTGCCCGCGGGCACCTGGACCGAGCGCTTCCGGGACTGGCTCGAAGTCCAAGGTCTCCTGAAGCGCCCTTAGACTTGTGCTCGCTATTCTCGTTCTACTTCATCACCGGCAACACCAGATGCGAAGGCATCTCTGGCGAACAATAGATCCGCTGCTTTGCAGGAACGAAATCAGACGCCACCGCCTTGTAAATACTGGGCACAAACTTTTGTGGATTCCGGTCAATCAGCGGAAACCAGGTGGACTGAATCTGGACCATCATGCGATGACCCTTCAGAAATACGTGGTCGTGGTCGCGCAGGGGAATACTCCACTCCATGGGCTGATTTGCTGTGAGAGCATGTGGCGTCTCAAAGCTTTGCAAATAGCGACCGCGGCGCACTTCCATCGCGATCGGTAATTCATAACCATTTAACGATTGTGCATACTGCCCAGGTTTGGGACCGGCTTCGGCCTCCCAACTATTTTTCTGCGCGTTCTCCGGATACACGTCAATGAGTTTCACTACGAAATCGCTGTCTGTCCCGGAAGTGGAAGCGAACAGCGCGGCCGCCAGCGGTCCCGTAACAGTGATGTCATGGTCCAGCGGCGCGCTGACGAACGTCAGCACATCGGGCCGCCTATCCACAAAACGCTGATCCGCCACCTCCCAGGTGCGCCAATCCCCCGCTGGATATGTTGGCGAAATCGGCCGTTGGCGGTACGGAACAGGATTTGCAGGGTCAGAGACATACTCGCGATACGCCTTCTCTCCTTCCCCGGCGGCCGGCGCGGTGAACGAAAGAGTGCCATCCGCGTGTAAATACAAGTTTGTCGCCACGGCCTCTTTCGGCGGCCAAGCCGCATAGGTGTGCCAGCTATTCGAACCACTCTGGAACGTGCTGGCCTGCCACTTCGGTCTCTCCCCCTGGCCGTGCAAGTAATATCTGAAAAACGGCGCCTCGATATTTTCACGGAATTCCCTCGCCGTTTCGTGTCCCGCAAAGGGAATTAACCCGATGCTGTCCCCTTTCGGCGATTGCCACTGCCCGTGGAACCACGGCCCAGCCACAATAAAATTGGTGTGCTCCGGGTCGTGTTCTTCCGCGTGCCGGAAAATCTGCCACGGCCCCCAAGGGTCTTCCTGGTCCCAGAAGCCCGCCACGTTCAGGTTTGGCACCGAAGACGAGTGCAACTGCCGCACCCACGCTTCCTTTTTCCAGAATTCGTCGTAGTCCGGGTGATCGATCGTTGAATTCCAATAAGGAATTTTCCCGTGGAGATACTTCGCGTTGATATTTGAGAGCGGTCCCAAATCCAGATACCACTGATACGTATCGTAGGTCTCAAATTCAAAATGAGTGTTTGCGTTCTTGTCGGCCTGCTCCATCACTGCGTATTCGAAATCGTAACTCTCGCGCAGTGCTCCAAAACGGTGGTCGTCATCGTTCATCCATTGGTCGACCGGTGACGCTTGCTCGCTGATGGCCTTTAACGCCGGATGAGGCCGCAGCAATGTCATCGCCGTAGTCAGGCCGTCGTAAGACACTCCATACATGCCCACTTTGCCGGTATTGTTCGGCACATTTTTCACCAGCCACTCTATGCTGTCGTATGCATCAGTCGTCTCGCTGGTGGCTTTCGGATTCGTCAGGTCCACCTGGGACGTCAGATCGAAAATGCCCTCTGACTTGAACCGTCCGCGCAAATTCTGAATCACGAAAATGTAGCCATCCTGGGCCAGCTCTTTCATCGACGCCGGCATCGGCTCCGGAGGCTTCTCGGGAACTCCGTACGGCGTGCGCCGAAAAAGAATCGGCAAAGGCCCCTGCTGGTCCGCCGGCGCCAAGATTACAGTCTGGAGTTTCACACCATCCCGCGCCGGAATCATCACCTCTTGCAACCTGAACAGCGGTTTGGCCGCCGGCTCTTGCGACGGCGTAGGAATCGCCAGCAGTCCCGCCAAAACTCCAAGCACTACCGATGAGCGCACGGTATCTCCTCCAGTCAGATTTTCATCACTTCTCGAGGAATTGATCCGCGCGAGTATACCAGCAGATTCTTCTGTGTAGACTGTGCATTCGTGGCGGGACCCTTCTGAGGGGAACTCTTGTAGAGTTGGCGACTCTTTTCAGAGAGCGGCGAGCGACACGGCCCTTATTAAAAGTATAATTTCACTGGGACGGTGACGGAGCCGATCGCGGCGGAGCCGGCGTCGCGGACCAAAACGCGAAGCTCGACGGAAGCTGGATCTACAGCAAGACGACGCTGCAGGACCAGGCCAGTTTTGACGAGGGAATCGTATTCCCTTTGGCTGAAATTGACATCGAAGTGTTGCTGCTCGGCAGCAAGGAAATTGCCCATTGCATCCCGCTGGAGAAAGAGCAGATCCAAACCACCGCAGCTGTGATTATCTTCATCGCGCAGAAGAAATTGCTTTGGGTCTACGCCGACTTGTAGCAGAAGCGTGCGCGCCGAAGATGGCCCCAAAGCTTTGCCTCTAACAGTAAGCCCCAGACCCGTGGCGTCCACTGGGCTGCGCGCGGCTTGTTGTAGATCCGTTACCATGGTTGCGGAGCTTTCAGAGCGCTCTGGAAAAGCAAAATAGCCGCGGCGGTAGCGCAAGTGGCCGTCACGAACGGCCAGGTTAATTTTGATTTCGCGAAATTTCCCGTCCCAAACGCCGTGGTTGGGATAAAAGCCCAGTGTGTAGGTATAGCGGCCGTCCTCAAACGCAGAATTGACGGCGGCTGCTATGTCGTTCGTGCCGTAGAAGGCCTTGCCGCCCGTCCGGTCTGCGAGGAGACGAAACGTATCGCGTTGATTCTGGCGCAGGAAAAAGGCCGCCGCGGAGTCGTCTACCTCAATGCCATGGGCATCGATGGGATAGATGGCCATATTCACGCGATTCAAGACTCGGGCGAGCCCGCTTACATCACTGGCATTCGCCAAGCCGGGAACGCCCGAATTGTCGAACTGGAAACTGTCGCGATCTGGGACACCGACTTGTCCGGCACCGAGTTGGATTGGAATTCCCCCGGAGACCCACACCAAGCTCTTATGTCCGGGAATGCCCTCGACATAGCTAGCGATGGCAGCTAGCGCCGAATTGGTAATCCGGTAGCGATCCACGACTCGCGAATCGGCAATTTCTCCATTCGCATTGTTCACGTGGTCTTCAAAACTTCTCCAAGAAGCAACATCTCGCAGTGCGTCGACGTGGAAATTCTCGGGGTGGGAAGCATCGAACGCGGCCAACAGGCGCGGGCTAAAGCGGCTGACAGAGTTTGCCAGGGCGTTGGCATCCTCGGTGAAGTCGTGCAGGACAACGAGATCGTTTGTCAGCGCGAAGATGGCCACGTGGTCCTGTGGCTTGACCGTTTTCAGAAAACGCAAGATGTGATTTCGCGCATAGGCCTGGTCTTCAAAGGCAGTATTGAGCTCGTCAAATAGAATCACGATGGTGGCGCCGGGATCTTGCCCTTTGAGGTCGGAGCGGTTGGTAAAAACATTGGGGGGCAAAAGGTGTGCAGGGGGACGTGCGGGAGTAGCCGAGGAAAAGAAGCTGATCACTTGGGGCATGCCGCCGTCGAAGAGGGCGAAATCCTCTTTTTTCAAACCACTGATGGAAGCCCCGTTTTTGTCTTGAACGATGACGGTCACTTGAACGAGCCGTGCAGTGGCGTGGATGGTTGCTGATTGCTGGGCGAACTCGCTGGAAGTCTTCGGCTGCGTTTGGGTCTGGGGACACGCGAACGCAAGGGATGGCAGGAGCAGCGTCACGCAGAATACGATCGCGGCCGAACGAAACATCATGTAACGGTTGCGTATCACGTGCATTGGCCCTTTGGGGATGCGAACCTGATCCTGAACCACAATTATATGACGAACATGTGACGAAAAGGGACGTAAACACGTTACAAGCTTGACAGCTAACGAGCGAGTGTTGGAGCCCAATCGCAGCGGACTACCAGCCCAGCGTCTCCGGCGGCTTTTGACCTTCCCGCGAACCGTGGGACAATTCCACCTCCAACATGAACCATCCCAAGAATTTTCGCGCCTACTTCGCAGTCGCCGCCCTGGCGATCGGCGGCATTATGTTGCTTCTCCGCGAGCATCGGCCTTCCTTTCTTCGCCCGGACCTGCATCTCTCAGCTTACGTCACCACCGCCGATGGCAACGTTACCGTCGTCGATCTCGTAAAACTAAAAGCCGTGGCCCGCATTACCGTGGGCCCGGGACTTTCCGGGATGCGCGAGCATCCCACACGGCCGGAGATCTACGGCGTAAGTTCGGCCGGAGGATATGTTTGGATCATCGATCCGCGCGCCAATCATTCTACCGGGCAGGTGGCGACGCGAATCGCTGTGGGGCCGCTCCCCTATTCGCTGGATTTTTCGCCAGATGGGAATCGCCTTTACACCACGGCATCCGGGAACGATACACTCATCGCGATTGACGTGAGATCGCGCGCTGTCGTGGGGCGCGCGGCGACGGGGCGCGGACCCGTTCTGGCGCACGTTACGCCAGACGGCAAGACTGTGCTGGTGGTGAATCGCCGGGACGGCTCGGTGGGAATTCATGACGCAACGACGCTAGCGCTGCGTGCCAGCATTGCCGTGGTTGCGCAACCGGAGGACGTAGCCGTACTACCAGACAGTTCTAAGGCATTCGTGCTGAGCCGGTCGGAGCGACGCATCTCCGTCGTAGATTTACGCCGGGGCGTTCTAATCACCCATTTGGAGCTGGCCGGCACACCTACGGACATGCTACTGAAGCCCGATGGCGGTGAACTCTATGTCATTTCGCCGGAAGCTCACGGGCTCCAGGTCATTAATACCGAGACACACGAAGTGGGCGACTATATGGTCCTCGGATCGGCGCCTACGCGCGGCGTGCTTAGCGCCGATGCGATCTGGCTTTATGTTTCGGACACCGCGGCAGGGCGCGTCACCCCGGTCGATATTTTCAATCGCCGCATTGTGCGCGATCCAGGAAAAGGTTTCCCGGTTCCGGCGGGAGATGCACCGGGAGCGCTGCGGTTCGATCCGGAGGAGAATTTACTGCTCGTGGTAAGCGCGGGATCTGGCGATCTGGCGGTTATCCGCGTACGTACCAATTTTTTGGTGACCATGATTCCCGTAGGAAATCATCCGCAGGATCTTGCTGTTAAATTGTATTAGGGGAACTTGGCAATTGCGCTGCCGACCTTCCCTGGCCGGCCTTACGATTCCGGCGTCCACGCGGAATTCTCTTCGCCGAGCATCACATCGAGGAATCCTTCCGCCGGCAAGACGTCCACGGGTAATCCGCCGTGCCACAGCGCGACGCCGAGCCGCAGCTTACTCTGGCCTTTGAAGTTGATCTGATCCTTGTGAATGGCCACTTCCAGGACTCGCTCATAGGCTGTTTCCGCGACAAGCTTGGGGTTCAGCAGGCACAGACGATCCTTTTCGACCGCGAACCCGTGCACGTGGCCGCGCTCGAGATTCACAACGATGGTGATTTCCTCCGTGCTGCCGATGGTGATGCGAAACTCGGGGTTTTCCAATTCCCCAAGCGCTTCGGCGAATGGATCGATGCGCACGCAGAGGCGCTCTTCCTCGAATCCATAGCGCAACTCGTGAAGATAAAAGACTCGGCCATGCATCGAGCCGCCACGCCGTTCGGGCGAGTACAGGCCAGCTCCGAGCCACTCGAAGTACGACGTATCCCTTCCGTCGATGGTGATATTCAGCTTCCCCGTCGGCGCCAATTGCACCGCATGCTCGGGCCTGCGCTTGATGGGCTTGGCCAATTCTTCCGGCGCCAGTTGCCCCAGCATCAAATAAACGGCCGTGAGATGCTTGCGATATAGGGCATCGAATTCTGCGTCGTTCGCGGTGCTGTGCTCCGGTCCGAACCACCAGCACCAGTCGCTGCCTTCGGCGGCGAGCAGCGATTCGCGTGCGTCCTTTAGCGCGGTTTCCGTCGGAGCGTCGGCCCTTCCCTGCTTGCGCGCTTCGACTGCGTGCGCATAAGCTTCCCGAGCATCCCATAGCAGTTCCCAGGCGGCAACGTCTTCGGCGTGACCGATCCACACGTCAAAATTGGCGTTGATCCAGGAGGCCGGGAAAATTCCGGGAGTCGTGGGAATTTCGCCGGCAGAGGCGAGGGCCTCTGTCGCTGTGAGCGCGCGGAAGTCTTGATCGCCTTGGATGCGCCCGTAAAACTCGCGGAGAAACGCGCGTCCATTCCCTGGGTAGTATTCCCAGGCGTTCTCGCCATCGAGAAAAAGACCAATGGTGAGCGGCTGATCGCTGCGCACGTTTTCTCCCAGGTGGCGCATGCGATTGTGCAGATCGGCGGCAGCGGCTTTGGCGTCCATGCGGCTGTACACGAAACCGACGAGGTCGGAGAGATGGTGATCGCGAAACAGTCCGCTAATGCCGTTGGGTCCCACCTGCACGTGCCAAGGTTTGTAGAGGCGATCGGCATTGGCGGGAATGCCATTGCCGTCGCGGAAAAATCCGACATTTAGAGTACGGCCCAGGACTCCTTCATCTGTTCCGAACCACTTGAACCCTTCTTCGGCGGCAATGGTTAGCGCTTGATCGGACACGGAGCCTTCCGAAGGCCACACGCCGGCGGGCTTCACGCCAAAAACCCGTTCGTGGTATTCGCGGGCCAGTTGCAATTGCAGTCGCGCATCTTCCGGCCGGCGGTAGGCGCGGCGCGGGAGGGGCGTTCCAGGGTTGGCGACGCGCGCGATATCAGAATCACAGATCAGCGGAAGGATCGGGTGATAATACGGCGTCGTACTGATTTCAATCTGGCCGCGCTGCGCCGCGTCACGGTACGCTGGGAGAACCAAGCCGAGGAAATCGAGCTGCTTCTTGCGCAACGCGGTCTTGTCCTTCTCCGTGTAGTCCTTCCCTTTCGTCGCCAGCCGGCTGATGACCTCATCCGATTCGAACCAGGTTTCTTCCATCCAGGCCAATTGAGAGAGAAGTTGCAGATCGCGCCAATCGCGTGCCGTGAAGGAAACCAGCGCCTGGGCGCCGCCGGCAGGACGCGACCATTCATACAACTCCACGAAGCGCGGCCAGCGCGACATCAAGCGCTCGTGATTTACCTGGAACGCGCGCGCGATGATTTCGGCTTTGTCCTCGCGCGTCAACTCGTCCGCATTTTTGAACGCCAGGGTAAACCAGGGCTCTTTGAAGCTGCAGCTCGCGTACTCTTCGAGCTGCATGCCGAGCGCCGGCACGACGTTGAAAGTGGCGTGGAAATTGGGGAATTCGCGGAGCACTTCGACCATGCCCCAGTAGTCTTTCAGCGCATGCAGACGCGTCCACGGGAGGACGTAGCGCCCGCTTTCCGGGTCACGGTACTGCGGCTGATGCATGTGCCACAACACGACCAGATGAACCCGCTTCATTGCGTGCGTCTCTCCCGTGCTAGTTCCACGACCGGAGGGCGTCCGGTTGGTTGTCGAAGGTTGCGCGGTGCTCCAGGTTTGAGCTCGACGGAATTGCGCGCACCACGCTTAACTCTGAATCGAACCGCTGTAAGAAAAACTATCATGTTATCGCTGGTAAGAGAAACGGAGTGTGTCGATCAGTAGCGGGCTCCTGCTGAGCCCCGTGCGGTTTCTTCGGGTTCGCTGAAAGCAGGGACCGCCCCCAGCTGAGTTGTTGACGCAACCTGCAGCATCTCAAGGACGACGAACCTGGCCGTGAACGAGCACCAGCGGATGCTATTCGTAGCGCAACGCTACGAGCGGGTCCACGCTTGCTGCACGCCGTGCCGGAATCCAACAGGCTAAGACTCCAATCACCAGCAGCAATACAGGAACGCACACCAATGTCCACGGGTCGTAGGCCGATACGCCCCACAGTTGCGTGGCAATTACTTTGCCGATGGCCAGGCTTGCGATCAGGCCGATAGCCACCCCCAGCCCTACCAGTTTCAATCCCATTCGGATGACCATTCCCTGCACATCCGGCCCCTCGGCCCCCAGCGCCATGCGAATGCCAATTTCATGTGTTCGCCTCGCCGTGGTGTAAGCCAGCACGCTATAAACCCCGATGGTCACCAGCATCAGGCCGATGGAACCAAAAATCGTCATCAGGAAAAATCCAAATCGCGGCCCCGCGAATGAAAACTGGCTGATGTAGCCTTCAAGTGTTCCCGTGAAGGTCAGAGCGACGTTGGCATCCGTGGCCCAGATTTCATGCTGCACCGTGTTCATCATCGACAGCGGTTCATTCGCCGTGCGCACCAGAATCCCGCGGAAAGACGATCCTGTGACGGTATAAGGAATCCAGATCTCCGGCAAGGGCGGATCTTGCAAACCCTGGTTTTTTGCATCCGCCACGAGCCCAATAATCTCAAACATGGGCTCTTTCACGGCGTCGTCAAACTCCGCGAGTTGCGCGATTTTCACCTGCCTGCCAATAGGATTTTCGTTCCCAAAGTATTTTTTTACAAACGTCTGGTTTACCACTGCCAGCTTGCGCGCCCCGTTCACCTCGGCTTCGGTGAAGCCCCTGCCGTCCACGAACCTAATTTTCAAAACCCCGAAATTTCCTTCGCTGACTAACTGAAAGATCGCGTTCCATTTTTCCGCGTGTGTTTTACCGGGAATCTCGATGTCGCTGCGAATCCCTCCGTAAGGGGGCAGCGTGCTGGTTTCGGTTGCTTCCACGACCCCCGGCAGAGCCTTCAACCGCTGCAGCAGCGGGCGGTAAAATCCCATCACCTGATCCGCCGTCTTGTAGCGGTCCAATGGCAAAGGGAGCCTCGCCACTAAGACATGATCCGGTTGTAAACCGAGCTTCACGTCACGAATAGCCACAAAACTCCTCATCAACAGGCCTGCGGCAACCAGCAGCGTCAACGAGAGCCCTACTTCCAGCACCACCACCGCATCACGCAGCCTGCCGTGCCGGAACCCTCCGCTGATGCCCTTCCCGCTGTCCCGCAGCGGTTCATTTAAGTCCTTGCGCGCTGCTTTGAGCGCCGGGACGAGACCAAATACAAGGGCGGTTAGCACGGCAACACCGAGGGTGAATCCCAGTACAGGCAAATTCAGCCGGATTACTGCTTCCGCCGGAATAATGTTTTGCGGCATCAGCGCTACCAGGAACTTGAGCCCTCCCCATGCCAGTAGAGTCCCCGCCGCCGCTCCGCCGATAGCCAGAATCAGGCTTTCCACCAGTAGTTGACGGATCAATCTCCAGCGGTTCGCGCCCAGCGCCGAGCGGATGGCGAACTCCTTTTCCCTCGTGGTCGCTCTTGCCAACAGCAGATTCGCCACATTTCCGCAGCCAATCAGCAGTAACAGCCCGACTGCTCCCAAGACGATGAAAAGGGTAGCCTTGAATTGACCCACCACCAAATTGGTGAGCGACTCGATATGCACGCTAAAGCGTTTCGGGTATTCCGTGGGATATATCTTTGCCAACCGCTGGGTCACAACAAGCAAATCGGACTCTGCTTGCTTTACAGTGATCCCTGGCTTTAAGTGGCCGAGGAGGAACCAGTGTTGCTCGAACGCTCCGGCAATGGTCTTGCCCCCCGCCGCACGGCTGGGCTTCCTGGGAATCCAGAGGTCCGCGTCGCCCCACCCGAATCGCGGCGGCATGATTCCTACCAATGTGCGAGACTCGCCGTTGAGAACATACGTTTTATTTACAATCGAAGGATCAGCCCCAAAACTCTTGACCCAAGTCTTGTAACGCAAAACGAATACGGGAGGCGCTCCGGGTTCGTAATCAGCTGGCTGCATTACGCGGCCAACCAGGGCCGGCATGCCGAGGAACTCAAACGTGCCCGGCGTCACATAATTGCCGTCGAACCGCTGCGTTCCTTCCCCAGCTCGATAAAGCACGTCGGTATTGTCGTTGGCGATGACCCCGTCGAAGACATGGTTTTGGTCAACGAGGTCCAGAAACTCCGGGCCAATGTACCCCCCGCGTCCACCAGGTTCGCTTCGGTCTGTGTCGTGAATCTGGACAGACATGAAGCGCTCCGCGCCGGGATACGGAAAGGGTTCCATCAGTACGTTGTCAATCACGCTGAAGATTGCGGTGGACGCGCCAATGCCCAGCGCCAGCGTGACGACCGCCACCACCGCAAACCCGGGCGCCTTTCTCAAGTTCCTCAAAGCGTACCGGATATCCTGTCCGAATGTTCCCATGTCTGCCCCCAATTCAGTTGATGCCGACTCGATTTGCCTTGCGCAAAGGAAGCGTGTGCTGAAAGCGTTGCTCCCCGGCTCTTCAAGTACGCATTCTTCTGACGATTAGTTCGAAGGAGCGCACACAAAATTAACGTTGCCTTCGCGCCCGTACAATTTGGACGAAGTCACCGGATGAACCAGACGATCAGCGAAGAGCTTTTCATGATCGTTTGAGAAACTATTTAGATGAAACGCCCGTATTAACCGATAGCCGGTAGCGGCATTGTCGGATGGCAGGCGGAGACACGCGCGTGATTTGGGCTGACGGCTACGGGGCGGACAGAACGGGAGCAAGAGAATGATTCTCATCACTGGTGCAAGTGGAAGCGTTGGCAACGCGGTTTTGCGGGAAGCGATTCGAACGGGCTCCAAGGTCCGAGGCATGTTCCGATCGAAAGAGGATGCTGCGAAGGCGCCCTCCGGATGCGAAGCCGTGTTGGCGGATTATGCAGACAAGCAGAGTCTTCTCAAAGCTCTGGATGGGGTGAGTTCCGTGTACGTGGTGTGTTCTCCGATTCCGCAACTTGTGGAACTCGAGAGCAACATGATTGACGCCTGCAAGGAATCCGGCGTGAATCACGTGGTGCTCAATTCGGCGCTCGGAGCAGGTGATTATGGAAAATCATTTCCGAGCTGGCACCGCAAGGTGGAAGACAAGCTCAAACCGACACGTATGAGTTACACGATTCTGCGGCCCAATGGGTTTCTGCAGAACATCGTGGCCTTTAACGCTCCGAGCATTCGGTCGCGGGGAGCGTTTTACGCGGCCATGGGCGATGCGAAAGTCAGCTATCTGGATGTTGGGGACATCGCGGTCGTCGCCGTCAACGCACTTCAAGGAGGCGCTCACTGCGGGAAAACGTACGAATTGAACGGGCCGGAAGCAGTCTCAAACCAAGAATTGGCGGCGCGAATTTCCAAGGTGACTGGGCGGACCGTCAACTTTGTGGACATTCCGGAATCGGCGCAGCGCGACGCGATGCTTGGCCTAGGCATGCCGGAGTGGCAAGTGACGGCGCTACTGGAGCTTCAGCAGTATTACAAGCAGGGCGGTGGCGCGAGAACCGATGGCCTGCTGCAAACCTTGATCGGCCGTGCTCCCGTGACACTCGATCAATATTTGGCGGCGAATGCCCGAGAATTCAAGGATCAGGCCGCGTCCGCATAATGGAGGGAGCTATGACAAACTCAGCTGCGGGAGCATCGGAAGCGAAGAATCCCAAGACAGGAATGACGCATCCGGAGATGAAGGAATTTATCCGCAACCATTTTGAGGAATTCGTGAACCGGAAGAATCTCGGCATCGGCGAAGTGAACTTCGCGCCCGATTTTGTGGATCACGGGGCGGACGTCCCGCTGGGACTGCCTCCGGGACGGGCAGGGGCGATGCAATACGTCGGCGCGGCCTTGAAGAAAGTTCCGGATCTGCGAGTAACATTCGAAGACATGATTGCCGAAGACGACAGAGTTGTGGTGCGCAACCGCTGGATAGGAACAGACGCGGCATCGAAGCAGCGGCTGAAATTCTCCGGCATCGTCATCTGGAGGATTGCCAACCGGCAGATTTTGGAACGCTGGGCTTACCTGGAGAGTCCTCACCCAGTTCGCGGCTAGACTTGGAAGAGCGAAGATAACGCTCCCCGGCTTCCAAAACGAAGGACGAACTGCGCGGCAAAGCGAACGTTGCCGCGACCGTGCTACACTCACCGTTCGCGTCATGCGCATCCTGGACCGGTATATCGTCCGCGAAGTTTTCCGCCACGCACTCCTCGGACTTGCCGTCTTCACCTTTGTATTCTTTGTACCGCAACTGGTGCGTTTAATGGAGTTGTTCGTGCGCCATGCCGGCTCCGGCGCGCAAATCCTTAAACTCTTCCTCTGCATCCTGCCTGGAGTTCTGGTTTTCACTCTTCCCATCGCCACCTTGATCGGCGTACTACTCGGACTCGGCCGCATGTCCGCGGACAGCGAGATCATTGCACTCACAGCCCTGGGCATCGGGCGCCGCCGAATTCTCCTTCCGGTTGGCATTCTCGCGCTCTCCAGCACCTTGCTTACTCTGGCGATGACCGTCTGGCTCAGTCCGCTGGCCCTTCGCACTCTGCGCTCCATTGAAGCAGATCTCATCAGCTCGCAGATTTCCTTCCAGGTACAGCCGCGGGTGTTCGATGAGCGCTTCCCGAAGATGGTGCTTTACATCAACGACGTGCTGGCCAGCGGGACGCAGTGGCACGGTGTATTTCTCGCTGAGGGCGGCGGCGAGGGCGGTTCACGTCTCACCCTGGCGGAAAGCGCCGGCGTGTTCGCAGAGCCCCGACAAGGCAAGCTCGAGCTGCACCTGAAAGGCGGCACAACGCACGAGTTTGCTCGTGATGATGCGGACCATTACTCCGTAACCGCCTTCGGTCAAAGCGACTGGCCCATCGAAGTGACCGGACTGTCGGCGGCGGAGCCGCGGCAGCTCAGTAATCCCGAACGATCTGTCCGCCAACTCCTTGCCGATAACGGTCCCGGATGGCGGGAAGCCCGCGTGGAGCTTCACCGGCGTTTTGCGTTTCCCGTGGCGTGCCTGGTGTTTGCCCTGGTCGCGGTGCCGCTCGGGGCACAGCCGCGCCGTGGTGGCCGGGCAGCAGGCTCGTTGCTAGCGGTGGTCCTGATCGCGACGTATTACCTGATGTTGGTGATGGGTGCGGGTCTGGCACGCCAGGGTAAGTTGTTGCCCTCTGAGGGGGTCTGGATCGCTAACAGCGTACTAGCGGCGCTCGGGCTCGCACTCCTCCCGAGGATGGAACAATTCCGTGGCGAGAGCCGCTGGCTCCGCCCATTTGGATACGTCAAAAAATGGATTCGCCTGAAGCGGCGCCGCAAGGCGCAGGCCCGAGCGCGGACAGCGGCTGCGCGCCTAACGAATGGGGACCGGCAAGATATCGTCGCGCCTTCGAGTGGAAGCTTTCCCCGTTTGATGGACTTGTATCTCCTCCGCCGTTTTTCTTACTACTTCGCGCTGCTCATGGCGATTTTTGTCTTCTTGTACGAAACGTTCACGCTGTTCGAGCTCTTCGATGACATCGCTAGGCACAAAGTGCCATTTCTTACCGTGGTGAACTACTTCCGCTACCTTACCCCCTACCTGCTTTACAATTTCCTGCCCTTGGGAGCCCTGGTGGCGGTGCTTGTCACCCTCGGAGTGATGAGCAAGAACAACGAAATCGTGGCCATCAAAGCTGGCGGCACGAGCTTGCACCGGCTGGCAGTACCGCTCTTCCTTGCCGGCGTGACGTTGGCAATTACCATGTTCGTGCTGGACTACACCTATCTCCCGTACGCCAACCAGCGCCAAGACGCACTGCATAACCAGATTAAGGGGCGGCCTCCCCAGACCTACACTCGCCCGCAGCGCTGGATCTTCGGGGAAAACTACAAAATTTACAATTATGACCTGTTCGACCCGGTGCAAAATCTGTTCGGCGGGCTTAGCGTTTTGGAGATCGATCCGGCGAATTTCCAGATGCGACGCCGCATTTTCGCGAAGCGCGGCCGGTGGTCGGAGTCGCAACACGTTTGGGTGCTTGAGGGGGGCTGGGTGCGGGATTTTGCTGACGGCTCGATCGCCCGCTATGAACAGTTTACGGCCACGGCCCCCCTGGAACTGACCGAGCCCCCGAGTTACTTCAATCGCGAGGTGCGCCAGGCGTTTCAGATGAGCCTGCCCGAACTGGGCAACTACATTGACGGGCTCCATCGCGCTGGATTCGATGTCACCAACCTGACCGTGCAATGGCACAAGAAAATCGCCTATCCACTAATGGCTCCGGTCAGCATGCTACTGGCGATTCCGTTCGCATTCCTGGTAGGCACACGCGGCGCGCTGGGTGGCGTCGCTCTCGGAGTGGGCATCGGGGTCACCTACTGGGCCATGGCCGCGCTTCTCGAGGCCATGGGCAGCGTGGGCCAGTTACCGCCGCTGCTTTCCGGGTGGTCCCCGGACATCATCTTCTTTTTTCTGGGGATGTATTTCTTCTTCAAGATGCCGACGTAAAAAAACAGAAGCCGCCTGACAAGCAGCAAAGCCAAAATGTCTGCTCGCCGACGGCTTCAAGTATTACTTTAGATTTACTTCTCGCGATCTCTTCCGCTACTTTCCCTTGTTTTTCTTGGCTTGCTCTTCTTCAACCACTGCTTGAGCTGCCGCAAGGCGAGCAACCGGCACGCGGAACGGCGAACAACTCACATAAGTTAAGCCGGCACGATGACAAAACTTCACGCTATCCGGGTCACCGCCATGCTCGCCACAGATCCCCAGCTTGATGCCAGGCCGCGTTTTGTTCCCCTTGTCCACTGCCATGGTGATTAGCTGGCCGACGCCTGACTGGTCGATCGTGGCGAATGGATTCTTCTTGACGATCTCGAGCTCCTGATACGGCCCGAGGAAAGAGCCAGAATCGTCGCGGCTCATGCCCAGGCAGGTCTGGGTCAGGTCGTTCGTGCCAAAGCTGAAAAATTCGGCCGTCTGCGCGATCTCGTCGGCCGTGAGCGCGCCGCGCGGCACTTCTATCATCGTGCCGACCAGGTAATTCAGTTTCACTCCCTTTTCCTTCATTACCTCGCCCGCGATGCGATGCACGACCTCGACTTGCAAATCGAGTTCTTTCTTGAACCCGACGAGCGGAATCATGACTTCGGGATGTACCTTAATCCCCGACTTCTGAACCTCGGCCGCAGCCTCGAACACGGCGCGGGACTGCATCTCCGAAATCTCGGAATAGACGATCCCTAGGCGGCAGCCGCGGAATCCGAGCATCGGGTTAAACTCATGTAATTCTTTAACTCTCTGTTTGACCTTTTCGACCGGCACTCCCATTTTTTTTGCCAGATTGTTCTGCGCCGAGCCTTCGTGCGGCAGGAATTCATGCAGCGGCGGATCCAGGAACCGGATCGTCGCTGGATATCCCTTCAACTCCTTGAACATGCCGACGAAGTCTTCCCGTTGATAGGGCAGAATCTTGGCGAGCGCGGTCTCCCGGTGTTCCTTGGTATCGGCCAAAATCATTTCACGCATGGCGTCGATGCGATTCCCTTCAAAGAACATGTGCTCGGTGCGGCAGAGGCCGATACCGACGGCGCCGAACGCGATGGCGTGAGCCGTCTGTTCGGGCGTGTCGGCATTCGTACGCACGCTCAGCCGAGTGACCTTGGCACACCAATCCATCAGCTTCTTGAAGTTCTGATAGGTCTGGCTCTTGCTGGCCTCGAGCGATTTCTCAATAAGCACTTGAACAATTTCAGATGCCGCAGTGGGAATTTGACCCGGATAGACTTCGCCGGCAGTGCCATTAATCGAAAGGAAGTCCCCTTCCTTGTAGGTCACGCCATCAACCGCCATGGTTTTGGCAGCGTAATCAATCTGGAGCGCCGCTGCACCGCAAACGCAAACCTTCCCCATCTGACGAGCCACAAGCGCCGCGTGCGAACTGACGCCGCCCTTCGCCGTGAGAATGCCCTCGGCGGCAATCATGCCGCGCAAATCTTCTGGCGAGGTTTCGTTGCGGACCAGAAGAACTTTTTCACCCCTCGCGGCAGCTGCAGCGGCACGCTCCGCGTTCAAATACATCTTGCCGGCTGCTGCTCCGGGCCCCGCCGGCAGTCCCTTTGCAATACACTTGGCAGCTTTAACCGCGTTGCGATCAAACACCGGCGCCAGCACTTGATCGAGTTGATCGGCAGGCACTCTCCGAATGGCCGTTTTCCAGTCGATCAGCTTTTCCTTCTCCATCTCAATCGCGAACCGGACCGCGGCTAAACCTGTGCGCTTGCCGTTCCGCGTCTGGAGCATGAAGACTTTTTCGTCCTGGATGGTGAACTCGAAGTCCTGCACGTCCTTAAAGTGTTTCTCTAAGGTCTGGCGGATTTTCTCTAATTCATGGAAAGCCTTCGGCATGTAGTTCTTAAGCTGTGCGACGGGCTCCGGTGTTCGCACTCCTGCCACCACGTCTTCACCTTGCGCGTTGATGAGGAATTCCCCGTAGAATACTTTCTCTCCGGTCGCCGGATCGCGCGTGAAGGCCACTCCGGATCCAGACTTGTCACCAGTATTGCCGTACACCATCGCCTGAACATTGACCGCTGTGCCCCATTCGGACGGTATGTTGTACTTGCGCCGATAAACAACCGCGCGATCGTTCATCCAGGAACCGAACACGGCGCCCACCGCACCCCACAGTTGCTTCCAGGGGTCCTGGGGAAATTCCTTTCCAGTGCGATCCTTGATGAGTTTCTTGAAGCGCACAACCATTTCCTGAAGGTCGTTCACCGTCAGTTTCGGGTCGTCGATATCAGCGTGATACCGTTCATGTTTGAGGCCGTGAATCACCACTTCAAATGGTTCGTGGTCCTCATCCGGGCGCTTTTGCACATTCATAACAACGTCGCCGTACATCTGAATGAACCGGCGATAGCAGTCCCAGGCAAGCCGCTCGTTCTTGGTCGCCTTGGCCAGCGTCAGCACGGTTTCATCGTTCAGGCCAAGGTTCAAAATCGTGTCCATCATTCCGGGCATCGAATCGCGCGCGCCGGAGCGGACGGATACCAACATGGGCATCGCAGTCTTGTCGCCAAATCTTGTGCCCATGATCTTCTCGACGCGCGCGACGGCTGCTTTGACTTCTGCTTCCAGCGCTTTCGGATAGGTTTTCTTGTTCTCGTAGTAGTAGGTGCAAACCTCAGTAGTAATGGTGAATCCCGGAGGCACTGGCAGGCCAATCCGGCTCATCTCCGCAAGGCCGGCGCCCTTGCCACCCAAGAGAGCTTTGCGACTCCCGTCACCTTCCGCTTTCCCCGCCCCGAAAAAATAGACCCATTTAGTCACTGTGTTCCTCGCTTGTCCTATTTAGAGTTGTAGTTCGATTTTCCCGATTGTCATTCGATACGCCGGCTAGAAACTATTGTCGGCACGCCGACGCGTCCGCGCCTTCAAGTAAACCTTGAAGTTACTCAGCGCCGTTCTTCTCCGCCGATTTCTGAAAAATCTGCTACCGTCGTAAATTCCCGCAGCAATTCAGCGAGCAAAGCCAGACGGTTGCTGCGCACGGATTCGACTTCCGCCATCACCATCACGCCGTCGAAAAATTGGTCGACAACTTTTCGAAGCCCTGCAATGGTCTCCAACGCCTCCTGATACTTTCCTGCGCGTTTGTGAGTCTGCACTTTTGACGCGGCTTCACGAACCGCGAAGTACAGCTCGCGCTCGGCGGGACTCTCGAACAAGTCTGGATTTACCTGGCGCGGTTCCCCGGGTGCAATGTTGGCCTTTTCAAGAATTTTGCGGATGCGTTTAAAGGAGACAGCTAGCGGCTCGAAATTCTTCGACTTGCGAATGGCCTTCAACGCCACCAGGCGCTTCTGCGCGTCGACCAAATCGTCCGCACCGGCGCGAAAAACAGCGCTGACCTCATCGTAGCCAAAGCCTTCTCGCTCGCGGAAGACGAACTTGGAACGATCCAGAATGAAATCAAGTACCTGGGTCTCCTGGTCCGGCGTTACGCCCCTCTTGGGCTTATGAGTGAGCAGCGCTTTCGCGGCCGCGCCAACGGCCAACGAAAGCGACACTGGCAACTTCTTCTCCAGAATGATCTTGACGATCCCGAGTGCGGCTCGGCGCAATGCGTAGGGGTCGCTTGAACCGGTAGGAATAACTCCCACCGCAAAACAGCCCACGACGGAATCCAGTTTGTCCGCGAGTGCCACCGCGCACCCGGTCAGATTGCGCGGGATAGGATCTTCGAGCCCCACGGGTCGGTAGTGATCATAGACAGCGTCTGCGATTTCGTCCGGCTCTCCTTGAGCGCGTGCGTAGAGCCCCCCAACGATCCCCTGTAACTCGGTGAATTCTCGAACCATCTCAGTGGCGAGGTCGCACTTGGCAAGCTCAGCAGCGCGATCGGCTTCCGCGACATGGGCGAGGAGCATGCCGAGATTAAACCACTGCTCCGTGAGCCATCGGGCGATGGCGCGGATGCGTTCGACCTTGTCGCGATAACTGCCGAGGCGCGATTCGTAGGTGACGCGCTCCAGTTTCGGCAAATAGTCGGCGAGCCGACACTTCTGGTCCGCCTCCCAGAAGAATTGTGCGTCGGCAAACCGCGCACGCAGCACGCGCTCGTGTCCCGCGCGGATCAACCCTTTGGAATCCTTGTCGACATTGATCACCGCCAGGAAGTGCGGCGCCAGTTCTCCGTTTTTCTTTTCCACCGCGAAGTATTTCTGATGGTCTCGCATAACAGTCACCAGAATCTCGTCCGGAAGGCTCAGGAACGCGGGGTCAAAATCGCCTTGGATGACGCTGGGGTATTCGTTGAGGTAAGCCACCAGTTTGCGTAGTGAGGCGTCCTCGTGTATTCGGTAGCTTCCCCGCTTGGCGTGGGCTTCCAGTTCCTTCGCGATTTTCTCCTCGCGGTGAGAAGGCCGGACAATGACCCCGTTCTGCCGCAGCTTCTTCTCGTAGTCCGCAAAGCCCTTGACCGGGATGTTGCTCGAGCCAAGGAAACGGTGGCCGCGCGTGTTGCTTCCGGCGGCGTTGCCGGCGACAGAAAGTTTCAGCGGCTTGCCATCGAGTACGGCGACGATCCAGCGAATGGGTCGAATAAATCGCGCACCTTCGAGTCCAGTCCAGGTCATTGATCGCGGCCAGGTCAGGTCGTGCACCGCGCGAGGGAGGATGGCGACGAGGATTTGTTCCGCGGTTCGCCCGAGCTTGATCTGTTTGGCGGCGAGGTACTCGCCCTTGGGAGTCTGCACCAGATACAAATCGCTAACATGAACACGCTGCTTCTCCGCGAAGCTCAACGCCGCCCGTGTCGGCGCGCCGACGGAATCGTAGGCCACCGACTTGGGTGGTCCAGTCACTTCCATCTCGACGTCCGCCTGCTTGGCAAGCAGTCCGCGGACCCAAGCTACCAGTCGCCGAGGTGCGCTGAAGGTTTCCACCGACACGCCTTCGGAGAGGTTCTCGGCAGCGAGAAGTTTTTCTATGGTTGCACGGAGTTCCTCCTCCGCCTTCGGCAGCATCCCTGCTGGAATTTCTTCGCAGCCAACTTCAAAAAGCAGTTCTACTCGTTTTTCTTTGGCTGGGGCCTTCATGCCCGCACCTCACGCTGCGGCGTACTGCCGCCAATCTGCGCCAGGTAGGCCGCCGCGGTTCGGCACGCTAGGGCACGCACCCGCGCCATCAACGCGGCACGCTCAGTCGTGGAGATCACGCCGCGAGCATCCATGAGGTTGAACAACTGCGAGCACTTCAGGCAATGGTCGTAGGCCGCAAGGATCGGATACCGGGCGCGGTCCTTCCCTTCCATCCCCTTGAATCCGTCGAGGAGTTCCTTGGCCTGCTTTTCGTGCAGTTCAAATTCCGCGCGAATCGCAGGCGCATCGCTGCGATCAAAACTGTATTCCGAGAATTGCTGCTCTTCCATCAACCGGATATCGCCGTAGGTCTTGTCGGCTGACCAACGGAGATCGTAGACGCTTTCCACGCCCTGCAGAAAAGCGCAAATGCGTTCAAGTCCGTACGTGAGTTCCACGGAGATGGGGTCAAGATCGATTCCACCACTCTGCTGAAAATAAGTGAACTGGGTAATCTCCAGCCCGTCGAGCAGCACTTGCCACCCGATGCCCCAGGCGCCGAGAGTCGGCGATTCCCAGTTGTCTTCCTCGAAACGAATATCGTGCTCTTTCAAGTTGATACCGATCGCGCCAAGGCTCTTGAGATAGACATCCTGCACATCAACCGGTGAAGGCTTGAGGATCACCTGAAATTGAGAATGCTTGTAAAGCCGGTTCGGATTCTCCCCATAGCGGCCGTCGGCGGGCCGACGACTGGGTTGCACATATCCGACGCGATACGCGTTCGGGCCAAGCACGCGAAGAAACGTTTCCGGGTGCATCGTACCCGCCCCGACTTCCACGTCATAGGGTTGCTGAAGGACGCACCCCTGCTTCACCCAGAAATGCGAGAGCTGTAAAATCAAATCCTGAAAATTAAGGCCCTGCGTCTTTTTCTCAAGTTTTACTTTAGCTTTCAAGTCGTCTCCAGAAGCTCGCGCGTTTTTAACTGCCTCTCGAGGTGCACCTCAATCCAGCCTAGCGCGGCCTCCCGCAATTCCTTCGCGCTAGCCTTCATGGGTTCCTCGTTAACGATGCGATCCAGTCGCTCGCCGGTGAATCTTTCAGCAAGATTCCTGGCCGCGAGGTGCATCGGCCTCATCCCTGCGCGCCTGCAGTCCTCGCAATAAAGGCCGGGCTGTTGCGCTCCAAAAAAAGCTGGTGTTACTCCGAGCGCCGCCTCGCAAGTGACGCACCGGTCAAAGCGTGGCAACCAGCCGCCCAGTCTTACGGTCCAGAACGCAAAGTAGCTCAGCGGCAATGTCCAGTCGCTGGTGCGTTCCACTTCCCTTGCGACCAGCAATATCAACCGGAACATCGGCTCGGAGGCTTCGTGCTCCGGCAGGATCAGCTCGGAGATCTCGCTGATCACTGCTAGGCCGGTACTCAGCCCGTAATCGCTCTGTGCCTTATGAAAGGATTCGAGCAAATCGGCTTGCTGGATGCGCACCAAGTCCCGCGTTTCTTTCTCGACGTACCAGATCTGCACGTGCGAGAGAACTTCCAGCGTCGAGCCGTAGCGGTTCTTCACGCGTCGGGCCCCTGAAGCCACGCCGCGCACCCTTCCTGACGAGCGCCCAAAGAAACTCACCAGGCGGTCCGCTTCGCCCAGGGCAAATGTCTTCAGGATGATGGCTTCCGTTTCCCGCGCAGGCATGGGCAGTCGGCGCGCCGACGCTGCGCCGGACCAACCGCTGCACTCTGTCCGAAACGCGCGCACACGCAGAACTAATGTAATTACCACACGCGCATCCATCGCGCAATGTTCCCGTGAAACATTTCGAGAAAAATCATGTCGGCAAACTCCCGTAAATTGAAAATAAGGTTTTGGTTTTTACCGCGAGACTCCGAACATATCGAGCTAAGAACAACAGATTGAGCAGATTGCGGGAGTCAATTTATTCTGTTAACCAGGACAATTTTGGCGGCAACATTATCGGACGCCAAGTATCTCCACTCCTGCCCTTTTCATTTTCGGCGTCTTTCGCTACTCTGCTGCGGGCCATCTCAAATGTTCATCCCTCTCAAGGACCTCAACCCTTCGCGCACCTATCCTTTCGTCAACATCACCTTGATCCTCGCCAACGTCGTGGTATTTTTCTACGAACTGGGGCTAAAGGTGACGATGCCTCCTAGCGCCTTTGAAGCCCTCGTCCTCTCCTATTCCGAGATCCCCGCCCGGATCCCTGCCTTTCTCGCAGGGCGTGTGGGCTTTGAAGTGGCCTTCCTGCCGGTGGTCACTAGCATGTTTCTCCATGCCGACTGGCTCCATATCGCCGGCAACATGCTCTTCCTCTGGATCTTCGGAGACAACGTCGAGGACTTCTTCGGGCACTTCACCTATTTCTTCTTTTACCTGGTCTGTGGGATTGGCGCGGGACTCTTGCACGTGCTCTTCAATTTTCATTCCAGCATTCCCGCCGTGGGTGCCAGCGGGGCGATTTCGGGCGTCATGGGCGCCTATATCCTGCTCTACCCGAGAGCGCGAATTCTTACATTGGTCTTTATCTTCCCCATCCCCGTCCCGGCAGTCATCTTTCTGGGCCTGTGGTTCGTCCTGCAGTTTCTGTCGGGCCTCGATACCCTCGGCGGCGCCACTTCTGGAGGAGTCGCTGTGTGGGCGCACATCGGAGGCTTTCTGTTGGGGATGTTTCTGACCACAATGGCCAGAGACCGTTAGGAATACTGCCTCGCGAAACACTTCAAGTATTACTTTACATCGAACTTCGAGGTCAACCGGTGCTCCCAATCTCACGGATAGCGGCAGCTTCCTATGCGTCGCGGATTTCCGGCAGCTCACCGCCGCAGGGTCAGTGCTTCCACGGATCTGCGAGCCACCCAGTCGCCAACCTCTGCCGTGCGCTTGTCGCCTCCAAGGTCGGGCGTCACGTAATTCTCCCGAAGTGCCGCTCGAACAGAGCTACGGAGCGCGGCAGCTTCCGGCTTCCATCCCAGGAATTCCACCATCATCGCCGAAGTGAGGACCGATCCCAACGGATTGGCAATGCCCTTTCCGGCGATGTTGGGCGCTGACCCGTGAACCGGCTCAAACAGTGACGTTTTGCCCGGGTGAATGTTCCCAGATGGCGCCAGCCCCAAGCCGCCCGCAAGCTGCGCTCCCAGGTCACTAATGATGTCCCCGAAAAGGTTGCAGGTTACGATCACATCGAACTGGCTGGGATCCCTGACGATTTCCATTGCCAGCGTGTCGATATAAAGGTGTCGTGAATCGATGTCCACGTACTCCTGGCGGACTTCCTTAAACACTCTCTGCCACAGGTCATGCGCAAAGTTCATTGCATTGGACTTGTCGCTCATGCACACGCGCTTCAAGCCGTTCTCGCGCGCGTACCGATAGGCGTAGCGGATGATGCGCTCCACGCCCTTGCGCGAGTTCACGTCTTCCTGAACCGCAATCTCGTCCGCTGTGCCTTTCTTGAAGAACCCGCCCACCCCCACATACAGTCCCTCGGTGTTTTCCCGGAACACCACCAGCCGGATGTCTTTCTCAGTGCGATCGCGAAGGGGGGTGAGCCGGTCCAGGAGCAGTTCGACGGGCCTGGCGTTGACGTACAGGTCCAGCTTGAAGCGTAAGCCCAGCAGAATGTCCGCAGCATGCTGATTCGAGGGCACACGCGGATCGCCAAGCGCCCCGAAGAGGATGGCGTCAAACTCGTCGCGCAGCATCTCGACCGCGCCAGGCGGCAAAGATATGCCCTCGCGCAGGTACTTCTCCGCGCTCCAGTCGAATTCGACAAATTCCAGCGGTCGCTTGGCGGGCGCTGTCACTGCTTTCAGCACCTTCACTGCCTGCGGGGTAACCTCAGCCCCAATGCCGTCCCCAGGGATCACTGCAATTCGGGCCGCAGGGCCGCCACTTCGCATAGGAATGCCGGGCAAAGTCGTGTCTCCTCGACGGCTGCACGCGGGGCCGTCCTGTAGATTCGTAGGGTGCTCTTTCCGTGGGTTATTCTTCCATCAAAGCTCAGTTCGCGCCACCAACTTCGGGTCCAGTCTCCCGCGAGGGCGTTTCCAGAGGGAATCCTGAGGGGATCTGAGGGGATTCGATTTAAGGACTGGGAAGAGATAACATTCCATGCCTTTGCAGATCCAACGACATGGAAAAGCCGAAGAACCTAAACAGTGCATTCCTGCTT
>Ga0210406_10000931_pt1 | contig 37973 bp, 31 predicted proteins | sample IncBWC30MmetaG_FD_155454 | JGI IMG/M metagenome (GOLD analysis project Ga0210406, IMG submission 155454) | Forest soil microbial communities from Barre Woods Harvard Forest LTER site, Petersham, Massachusetts, United States - Inc-BW-C-30-M | ecosystem: Environmental > Terrestrial > Soil >... | reverse complement strand
GGGATAGGCGCTGCATTTCCTTCCTTTCAATACGCCGGCGGCGGCCAGGAGCTGCGCTGCGTGGCAAATGGCGGCGATCGGCTTCTTCGCGTTGGCGAAGTGACGCACGATTTCCAGGACGCGCGGATTCAGCCGAATGTATTCAACAGCGCGGCCGCCGGGAATGATAAGCGCATCGTAGTTTTCGGGTTTAATTTGGTCGAACGTGGCATTCAGGCCGAAATTATGCCCGGGTTTTTCGCTGTATGTTTGATCTCCTTCAAAATCGTGAATTGCCGTGCGCACGAATTCGCCTGACTTCTTACCCGGGCAGACCGCGTGCACGGTGTGCCCGACCATCAGCAGCGCCTGGAACGGGACCATTACCTCGTAATCTTCCACGTAATCGCCAATCAGCATCAGGATCGATTTCTTGGACATCGCTCGCCTCCCGAAACATCATACCGTTAGTTGCGGCAAACCGCCCTGCGTTGACAAAGGCTGCCGTGCCGGGCAAAATTAATTTGCCTCGCAGTGTGGCTGGCTCGTCGCGAGCCGGCTCAACACACCGCACAAGTGCCCGAGTGGCGGAACTGGCAGACGCGCTAGATTCAGGTTCTAGTTCTCGCAAGGGAGTGGAGGTTCGAGTCCTCTCTCGGGCACCAATTTTTTTCATCCTTTCGCCGCCGACAGCACTTTTTCCGCGTGCAATGCGCCTTCCGGCGTGTCTTCATGCTTGAAATAGATGTAGAGATCGCCGCTGCCGCCAAGGCGCGCGATTCTTTGCTGCAACTCTTTGCGCTCTTTCGCTGAATATTCTTCCTTGCGCAAGCGCAGGTAGGCGAAGTCAGCGGTCTGCACGTCCGGCGTCTCGAGCTTCTCGCTTTCGGCGTTGCACAGCGCGGCGTTCGCCGTTCTCAGCGTGGCGTAGACTTCGTCGCTGAACCAGGACTCATGGCGAAACTCAAATGCGGCGCGCAGCGATCTTGGCAGCGCGGCCAGAAAATCCTTCAGCAAGGCAATATCGCATTTCAGGAAGGGCGGCAACTGAAACAGCACCGGCCCAAGTTTTTTCTCGGCGTCCAGCGGCTGCAGCGAGCGGATAAAATCGGAAGTGAAATCGGCAACATTGCGCAGCCGCGCTACATGCGTAATTTTCTGGTGTGCCTTGATAGCAAATTGGAACCCCGCAGGCGTAGCTTCGATCCAGCCGCGCAAGAGCTTTTCTGTCGGAAAGCGGCGAAAAGTGTAGTTGACTTCGACGGTGTTCAGGCGCGCGGCATAGTGACTCAGGAATTTTGCGGAAGCAAGCTTCGCCGGGTAGAAGCCAGGCTTCCAGCTCGGATATGCCCATCCCGATGTGCCCGCGTAAATCATGAATTTTTAGTTCCGACGCTGCTCATTTCGACAGAAGAATTTTCCAGCGGACCCAGGATTCGGTGCGGGCTTTGCGGTTGGCTTCGCTGGCGTCGGGAGCTTCTCCGGCGCGCATGAAGCCGTGGCCGGCGCCCTCGTAAGTGACTGGCTCGAAAGTTTTGCCGGCGGCTTTCATGTTTTGAATTGCGTCTGGAAGAGTAGCGCCGATGCGCGCGTCATCTCCTGCGTAGAAGCCGTATACCGGAGCCGTAATGCGCGCCATGGCGTCTTTGTCCGGCGGCGGCCCGTAGAAGATAAACGCGGCGGCCAGATCGCTACGATTCGTAGCGAACCGAAAGGATTGCCCGCCGCCCCAGCAGTATCCGGTGACAAATAGTTTGCCGTTGCTGGCCGGCAGTTTCTTGCCGTAGTCGGCGGCGGCGTTGAGATCGGCGGTGACCTGATCGGGATTGAGATGGCTCACCGCTTCAGTGGCTTTGCCCTGCGGAAAATCGGAGCTGCGGCCGCCGTTCTGTCCCATGCCGGAAAGCAGGTCGGGCGCGACGGCGATGTAGCCGGCGTCGGCGACCTGGTCGGCAAGATCCTGGACCCAATCGGTCATGCCAAAGATTTCGTGGATCACGATTACAACGGGAGTCTTGCCCTTTGACTCCGGATAGACGACGAAGGTCTCGACGGAGCGGCCATCGTGCTTGAGGGTAACCCACTCGCGATGGCGCGGCGATTTCTCAAGCTTGGCTTTGGCCCAGTCTTGCGCCGCAGCAACTTGCGCGGCGAATAGCAAAAGAATGAGTGCGAGGTGTTTCATAGCTGCCCTGCCTCCGGACAGGAGAGCCAGGAATTTAACACAGAGTGCGCGGAGGATGCGCGGAGCGAGAAAAAGAGTCTGCATCTTGTTGATTTCAAACGGCCGGTTTGCGGACATACCCCCACCCCGGGTGTTTTGCCAAAAGAGGCTGCAAGCCATTGAAAACAAAGGGCGAGGGCTCGCAAGAGCGGGCAAAGAGGCTCCAAGCTTTTGCAAACAAAAGAGTTGGCGCGTTTGCAGGTTCGTTGCGACAGGAAGTGTGCGGGACTTGCTGAGAATGGAAGAGATATTGGCCGCGTGGCGCAGATTACGGGGAGATTGCTTGGTTCGTGCGGCAAAAAGAGAGGCTGGTGAGTAGTGCGGAGTGGGTAGAGTCTCAGAACCGTGCTGACGGATTCCCCGATCGGGCGTGCGCGATGGGACTTGGCAGAACACGGGAAATGGTAGCGTGGGGCATACCGATTAGTAAAGGAGTTTACATCGAACGGTCGAATTTCGGGGTTGAATGGGGAAAATCGAGGGTTGAATGGTTAGCGCCGCTAATTCTGGGAATGACATTCCCTGGCGAGCAGAGCTTCCAGAGCGTGAATCTCAACGGAGGCGAGGTGTTCGCCTCGAAGGATAAAGCCCGCATGGCTGGTGCAGGTTCGCAGAGCAGCCGTGACGGCGACCAAGACATCGACATCTCAATGGGTCACCGAGCCTTCCGGTGGTCAGGCGGGCAAAAAATGATACGCTTTCCAGACCGTGGGGCAGCGAACTCGCTTTTGCAGGCTGGCAGGAATGTGCTTCTTGACGGCGCTGGCCAGATTGGCTGGCGTGGCTTACGCGCAGGAAGCGCCGGCCCCTGTTCTGGCTCCGCTGCAGCCGGCCCCTGCGCCTTTGCAGGAGGCCACGAAGAATCTGGCGGCGCCGTGCATTCAGCCGCCACCGATGGTGCGCATCGAAGACTACGACGGGCCGTTAAAGAAACTGGTGGGCACGCTTGCGCGACCACTGGAACGGAAGGCTGTGCCGCAGCAGCACTACACTGGCGCGAAGTTGTGCACGCTCAAGTTCACAGATAAATTCGCTCTGTTCGTCCAGGATTCACTCGACCCCGTGGTGTTTCTCGGTACCGCATTCGACGCAGGGATTGACCAAGCGGAGAACACAGACCCTAGCTACGGACAGGGTGCGGAGGGATATGGAAGGCGCTATGGCGCCGAATTTGCCGGTCAGGCCTCGTCCCGGTTCTTCAAGGACTTTGCGTATCCGTGGATATTTTCGGAGGACCCGCGCTACTACCGCCTGGCCCACGGCAGGGCCGGGAGGCGCTTGCTCCATGCGGTGGAGCACGCGGTGGTGGCACACCGCGACGATGGCAGGCAGATGTTCAATTTTTCCGAATGGCTGGGAACGGCGAGCACAGTCGTGCTGAGCAACACCTATCATCCGGACAACCGGCGCGGTTTCGCGCCCGCCGCGGAGCGAGTGGGCTACAGCATCCTGCAAGACGTGGGCTTCGACGTACTGCGCGAATTCTGGCCGGAGATTTCCAAGAAATTCAGGCTACCGTTCCGGGGTGAACGACCGCAGACGAGCGCCGGCTCGGAGGATGCCACCCACTAACCTTCGCGACCTTGAGCGTCCTCGATTATTTCAAGACCGTATCGCAGTAGGTGGAATTGGCGCCGAAGTCTAGCGGGTCGGCGTGGCTCGTAATAAATGAGTGACTAGGGTCGTAGTAGTTAGAGAGAAGCGATCGAAGGCTCGTCGGAACGATGGACAGAAGCAAAAACCGGAGGGATGATGATGCGCATGTTTGCGGGCCAGAAAACGATTTGCTTGGCAGCGGCGTTGGTGGCGGCTTTCGGCGCCTTCGGGCAAACGCCGCCGCCGGCTCCCGCTGAGAAGGTCATTCACGTGGAGATTAGCGGGCTGCGCAACGACAAAGGGCAGATGCTGTGCGCGTTGTTTTCGTCGGCGGAGGCGTTCCCCAAGAAGCCGGAAAAGGCGGTGGCGCGGCTGACGTCAAAAATTGGCGAGCGCCGGGCTATTTGCGGCTTCGGCGGAGTCGCTGCCGGGACGTACGCGGTGTCCGTGGTACACGATGAAAACTCGAATGGCAAGATGGACACGAATTTCCTGGGCATGCCGCGCGAGGGAGTGGGAGCGTCGAACGACGCGAAGGGCCACATGGGGCCTCCGAAGTTCAGCGCGGCTTCTTTTGGGTATCATGGTGGGCGGCTGGATTTGAAGATTCACATGAATTATCTGTAGCTCTGTAGCGGAGGTTCGCGCATGGGTTTGTGGCTGCTGGCGACGTTCCCGGAATGGAAGCCACACTTCAGTTTTCTTGCGAATGCGGCGGCGAATGAATTGATGGCGCTGCGATGGCTGCACTTTATTTTTGGGATTATTTGGATTGGGTTCTTGTACTTTTTTAATCTGGTGCTTACCCCTTCGATGAAGGCGCTGGAGCCGGGAGTGCGCGTGAAGGTGTACCCGGTGCTGATGTCGCGGGCCATGGCATGGTTCCGGTGGTCGGCGCTGGTGACGGCGCTGGTGGGCATGCGCTACTTTTTTTCGTTACTGGCAACGGATGCGCGCAATGCGGGGAATCCGGGACTGGCGCTGCGCTGGTTTGGTTGGTGGGCGCTGGTGTGGACGGTGGCCTATGAGGGGATCTATTTCTTGCAGCTTCCCGCGAAGGGTATACGCGATTCGGTGTGCGTGCGCGTGATTGGGATCAGCGCGATCGTGATTGCGGCTTCCGGGTTGGTGCTGGCGCTCAATGGCGGCGAACACGTCTCGAATGGGCACCTGGCGATCAGCGTCGGAGGCGGGTTGGGATTGGTGATGCTGGTGAATACTTGGAGTGTGGTTTGGCGCGCGCAGAAGCGGCTGATTGCGTGGACGCGCGCGGCGGCGGAGCAGGGGACGCCCATGCCGGCGGAGGCAGAGCGCATGATGCGATGGACATTTCTTACCGCGCGGACTTCGTTGTGGCTCTCGTTTCCGATGCTGTTTTTTATGGGGGCGAGCAGCCACTATCCGTTTTTGAGTACGGTGGCGCGGTAGGAAGAGAAGAGAAAGATTTAACACAGAGGACACAGAGAGAAGAGCTCAGATCGCAGAGAAGAAAATAGGGAGGCGGGCCAGGTCTTCCCGCCTCCCCTGTTTTCCCGTTTCCGGGAATGCCGGCCAGCCTGACGGAGGGCGGCTAGCCGGTCGTGTGTTGGCCTGGGTATGAAACCCCGGGGACGCGAAAAGAGTTTCATGTAGGACAAAAAAAAATGAGTAGAATCGTGAGGAAAACCAGCGCGTGACCGCTGGACCGCCCACTGATGCCTCGCCCTCCACAACTAAGTCCAGATAACATACTGCGTTTTCTGCAAGTTAGGAGCGCGCCCGCTTCTGCGGACGAGATTGCCGCGGCGTTGCACATGCGCAGGGCCGAGCGGCACGCCCTCTACCAGATGCTGTCCAAGCTGACAAAACGGCGGGCTATCGAGGAATTGTCGGGGGGACGCTACCGGCTTGCCGGCCGGCGGGAGGAGCGGAGCGGGGACGGGCAGCCCGCGCAGCATACGGCAAGACAGAGCGGTTCGCCGACGAGGCCTGCTGCGCCTGCGGATCAGCGGCCCGCAGAGGCTCGCGGAGGGGGCGGGGTCGGCCACAACGAAATCAAGGGTCGGCTGGTGCTGCATCACGACGGATACGGATTCGTGGTGCCGGATCCCCCGGTGCCCTGGCTGGATCGCGACGTATTCATCCCGCGCGACGGCATCGAAGACGCGATGCACGGCGATCAGGTGCTGGTCAGAATGCAGCGCGTGACCGGTGCGGGAGAATCGCAGCGAACCGAAGGGCGAATCGTGCGCGTGTTGGGGCGCGCGCATGCGACGGTCGTGGGATTGTTTCGCTATGGCGCGCGCGGAAATTCGGTGCTGGCCTACGACGTGCGCATGCAGCACGAAATCGAGATTCCGCCGGGCATGGAGTTGACGCCGGGGCTGGCGAAGAAACTGGGCTTCAGCGGCACGGATGAACGCAGCGTGCGCGGGCGGCGCGTTCCGAGAATGGAAGAGCTGGACGGCGCGGTGGTGAATGTCGAAGTGCTGCGGTATCCGCGCGGGGGCATGGCCCCGACGGGACGGGTGATTGAGATTTTGGGGCGGCCGGGCGAACTGGGCGTCGACACGGAAATTATTATTCGCAAGCATCATTTGCCGCACGTGTTTCCCGCGGAAGTGATGAAGGAAGCGGAACACCGCGCGCTGCCGGTGAGCGAAGCGGAGCTGGCCGGTCGCGAAGATTTCCGGCGCTTGCCCATTGTCACCATCGACGGCGAGACGGCGCGCGATTTTGACGATGCGGTGTACGTCGAGCGGCGCGTGGACGGCGGCTGGCACTTGCAGGTGCACATTGCGGATGTGGCGCACTACGTGCGCACTCTGACGGTGCTCGATGGCGAAGCGCGGCTGCGCGGGACGTCCGTATATTTTCCGGACCGCGCGGTGCCCATGCTGCCGGAGGCGCTTTCAAACGGGATGTGCTCGCTGAAGCCGCGCGAGGACCGCCTGGTGATGAGCGCGCTGATGGAATTTGACGCGGCCGGGCGCATGCACAGCGCGCGGATGACGCCGGGAATTATCAAATCCGCGGAGCGCATGACGTACACCAACGTGAACAAAGTGCTGGAGGGCGATGCCGAAGCAACCGCGCAGTACGCTTCGCTGGCGCACCATTTTCGCGACATGAAAGACCTGGCCCTGCTGCTGAACGCGCGGCGCAGCGAGCACGGCTCCGTCGATTTCGATTTACCGGAACCGGTGATCGAGTTTGATGAGCAGCAGCGCATGGTCAACATCACGCGCAGCGAGCGCAACATCGCGCACCGGCTGATCGAGGAGTTCATGCTGGCGGCCAATCGCGCGGTGGCGGGATATTTGCTGAAACGCGGAATTCCCGCGCTGCATCGCGTGCACGAAAAGCCGGACGCGCGCAAGGTGCTGGAGTTTGAGGAGCTGGCGCGCGCGTTTGGCTATTCGCTGGGCGTGGAGAATTTACAGCAGCGCGAGATTGCCGTGCGCCACGGGCGCGTGCCATCGCCGGCCAAAGCGGGGCGGCCGGATTCTTACGGCAAGGGCCGCGAGCGCGGAATGCGCGTGGCGTTGCCGGGCGCGGCGGAGGAATTGCGCATTACGCCACAGCATTATCAGCGGCTAGTGCGTAAAGTTGCCGGAAAGCCGGAGGAGCGCATCGTTTCGTACTTGATGTTGCGTTCGCTGAAGCAGGCGCGCTATGCGGCGGATTCGCTGGGGCATTTTGCGCTGGGATTTGACGAGTACACGCATTTCACTTCGCCGATCCGCCGCTATCCGGATTTGATTGTGCATCGCGTGTTGAAGTGGGCGCTGGAGCATCCGCAGGAAGCTGCGCCTGCGGCGCCGCATGTTCCCGGCGGGGCAGAGGCGGTGGTGTATTCGCACGGCCAGCTTGCGGAGATGGCTACGGAGACTTCGGAAGCGGAACGCCGCGCGAATGGCGCGGAACGCGAGTTGATGGATTGGAAGACCGCGCAATTCATGGAAGAGCATCTCGGCGAGGAATACGATGGGCTGATTATTTCGGTGCAGAAGTACGGCTGCTTCGTGGAACTGTTCGAGGTATTCGTCGAAGGCTTGCTGCCGATTAACGCGCTGGAGGAAGCGACCGGCGCGCGCTGCATTTATCGCGAGAAGGATCACGCGATCGTCGCGATGCCGATCAGCGACAAGCGCAAGGGAGGAGCGGGGCGCGGTCGTGGAGCAAAACCGAAGCAGCTCATCTGGCAGCACGGCGATCGCGTGCGCGTCCGCGCCGAGCGCATCGACCCCATGCGCCGCCGCGTAGAATTCGCTTTGGCTTAAGAGATCGTTATGAATAAGGGGTTGTTAATTCTTGGCGTCACGTTGATCGTGATTGCGCTGTCAGGATGCTCAGAAGAGCGTGCGGGCACGGCTTGCCCGATTGACGGACAGCCGCCACAATGGAGAGGACAAAAGAGCGGGAACTCTTGCGAATTCTTCCATTACAGCGACGTGGAACGCAAAACGCACTCCTGGTGGGCTGACTGCGAATTAGCCGACAAATCTCTAGAGAGGAAATGAGATCGTGGGGACTTCTACAGTTGCGGGGCGTGGCGTGAAGCGAGTGCACAATTTTAATGCGGGGCCGGCGGCACTGCCGTTGCCGGTGCTGGAGCGCATTCGCGAAGAGTTGTTGGACTGGCGTGGGAGCGGCATGTCGGTGATGGAGATGAGCCACCGCTCGCCGGAATTCGAGGGCATCGCGGCGCGCGCAGAAGCTGGTTTGCGCAAGCACCTGGCGATTCCCGACGAGTACGCGGTGCTGTTTCTGCAGGGCGGCGGGAGCATGCAGTTCACCATGGTGCCGATGAATCTGTGCTTGCCGGGCAAGCCGGTGGATTTGCTGCACACCGGCACGTGGACGGCGAAAGCGCTCGGCGAGCTAAGGAAAGGCGTGCTGCACACAGTAGCAGCGTCAACCGAGGCGGAGAAATTCAGGCGCCTGCCGCGACAAAACGAAATCAAACAGTCGCCAGACCCTTCCTACGTGCACATGTGTACGAACAACACGATTGAAGGCACGCAGTGGCACACGATGCCGCAGACTGGCGCCGCGCCGCTGGTGGCGGACATGTCATCCGACATTGCCTCACGCGCGATCGAAGTAAGGAAGTTCGGACTGATTTTCGCTGGCGCGCAGAAGAATCTCGGGCCGAGCGGCGTCACGGTGGTAATCGTGCGCAAGGATCTGGCCGAGCGCGCGGACAAGGATCTGCCGACGCTGCTGCAATACCGCACGCACATCAAGGAGCGCTCGCTCTACAACACGCCGCCCACGTTTGCGATTTACATTTTGGGCCTGGTCATGGAGTGGATGGAAGCCGAAGGCGGCATCACCGCGATCGAAAAGCGCAACGAAGCCAAGGCCAAGTTGCTGTACGACACCATCGACGCCGGCGGCTATTATTCGTGCCCAGTCGAGAAGGCTTCGCGCTCGCGCATGAACGTAGTCTTCCGCGTAGCCGGAGGCGATGAAGCCATCGAGAAGAAGTTCGCGGAAGAAGCAGCGGCCGCCGGGCTGGTTGGCACGCCCGGCCATCGCTCGGTCGGCGGCATGCGCGTCTCGCTGTATAACGCGGTCGGCCTCGACGCCGTGCAGGCCCTGGTCGCCTTCATGCGCGAATTCCAGCGCACCCGCGGCTAAGGACGCACGGTTGGAATTACGCCAAATCAAACAGCAGAATCTCGGCATCCTTCACACCGATCAGTCCCAGCGACTTTTCCGCGGAGATGGCCGCGCCATCGCCTTCGGCTAGCTCTTTGCCGTTGAGCTTGACGCTGCCGCGCGCCACCTGCACGTAAGCGTGCCGCTCGGGCTTCAGGTCGTGCTTGACCGACTCGCCCCTGCCCAGCACCGACGCGTACAGCTCGTTGTCCTGGCGAATCTTCACCGAGCCGTCGCGGCCGTCAGGCGAAGCCACCAGGCGCAGCTTGCCGCGCTTCTCCGCTTCCGTGAAATTCTTCTGGTCGTAGGCCGGCTTCAGCCCCTGCTTTTCCGGAAACATCCAGATCTGGTACAGGTGCACCGGTTCCGTCTGCGAGGCGTTGAATTCGCTGTGCGTCACGCCCGTTCCCGCACTCATATACTGGATGTCGCCCGGCTTGATCACCGAACCGTTGCCCATGCTGTCCTGATGCTGCAGCGCGCCTTCCAGCACGTAGGTGACGATTTCCATGTCGCGGTGCGGGTGCATAGGGAAGCCGCCGCCACCGGCCACGCGATCGTCGTTCATGACGCGCAAAGTGCGAAAGTGCACGTGCTTCGGGTCATAGTAATCGGCGAAAGAAAACGTGAAACGGGTGTTCAGCCAGCCGTGATCGGCGTGGCCGCGCTCGTTGCTCTTGCGAATGTTGATCATGATTTCCCCTTCGGAAAGCCCTCGGAGCGCAAAGCTGCAGCGCGGAGCCTCTCGGGCGCCGGCGAAAGCTCGGTGCCATAGCTCAGATAATACTCGTTATCACGACTATTGTCAAGAGGCGCATCTAAGGTACCGGGCTCCAAAGACCCGCAACCTGCTATTCCTTTAGATTCATAGAGTTGCTGAAGGCCTGACGGTTTTCCCTCCCATTTCCGCGCAGCCCCCTTTGGGTGTAGAGTGATACTGTAGAATTTTGCCGCTGCGTCCTGAGGATTGCGCAATGGATTCCGCTCCGACCGCCACCACCACGAGAAAAGCCGAGAGTACTTCGGCGTCCCGCGAAACTTTGACCATCACGGACAACCGCACCGGGCGGAGCTACGAGGTGCCCATCACCCACGGCACCATCCGGGCAAACGATTTGCGGCAAATCAAGGTCGATCCCAAGGAATTCGGGATGATGAGCTACGACCCGGCGTTTAACAACACGGCGTCCTGCATCAGCCGGGTCACCTACATCGATGGAGATGCGGGCATTTTGCGCTATCGCGGGTATCCGATCGAGGATCTCGCCGAAAAGAGCACCTATCTCGAGACCGCGTACCTGCTGCTGCACGGCGAGCTGCCCACCTCCGAGCAATTGAAGGATTGGACCTACCACGTCACGCACCACACCTTCGTTCACGAGAGCATCAAGAAATTCCTTGACGGCTTTCATTACGACGCCCATCCGATGGGCATGATGATTTCGACGATCGCCGCGCTTTCCACCTTCTATCACGACGCCAAGGACATCTTCAGCGCCGAGTCGCGTAAAAAGCAGACCTACCGTTTGATCGGAAAGATGCCCACGATCGCGGCGTTCTCCTACCGGCATTCGCTGGGCATGCCGTTCGTCTATCCCGACAATGAGCTGAGCTATCCCGGGAATTTCCTGAACATGCTCTTCCGTACGACGGAGAGCCGCTACCGGCCAAACCCGACTTTGGAGCACGCGTTGGACGTTTTGTTCATCCTGCATGCCGATCACGAACAGAACTGCTCGACCAGCACGATTCGCAACGTGGGCAGTTCCCACGTCGATCCTTACTCAGCGACGGCGGCGGCCATCGCCGCGCTCTATGGACCGCTACACGGCGGCGCAAACGAAGAAGTGCTGCGCATGCTGATGGAAATCGGCTCGGTGCAAAAGGTGCCCGAATTCATCAAGCGCGTGAAGACTGGCGACATCAAGCTGATGGGTTTCGGTCACCGCGTCTACAAGAATTACGACCCGCGTGCGCGCATCATCAAGAAAGTGGCGTATGAAGTTTTCGATTTGATGGGCAAGAATCCTCTGCTGGAAATCGCGCTGGAATGCGAGCGCATCGCGCTGGACGATGATTACTTCGTCAAACGCAAGCTCTATCCCAACGTGGACTTCTACACCGGGCTGATCTACCAGTCCATGGGCTTCCCGATGACCATGTTCCCGGTGCTGTTCGCCATTCCGCGCACTTCGGGCTGGATTTCGCAGTGGGAAGAGATGCTGCTCGATCCCGAACAGAAGATTGCGCGCCCGCGGCAGATTTATTTGGGTTACGACACTCGCCACTACGTGCCGATCGAGCAGCGTAGCTAATACCAACGTTACGATTTAGCAGTGGCATTTTTGGATACGCTCGCAGCCAAGCGGCTCGACAGCCCCCGGCATCCCGGTATAGTGGGAAAGAGAGGCCAGGATGGGTCGGGCTCAGAATGCATCTATGAACCCAGTCGCGCGACGCCGCAGTCAGCGGGTACTGATGCAAGTGGCCGTGCGCATTCGCGGCGAAGACGTGCAGGGGAAGAACATCGAGGAAGAGACGGAGACGCTGGCCATCAACGCGCATGGTGCGCTGGTGCTTATGAAGGCCCGGCTGACCAGCGGCAGCAAGGTTTTCCTGCAGCACAATCGCACGCAGGAAGAGCAGGAATGCCATGTGGCGTTTCTGGGCCCGGTGCGCGCGGGCAAGGCGGAAATTGGACTGGAGTTTTCCTCTCCGCGGCCGGCCTTCTGGCGCGTGGCGTTCCCTCCTGAAGACTGGACGCCCCGGCATCCGGAAGCGCGCACGGCGGCCAGCCACCGCTCGGACAAATCGCAGAGCTGACCACCTCGTTCTAGCCTGTTTTCCCCGCGCAGACTTGACCTGGCGCTGTAGCACTCTCCAGTAGCTCGCTACATCAAAACAAGGAATAAAAGCCGTCGCGGCGGGCGATCTGAATGTCGGCGCCAAACAGGGCCGAAAGCCTCGCGGATGTAAGCATGTCCTGCGTGGGTCCGTCGGCAACGATGCGTCCTTCGCGCAAAAATACCACTCGCGCAATCTCTGGAATGATTTCCGAAACGTGGTGGGTGACCAGCAAAATACCCAGGCCGTCCCTTGCCAGCGCGCGCATGGTGTCGCGCAATTGTATCTGCGCGCCGATGTCGAGCGCATTGCTGGGCTCGTCGAAGAGCAGCGTTTGCGGCTCGTGCACCAGCGCGCGAGCAATCAGCGTGCGCTTGGCTTCACCCGAAGACATCTGCGCGACCGGGCGCTCCGTAAGATGCGCGATCCCCAACCGCGCGAGCGCCGCGCCCGTTCTTTCGAGCAGATCGGGATTGGGCGCGTGATGCGGGAAAATGCGCGTGCTGCTGAAAAAGCCAGACAGCACCACGTCGCGGCCGGTCGCATCGCTGGTGCAGGAGGCCAGCAGGTCGGGAGAGACGATGCCCAACAAGGACCGCAGCTCGAAAACGTTCCAGCGCTCGCGGCCGAGGATGGAAATGGAGGAGCCTTCGTTGGCCAGCGGATAGCATTCGCGCGTGATGGTTTTGATCAGCGTGGATTTGCCGCAGCCATTCGGGCCGAGAACGCACAAATGTTCGCCGGCCTCGACGCGCAGGGTGATGTCTTGCAGTGCCGCAACCTCTCCGCGCATCACCGTGACGTGATTCAGGGCGAGGAGCGGAAGCTGACGAGGACGTTCCGCCGTGGGATTAGCTGGCATATCCTCACGAGTCTAGTGCTTTGGAGGAAGAAAACAAAAAAGGAGGTGAAAACAGTTCTGTTCTCACCTCCCGGGGTGGTGGGGTGTTGCGGACATGCCTCAGCGGCAGAACAGGCCTGCCCTGCCAGGCAGGTCTGATTCCTCACTCGCGTGATGTTGCCGCTATGCGGTAAGAGACTTACCACCAGAGGGCATGTCTGGGCGCTTTGTAGCACTCGGAAACGCGCGTGTCAACGTCAAAATCGCAGCTAAATAACGCTATTCTGGAGAGTGGAACGGAGGTTCGTTAGTCGCCGCTGGCATATCGTGGCGTAGCCAGGGCGGCGAAGCGACGTGCAGGTCTGCGGTCGAATTCCGGGAGCGCGCTGACCCCCATTCGCTCATGGCGCGTCGAGGGCCGCAGCGCATCCTGCAGCTTCTCGCGCAGCCGGCGGTGCGCCCGGAACAGCCTCAGCCGCACGGCCACCACCGATATTCCCAGGTGGCTGGCGACTTCCTGCGTCGAATAGTGCAGCACATCCCGAAGCAGGCAGGCTTGCCGCAGGTCCGGCGGGAGTTGCACGATGGCTTTCGCCAGCAGTCGGCCCATCTCGCGTCGCGCGCAGCGTTCTTCCGGGTCCAATTGCTCCGACTCGATATTGCTGCCGATCGTCTCATCACTCTGGCCCTTGCATTGGTCCAGGGAAGTGATCTGTCCATCGCGGCGCTGGCGTAGCAAGTCGATCGAAGTGTTGGCCGCGATCCGCGAAATCCAAGCCCGGAAGTCATTGATCGACTCGTCTTGTTTCCCGGCAAACTGATCCAGGCGCGACCAGGCCTTCAGCACCGCTTCCTGGCTAACGTCTTCAGCGTCGGCGGCATTACCGGTGAGCCCCCGCGCACGGCGGTACAACGTCGGTATGTACGGCGAAACCATTTCGCCGAACGCCTCAGGGTTACCGTTTCGCGCTCGCGCCAGCAAGCTGGAACGGCACTGCGAACGGGAATTTAGGCAGAGGGTGACACTTGCTGCGCTCATATCGGGGATTGAGGTGGCAGTCTGAGCGCCACGGTCGGTTCTTAGCCTAAGTCTATGAAACAAAAAGGTATAGCCACATACTTTAGGGTGAAACTAGGCTTCTTTACCGACCGCTTTTGGGACGGAATGTCGCAAAATCGGTCAGTGCAAGAGGGCAAAGGGCTTTGCCTCTGCCCCCCTCAGTGTGTGTCGTTCGGTTTCGGTTCGGCGGCAGGGCTCTCCGCACTGCATGGGTCCAGCGTCTCGCGTACCAGCCGTCCCAGCGTTCTTGGGCTGTAAGGCTTCTGCAAATAGCGAGCTTTCAATCCATCCGCCGGAAGTTCGCTGGCGTCCGCCGAATAGCCGCTGGTGAACACTACTGGCAAGCCCGGAAACATCTTCAAGAGCCTCGCCGCCGCTCCAAGCCCGCCGAGCTTGGGCATAATGACGTCCAAAATGGCCAGCGCCGGCGCTTCGTGTGAGCAAAGTTCCAGCGCCTCCTGGCCGTCGCAGGCGGCTAGTACCCGGTAGCCCATGTTCAGAAGGGCTTGCCGCGACATTTCTCGAATGGACTCATGGTCTTCGGCAATGAGGATTGTTTCCGTGCCGTGCAACTCGGCTAACGACGGGGCCGGCGCTTTTTCCGCTCCACTTTTCGCCGGTGCGCCCTCCAGCACCGGCAGGTACACGCGAAAAAGGCTGCCGTGCCCGGGTTCGCTGTACACGTGGATGAAGCCGCCGTGCTGCTTCACGACACCGTAAGCGGTGGCCAGGCCCATTCCCGTTCCCCGGCCACGCTCTTTCGTGGTGAAGAAGGGTTCAAAGATCCGCTCGCGAGTTTCTGCATCCATGCCAATCCCCGAGTCCGACACGGAAACCACCGCGTAGCGGCCGGCTGAAACATGCGGATAGAAGCGGCAATAGGAGTCGTCCAGCTCTACCATCTCCGTCTCGATTACCAGCTTGCCGCCCTGTGGCATGGCGTCCCGCGCGTTAAGGCATAAATTCATCAGCACTTGTTCGATCTGCGTGGGGTCCGCCTTCACCGGATCGAGCTGGGCGTTCAGAAACTTGAACTCGATGTCTTTGCCGATCACTTTGTCGAGAAAACTGACCAGTCCGCCGGCGACGCTATTGAGGTCCACCGCGCGCGGCTGCAGCACTTGACGGCGCGCGAAAGCCAGTAGCTCTCGAGTGAGCGTCGCGGCGCGCTCCGCCTGTTCGCGGATGCGCGTGAAGCGCTCCGCCACTTGCGGATGTTCGCGGCTCTGTTCAAAACCAAGCTCAGCCCAGCCCAGGATCGCGCCCACTACGTTGTTGAAGTCATGCGCGATGCCGCCCGCCAATTGGCCAACGGCCTCAAACTTTTGGGCTTGTCGCAACTGCCGCTCGACAGCGCGCAGCTCAGTGACATCCTCCGCAATTACCTCCAGGCCGGCTGGCTGGCCTGCTGCCGTAAGCTGCCGCACGTTCATCCGCACGGTAACCAAGCCGCCATCGCGGCGTCGCCATTCGGCCTCCGCTCCGTGAACTCGCCCGTTTTCCCGGCAAGAGCTCGTAAGCTGTGCGTATTGTTCGGGAAACCGGAAAATGTCCCGCGCCAAATTCAGCGCCAGCAGATCCTCCGCCGATGCGCATCCCGTGATGCGCATCAGCGTGGGATTGGCGTCCAGGAACGAACCGTCGGCGGAAACCCGGAATATGCCGTACGCCGAATTTTCTACCAGGTCGCGATTGCGCTCTTCGGAAATCCGCAATGCTTCTTGCGCCCGGGCGTTCTCACCCCGCAGTTCCTTGTCGTCGAGCGTCTCCGATTTCATCCCTTCTCTCCCGGCCACGAATCACTAAACCGTCCCAGTCACTTGCGCGACCCAGCCTTGCCTCTCACGACTGCAATTCTGCCTGCGCAGGTCGTGGGCTTTTCAGCTCCAGCGCCGCAGGCCGCAGACGTGATTCGACGCCGTCCAAGAATTCCGCGAAGGTGCCTCCATCCTGCGCGGTCCAAGAGCCGATGCTGCTCCGCAAGTCGATAGGCCCCCACGGAGAGCGCGTCTGGTTGTGCACCGCAAGGTGCTGCGCCAGCCGGTTGCGCATCACTTCGGCGCTCGGAGCAACGGCATCCACTCCGAGAATCACAAACTGCGCTTCGCCCAGCCGTCCCACAACGTCGCTTCGCCGGCAACATCCTTTCAGCAATCCGGCGACGTCATTCAGCGCGCGATCCGCGGTTCCCGGGCCGAATGCATCCCGCAACGCTTGCAAATTCTTGAACAGCACGCAGATCAACACGAGAGGACTCGCCGCGCGCATCGCCTCTTCCAGGCGCCTCCTGCCCACGGTCAGGAAACCGTCCCGCGTATACAGCCCGGTCACCTGGTCACGCAGCATGTCGGTGAGGCCCGCCAGCGTGTTGCGCTCCAGCGCTGCTCGCAGCACACGCTCCAGCGCGTGTGCGTCGATGTGCCCTTTCAGGACATAATCCGTCGCTCCATCCGCCAGGCTGCGCATGGCTTGCTCCTTTTGCGCGGGATCGGAGATTACGATCAGCGGCACCCCAGGCGCCGTCCGGTGCACCAGATGTACGGCATCCATCGGTTCGCGCAAGCTCAACTCCAGGTCGAGCAGGATCACTTCCGGGTCGACTATCTTGATGGTTGCCAACAACGTCGCAATCGTTGACACCACGGTCAGGTCCAGCCCCGGATCACTTCCAGCGTAAAGCGCATGCAGCGCCGCAGCCGTCTCGCCTGGACTTCCTTCCGCCAGCAGCAGTCGCAATCGTCTTCGTGTCATGGGTCAGAGCTCTCATCCTTCGACTTCGCGCGTGGTTGTCGCGCGCAAGCCAGCGATCCGGGCGTATTTCGCCCGCATTTTTACTAGCCATCGTTAAAGACTGGAGAGGTCAGCCTCTGGACTGCGGACTTCAGGAAGGGAGGGCCATCTTGACTCGCGGAACCGCAGACGTCAATAGACCTGCATCCCGCCGACGCCTATCCGTTACGCGATACCGACCGCTCGGATCGCTTCCGGAGCACCAGGGCCGCCGCCCCCGCGATTACCCCGCCGACGATCACCACGCCCTCCCACACCAACCCAGCGGCCAGCACCAGGTGCCCCGGCGCTCCAAAAGGTGACAGCAGCGCAACCAACGCGGCTTCCCGCACCCCAATGCCCCCCTGCGTTAGCGGCAGCACCGCGGCAACTTTCGCCAGCGGCCAAGCGAATAGCCACGCCCGCAGCGGCAGTGTCAGCCCGCACTTAACCGCCAGGTGCGCCGTCAGCATAAGGAATGCGAGCTGCACACAGGTCCCCGCCAGCCAACCCAGCGCCAGCACGCGCGGACGCTTCGACACCGAGCGTAGCGCATGGCGCAGCCGCGCCAGCCGTCTGCGGAAGCGTACCGAGCGGCCGCCCAAGATCCTTTTACGCAACAGCCAAAGCAAACCGAGCAAGAAGATCAGTCCGCAGGCAACTCCGGGAAGCGCGCCTCGCACCCTGTGTTCCACGTCATCCGGTACCAGGTCCAACTCCGGAATCAGCAACAATCCCAGCAGTACGAGGCCGGCCTGCGCCATCACGTCCAGGAAGCGGTCCACCACATTGCCCGTCAAAACCGCCGCTGGCCGGGGACTGCGCTGTAATCCAACCGCCAGCCGCACCACGTCGCCGCCGACAATGGAAGGAAGAAACAGCGTGCCAAAAAGCCCGCCGAAGTAGCACTGTGCGCTCGTCGCGAAATCCAGCTCCGCTCCGGCCGCGTTGACCACCATCCGCCATTTCGCCACGCCTGCGCTATGCGCCAGCAGGTAGCCTAGCAGCACGACAAAAAAGCTCGATACCGGAACTCGCGCGATCGCTTCGCGCAGCGGCGCCAGCGGAAGAAAATGCAGCAGCACACCTAGTACAAGCAGCGCGGCGGCCCACCGCAAGATAATGAGCAACCAGCCGCGCAAGCTTCCCCGGGAGTGAGCGCTTTTCATGCAGCGAGAGTCTAGCTTACAAACGTCGAGATTCTAGTTCGTGGTGTCGGCAGAAACTGTTGTGTGAAAAGTCCTGGCATGCGTTTAGTTACTTGCGGCAAAGAGACGGCCGCCGTTTTTGTCCTCCAAAGGGTAGAACGAGCACCGCACCCCTAGCCCCCAAAAATCTCGTCGATCTTCCCCGCCAGCGTAAAATCGTAGTCGCTGATCCCCTTCACGCTGTGCGTGTTCAAATCGATCACCACCTTGTTCCACACGTTGAACCATTCCGGATGATGGTTCATCGACTCCGCCACCAGCGCCACCCGCGTCATGTTCCCAAACGCCGCCACAAAGTCCTTGCACTGAAATTCCCTGTGCAATTTCCCGTTCACCAGGCTCCAGCCCTTCGCGCTCTTCAGCCGTTCCTGCACTTCCCCATCGCTCAATTTTTTCGCCGGCATACGAAGTTCCTCCAGCCTCATGGACTGCTCGCCGATCGCACGGCCCGCGGCAAGCCAACATCGGTGCCCGCGCCCGCGACCAACGAACCGTGCCACCTCCATGGGTCCTGAACTATACTATGCGCCTTGCAGAGGTGCTTCCAACACAAAGGCGGCAACTATGGCTATCGAGCGGCGTGAATTTCTTAAGACCACCGGAAAAGCAATAACAGTCGGCGCAGCCACACTCGCGCTGGGCGGCAAGATCCTCGGCGCGAATGATCGTGTCCGGGTGGCTGTTTGCGGCGTGCGAGGCCGCGGCAACGATCACATCCACGGCTTTGCCCGCGTCCCGGGAACCGAGCTTGCCGCCCTGTGCGATGTGGATGAGAGCGTCTTGAACCAGCGCCTCGGCGACATCGAGAAGATGGGATTGCCAAAGCCGAAGTCCTACGTCGATGTTCGCAAGTTGCTGGAAGACAAAGATATCGACGCCATCTCCATCGCCACGCCCAATCATTGGCACTCGCTCATGGCCATCTGGGCTTGCCAGGCCGGGAAAGACGTCTACGTGGAAAAGCCGTGCTCGCATAACACGTTTGAAGGGCGTCAACTGGTTCGCGCCGTAAAGAAGTACGACCGCATTTGCCAGCACGGCAGCCAGTCGCGCTCGAACCCCGGCATGCTGGAAGCCATTCAGCACCTGAGTGACGGCACGATCGGCGACGTCTACATGGCCAGCGCGATTTGCTACAAGTGGCGGCCATCGATTGGCCGCGCCGCCGAGGAACCCGTTCCCGCCGGTGTGCATTACGACCTGTGGACCGGCCCCGCACCGCTCAAGCCCTTTACGCGCAATCGCTTTCACTACAACTGGCACTGGATCTGGGACACCGGCAACGGCGAAGTCGGCAACCAGGCCATCCACGAAATTGATATCGCCCGATGGGGCTTGGGCGTTCGCTTCCCGGTGTCCGTTTCCGCCATGGGCGGACATTTTATGTTCCAGGACGACCAGGAAACGCCCAATACCTTGAATGCCACTTTCTGTTTCGACGCTCCGGGCGGCAAGCGCAAAATGATGGAGCTCGAAGTCCGCCACTGGATCACCAATCACGAGGCGGAGATTGGCACTGGCGCGTACGGCGCCGGTGGCGTGCCCCCAGCGGGACTCACGGCTGCTGCCAACAAAAAGCCTGCCGACAAACAACAGTCTCTCGGGCCGAAAGACGCCAAAACCAACACTGTCGGCAATATCTTCTACGGATCAAACGGCTATCTCGCCATCGATGGATACGATGCTTACAAAACGTGGATCACCGATCAGGTCGAACCTGGACCATCCGGCAAAGGCTCCGCTGACCATTACGCAAACTTCGTTGAGTGCGTCCGCAGCCGCCGTGCCCAGGATATTCATTCGCCCATCGAAGAAGCCCACATCTCGACGACGCTCGTGCACCTGGCCAATGCTTCCTACCGTCTTGGCCGTACGTTGCGCTTCGATTCTGCGCAGGAGCAAGTCATTGACGATGAGGAAGCCAATCGCCTCCTGCGTGGAAGTTATCGCCCACCGTACGTCGTCCCGGAACAGATTTGATCCGTTGAGGGACGCTCGGCAGGTCGCGCCAACGAATGAAGCCGCACACTCCCACGTCCAGTCCGTAACGTCACGAACGGGCGTGTTTATTGCTGTCCTCTGTTTCCTCGCCCGATGTGGTGACTTGGCTAGTCCTTATCTGGATGAGCGTGGCGGTAATTCCAGTATTTCCCCTGCTCCCTCTTGTTCGCCTTCGAGAATTCGTGAGAATTCCTGTGGTTGTCGCTGAGGTACTGTCCCCAGGCGCGATTTTCGTTGTCATCCCAGTTGTGATAATCCTTGTGCTGTCTATCGTAGACTCGGATCTGAACGCGGGCCTCTTGAGGTACCGGGGCGGCCATAAGCCACACTGGCGCCGCAATGGCCGCGGTCAAGACTAAGGAAGCGATGTAACGATGCGTACGGTGCATGTTGTAGTTCCTCCAAATTAAGAATGTCCGCTTTCGGATCAGCCACAAGTGTGCGCCTAAAGCCGCTTGATTCATGTTCCATACAGCACACACTCATCGGGAGAAGCGCCGGAGAAAGTCGCCATACATACAAGCGCCGTTCGCGGCGGGCGTCTCTGGGGTTGAAGCCGGACTATGGCCGGGGGAGATCCAGCAGCACCACATCCGAGCGCTCCTGCATCCGCTCGACGACAACTTCACCTCCGTCCTGGGACACGTCGAAGTCGCGAATTTCGAAATCGGGGGCGAGGCTGGTCAACTGTCGTTCGGCGCCCGTTTGCAAGTCGATGACCCAGAGATCCTTGTGTCGAATCTCTCCTCGCAGGAAGACGAGCGCCCGCCCGCCAGGCAGGAAGGCCAGATGCCGAGCCCCCCGAGTGAGGCTTAGGGCCGGCAGGGGATGCGCTGCGGCCTGGGCGGTGACGGCTTTCAGCCAAAACGTGGTGCCGATGTCGGGTCCCGAGTAGACAACGAAGCGGCCGTCCGGGGCCCACGCGGGATCGACCGAGTATTCCTGGACAAAGAGAGTGGGGGAACGACTGTCGAGCGGAACGCGAAAGAGGTGCGGGACACCGTGATCGTCTGCCGCCGAAGTGATCGACTGCCCGTCGGGCGCCCACGTTGGAGCGCCCTGCAGGTCCAGCGAATCGGCGACAATCCGTGCGTTGGTGCCGTCGGCCTGCATCACGTATAAAAGCGTCTGCCCATGTTGCAGTACCGAGAATGCGATAGACCGTCCATCGGGCGAGATTGCCGGGCCGCCAAAGATTCGCGCTCCCTGACCGCTCCACAACTCCGTGCCGGTTCCGTTGGCGAGTTTCCAGATACTTTCGTTCGTGCCGGTCGAAGAAACATAAAGCAAATAATTTGGACCCAGCCGCGGGGAGAACCCCATGCCGGTCGTCAGCGAGATTCGCGCAGCCGCCGACGCCTCGGCGGGTGAATCAGCAATCCGCAAGTGCCAGAGAGTTCTCTTCGTGCTTGCGAGCGTGACGACCAGACGACGGCCGTCAGCGCTGGCCGCTAGCGACGTGTACTCGTCAAGGCCAGAGCTCAGCCGGTGTGGAATGCGGCGCCGGACATCCATACTATAAAGCCACGGCCCCGCGCCGTCGGGATCGCCAGCGAGGTACAGCAGCGTGTGCCGGTCCAGCAGCACCGGATGACTGACACGCCCATAGTGCGAGGTGATCCGTTCAGGAGTCCCGCCGGTTGGACGGATGCGCCAGATATCCAGTTTGTCCGGAAGAGAACCCTGGACGAAATAGACATATGCCGTGTCGGGTGCCCACAAAGGAAAGTGACTGTGGAGCCCGGCAGGCGCGGTGAAAATGAGCCGACCCTCCGATTGCCGGGCGCCGTCTGACACGAACAGCGGGTCTCCGGGTCCTGGCGTGTGGTACGCGAGTCGGGACGCATCGTGCGACCAGTCGAACTCGGCCACGCCCTCGAGGTATGGCCTCGGCTGGCCGCCCAGCGTTGGCACCGCCCAGATGCCGATGTCGCCGCCTTTTGAGCCGTTTTGCTTGCGGACCCAGAACGTCACGAAAGAGCCATCGGGCGAGAACCCCAGGGTGCGGACTGATGGATTGACCAGTTCCGGAGCGCTCCCGTGGGTCAGGTTGTGGAACTGTCCCGAACCGACCTGCGTAACCCAGACGTCCATCTGCCCGTCCCGGTCCGACAGAAACGCCACGAACTGGCCGTCGCGCGACACTGCAGCATCCTGCTCCACTCCATCGAAGTCCGTGACGGTCTGAAATCGCGCGTTCGCGATGGGGCTTCGCCAGAAGTACTCCGTCCTCTGAAACCACAGGCTTGCGCCAATCGCCAGCGTGACTCCCGCCGCTGCCAGCGGCAACACAAACTTCCATTTGGTTTGATAGGTCGATATTGCCGGACGCGGCGGCAGAGCAGGCAGATTGAGGGAGAGGGCATCGTTCCCGTTCTCCTCCGCTGCTCGAAGATTCCGACTGCGCGCCCACGTGTCCAAGTCTGCCCGAAACGCGTAGACCGAGCCCATCCTGTCGTGCAGGTGCCGGTGAACGGGCATCCCCTCCCGCTTCTCCCAGCGCTGGACCGTGGTCACGTCGCGGTTGAGGTATGCCGCGATTTCCTTCCACGAATCCAGCCGGTCTTCGGGCGGTCGTACGGACGGCGGTGTGCCAGGAAATGGTTCGCCCATCGGCTCTCCTGATTGGTCCGCGGTTGTCGGGGACAACCCGAATTGTAGCGTCGTCAGCCAGTGACGGCAATATACAGCATTCAACGGTAAATAGAGGCACGGCTGTAATTCTGCGCATTGCCGTTTGACGGAGCTCCCCAAAGCGTCCTATCGTGCCCGCGAGTCCCCATCCGGCGAGGCCTGCGAGAAAAAGCGCAACACGAGGCTGCGGACAACGCACTTTGACTTTTTAAACTTGAATTGCCGGCGTAGAAACTGCCCTTGGGAGGGACAATGATTGCTTTCAACTTCACGAGATTTTCGGCGACATTCCGTTGGACGTTGGCGCTGTCGGTTTTGATCATCCCGCAGTTGGTCCAAGCCCAGTGGCAGGTAAGCGTGGGTGCGGAGAGCCCCAATCGGGGAAGTCAAGCGCTGGCCTTTTTGCCGAATGAACTCTGGGTCCATACGGGCGACACCATCCGTTGGACCTTTCCCACGCATGAGCGCCATACGCTTACCTTCTTAAAGCCCGGCCAGACGCGACCGCCTGGTTTTGGTCCCGTCTTCGGCGTCCCGGTCGGGTGCCCTGGGCTTACGCCTGATGGGTCCAGCTTTGATGGTTCCGCGTGCGTTACCTCCGGCGTTTTGCTATTGCCTGAAGATTCGGAGCCGACCGCTACAGCGCCAACGTATTCCGTAACTTTCTCGGCTCCGGCTCCGGGCAACTTTAAGTTTGTATGCCTGATTCACGCGGACATGACCGGCGTCGTCCATGTTATTGACCCATCTGAGCCACTTCCTCATTACCAAGATTTCTATGATCGCGAGGCGCAGAGCGACCAAGTACTGCTGCTAGCGGACGCCTCTCGCTTGGAGGGCCGGGGAACTCCTGGGAACCAGGGCCGAGGACAGAGCGGTAACGTGGCGGCAGGTATCGGCGAAATCGTGACGACGAGTGGAGCAGGTTCACAGACGGCAGCACTGATGCGCTTCGTGCGGGACACGATCGTCGTGGGGGTCGGGGACACGGTTGAGTGGACGAGTCTGGACCCGTCGATAAACCATACCGTGACCTTTGGAGTGGAACCTGCGGATCCGCGGCCGCGTTCGACAAATGTGCAACTGACCTCGGACGGAGCCAGGCAAGCGGTAATAAGCTCACCCATGGACAGCGTGAACTCGGGATTTTTGTCTCCTGCACCGCAAGATAGGGCGGGGCTCGCCCAGTCGCTTCCGGGTGTAACGCGCTTTCGGGTGACCTTCACGTCTCCAGGCACTTTCAATTACATCTGTGCTGTTCATGACCAGCTCGGCATGAAAGGGACGGTCATCGTTCACTAGGTGCCCGAGGATAAATTTGCGCTTTCTCTGCTTGTGCATCGTTGCCCTTTCATTCGGTGAACATGCCTCCGTCGTGTTGGGGCAAGAAGCGAAACGCGACCCGACCCATGCCGAACACGCTGAAGCGACATTCCGTGGCGGCCTGGTCACCCCGCCCCTGCCGAAAGCGAGATTTGTTCTAACTGACACCTCTGGTGCTCCGTTTGATTTCTGGAACAGAACCCAGGGGTCGGTCACGCTCCTCTTTTTCGGCTACACCTATTGCCCCGATCAGTGCCCCATGCACATGTCGAATATTGGCGCGGCTCTGAAGAAGTTGCCGTCGGGCATTGCCGATCAGGTTATGCTCGTTTTTGTTACCACCGATCCCGCGCGAGACACGCCCGTGCAACTGCGCAGGTGGCTCGACAATTTCGATAGACATTTTGTGGGCCTCACGGGAACCGAGGCTGCCCTCGAGGCGGCCCAGAAGGCTGCGGGGGTTCCTCCGGCCCGGAAAACAGAGTCCCGCAACGCCAACTATTCAAATGCGCACGCCAATTTTGTTGTCGCGTACACCAAAGATAATCTGGCGCACGTTATCTATCCTGGCGGGGTAAGTAAGGACGATTGGATACACGACCTGCCCCTTTTGATTAAGGAGACTTGGCCGCGCCCATAAGCCGATGCAGCGGAGCAGGGCGGCAAGCACTGGAAGTGACGTTCGGCATGGCGATGCGTCTGTTGGACAGATCTTCGCCGAGACCGGGCTGCGCTGGCTGGTTGCCTTCGCTGATGAACAACACCTGCTTAGTATTTAGGATTTCTTGCCCCGGTTCCGCCGCATTGTGGGCGGTCCGTCGGTGGACGTATGTCGCTCTCAGCGAAATGACCTCGCGCTGACCCCCGCTTGCAATTCCCACATCTTGACACCGGCGCGTGCTCGTTGTTAACTCCCCGCCTGCGAGGAGGTCTGGCCCATGAATTTGCATTGGCGTGTCGCTCTCAGTGTGGCCGCAGTATCGTTTTTGGCGCTTCCCGCTCTCACCCGGGCACAGGATTCTTCCCACAAGCTCACGGCCATGGACGAATTTCAGCTGCAGATCGCCACGGATCCGCAAATTTCTCCCGACGGCAAGAAAATTGTCTACGTGCGCGGCTTCGCCGATTCCATGACCGACAAACGCTACGCCAATCTCTGGATCATCAACGCCGACGGCTCCGATCACCGCCCGATCTCCACCGGCAATCGCACCGACGGCTCGCCGCGCTGGTCGCCCGACGGCACGCGCATCGCGTATCTCTCCGACGCCGACGGCAAAATGCAAATCTATGTTCGCTGGATGGATTCCGGCCAGACCGCGCGCATCACCAACCTCGAGGAAGGTCCCGACGCCATCGCTTGGTCCCCCGACGGCAAAATGCTCTCCTTCTCTTCCCTCGTTCGCGGCAAAGGCCCGCACATCGCCGATCTTCCCACGGTGCCTCCCGGCGCAAAATGGGCGGAGCCCGCGACGGCCTACGACCGCCTCGTCTATCGTTTCAACGGCGCTGGCTACCTGAAGCCTGGCTTTATGCAGGTGTTTGTCGTCTCCGCGGAGGGCGGCGCTCCGCGCCAGGTCACCAATGGCAATTTTCCCAACGGCGGCAACGAATGGAGTCCTACACGCCCCGTATGGTCGCCTGACAGCAAGTTCCTGATCGTCTCCGCCAACCGCCACCCCGAATCCGATCACGAATACCTCGACACCGAGATCTACGAATTCAGCGTTTCCGACGGCGCTTTGCGCGCACTCACCAATCGCAAAGGCCCGGACGATGCTCCCTGCGTTTCCCCCAGCGGAAAATTCATCGCCTACACCGGATTCGACGACCGCTACCAGGGTCACCAGACTACCAAGCTCTATCTGATGAACCGCGACGGCAGCGGCTCCCATTCCATCTCCGACAAACTCGATCGCGACATCCAGTCGCCCCAGTGGGCGCCCGATAGCTCCGGCATCTATTTCCTTTACGACGATCAGGGCGACACCAAAATCGGCTTCTCCTCTCCCGACGGTAATTTCAAGAAAATTGCCGACCACGTCGTCTCCGGCACCGGCGCCTCCAGCGTCGGCTCCTTCTCCGTCTCCCGCACCAGCACGATCGCCTTCACCTATGGCCGCACTGACAATCCCGGCGACATCGCTATCTCTACCAGCGGCGCCATGAAGGTTCTCACTTTCCTCAATCAGGAATTGCTGCAGCAGAAGGTTCCCGGCCGCGTCGACGAAATTTGGTACGAATCCTCCAAAGACAAGCGCAAAATCCAGGGCTGGATCATCCAGCCGCCCGGCTTCGATCCCTCCAAAAAATATCCTTTGATTCTGGAAATCCACGGCGGGCCCTTTTCCGACTACGGCGACCGCTTCGATTTCGAAAAGCAAGTGTGGGCCGCCATGGGTTACGTTGTGCTCTACACCAACCCACGCGGCAGCACCAGCTACGGTGAAGAATTCGCCAACCTCATTCACCACGCCTATCCCGGCGACGATTTCGACGACCTCAACAGCGGCGTCGACTCCGTCGTCGCCAAAGGCTACATCGACACCAACAATCTCTTCGTCACCGGCGGCAGCGGCGGCGGCGTGCTCACCGCCTGGACCATTGAGCACACCGATCGCTTCCGCGCCGCCGCCGCGCTCTATCCGGTCATCAATTGGTACAGCTTTGTACTCACTTCCGACATTCCCTGGATCGCAAAATATTGGTTCCCCGGCAATCCCTGGGAAAATACCGAGCAATACATGAAGCGCTCACTCACCGACGAGGTCGCCAAAGTCAAAACCCCCACGCTGCTCATGACCGGCGAAGCCGACTATCGCACTCCCATCTCCGAAGCCGAGCAGTTTTACGCCGCCCTCAAACTTCTCAACATCGAGGCCGTTCTCGTCCGCGTTCCGGAAGAACCTCACGGCATCAGGCGCCGCCCCAGCCACCACGTCATGAAAATGTTGTACGTAGCCGGCTGGTTCGACCAACACAAATCCAAGCCCTAGCGTGCATGTAGGGGCGCAGCACGCTGCGCCCCATCTAGGCGCGATGTCAGATTCATTCGCGCGTCATCCTGAGGTCCCGGCGCATTTCAGGCGGGCCGATCGAAGATTCCGACTCCTGTCGGAAAGAATCTCAACCGCCGTGGTCAGCAACAAACGATCTTGAGCGCTCGTTCAAACGCGGCCGCTCATTTGATTTATCTGGCGTTCATCTTCCCGGCTGTATACCTAACACCGTTCGAACGAAGGAAACTGAAAGAAAAGAGAAAAACTATGCGCAAACATCTCACTCTGCTCGGCCTCGCTGCACTCTCCGCCGTTCTTTTCTGCGCCGCGGTCTTTTCGCACGCCGCCGGCAGGCCCGGCGCCTCCGGCTATCACGTCATCAAGACCGTTCCCGTCCCCGGCGATGAAGGTTGGGACTATGTCTACGTCGACAGCGACGCCCGCCGCGTCTACATCTCCCACGGCTCTCACGTCGTGGTCATGAACGCAGACACCTACGCCATCGAAGGCGACATTCCCGATACGCAAGGCGTCCACGGCATCGCCGTAGCCTCCGACCTCGGCCGCGGTTTCGTCAGCGATGGCCGCGCCAACACCGTCACGATCTTCGACCTGAAAACCCTGAAAACAATCGGCACCGTGAAGACCGACGCCAATCCCGACGCCATCATTTACGACCCTGCCAGCAAGCACGTTTTTACCTTCAACGGCCGCGGCAAAAATTCCACCGCTATCAATGGCGCGGACGGCTCCGTCGCCGGAACCATTCCTCTCGGCGGCAAGCCTGAATTCGCCGTCGCCGATGGCAAAGGCTCGGTCTACGTCAACGGCGAAGATACCTCCGAGCTAATCCATCTCGATTCGCAGGGCCTGAAAGAGCTGCACCGCTGGCCGCTCGCCCCCTGCAAATCCCCCTCCGGACTCGCCGGCGACCTCAAGAGCCGCCGCCTGATGGCCGTCTGCGACGACAAAGTTTCCTCCATCGTCGACGCCGGCTCCGGCAAGGTCGTCGCCAACCCGGCGATCTGCGAAGGTCCCGACGCAGCCGCATTCGATCCCAGTTCGAATTATTTTTTCGCATCCTGCGGCGACGGCAATCTCACAGTCATCCACGAAGATTCGCCCGACACCTACACTGTGGTCGATACGGTCCCGACGAAAAGGTCCGCCCGCACCATGGGCCTGGATCTGAAAACGCACAAAATTTTTCTTCCCAGCGCCGAATTCGAGCCCCCGGCCCCCGGGGAACGCCGCGGCAAAATGAAGCCCGGCTCCTTCGCAATAGTCGTCGTCGGCAAGTAGCGTCAGCGTCGTTTTTGGAGTGCGGGAGTCTTGCTCCCGCTTTGACGCCGTAAGTGCATCCCGGACGGAAGCAACGGCTGCAGCCTCGCGCCTCACGCACAGGCTGTCATCCTGAGGCTCGGCGCTTTTTGCCGAGCCGAAGGACCTCAACCGATCGCATGGCACGGCGTCAACGTTTTTTGCGACGGTGAGCGCCTGCAAAAATAAAACCGTCCCGGTGGGAGAGAGCCACCGGGACGATTTTTTGTGTTCTGGCGAGAAAACTTTTTGCGAAAATTCGTTTTGCGCTACTTCGCGCTTAAACTTGCCCTACTTCACTACGTTCAGATTATGCACGCCGGCGAAAACGGAAAATCCGGACCCCGCCGCCTGCGGCAGCCACCACATCTTGCGCACCCAGCGGGTCTCGCTGACCATCATGCGCTTGCCGATATAATCCATCACCGCCGGGCTGACCTGCGTCACCGCATACAGCGCGCCGGAATGCGAAAACGGCCGCAGAAACGGGTTCGTCTCCGAGCCGTAATTACCGGAAATCGCCAGCCGCGTCGAGTACGCGTCGAACGCCGCCGCGCCATGTCCCGCCGCCATCAGCGAGTACCAGGCGACGCGCTGCCCGCGCGTTTCGCGCGGACGCATGTGCGCCGGCTTCATCGGCTGAATGGGTAGCGCCACGCTGGGCGGTTGCACCGCCTCGGAGTCCACTTTCGGCTTGGGCATCGACGGCAACTCGCGCGCCGCACTCGATTCCTTGGCGTCCGCGGCATCCGCCACGGTCACCGCCTCAGGAGCATTTGCCACCGATCTTGCCAATTCCCCGCTCTGCGGTAGAGCGCCCAGCAGAAGGATCGTCGCCAACAGCATTTGGTTCACCTCAGTGGTTGCGAGAGCAACTCTGTCCCCATTCGCAACTGAGGTAAATTTACTGTCCAAAAGGCCAGTTGGCACTGGCCCATTGGTCACATTCGGCTTAGTACACTGCTTTGGCCCTTCCGTTTGGCGTTTTTTAAACGCCCGTACTAGCACGCCTGCGCCAATATTTTTCTCTTTTCCGGCACCTCCTTGCCCTCCGCCGCCAGCCTCGCATAGGCGAAATCGCCAAGGCTGAAGCCCGTTTATAGCCGCCGCTGCTTTCCACGCCGGCTGAAGCCGCTGCTGCCCTGACTGAAGATCAGGGGCTTCTACCAAGCAGCCTCCGCCGACTCTGCTATAATCCCGCGCATCGATCCCGCGAATCCAGCATGTCGCCCAACGAATCGTCCTCGGCCAAGCGCGCGCCCATCCCCACCCGGGGACCGCAGGCGCCGCGCTTCATCGTCATCGAAGGGCCGCTGCGCGTGGGCAAGAGCACGCTGGCCAAGATCCTCGCCGAGCGCCTGCACGCCCGCCGCGTCTACGACTGCGAAGACAATCCCTTCCTCGCCGACTTCTACAAGGAAAAGCCCGGCTCCGCCCTGCGCGCCCAGATGTATTTCCTGATGGACCGCCAGAAGCGTCTCCGCGAAGCCCTGGCCATCGAAGCCCCCGGCCCGGTCATCTCCGATTTCCTGATGGAGAAGGACCGCATCTTCGCCAATCTCAATCTCAATGACGAAGAGCTGAAGCTCTACGAGCGCTACTACGAAGCGCTGGCCGCCGAGCTTCCCGCGCCCGATCTGGTCATCTACCTCCAGGCCAAGCCGGAAGTGCTGCGCGCGCGCATCGCCAAGAAAGCCTCCCGCGAAGAAACGCAGATTTCCCTCGAATACATCGAGGAGGTCGCCCGTGCCTACGAACATTTCTTCTTCCGCTACGCCGCCTCCGACCTCCTGGTAATCAACACCTCCGAAATCGACTTCGTAGAACGCAGCGCCGACCTCCAGCAATTACTGCGGCGCCTGCAGGACCCGGTAAAGGGCACGCAGTATTTCCTTCCGCTAGGGCCCTCCGAATAGGGCCCCCCCTCCCCCTGTTTTGCATAAGTGTTCATTCTAAAGATAGTTAAAGTGCTTTGTTTTGATACACTTTTGCAAGTGTTCATTCTAAAGGTAGTTAGAAGAGAGTGGGTTGTGAGTGGTGGGTAGTGAGTAGTGGGTGGCTGAAACGAGAATCGCGGCACCCCCACGGTTTTCGCAAAAGAGTTTGGATTTGCTTGATTCCAAAGGGGTTGACGGCTTTGAGAGTGCAAAAGAGTTTGTAAGAGTATCAAACGACAAGAGTTAGGTATGGAGCGATGGCAGGGGCAGGAAAGCTTCCGGCGAGGAAGCTTTGACGTTTGGGTCGGGACGGGGGCGACCATGGGGAAGGGTAGCGCGGGTGTTTATTGGAAGTAAAGTAAAAAGCAGCGAATGGCGGAATTTCGGGGTCGAACGGCTATTAGGAGCAGCGAACGGCGACGAGCCGAAGAGAAAAATTCACGCGTGACGCTTGTGCTTGAAGTTAGCTCTAAACCCGGACCCTTACAAATCAAAGGGTCCGGCACCCTACGTCGCTTCCCCTGCTCAAGCCTTCGCCGCCCGTCACTCTGAGTAGCCCCTCACTATCGCTAAGGGTGCTCCACCCGCCGAATGGCGGATTTTCGGGGTCGAACGGTTATTAGGAGCAGCGAACGGCGACGAGCGGATCCCAAGAATTCATGAGACTCAGGATGCCTGTACTTGAAGTTAGCGTTAAGCAGGCCTGGTCAATCGCCGCACAAAGTAACAGAAAACGTCCCGTCTGTCCCCGATTGTTCCGTGAGGATATTGACATGCTTGTAACTCTCAGCCGAGAGGGCCATAATACGCGTGTTCCCGGTTCCCCTCAACTGGATGTCGTCGTGCCTATCTTTCGCCTATATGTAATAGAACCTATTCGTGTGGGAGACGCTTCTATTCCGCTCTTGCAGAGCTGCAACGCAAAGAAGTTTCGTGGTGTTCTGCAGCAAGCTGTAATTCTTGCTCTGCTGTGCGCTAGTCTGACGATTTTTGCGAACACTGGGATTGCACAAGAAGGTACATTCGTAACGACCGGGAGCATGAGCACCGCACGCACCATACACACCGCGACGTTACTAAACAACGGGCAGGTGCTTATTGCGGGGGGTAACAACTCCGTCGGTAATCTGGCTAGCGCCGAGTTGTACAATCCTGTGACCGGAACTTTCACCCCTACCGGCAGCATGACCACCGCCCGCAATTATCAGACCGCGACGTTACTGAACAATGGAATGGTGCTAATTGCAGGCGGCCAGGGCGGCAGTACACTGGCTAGCGCCGAGTTGTACGATCCTGCGACCGGAACCTTCACCTCTACCGGCAGCATGACTACCGCTCGCATTTTAAACACCGCGACGTTACTGAACAATGGAATGGTGCTCGTGGCGGGGGGGAACGGCACCGGCACCGGCGCCGCTGCTACTGCTGAGTTGTACGATCCTGCGACCGGAACCTTCACCTCTACCGGCAGTATGACCACCGCCCGCGCCTTTCACACGGCGACGTTACTGAACAATGGAATGGTGCTTGTTGCGGGCGGGGAGTTGAACAACACCTATTTTTCCACTGCTGAGTTGTACGATCCCGCGACGGGGACCTTCACCTCTACCGGCAGTATGGCCACCGCCCGCGGCGCACACACCGCAACGTTACTGAATACTGGAATGGTGCTTGTTGCGGGGGGGGGACGCCAGCGCCGCCGGCATACCCGCTGTTACTGCTGAGTTGTACAACCCGGCGACCGGAACCTTCACCACTACTGACAGCATGACCACCGCCCGCGCCTATGACACGGCGACGCTACTGAGCAATGGAATGGTGCTTGTTGCGGGGGGGAACGGGGCCAACGGCATCCCCACTGCTACTGCTGAGTTGTACGATCCTGCGACCGGAACCTTCACCCCTACCGGCAGCATGACCACCGCCCGCTCCCAAGACACCGCGACGTTACTGAACACTGGAATGGTGCTTGTTGCGGGGGGGAACGTCAACGGCACCGCCGCAGCTACTGCTGAGTTGTACGAGCCAGCCGTTATCTTTCCCACGAGTCTGACGTTCTCGAACCAGCTATTGGGCAGCACCAGCGTGTCCCAAATCGTGGAACTGACGAATTATCAATCCACCGCGTTGATGAACATCACGAGCATCGCCATCAGCGGTCCAAACGGCAGCGACTTCGCTCAAACCACCACCTGCGGCATGAATTTGGCTGCTGGTGCAAACTGTACGATCAGCGTGACCTTCACGCCCTCGGCCAGCGGCACACGAATCGCGTCGCTTACTGTCACCGACAACGCATCCAGTAGCCCGCAGACTGTACTGCTGACTGGGACTGGAATCGTTCCGATTGCCAGCGTTTCACCGTCCAGCATTACTTTCACTAATCAATACGTGGGAACCAGCGGTCTCCCTCAAACTGTCACGATAACCAACAATGGAAACGTTGCGCTCAACATCACCAGTGTAGCGACAAGCCCTGCGGATTTTGGCTCGCTAAGCTCCTGCAGCAATAGCCTCGCGGCAGGTTCGAGTTGTGCGATCGGTGTTTTCTTTGATCCTACGGTGAGCGGCGCAAGACCCGGGACATTGACGATTAACGACAATGCGCCGGGTAGTCCTCAAACAGTTGTCCTCACCGGAACAGGGCAAGATTTCTCACTAGCACCTGCCTCTTCGGCTTCGGCGACTGTTTCTGCCGGACAAACGGCAAATTTCAGTGTCGCGGTTGCACCTGCGGGTGGTTTCAACCAGATGGTAGCATTCGCTTGCACCGGAGCGCCGCCACAATCCACATGCGCGGTGTCGCCTAGTTCCATTGCGCTTAATGGGTCGGCCGCAACAACGGTTACGGTCACCGTGACGACTATGGCAGCTTCGCTTCCCGTGGTCACCCCGTCCCCTAGGGGCGACTATCAGCTCTTACGTCTATTCACCGAGCTGTTAGTGCTCTCACTACTGATCGGATTGCTTAGTTCGCGTAGGGGGCGTCCGCGTTTGGCCTATGGGCTTGCGCTTCTTGTCTGTCTCTCCGCCGCAGTGATGATGTCCGCATGCGGCGGTGGAAGCAGTGGAGGCGGTGGAAGTCAGCGAACGCCAGCGGGCACCTACACCGTGGTCGTGTCAGGCACTTTCACCTCAGGGTCAACCAAGCTGACGCATAACGCTAATCTGACTCTGATGGTGCAATAGTTCAATCAGCTTTGTACCGGGATCGCAGGCTTCGGAAAAGGCGCCCCCAAAAGTCCGGGGACGGGACATAAACCAAATTCGAGGCAAGATGCGGCCTTCGGCCTGGGGCGCGCTTAAAGCGACAACCCTACAACTCAGGCGCGAAGCTTTTTTGCTTCTCGGTTCGATCCGGGGGCGCGGCGGCGGAGGGCGATCCGAGTGAAAAGCCTCAGGCCCAAAGGCGGGCCTGAACTACAAGAGGCGAAGCAAGATGGCGAGGTGAACTCGCCGCTACGACGGGAAAAGCCTCAGGCATAAAAGTCATGCCTGAGCTGCATAGTCGCGGCGTTGGCCCTGCTCGGCGGCTGCTCTGAGGGCACCGATTGAAACGAAACGGAGGCCCTTGCGGTGTCCTGCGGCGAGAATTTGAGGCAGGGCTTGAATGCTCCGGGTTGGGTTGGCGATTCCGTCGTGGAGAATGACTATGGTTCCAGGGGCGAGATTTTTTTCTACAAGCCAGCGGATGTACCACAGGGGAGGATGCATCGGATCGTGCGGGTAGGCGGAGCCGAGCGTGCATTCGTAGCCGTGGGCTTGCGCCAGGCGGAGCTGTCCGGCGCGGGCAACGCCGCCGGGCGGGCGAAAGAACTTGGGGCCTGCTGTTATGCCGAGGACTTCCTCGGTCTGTTCCAGGTAACGGACGAAGGCGGAATCGGAGTGGAGCAAAAGCGAGCCGTTCCTGAAGTAGTGGTTGCCAACCTCGTGGCCAGCGGCTTTGATGCGCGCAACCAGCTCGGGGTGGCGGAGGGCGCGCTCACCGATCAAGAAGAAGGTAGCCTTGGCGTTGTGCTGCTGGAGAATTTCCAGGACTTGCGGGGTGAAGATGGGATGCGGGCCGTCATCAAACGAGAGGGCGACGAGGGGATGGCGGGTGGGCACGCGGTAGGTGAAATTGGGGGTGAGCCGCTCAAGGACAGGCACGACGCCCAGCGGCTCGATCCAGAAGGCGTAGAGTGCGAGGGCAAGAAGGGCGAAGGCAGCTATGAGTAATGGCGTCGCACTTCTGTTCCCGGTGCGCGATTAATCGGCCAACCGCATTCTGCATGATCCGGCAGACAAAACGAGCGGGGAAAAATTGAGGGGACGGGGACCTGTTAAGAGGCGGGGCAGATGGCCCTTTCCGATAGGAATCGGAATCTGCGATCGAGGCTCCCCTCGAAGCTCGGGGCAAGCAGGGTAAACGGGGAAGGAAGCAAGGCAAAAGCTAAACTGAGTAAGCCAAATGGAGCATGGCTTACATTAGAGAGTACGTCCTACATCTCGGAGGCCTAAAGGCCTGGGACGCGCTAAAGCGCGCCCCTACACTGAGGATGGCGCCTGGCGCCTTACGCAGCGCCAGACGCTAGAGCCTCGTTGCTGGCTATTACTTCTGCGTTGGATACACAAACTGCACGCCGAAGTTATCACCCGGGTAGAACCACGCCGTTAGCGCGGGTTGGCCCTCGGGTCGATCTTCGACCTGAAGGATTGCCTGTTCTGGGGCTTCCAACCGATAGTCCGGAACACCCAGGACCCTGGTGATCAAATGCCTCCCGCCAGCATCGTAAATTCCAACGAGAGTGCGATCGTTGGTGTCCAGGAGGATTAATACGTAGGTGCCTGCGGGAAGCACTTTCCCGGGAACCTGAATGGGTTCGTTGACGGTCATAATCGTCTTCTTATCCCATTCGTCGGCCCGAACCTTTGGGACAAAGAAAGTCGCCCCGAACAGCAGCAGGCAAATCGTGCCAGTTAACATTTTGCGGTACATGTTTAAATCTCCTTTCTAGAGATCCGCGCCAAAGTTCAGTTCGCCGCGGTATTTTGTTCGTGGAATAGAAAGGCATTCTCCATACCAAACGGCATCGGAAAATGATTGCCTGCAAGGAACGCTATTTCAGTGACTTACGCCGGCGGGGCTCTTTTTGAACGGCGGCTTTATCGCCGCGCGTCCGGCATCTTGGAACCGGTGTCAGAATGATGGCGCGAAGGAAGGGAGCGAGAACTTGGCTGAGGAGACGTCAGCGGCCTGAGGCAGGCGGCTTAGACATGCGCATCGCTTTGGCGTATTCCAAAGCGTATAGCTCGTTGCCCGGATATTGCTCGCTCAATTCGCGGAACAATCTTTGCGCCAGAGCATCCTGTTTTTCGCGGCGCGCGGCGAGGGCCAGGATAATTTTGGCGAAGGGCCGGAGATAGCGGCCGTTTTCCGCGGTCCTGGCGACTTGGTCCATGCCGAGCTTTTTGTCACCGTGAATTCCGCCAAACCAGAGCGCGAAGCGGGCGCCGCCGCTCTGCGAGCCGATAATGTAATTGGCGATGCCGGGGGCGATGTATGCGTCGGTGGCGTCCGGATACTGCGCCAACAATTGCTTCGCGTATCCATTCGCTTTTTTCATGCGCTTCAAGCCTTCGAGATGGCGTTTCTGGAGAATCGATTCCGCGTCCGATTCCATTCCGGCGGCCAGGGTCAGCGCGAGAAGGGCTTCTCCATCCTCGGGATTTGTTTTCTGGCGCTCCGCGGCAAGTTCGCGGGCGCGAGCCACAGCTTCGCGGAAATGGCGCATGCGCTCGGGATCCGGGCTGCCGTCAATGCCGCGCAGGAATTTCTTTTCGTTCAGGAAAAAATCGCTGGTCAGCACGCCTTGGCGGGATAGCTCCTCAAAAAGATAGCTGGCGGCAACGGCCACTTCACCAAAAGGCTGTTGCGGATTGCGCGATTCCCAGTTAGCGAAACTTTCGCGCGCTTCCGCGAACTTTTGCTCGTAGAGGAGATCGAATCCGGCGTTAAGCTCCGGCACGCTTGTGAAGGACGGGGAGGCGGCGTCTGCTGCCGCTTCCCGTGCCAAACCGGTGATGGGGCTCAACAGCAGTAACAGCGCGAGAAAATAAGAGCGACGGAGCATTTATATATACCTGTCTGTTGGCGTCCAGGCCTCCCGGAGCCAACCCTGAACAAGCTTGGGTATGAAACCCCGGCCGCGCGAAAAAGGCTTCATGTGCGCCGAAAGAAAAAGAGCAATAGCTGTGCCAGAGGCCGTAGATGGCGCAATTGACTAGGATGCTGTTGGGATAAGGGGGGATGCGTCCAGTCTGACCGCGGTCTGAGACATGTCAGTGGCCATGCAGCCGTCGAAGTGTTGGCACTCTGTCCGTTCGGCTGACGCCAGTTGGGATGGCGAGTCTAAGTTCGAGCGCAGGTTCTTAGTATTGCTGGTGCGCGGAGCTTGCCTGCTGGTTCCTGGTTTGCTGGGTTTGCTCAAGTAAAGCTCGGGCTTGTTTGCTGTCCGAGCTGTGACGGTCGAGCTTGAGGTACTCTTGCAGGTCTTCCACAAGCGCAGGCGAGTTGTTTTGCCGCTGGTGGATTCTGGCGAGTAAAAGATAAGCTTGGGGGAAATTGGCCCTGCGCAAAAGTGCCTGTCGCAAACTGCGCTCCGCCTCGACTAAATGGTTCAAGCCGAATTGCGCCAAGCCCAGGAAGTATTTCCCGGTTGCGGAGCCGGGCTCCAAATCGAGTCCCCTCTGAAGGACGGTCTCCGCCTTTTCCAATTCTTGCGTCTCGCAAAGAACCATGCCCATCCCGAACTCCGGCGGCGCATACCCACCGCCCGTCAGGTTGATGGACTTTTGGAAGGCCTGCTCGGCTTCGACGGTGTGGCCGAGACGGAAGTGCGCGACGCCCAGGTCATAGTATGCCTTGTAGAACCCCGGAAATTCTTCAATCGCTTGATCAAAATAAGCAAGGCTTGCGGCGGCGTCTCCCTTTTCCAGCAACGCGGCGCCTTTCGCGAATGCCTTGCGTCCTTTGTCGGACATTCTCAGTTCTTGCACCGAAACGATGGCTTCGTTCCTCGGCGCGGCTGATTCTTTCACTCCCGCAGTGAATTGGGATTGCGCCAGACACGCGACGGGTGAAATCAGAAAGGTCGTTACAAATAGGGTGGTGAAGCGCGAAATGCTCATCGACTTACCTTCGGGCGGGGAGGGTTGTTGTAAGTCAACCCCGAATCATTTTTATACGGCGCTTGATGCGATTTGTCTGTCTGATTTAGGACAAGCCGGATATTTCCGTAGTGTCACTAATGGGACAGGAACCCAAACCTTCGATGACGCGAGAGAGGAAAGGCCGCCAGAAAAACAAAAACGGGCGGGACGCTTGCGCGTACCGCCCGGAATTTGTGTGTGAAGTGGTGCGCCCGGCGAACCGGGAGCACACCTACTTAGAGGGGTTGGACGTTCGAGGCCTGCAGGCCCTTGGGGCCCTTGGTGACTTCAAATTCAACCGCTTGGCCATCATTCAACGACTTGTAGCCATCAGCCACGATCGCGGAGAAATGGACGAAAACGTCCTCTCCACTTTGGCGCTGGATGAATCCAAAGCCCTT
>Ga0210406_10000930_pt1 | contig 38038 bp, 31 predicted proteins | sample IncBWC30MmetaG_FD_155454 | JGI IMG/M metagenome (GOLD analysis project Ga0210406, IMG submission 155454) | Forest soil microbial communities from Barre Woods Harvard Forest LTER site, Petersham, Massachusetts, United States - Inc-BW-C-30-M | ecosystem: Environmental > Terrestrial > Soil >... | reverse complement strand
AAGCGCGAGCCGGCGGGCAGGCCGAAATCATTGACGACGATCGCGACATTGTCGCGCGCATTCAGCTTGATGTAGCGGGGCTGTTCGGTCACGACTTCCCTCTTGCCCATCGTCGCAACTCCTTCGGACTTATCCCGGGAATGTGTAGGCGGTTTTCACTGTCGTATAGAACTCGCGTGCGTAAGAGCCCTGTTCGCGGGCGCCGTAGCTGGAGCCTTTGCGCCCGCCGAACGGCACGTGATAATCGACGCCGGCGGTCGGCAGGTTGACCATCACCATGCCGGCCTCGCTGTTGCGCTTGAAATGCGAGGCATATTTCAGGCTGGTGGTGCAGACGCCGGCCGCGAGCCCGAACTCGGTGTCGTTGGCGATCGCAAGCGCCTCCTCGTAATTCTTCGCGCGGATGACGCAGGCGACCGGGCCGAATATCTCCTCGCGCGCGATGCGCATGGCGTTACTGGCTTCGGTGAACAGCGCAGGCTGCAGATAGAAGCCGGGCGTTTCGCGGTTCAGAAGCTCGCCGCCCCAATAGAGTTTTGCGCCTTCGTCCTTGCCGATCTTGAGGTAGCGCAGATCCTGGTCGAGCTGGCTCTGATCGACCACGGGGCCGACATGCACGCCGGGCTTCAGCGCATCATCGACCTGCAGCCCCTTCAACCGCTCGGTCACCGCCTCGACGAAACGATCGTGGATGCCGTCGGTGACGATCAGCCGGGAGGAGGCAGTGCAGCGTTGGCCTGTCGAGAAATAGGCGCCGTTGACGGCGATCTCGACCGCGACCTTGAGGTCCGCGTCGTCGAGCACGACCAACGGATTCTTGCCGCCCATTTCGAGCTGGAATTTCTTCATCGGCGTGGAGAGCACGCAGGCCTGCGCAATCTTGCGGCCCGTCGCGACCGAGCCGGTGAAGGAGATCGCGGCGACATCGGGGTGCTCCAGCAGCGTCTGGCCGACGACGGAGCCCGAACCGACGACGAGGTTGAACACGCCCGAGGGGATGCCGGAGCGCGCGATGATCTCGGCCAGCGCATGCCCCGAGCCCGGCACGAGCTCGGCTGGCTTGAACACGACCGTGTTGCCATGGCAGAGCGCGGGCGCGATCTTCCAGGCGGGGATCGCGATCGGGAAATTCCAGGGCGTGATCATGCCGACGACGCCGAGCGGCTCGCGCGTGATCTCGACGTCGAGGCCGGGACGCACCGAGGGACCTTTCTCGCCGGTCAGCCGCAGCGCCTCTCCCGCAAAGAACGCGAAAATCTGCCCCGCACGCGCGACCTCGCCGATGCCTTCCGGCAGCGTCTTGCCTTCCTCGCGGGCAAGCAGGCGGGCGCGCTCTTCTTTGCGGGAGAGAATTTCCGCCGAGATCTTGTTCAGCGCGTCATAGCGCTCCTGCGGCGTCGAGCGCGACCAGGCCGGGAAGGCGGCCTTGGCCGCGGCAATCGCTTTTTCGGTCTGCGCCTTGTCGGCCTTGGCATATTCGCCAACGACGTCCTTGGTGTTCGAGGGATTGATATTCCTGGTGATGCCAGCGCCGTCGACCCATTCGCCGCCGATGAAATTCTTCTGCAGAGCCGTCATGTCTCCCTCCAACACTCTCTCTAGAGCTTTTCCGTTCCGATTGGATCGGAACGCGTTTCTGCGCGAAAACGCTCTTGTCTCTTGTTCTGACGCGTTTTCTTCTTGAAAACGCTATCGCTCAACGCACCAGGCACGGACGCTTGTCGTCGAAAGTCCAGCCGGGAATAAGGTACTGCATGGCGATCGCGTCGTCACGGGCGCCGAGGCCATGCTGCTGGTACAGGCGATGCGCCGCTTCGCCGATGCTCTGGCCGATGACGAGCGGGCGGGCATCGTCCAGCGTCTGCCGGATCTTCTCGCCGCCCGGCACCTCGCCGACACCGGTATGGCCGGAATTGTCGGTGAGGATCACCAAGTTGCGGGTGAAGAACGGCGCATGCGCGCCGCTCAGATTGAGGAGCATGCTGTCGCGGCCGGCGACCGGGATCACCTGCATCTCGGTGACGCGAGGCGCGCCGGAAAATCCGGTGCGGATGTCTTCTCCGATCATTGGCTCCTCCCTTTGTCGTTTGGTTTTGCTTGCGGTGGCTTTCGGCTCTATTCCGCGGCCTGCCGTGTCGATGTCCCCGCCGGCAGTTTCGCCACCAGCGCTGTGAGCTCGGCCATTTCCGCGTCCGTCAGGTCGGTGAGCGGCGGACGGACGGGGCCGGAATCGCGGCCGATCACCTTCATGCCGGCCTTGATGATCGAGACCGCATAGCCCTTCTTGCGATTGCGGATCGCGATCAGCGGCAGGATGAAATCCCTCAGCCCCGCACGGATGGTCTCGTGATCGCGACGGCGCACGGCCGCATAGAATCCGGTCGCAAATTCCGGTACGAAATTGAATACTGCGGACGAATAGGTGGTGACGCCGATGTCGAGATAGGGCAGCGCGAAGGTTTCCGCTGTCGGCAGGCCGCCGATATAGGTCAGGCGGTCGCCGAGCTTGGAGTGGACCCGCGTCATCAATTCGATGTCGCCGATGCCGTCCTTGTAGCCGATGAGGTTGGGGCAGCGGTCGGCGAGCCGCGCCAACGTGTCGGGCTGCAGGATCGCATTGTCGCGATTGTAGACGATGACACCGAGCTTCGTCGATGCGCAGACCGCCGCGACATGGGCGGCGAGCCCGTCCTGTTCGGAATGGATGAGATAGGGCGGCAGCAGAAGAAGGCCGTCCGCCCCGGCCTTCTCGGCGTCGATGGCGATCTCGCGCGCGATCGCCGTGCCGTAGCCGGTGCCGGCGAGCACTGGCACGCGGCCCTTGGTCTGCTCGACCGCAACCGCGACGACCTGCGGCACCTCGGCGGGTGTGAGCGAGAAGAACTCGCCAGTGCCCCCGGCTGCGAACAGGCCGGCGACGTCGTAACCGCAGAGCCAGTCCATGTTCGCGCGGTAAGCCGCTTCGTCGAATGAATAGTCGGGCTTGAAGGGAGTCACGGGAAAGGACAGCAGCCCGGCCCGCCGCCGATTCTCGCGGCCATCTCCTGCGGGGTCATCTTGCTCATGGCGCCACTCCTTGAAATCTTGCCTTTTGAAATCTTGAAGGACGCTCAGAAACGCGTCCGCGCGTGGCTTCTTTAGTAAAAGCTTCGATGCGCGTCCAAGCCAATCACGGCATCGAGCGATGCAGGATCAGCATCGATCGCGAGTTGCTGGAGCGCGATGCATTTAGGTGGAATCGTTATCGCGCTCTAGCTCTTCGTTTGAGCATGATCCCTCGGGTGAAGCCCGAGGGCATGCTTTTCCGAATCATGCTCTAATCGGCCGCCTCTTTCGGCGTGCCCACCTTGCCCGCGATCTCGACCAGCGATGGCAGCAGCGGGTTCTCGTCCTCGCGCCGCCAGACCAGGAACAGTTCGACCGGCCTCTCGGCGCGCAGCTTGAGCGGCCGCAGCCTGACATCGGCAATCTTGAGGCTGGCCGCGGCGGCGGGAACGATGGCCAGCCCAAGGCCCGCGCGCACCATCGCGAGAATGGAATGGATCTGGCTCAGATGCTGGACATAGCGCGGCAGCACGTCGGCGCGCGTGAACTGCGCGACCAAAAGATCATGGAAGTAGCGCGCCTCGTAAGGCGAATACATCACGAACGGCTGGGCGTCGAAATCCTTGATCGAGACCGTTTCGGCCGTGGCCAGCGGATGTTTTTTCGGGATCGCAGCGAGCAGCGGCTCGGCCAGCACGCGCCGGCTCGCAAGCTCGGGCCGCGCGATCGGCGGCCGCAACAGGCCGGCATCGATCTGCCCCGAGGCGAGCGCTTCGAGCTGATCGCCTGATACCATCTCCTTCAGCGAGAAATCGACCTCGGGAAGGCGCGCCCGGCAGGCGGCGATCAGGTCGGGAAGGTAGCCATAGGCTGCGGCGGCGGTGTAGCCGATCTTGAGCGACCCGGTCTTTCCAAGCGCGATGCGGTGCGCCACTTGTGCCGCGCTTTCGGCGAGCTTCAGGATGCGCCGCGCCTCGGGCAAGAAGCTGCGTCCGGCCGGCGTCAGCCGCACCGAGCGGCTGGTGCGCTCCAGGAGCGCCGCGTCGATGATGTGTTCGAGAACCTGGATCTGCCGGCTGAGCGGCGGCTGGGTCATGTTCAAGCGCGCCGCAGCCCGCCCGAAATGCAGCTCTTCCGCTACAGCGACGAAACAGCGGAGCTGGTTCAGGTCGAACATCGATGCATGCCCGGAATAGACGAGGCGCTTATTCGCTATTTCTAGCATCGATCTCTCACGAAAACAAAGACGGCGGCCGAGGCCGCCGCTAGTTTCTGGTTGGACGCGAGCGTCCGCTCGGGACGATTGTCCGCTCGGGACGATTTCATGACGTCTGCAAGACCACCCGTTCGATCTTTCCGACAATGACGAGATAGGCGAATGCCGCGACCAGCGCGTTGGCGCCGACGAAGACCAGCGGTCGCGGCCAGGATGTAGCCGATCACGATCGGTGTCGTGATGCTGGAGAGATTGCCGAAGGTGTTGAACAAGCCGCCCGAGACGCCGCCGGCCTGCTTCGGCGAGGTGTCGGAGACGACGGCCCAGCCGAGCGCGCCAATGCCCTTCCCGAAGAAGGCGAGCGCCATGAAGCCGATCACCAGCGCATGCCCGTCGACATAGTTGCAGCCGATGATGGACATCGACAGCAGCATGCCGCCGACGATCGGGATCTTGCGGGCCAGCGTCAGCGATTTCGTCTTCTGCAGGATGGCGTCGGAGATCACGCCGCCGAGCACGCCGCCGATGACGCCGCACAGCGCGGGCAGGGTCGCGACAAAGCCCGCCTGCAGGATCGACAGCCCGCGCTCCTTGACGAGATAGACCGGAAACCAGGTGAGGAAGAAATAGGTCAGCGTGTTGATGCAATACTGCCCGATATAGACGCCGAGCATCATGCGGTTGGCGAGAAGCTGGCGGATATAGGCCCATTTCGGCCCGCTGTCGGGCTGCGTCTCTTGCGGCCCATCGAGGTCGACCAGCGCGCCGCCGGCCTTGATGTAGTCGAACTCCGCATCGTTGATGCCGGGATGATCCTTCGGCCCGTACATCGTCTTGATCCAGATCGCGCCCATCACGATGCCGAGCGCGCCCATCACCAGGAACACATAGCGCCAGCCGAAATCATGGGCGATCCAGCCCATCAAGGGCGCGAACAGGACGGTCGCGAAATACTGCCCCGAATTGAAGAAGTCCGAAGCCGTGCCTCTCTCATTGCCGGGGAACCAGGCCGCCACGATACGGGCATTGGCCGGAAACGACGGCGCCTCGGCAAATCCCACCAGCAGTCGCAGCGCGAACAATAAGGTCACCGCCGCGCCTCCGCCGAGGAAGCCGACCCAGCCCTGCATCAGCGTGAACAGCGACCAGATCATGATGCTGATCGCGTAGACCCAGCGCGAGCCGAAACGATCGAGCAGCCAGCCGCCCGGAACCTGCGCGATCACATAGGACCAGCCGAAGGCCGAGAACACATAGCCCATCGCGATCGGATCAAGATGAAGCTCCTTGGAGAGCGCGGGGCCGGCGATCGAAAGCGTGGCGCGGTCGGCGTAATTGACGGTCGTGACCAGAAACAGCATCGTCACGATGAAAAGCCGGACGCGAGACCTTCTCACGTCAACGGCGGACACGATCGCGCTCATGCGCACCTCCCTGACTATTTCCTCCGGGGCATTCCTAGACGGGCGCAAGGCAGGGGTCCAAGCTCAAGCCTGTATCGATCGATACCGATTTTGTATTGATCAGCGACGCTCGCTGCTCAAGCTCGCCGACGCGGCGAAGCCGCTTTCGCGGCAAGCGGCGCACGACACGCAAGCTTGAGCGGTGCGGGCGATCGTGCGAGCGTCTTGCGCGCTCATGTTCGCAACAGAGGAGTTGGAGGCGTGAAGGCGGTCTATACCGAGCGGCATCGCAGCCATGATCCGCAGTTCTTCCTGGTTCGCGGCGTCGTCAGGCGCACCACCGAGCAACCCGAACGCGCCGACCGGCTGCTTGCGGGGCTTGCAGCCGGCCAGCATCGGTTGATCGAGCCGATCGCATTCGGGCAGGGGCCGCGCGCGCGGGTGCACAGTCCGGAATATCTGTCCTTCCTCGAAGGCGCCTGGGAGGCCTGGTCCGCGCTCGGCGATGCCGGTCCGGAAATGATCGCCAATGTGCATCCCGTGCGCACCGCCGCGACTTACCCGACGCATATCGTCGGCCGCCTCGGTTGGCACACCGCCGATACCGGCTGTCCGATCGGGCCCGGCACCTTTGCCGCCGCCTGCGCCGCCACCGACGTGGCCGCCACGGCGGCGCAAATGGTGCTGGACGGCGATATGCGCTGTGCCGGCCGCCCGGCCATCATGCCTATCGCGATATCGCCGGCGGCTTCTGCTTCCTCAACAACAGCGCGATCGCTGCCGCGCATCTGCGGCTGATACATGAGCACGTGGCGATCCTCGACGTCGACGTGCATCACGGCAACGGCACGCAAGGTATTTTCTATGAACGAGGCGACGTGCTGACGGTCTCGATCCATGCCGATCCCGCCTTCTATTATCCCTATGTCTGGGGTTACGCCCATGAGCGCGGCGCGGGCGCGGGTCTTGGCGCCAATCTCAACATTCCCTTGCCACTCAAGACCGGCGACGACGGCTACATGCGGGCGTTCGATGTCGCGGCCAAGGCGATCGATGCCTTCGCGCCGGGCGCGCTGGTCGTGGCACTCGGCCTCGATGCGTCCGAGCATGATCCGCTCGCCGGCCTCGCCGTGACCACGGACGGATTCCGCCGCATCGGCGCCGCGCTCGCGCGCCTGGGATTGCCGACCGTGCTCGTGCAGGAAGGCGGCTATCTCTCCGAAATTCTCGGTACGAATTTGACGGCGGTGCTCGCCGGATTTGAAGGGGCGCGGTGAGGCGAAATCGCATTGCGCCGCTTCGCCTGAAACGTGCGAAGAGAGGGCCCGCCGCGGGGTGGGCCCTCTCTTGCGGGATTTAAGGCCGCCGCTGCGCGTGGAGAGCGCGCGCCACGGCGGGCTTTTCGTCGCGTTAACCGATCGGCACAGCGACGAAGTGGGTGTTGTCGGCGGACTTGACCCGCATCAGCACGTCATGCTTGCCGCTCGATTTTGCATCCGACAGCGCGCTGCGCAGCTCGCCGACAGTGCCCACGCTCTTGCCGCCGACATCGAGAATGACGTCGCCGGACTGCAGGCCGCGCTCTGCGCCGGGGCCGTCGGGATCGACGGCGGTGATCACGACGCCTTTGTTGCCGGCGCCCGCAACGTCGGTCGCGGGGGCGACCGACAGGCCGAGATGAGGAACGCCAGGCGTTGAACCCTTGTCCTGTTCGCCGGCATTGGCCTGCTTCTGCATCTGGTTCGGCATCGTCGCCAAGGTCACGTTGATCGTCTTCGATTCACCCTTGCGCAGGATGTCGAGCTTCGCCGAGCTTCCGGGGCTCATCGCGGAGATCTCCCGCGCCAGCGAGCGCGAGTCCTTGATCGCATGTCCGTTCACGGCGGTGACCACGTCGCCGGGCTGGATGCCGGCCTGCGCTGCCGGCGCGTCGGGCTGGGCCTCGGCGACCAGCGCACCCTCGGCGTTCTTGATGCCGAGGCTCTCGGCAATGGCGGCCGTGACCGGCTGCACCTGCACGCCGAGCCAGGCGCGCGTCACGACGCCCTTGTCCTTGAGCTGCGCGATCACCTCCTTCACGGTCGGAGCTGGAACATCGAAGCCGATGCCGACCGATCCGCCGGACGGCGAATAGATCGCGGTGTTGACGCCGATGACGTTGCCATTGGTGTCAAAGGTCGGTCCGCCGGAATTGCCCTTGTTGATCGGCGCGTCGATCTGGATGTAGTTGTCGTAAGGCCCGGAGCCGATGTCGCGTCCCTCCGCCGAAACGATGCCGGCCGTCACTGTGCCGCCGAGGCCGTAGGGGTTGCCGACCGCCACCACCCAGTCGCCGATGCGCGGCATCTCGCTTGCGAAGCTTGCATAGGCGAAGTCGTTCCTGCCGTCGACCTTGATCAGTGCGAGGTCGGTCTTTTGGTCGGTGCCGATCACCTTGGCGGTGTAGGTCTTGCCGTCATCGGTGGTCACCTCGACCGACTTGGCATGATCGACGACGTGATTGTTGGTCACGGCATAGCCGTCGGCGGAGATGAAGAAGCCGGAGCCGACTCCCGTCACCATCTGGCCGCCGCGGCGCATTTCACCGCGTGGCATGTTGTCGAAACCGAATTGATGGAAGAATTTCTCGAACGGCGTGCCCTTCATCGACGGAGGCAGCTCGTCGTTGTTGTCCCCGAGCGTGCTGGCGTCGGCGGCTTGGTCGATCCGCACGCGCACGGAGATCACCGCGGGCTTCACCTTGCTGACCAGATCGGCAAAGCCGGCCGGTCCCTGCACGGCCTGCGCGGCAGGCGTGGCGGCGAAGGCGCTCTCGGCAAACCGGCCATATCCGAGCGGTCCGGCGAGCGCCACTGCGGAGCCGATCACTGCGGCGGAGCCGAGCAGCGTCAGGCGCCGCATCGATAGAGTCTTACGATAAGGGGGCTGATTGAAATCTGTCATTATCCTATCTCCAAAGCGATTGAGCCTTGCGGCTTGGTTGGAGACTTAGCGTCGTTGGATTACGCAGACCTGTCGGGCAGATTAAATTGTCCTGTCGAGGCGGTTAATTCGAAGCAACGTAGGGAAGGACCGCAGACTGCTCCGTTCGATCCGGCGCGCGCTGAAAAGCGCAGTGGACGCGAAAGCTTGAGGAGAATTGCGGTGCAGGAGGCTGCGCCAGAATTTGTCATGAAGGGTAGATCGGTAGTGCCTGCTCAGAAGAGGCTTGGTCAGCCGTCCTCGATCGCATTCGCTGGACAATTGGAGAACACATCGCCCGGTCGCTCCGTCAAAAGGTTCCCTTCAAGACCTCTGATCCGATTGTCGGATCGACAACATGCCAAACCGGCTGACACGATGGGGAACTAAATCGGCTCATTTGCGTTTCGCATGCTTGGGCGGGAGCAGGAATGGCAAAACAGCAAAAAAGGCAAAAGAAGACGGCAGCAAAGCCCGCCCGGCGCCGCCCAAATTCGCGCGAAAGCGAGCGGAATTTCCGACTCCTGGTCGAGGGTGTGACCGACTACGCGATTTTCATGCTCGATCCCGAGGGCTATGTGGTCAACTGGAATGCGGGCGCCGAGCGCATCGAGGGCTACAAAGCCAAGCAGATCGTCGGCAAGCATTTCTCCGTCTTTTATACGCCGCAGGATCGCGAAGCGGGCCTTCCGGCCAAGGCGCTGCAGACTGCGCGCAGGAAGAAGCACTATGTCGCCGAGGGTTGGCGCGTTCGGCGCAGCGGCACCAAGTTCTTTGCGTCCATCGTGATCGATCCGATCTATGAGAGGGGCAAGCTGATCGGTTACGCGAAAATCACGCGTGACATCACCGAACGGCAGAAAGACCGCGTCAAGCTGAACGAAAGCGAGAGCAAGTTCCGCATGCTGGTCAATGGGGTGACCGACTATGCGCTCTATTGGCTGAGCCCGACCGGCGTCATCTCGAACTGGAATGCCGGCGGTCAGCGGATCAAGGGCTACCTGCCCAACGAGATCATCGGAGAAAATTTCTCGAAATTCTATACGCCGGCCGACCAGGCCGCCGGCAAGCCGCAACGCGCGCTGAAGATCGCCGAGGAAAGCGGCCATTACGAGGAAGAAGGATTGCGCGTGCGCAAGGACGGCACTTTCTTCTGGGCCAGCGTCGTCATCGATCCGATCTTTGACAATGACGGCCGGCTGGCGGGCTTCGCCAAGATCACCCGCGACATATCAGAACGGCGCGAGGCACAAAACAAGCTCGATCAGATGCAAAAGCAGTTGGCGGAGTCGCAGAAGATGGATGCGCTCGGTCAGCTCACCGGCGGCGTTGCGCATGACTTCAACAATCTTCTGATGGTGATTTCGGGCAACCTTGCCCGCATCAAAAGAGAATTGTCGTCCGAAAAGGGACTGAAGTCCCTCTTGGCCATCGAGATGGCCTCGCAACGCGCCGCGTCCCTGACCAGCCAGCTTTTGACTTTCGCGCGCAGGCAGAGCGTCAATCCGCAATGCATCGACGTCGCGAAACGCATCGCGTCCGTGCGAGAGGTCCTCAATAGCGGCGTGGGGATCGGCGTCGGGTTGCAGCTCGACATCGACGAGCAGGTATTGCCCGTGATCGTCGATCCGACCGAATTCGAAACCGCCCTCGTCAATCTCGTTGTGAATGCGCGCGACGCGATGCCGGACGGCGGCGCGATCACGATCAAGGCTTGCAACGATCCGGCACGCGAACAGGTCGTCATCAGCGTCGCCGATACAGGTGTTGGAATCCCGGTAGACGTGATCAATAAGGTGTTCGATCCGTTCTTCACGACCAAGCCGGTCGGCAAAGGCACTGGTCTCGGACTGTCGCAGGTGCACGGCTTCGCATATCAGGCCGGAGGCACCGTCGAAATCGAAAGCGCTCTCGGGAAAGGTACCAAGGTCTGCATTCGCCTGCCTTGTACGACGCTCGTCGAGACGAAGGAGGAGGAACAGCCGAGCAAGCCCGGATCGGCGACCATCCTCCTCGTCGAGGACAATCCCGATGTCGCCGATGCGAGCGCGGGTCTGTTGGAGCAGCTTGGCTACACGGTGCGCTGGGTCTCGGATGCCGAGACCGCGCTGCGCGAGATCGACGGCAACGGTATCGATGTCGTGTTCAGCGATATCGTCATGCCGGGGAAGATGGATGGCGTGAAGCTGGCCCAGGCCATCAAGAAAAGGCGGCCTGATCTTCCGATCCTGCTCACGACCGGGTACAGCCAAGAGTGCGAAGGATGCCTCCGGCAATTTCGCGGTGCTCAGAAAGCCTTACCAGTTGCACGAGCTGAGTGAGGAGCTTGCCAAGCTCACAGCCGAGCTTGCCAGCGAGGCGTAAGCCAGGTCCGAGGCGAGGTCACCGCAGGAATCCTAGAGCCCCGCCGGGCCATGGCGGGCCTATGTCGACCGCTTCGGTTCGACGTCGTGATAGATCGAGCCGGCGGCAAGCGTATTCACCGTGTCGATCGATACGTCCATCAACAGGCGGCTGCGCTCCGGCGAAACATGAATCGTGAGATGCTGAACCGGGCGCCGGTGCGCATCGTAGAGCAGCCGCGTGATCTTGACCAAGGGTGACGCCAGCTCCACGCCGAGTTGCTTGGCATGGAACGGAGTTGCCGCAACCGCGGTGATTTCCTGCACCACGCGTCCGAAGCGAATGCCCTGCGCGATCAGTATCTCGTACAGCGCGCGCTTTTGCAGCTCGCGCCGCGTGACGCCGTGTCCGATCGCTTCCGGAACCCAGGCCTCCGTCACCATGACAGGCGTTGCTCCGCGCCGGCGCAGGCGGACCGCGTGGACGGCGCGGACTCCGGGAACGAGGTCGAGCTGGCGCGCGATGTCGGCCGGCGGCTCCGCCGTCTCGACGCTAAGAACCTCGGCCTCGGTTTCGCTCGCTGATTTGCGCAGCGAATCGATGAGGCTGAGCGTGGCGTGGGGACGTGCCGGAGGCAGCTTGTCGCTCACAAACGTGCCGCGCCCGTGACGCTTCACGAGCAGGCCGCTGGTCTCGAGATCGGCGACCGCACGGCGCACCGTGATGCGGGAAACGCCGAATTCCGCGCACAGCGCTTCCTCGTTCGGGATCGCGGCGCCCGGCTGGTAGACCCCCCGCAGGATCTGATCGCGCAGGATCACGAATAGCTGGCGATGCAGCGAGGTGCCCGGCGTGCGGGCGATCGGGCTGTCGGTTTTGCTCTTTCGAATCATGGGGATGGTCATTGGACCCTCGCAAGCTTTGCCAGCATAGGGCAATCGTGCTTGATTTTCTAACATCATAACATTATTACGTCATAATGTAAGAAAGTAATAACGCAAGACGCCAGATGAACAATGGCGGACGCGAGAGGAGAGGAACGTGAAATGGGGGCATTGAACATGGAACGCCGGTCGCCGACGCCAGCAGCGCAGCTCCATGACAGGGTGGCAATGCTGGCCGCGCGGATGGACCGTCTTCCGGCCACCGCGACCATCTGGAAGTTTGTCGTGCTGATCTCGCTTGGCGCGTTCTTCGAATTCTACGAATTGTTTTCGACCGCCTATCTCATGCCGGGCATCGTCCGCAGCGGGCTGTTGAAGCAGACCACCGCGACATTCTTCGGTCTCGACGGCATCGCAAGTTATATCGCCTCGACATTTTCCGGCCTGTTCGTCGGCACGTTCGTGTTCGGCTTCGTCGCCGACAAATGCGGCCGGCGCGCCGTCTTCACCTATTCATTGCTGTGGTATTCCGTGTGCGCCATCGGCACGGCATGCCAGAACAGCGTGATGGGACTGGATTTCTGGCGCTTCCTGACCGGCGTCGGCCTTGGCGTCGAGCTCGTCACCATCGACGCCTATCTGAGCGAGCTTGTTCCGCCGCAGATCAGGGGACGCGCCTTCGCGCTCAACCAGGTCATCACCTATTCGGCGGTTCCTGCCTGCGCATTGCTTGCCTGGCTGCTTGTGCCGCAAGCGCCGATGGGAATCGAGGGCTGGCGGCTGGTGATGGTAATCGGTGCGACCGGCGCGATTGCAGTGTGGGTCATTCGGCTGGGACTGCCGGAGAGCCCGCGGTGGCTCGCAAGCCACGGCGGCATCGAACAGGCGGAAATGATCGTCGATGGGCTCGAACGGCGCATTCGCCGCGAGAGCGGCGGCGCCGAGCTTGCCGTGCCGGTGCCGCATCCGGTCAATCTGGTCAAGGGAAGCTTCGCCGAACTCTGGCGCGGCAAATACGCCACGCGCACCGTCATGCTGCTGCTGTTTCACGCCGCTCAGTCGGTCGGCCTTTACGGCTTCTCGACCTGGGTTCCCACCTTCCTGATTCACCAGGGCGTGGAGCTTACCCGCAGCCTCGAATATGCGCTCATCATCGCGCTGATGACGCCCGCCGGGCCGCTGATTGCGCTACTGTTCGCCGACCGGATCGAGCGCAAATGGCAGATCGTGGGTGGCGCCGTTCTCGTGGGCTTCGCGGGCCTCGCCTTCGCCGAGGTGCGCAACGCTGCCGCCGTCATCCTGTGCGGCTCGCTGGTCACGCTCGGCGCCACGGTCATCTCACTCAACTTTCATGCCTATCAGGCCGAGCTTTATCCGACGCGCATCCGGGCGCTCGCGGTCGGCTTTGTCTATTCGGCCAGCCGCGTCTCGGGAATCTTCAGCGGCTTTCTCGTGGCCTTCACGCTGGCGCAAGGCGGCGTGTCGGCCGTGCTGTCGCTGATTGCGGGCTGCATGGCCGTGGTGGCACTCTCCGTCGGACTGCTTGGCCCCAGGACGCGCGGATTGTCGCTGGAAGCTCTGTCGGCGGACGGGGACGGCGCTAGTGCCCAGGCAAAGTCCGTTTCACCGCCGCCGCTGCCGTCGCAGCTTGCGGCGGTTCAACCCCAACAATGGAGCCGATCATGAAACCGACGACCCGATTGCGGCAACTATTGGCCGGCGAGCAGATCGTTGTTGCGCCCGGCGCCTATGATGGCATGACCGCCAAGGTGGTCGAGCGCGCCGGGTTTCCGGCTGTGTACATGACGGGCGCGGGAACGGCGGCGACGCTCGGCTTTCCCGATTTCGGCCTGATCACGATGACCGAGATGGTCGCCAACGCGGCGACGCTGGCGCGTTCGGTCGACATTCCCGTCATCGCCGATGCGGACACCGGCTATGGCAATGAATTAAATGTCACCCGCACGGTGAGGGAATACGAGGCGCGCGGCGTTGCGGGACTTCATATCGAGGACCAGGTCGCGCCGAAGCGCTGCGGCCATCTCGACGGCAAGGAGATCATTCCGGCGGCGGACTATGTTGCCAAGATCCGGGCCGCGGTTGCCGCGCGGCGCGATCAGGATTTCCTGATCATCGCGCGGACCGACGCGCGCGCCGTTGCCGGCTTTGACGAAGCGATCCAGCGCGCCAATGTCGCGCTCGCCGCCGGCGCCGACATGGCCTTCGTGGAAGCGGTGCAGACCATGGAGGAGCTGCACGCCGTTCCGCAAAAGGTGAAGGGGCCGTGTCTTCTCAATGTCGTCCGGGGAGGCAAGACGCCGGATGTGGATTTCGCCACCGCGCAGTCCATGGGCTACAGGCTGGCGATCCTGCCAAGCCTCCTGATCGGCGCGGCGATGGAGGCTTATGTGTCCGTGCTGCGCAGTGTGAAGCAGAACAACGCGCCTCCAAGCTCCGCCGGCAGCATACCCGTCAGCGAGCGCTTCCGCGGCCTCGGCTCCGACGAGTGGACCGCGCTTGCGACCAGGTTTCGGGACGCCTCTGAAGCCGCGGAGTAGACGCATGGGCAAAACGCTTCTCGACAAGCTCTGGGAGCTGCACGTGATCGCCGATCTCGGCGACGGCTGGGCGCTGCTCCATATCGACAGGCATCTCCTGCATGATTTGTCGGGAACCGCGGGACTGCTTGCGCTCAGTCAGAAAGGGCTTGCGGTCGCCAATCCCGAGCTTGCCTTCGCGACGCCAGACCATGCCGTCTCGACGGCTCCCGGCAGAACCGGAACGACGTTCGAGCCGGGCGCCAGGCTTTGGGCGGGACTGAAGCAGCTCTCGCAGGTGGCGGGCATCAGATATTTCGAGCTGGGAGAATTGGGACAGGGAATCGTGCATGTGATGGCGCCCGAACTGGGTCTCACGCTGCCCGGCGTTTCCCTGATCTGCGGCGACAGTCACACCTGCACCAATGGCGGCCTGGGCGCGCTGGCCTTCGGCGTCGGCTCGTCCGAGCTGACCCACGCCCTTGCGACGCAGACACTGCGCCAGCGCAAGCCGAAATCGATGCGCGTTCGCTTCGAGGGAAAGCCCGGCAAGGGCGTCGCGCCGAAGGACCTCATTCTGCATCTGATCGGCAAGATCGGCGCCGCGGCCGGCACGGGCTATGCCGTCGAATATGCCGGCGAGGCCATCCGCGCGATGCCGGTCGAAGGCCGAATGACCATGTGCAACCTGTCGATTGAGCTGGGGGCGAAGATCGGCTTCGTGGCACCCGACGAGACGACGTTCAGATATGTCGAAGGACGCCGGTTCGCACCCAAGGGGCAGGCCTTCGCGCAGGCGCTGTCACATTGGCGTTCGCTTAACCCCGATCCTGACGCGGAATATGATCGCGACGAGATCATCCGCGTCGAGGAGGTCTCTCCCACCATCACGTGGGGAATCAGCCCCGAGCATGCGATCGCGATCGATCAGCCCGTGCCCGATCCGGCCGCTGCCCCCGATGCCGCCCGCGGCAAGGCCTGGCAGGAGGCGCTGGACTATATGGATGTCGCTCCGGGCAAGCCGATCGAAGGAACCAAGGTCGATTGGGTCTTCATCGGCTCCTGCACCAATTCGCGGCTTTCCGACCTGCGCGAAGCCGCATCGATCGCGCGAGGGCATCGGGTTGCATCGGGCGTGACGGCGTGGGTGGTTCCGGGCTCCGAGCGCGTGAAGCGCGAAGCCGAGGCCGAAGGTCTCGATGCCGTGTTCAAGGGCGCGGGTTTCGAATGGCGGGAGCCCGGCTGCAGCATGTGCGTTGCGGCCAATGGAGAGCGCGTGCCGCCGGGCGCGCGCTGCGTCTCGACGTCCAATCGCAATTTCGTCGGCCGGCAAGGGCCGGACGCCAGGACCCATCTGGCAAGCCCGGCGATGGCGGTCGCGGCCGCAATTGCCGGCGCGATCGCCGACGTGAGGAAGCTCTAAAGATGCAGCCTTTCACGAAGATCACGGGACCCGCGGCCCCCTTGTTGCGCGCCAATATCGATACGGATGTCATCATCAGGATCGAGCGGTTGACCAGCATGGCGCGCGAGCAGCTCGGGCGCTATGCCTTCGAAGCGCTGCGCTATCGCAAGGACGGCAGCGACGATCCTGATTTCGTGCTGAACCGTCAGGCATTCCGGCAGGCGCCGATTCTGCTTGCCGGCGAGAATTTCGGCTGCGGCTCCTCGCGCGAGGGCGCGGTCTGGGCGCTGATGGCGGCGGGCCTGCGCTGCGTGATCGCGGAAAGCTTCGGCGACATCTTCTACAACAATTGCTTCCAGAACGGCATGCTCCCGGTCGCTCTTCCCGCGGCCAAGGTCAAGGATCTGGCGGTCGCGGCCGCGGATGGCGCGCCGTTAACGGTCGATCTCGTCAAATGCGCGATCGCAATGCCGAGCGGCGAAGAGATCAGGTTCGAGATCGATGCCTCGCGCCGCGAGATGCTGATCGACGGTTTGGACGACATCAGCCGAACGCTGCGACAGAAGTCCGACATCATCGCCTGGCAGGCCAAGGATCGTTTGGGCCGGTCCTGGATCTGGAATTTGCCGGACGCTTGAGCCATGACGCCGCCACGCGCACTCAAGGCCGATCGATCAGTTACACGCGTCCGCGCGCGCTCACGATCGCGGCGAAGCTTTGCCGGCACGCGCGGTTCGGGACCGCAGCAGCTTGACGAAGGCTTGCGCCGCGGGCTGCAGCGGCTTGCCGCGGAGCGTCGCAATTCCGATCTGGCGGGTCGCCTTGCGCCCCCTGAGCGGCAGCAGCTTCAACCCGCCGAGGTCGAGCTGGGGCGAAACGAGATCGGCGATGAAGGTTATTCCGAGGCCCGCGCGGACCATCGCGGTGAGCGTCAGGATGTTGCGCGTGACGAAGGTCGGCTCATAGCTCAATCCGGCATTGGCGAAGGCGCGCGCGATGTTTCCCCATGCACTCGATTGCGGAGGAAAGCTGATGATCGGATGCTCTGCAACCTCGCGCAGGTCAACCGAACGGCGCGCGCTCAAGGGGTGATCGGCCGGTACCATCACCATGAAGGCGTCGTCCAGGAGCCTCTGAAAGTTGAACTGGCGTTCCTCGGGATCAAAGGGAATGACCGCGAAATCGACCTCGCCGCTCGCGAGCCGGTCGAGCTCGCGACCGAAGAAATCGTCAACGAGAACGACGTCGATGCCCGGCCATTCCTGTCTGAACTGCCTGATTGCCGGCGGAATGATGCTCGCGGCCACCGTGGTTGTCGCGCCGAGCGCGACGCGGCCTCGCTTGAGCTGCGCCTCGTCGTTGAACTCCTGAACGATGCCGATGAGGTCGGCGACGGTGCGCTCGGCCCGCAGCTTAAGTCGTTGCCCGGCTTCGGTAATTGTCACCCGCCGGGTCGTGCGGTGAAACAGCTTCAGGCCCAGAATTGCCTCCACCCGCTGGATGCGCGCCGTGATCGCGGGTTGCGAGCAGCCGAGCGCGGCGGCCGCGGCACGAAAGCTTCCAAGCTCCGCGATCGCGAGCACGCTTTGCAGATCGGCCGCTTCGATATTGATCAGATTCATCTATCAATCGATCCGATTTTTCAGGATTGTGGAATGAATCCTGCGGGTGTTGTGTCAAGTCAAACGAATTTTCGGGAGCGAAGCATGCAGGTCCAACCCTTGCCTCCGGAACCCAGAGATCGCGGCGCGGTACGCCAGTCCGGCGCGACGGATACGCTCGCCGCCTTCGTTGCGGACACCACGCTCGCCGATGTGCCTGAACAGGCGCAGACGCTGCTGCGCGGCTGCTTCCTCGATTTCATCGGAAACTCGGCTTTCGCCTCGGCGAAGGCCGAGAGCAGTCCCGCCATCAGATCGGCGGCCCGCGTGCTCGACACTGCCGGCGGACAGGCCACGGCCATCGGCGAGTCTCGCGGCTATTCCTGGCAGATCGCGGCACTTCTGAACGGCGCCTACGCGCATACGCTGGATTTCGACGATACAAATCAAATCCAGACGGGACATCCGGGGGCCCCTGTCATTGCGGCGGCGCTTGCCGAAGCCGAACGGCTTGACGCCAGCGGCGCTTCCTTCCTCGAAGCGCTCGCCGTTGGCTATGAGGTCTGCTGCCGCGTTGGCGGCGCGATCGGGCCGAGCGGCTATGACCGGGGTTTTCGTATCACCGCGATCAGCGGCATTTTCGGCGCGGTTGCCGCCATCGCGAAGCTTCGCGGATTGAATCGCGAGACGATCGCCAATGCGTTCGGGCTGGCGCTGAGCAAGGCATCGGGCTCGATGCAATATCTGGAGAACGGGTCCTGGAACAAGCGCATTCACCCAGGCTTCGCGGCGCATGACGCGATCATCTGCGCGACCATGGCCGAGGCCGGCGTGGTTGGCGCGGCGGCGGCCATCGAAGGCCGCTATGGCGTGCTGAGAAGCTTCACCGCGGCGCCGCGTCCCGACTTGCTCACGGATCGGCTGGGCAAGCACTGGACCTTGCTCAAGACCGCCATCAAGCCATACCCGTCGTGCCGGCTCACACATGCGGCCATCGACGCCGCAATCGATCTGAGGACGCGGTTTGCCGCGAAGGATCTGCCGCGCGCCTCGATCCGTATCGGACTGTCGCCCGTGGCGATGAAGATCGTGGGCGAGCGGCTGCCCGCCAAGCTCAGTCCCCGCAACACGGTCGATGCGCAGTTCAGCATCTATTTCCAGGTCGCGGCCGCCTGGCTGGACGGCGAGGTCGCATGGTCGAGCTATCAGCGTCTCGGTGCGGCCGACATCGACGCGCTCGCGCAGCGCATCTCCGCCGATGTGGTGCCCGACATGAGGAAGGCCGGCGCCGCCTTCGCCGTCGAGCTCGACGGCACCGCGCTCTCGCAGACAGTCGAGGACCCGCTGGGCGAGCCCGAGCGGCCGCTCGGCTGGAACGGGCTGAAGGCAAAATTCCTGTCACTTGCCGAGCCGGTCTATGGCGCCGCGCGCGCCGCCGAAATCTCCGAGACGGTGCGGACCATTGATGCCGCGACACGGATGGGGATGGCGATCAAGCTTCTGAGAACGAGCGAAACGAATTCGTGACGGATCGCCTGAACGCGTTCGTCGTTTCGAATAAAGCCTTAGGAGGTCGAATTGGACCAGACGATTTCAGCCGAGCAGACTGGCGTTCCCTGCACGATCCTGCGGGGCGGGACCAGCAAGGGCGTGTATTTCCACGAGCGGGATCTGCCGCCGCGCGGCGCGGTTCGCGACAATGTGTTCAAGCGGATCATGGGGACGCCCGACGTGATTCAGATCGATGGGCTCGGCGGCTCGCGGCTCATTACCTCGAAGATCGCGATCATCAAGACCTCGTCACGGCCCGATGCCGATGTCGATTACACATTCGGGCAGGTCGAGGTCGAGCAGGATGCGATCCATTGGAGCGGAAACTGCGGCAACATCTCCGCGGGCGTCGGACCGTTCGCCATCAATGCGGGGCTCGTCGAAGCTGTGTCGCCCGTGACCGTGGTCCGCATCTACAACACGAACACGGACAAGATCCTCATCGCGCATGTGCCCGTGCAGGGCGGGCGGGCCAAGGTGACCGGCGATTTCGCGATCGACGGCGTTCCCGGCACCGGCGCCGAGATCTTCATGGACTATCACCTGACGCTGGGCGCGCGTACCGGCACGATGCTGCCGACCGAGAACGCGGTCGACATCCTCGACATGGAGAACGGCGACAAGGTCGAGGTGACGCTTTGCGATGTCGGCAACCCTTGCGCCTTCTTCAGGGCCGCCGATATCGGGCTGACGGGAAGCGAGCTGCCCGACCAGATCAATGGCAACGCGCCGCTATTGGCCAGGCTGGAGGAGATCCGGCGCAAATCCTCCGCGCGAATGGGCTTCTTCAAGAGCTGGACAGATCCCCGCATCGCGACATCCGGCGGGCCGCTGCTTGTGCTGGTCGCGCCTCCCGCAGACTATACCAACATGCGACACGCCGAGGTTCGCGCGGCCGACATGGATCTCCGCGCCCGTCTCGTGTTCTTCAACACCTGCCATGAAAGCATGGCCGGCACCGGCTCGATGTGCACGGCGGCAGCGTCCCGCATCCCTGGCTCCATTGTCAATCGCGTGCTCGGTACGCCGCCCGGAGACAGCGACACGCTCAGGATCGGTCATCCGCTTGGCGTGATGCGTGTGAGGGTCAAGGCGCGTGCCTCGAACGCGATCGGAGGTGTCGAGTTCGAGGAGCTGGGCTTTGGCCGCACGGCACGCCACATCATGGAAGGGACGGTCTACGTCCCGAGCTCGGCCTTCGCGTGATCCTATGACGAGCCTCGCGACCGATCCGAAAGGCGCAACAGGTGCGCTGTGCAGCTGGCTTGCAGGTTTACGGCTCGATGATGTCCCGGAGGCCGTGCGCGAGCGCGCGAAATATCTGCTGCTCGACGGCATCGGCTGCGCGCTGGTCGGGGCGAAGTTGCCCTGGTCGGCATTGGCCGTCGAAACCGTCACGCGATTCGAGGGCGCGGGCAACAAGACGATCATCGGCTGGGGCCGCACCACGGCCGGACCCGCAGCCGCGCTGCTCAACGGCACGTTCATCCAGGGCTTCGAGCTTGACGATTTTCATCCGCTCGGTCCGCTGCACAGCGCCTCGCTGATCCTGCCCGCGCTGATCGCTTGCGCCGAGGAGCGCGGCGGCATCGATGGTGCGGCGCTGCTGCTCGGCGCGATCAAGGGGTTGGAGGTCGGTCCGCGGGTGGGCATGGCGCTGCACGGACCGGAGATGCTGTCGCGCGGCTGGCATTCCGGGCCGGTGTTCGGCACCCATGCGGCCGCGGTCGCCGCAGGCTCGCTGCTCGGGCTTGACGCCGCGGCTTATGAGGACGCGCTCGGCATTGCCGGCACGCAATCCGCGGGCCTGATGGCGGCCCAGTACGAATCCATGTGCAAGCGCATGCATCACGGATTCGCCGCGCGCAACGGTCTCTACGCGGCCCATTTGGCAGCCGCCGGATATACCGGGATCAAGCGCGTGTTCGAGCGCGATTATGGCGGCTATCTCTCGGTCTTCGGCGAGGGCCATTCACCGGACGCGAGCCAGATCACCAAAGGTCTCGGCGAGACCTGGGAGACGCAGCGCATCGTTGTCAAGCCCTACGCCGCCATGGGCGCGCTGCATGCGCCGCTCGACGCCTTGTTCGAGATCGCGCAGCGCCGTCCGCTTCGTGCCGCCGAGATTTCCCACATCGATATCGACATGCCGCACGCGGCGTATCACCACGGCTGGTGGAGGCCGCAACGGCCGCTCGAGCCGATCGGCGCGCAGATGAATGTCGGTTATGCGATCGCGGTCGCGATCCTCGACGGCGCGGCGATGGTCGGGCAGTTCTCGCCGCAGCGGATCGCGCAGGAGGATGTCTGGGAGCTGATCCCGAAGATCGAGGCGCATCATGACAAGGAGCTCGATCAGCGGGGCCGAACCGGCCGCGGTGCCGCGCGGCTGCGCATCTGCTTTGCCGATGGTACGGTCGAGGAATGCTTCAAGTCGGTCTCGCGCGGAATCCTGACGCCTCTGCCGGCGGACGAGGTGCTTGCGAAGTTCCGAACCTTGACCGGTGGCATCGTCGCGCCAGACAGACTAGCGCGCATCGAGGATCGCGTCCTCAATATCGAGAAGCTCGGCGATATCAAGGAGCTTGCCGGCGTGTTGGGTGAACCGGTCGAGCCGGTCTTTCACTAGAACATGAACGCATTTGTGCGGAGATCATGCTCAAACAATAGATGAAAGCGCGACGACGATTCATCCAGAACTCATTGCGTTCCAGATACCTCGAACCTAAATCGAAAGCCTGTCCATGAACTACGTCGCACTGTTCTTCGCCGGCGCCTTTCTTTGCAACTGCATTCCGCATCTGGCCGCGGGTTTGCAGGGCATGCCATTTCCGACTCCGTTCGCGAAGCCGAGAGGTGTCGGCAACTCGTCGCCGTTCCTCAATTTCCTTTGGGGCGCCTTCAACCTCGCGGTTGGAATAACGCTGCTTTCACGTCATCGTGTCGTCGTGGGCTTGAATGTGGATTGCCTGATGATCGCGGCAGGGGCTGTTTTGCTGGGGACGTATCTGTCACGCCATTTCGGCAAGGTGCGCGCAGAGTCCAGGATAGCGGATTAGAGCAAGACAGCGGGTTAGAACAAGACAGCGGATTAGAAGATGCCGTCGACGGATGAAAGATCGGATTGCGGTCTTCGACCGTTGCGACAAGGAGCCAAGCCACGATGAACCAGGCCGCAGAGCAAGTTTCACCTGTCACCCCTCGCGAATTGCGGTTTGCGCCAAGGCAGGTACTTGTCGACACCCGTTCGGACGGGACGAAGATACTGAGATCTCCGCTCGATCTCAATCTGGACGATCGCTCGATCCTCGACTTTCTGCCGGAATGGGCAGGCAAGGCGCCGGATCGCGTCTTCCTGGCGCAGCGCGCCTCCGACGGCGCCTGGCAGGAGATCACCTATCAGGAGATGTGGGCCAGGGTTCAAGCGGTGGGCCAGGCTCTCATTGATCTCGGGGCTGGTCGCGGAGACAGGATTGCAATCTTGTCCGCCAATTCCATTGAGCATGCGATCGTGATGTTCGCGGCGATGGCGGTCGGCGTGGTCGTGGCACCGATCTCGCCGAGCTACAGCCTGCTGCCGGGCGGCCTTGCCCGCATCGAAGACATCGCGAAGGTCCTGCGGCCGAAATTCGTGTTCGCGCAGAGCCGGGAACCCTATTTCGCCGCGCGGCGGATTCCCGAACTCGCGGGCGCGACATGGATTGCCAACGAAGCCGGCACTGAGGCGATCGAACTGAAGAAACTCTATTCGACCGAATCCGGAGCGGCGTTCTCCGAGCGCAGATCGTCGATCGATCTGGATGCGCCCGCAAAGATCCTTTTCACGTCTGGGTCAACCGGATTGCCGAAGGGCGTCATCAACTCCCACAGGATGATGACGTGTACCATTGAGATGGTCGCGCTATTGGTCGCCACCGAAACCGATGATCACTGGCCGGTGCAGCTCGAATGGCTGCCCTGGCATCACACGATGGGAAGCAATGTCGTTCTGCACGGCCTTCTCAAGAATGGCGGAACGCTCTACATCGACGACGGCCGCCCGCTTCCGCATTTGTTTCATCGCACCATCGCCAACCTCAAGGGCATATCGCCAACCGCGATGTCCAACGTTCCCGCCGGCTATGTGATGTTGTGCGAGGCTCTGGCTGCGGATCAACAGTTGAGAGACTCGTTCTTCCGGCGTCTGGAGCGGCTGAGTTATGGGGGGCGGCGATCTCGCAATCGACGCTGGATCGGCTTCAGGAGCTGGCGATCGCCAGCACGGGCCGGCGTATTACCATCCTGTGCGGCTACGGGACGACCGAAACGGCGCCCACCATCAGCGCGACGCATTGGCCGGCCGACGAGCCCGGCGAGATCGGTCTGCCGGCTCCGGGTCTCGAGCTGAAGCTGATCCCGCACGGCGATGCCTTTGAGGCGAGGGTCAAGGGACCGAACGTGACGCCTGGCTATCTTGAGATGCCGGACCTCACACGCGCCGCGTTCGACGAGGAAGGTTTTTATCGGGTCGGCGATCTCGTCTCCTTCGTCGATCCGGCCGATCCCAGCCGGGGCCTTCGCTTTGCGGGGCGATTGTCCGAAAATTTCAAGCTTTCCAATGGCACATGGGTGGTCGTCGGCGAGTTGCGGGCGGCGCTGCTTTCGGCAACGGACGGCGTGCTGCAGGATATTGTGATCGCGGGCGAGAATCGTGACCGTTGCGCGATGTTGGCGTGGCCCAATCCGGCGCGCGCAAAACAGCATGCGACCGGTCCGAAGAACGCCGAGCCTTTCGATCTTTGCCGCGATTCCGGCGTCATCGCGTTCATCAGGGAGCGTCTGCAAAGACACAACGGGAGCACCGGCAGCAGCGGGAAAATTGCCAGCTTCGTCCTGCTGGACGAGCCGCCGTCGCTGGGCGCGGGCGAAATCACCGACAAGGCCTATGTCAACCAGCGCGCGGTGCTCGACCGGCGGCGGGAGCAAGTCGAGATGCTTTACGCGCAATCGCCGGATGGCGGCGCCGTCGCTGTCTAGAGCATGATGTGATTAGGTTGAATCGCCATCATGCTCTAGCTCTTTGTTTGAGCATGATCCCTCGGGTCAAGCCCGAGGGCATGCTTTTCCGGATCATGCTCTAGCCTCAGCTGGCTGTCCGGTCAGACCGAATCTCATCAACGGGCCCCAAACGACATCGTCGAGATTCTGGCGGCGCGGAAATCAATCCGCGTAGCATGTTTTTGTCTATATTGCGGCGGGAAGGGCCGCATATGCGCGGTCACGCCGTCGCGCTGCGTGGCGTTATTACAATTGTAACGCCATTTTCGTGTACATGACGCGACAATATCATAAGCATCATATTGCAACCGTCATTCTTTCCATGTCGCTTGCATGCATGCTGCGGCGATGCAGACCGCGGCACGATCCAAACAATTTCAGAGCAAATGAGGCTCCGAACCAGAAGGCTACGAGAATTAAACAATGGAACACATCGTCACTACATCGCACGGCGCCCTCGCAGTCGAGGAGGTCGGGCAGGGGAGCTTGCCGGTTGTCCTGATCCACGGCAATTCATTCTGCCGGGACGTTTTCCGCCATCAGCTCGCGGGACGGCTTGCGGACAATCATCGGCTCATCGCGTTCGACCTGCCGGGCCATGGCCAATCCAGCGACGCGCCCGATCCGGCGCGGGCCTATACGCGGCCGAGCATGGCGGATGCCGTCGTCGAGTTGCTTGAAAAACTGGGCGTGACGGAGGCCGTCGTGCTCGGCTGGTCGCTCGGTGGGCATATCGGCATCGAGATGGTGCCTCGCTTCGCCGGCATGCGCGGCCTGATGGTGATCGGAACGCCCCCCGTCGCGCGCAACGGCATGGCCGACGGCTTCCAACGGTCCCCGCACATGCAGCTCGCCGGGCAGGAGCATTTGTCCGAGACCGACATCACGGCTTTCGTCAGTGCGATCTTCGGCAATTCGGCCGAGCCGTTCATGAACAAGGCTGTCGCGCGCGCGGATGGCCGCTTTCGCAAGACATTGTTCGAGGCAGCGCGTGCCGGACTGGGCGTTGATCAGCGGCAGGTCGTGGAAACGAGCCCGGTTCCGCTCGCGGTGGTGAACGGTGGCGACGACCGTTTTGTCAAGCTCGACTATCTCGACACGCTTGCCTATGCCAATTTATGGGAAGGACGCTGCCATCGCCTCGCCGGGCTCGGGCATGCGCCGTTCTGGGAAGGCCCGGGTGATTTCGATCCTATCCTTGAACGCTTCCTTCAGGACGTCGAAAACGGCCGCGCCCCGCCCCGTGCGTCGTGAGCCGCCGCTTATCTCCGGGTGAGATTCACGCGGCTTCGTAACGAACCGGATACGCGTCATGCGCCATGAAGCGATCGATCACCCGCCGCCGGTGGACCGGACTTGGTGATCGATCGCGGTGGCTGCGTTCCAGGCGCTGGCTCCGCCATGCAGGTTATCAGATTCGGCAGGGACCGGCAGGTCCAGCATGATCGCCTCAACTGTTGGGGCCACGGAATGAGCGCTTGGGTTGCCGGCTGGACGCGCGCTCAAGGCCAACGTCATGCAAAGATCTGTTGGCGCGTTCTCTTCGCACGAGTTTAGCAACCCAGAAGAGGCTCCAGACGAGGAGCGCAGCTTCGCAGAATGCATTTCAGTACGGTGTCAGTTTCGAGATGCAGGGTTGCAGATGCAACCCATCTTTAGGCGGCGGGTCAAAGTCTTCGCGTCTTCCTGCCACAATGGTACGAACGTTGATCGTCGATGCGAGAGCGAGTTTGCTTGCACCATTACTGCGTGCCGGCTGCACGCGATGACGCGGTGTGGGCGCTCTGTTCCGTCACGCAATTGTGCCTAACGGTGGCCAACCTTCCTCGATAATACTTCGTGTGCGAAGTACCAGGACGGGCGATAGCCGGATCGGGAGTTCATTGTCAGCTTGTCGCATAGTGTTCCGACGAGTGGCGTGCGCTCTCGGCACATCTGGCACTGGCGAGCTCGCCGGGCCCGGCATCGCATAAGGAACCAATGATGCGTGGGTCGCACGGCTTCGCGTCAGTGAGCTCAATACGGACAACGGATGGACAAGGCCGCTGCTTTGCAAACGACTCCCGTGATTATGTCCAATCCGTTGATGCAGGGTCACCGGATGAACACGCTGACGGTACCGATCGAGAGGCAATGGTTCATTTTCCTAGCCACAAGGCATCCAGAGACCCGCTTCGAAGTGGCCCAATATCTCGAAAGCCACAATATGCGGGTCCTCACCGGGCAGAACCCGCAACAGGCGACGCGCCGGCTCATCGCTTTGACGCCGAGCTTGATCATCCTTGATCTCGATCCGCGTCAGGAGGGGGATCTCGACGTGCTTCGCGCAGTCCGGTTTCTCTGCCATGTCCCTATCATTGTTATCGGCGGTCTGGCGTGTAACGAGAATGACCGGGCCGTCGCTCTGGAGCTCGGCGCGGATGATTGCCTTCCGAGGCCCGTGGGACTTAGAGAACTCGTGGCGCGGATTCGCGCGATACTGCGGAGGCAACAGTCGCAGGACGTCGTATTGGTGCCGAGGTCCAAGCAGGTCTACTGCAGGTTTGGCGGCTGGAATCTCGACAGCCATCGAAGGCAATTGACGAATCCGGACGGAGAGCTGGTCAAGTTGAGCAAGGGCGAATTTGCGCTCTTGCTGGCATTCCTCGAAATGCCGCAGCAGCCACTGACCAGGCTGGACCTGATGCATGCGATCAGCAAGCACGAGGATCGATTTGACCGCAGCATCGACGTCAGAGTCGCGCGACTGCGCCGGAAGCTGGAAGCTTACTCTGGTGGGACGTGCATCATCAGAACCCTGCGCGGCATCGGCTATATATTTGACTTGCCGGTCGAACGCTTCTGATCGTTGTTAGAGCATGATCCGGAAAAGCATGCCCTCGGGCTACGACCCGATGGGTGGAAACCGGTTTTCCCTCGCGACAAACGCGGAATGCGTTTGCGCGGAGATCATGCCTAAATAAAGAGCTAGAGCATGACAGCGATTCAACCTAATCACGTCATGCTCTAGAGCCGGCGGTCCGCGGCATACGTCTCGGCTGGCTTGGCGGAGTTGCTTCAAAACCAAGCGGGCCGCCATAGGGGAACGAGGACGTCTATTGGACGCAGTCCACAATCAAGATCTTCGCCGCCATCCTCAACCTTCGTGACGGGACCGCCGTCGGCGCCGGGGGACGGAACTCTTCTGAGGTGTTATGAAGAGGTCGTCGTGTCATTCTGAGCGGCGCCCCTGGACGCGCCCGAACGGGATTGTGACGGGATTGTAGAGCCAGCCCTGGGCGAGGTACCAAGGCTGACGGGGCATTGCGCGGCGGACGGGATCATGCTCCCGCGACGATCAAGGAGAGACCAGCCATGGACAAGCAGTGGGACTACCAGATTCGGATCTATTTCGGCGACGAGCTTGCCGAAATGGCGCGCCGCGATCCTCACAATCCGGCCTTGAGGCCGCTGACTGACATTCTAGTTAAGCATCACGCGACGATGAAATGTCAATTCGATGCATTCGCCGGCTACGTGGCCGAGGCCGAGAAACAGGGCGCTGAGGACAATCCGCTCTACGCCTGGACGAAGGCGACCATCGAAGATCCCGAAAAGCAGGCGAAATATCTCAAATCGTTCATGCTCTATGTCGACGGCAACGTAGTCTATGCGAAATCGCTGGCGGAGGCGTTGGAAGCAGACCTGCAGCCGCTGGTCAGCAGCAAGCTGATCACGCGACTATCAAAGCACGACACCAACCCCGCGAACACCCCTCAGCCGCCGGCGCAGTATCGCAGGTAGGGCGCATGCATTAGAGCGTTTTCGAGCGAACCGGTATCCACTCCGCTATCCAAGTGCGGGGCAGGCTTTCGCTGGAAAACGCTCTCGAAAACGAGAACGCTCCGCTTGAGGCGGAGCGTTCGAGATCAGGTCGTCAATTTTCAGATCTCAGGGGCCACGCTCGTGGTCACTTGGAAGCGACCTCGGCATAGCCGCCCTTGGCGTCCCATTGGTAGACCGTGAAGTCGAGCTCCTTGATGTCACCCTTGGCGTCGAATTCCAACTTGCCGAGCACGGTATCCCAGGAGCCGGCCTTGATCGTCTCCATCACCTTCTTCGGATCGGTGCTCTTGGCTTTCGCCGCGGCCTGCGACCAGACCTGTATCGCCGCATAGGTGTAGAGCGTGTAGCCTTCGGGGTCGACATTCTTGGCCTTGAACTTGCTGACGAGCCCCGCGGCGGTCGGCTTTTTGCGGGCGTCGCGGCCGAAGGTGAACAGCGTGCCTTCGCCGGCGGCGCCGGTGATCGAGGCGAACTCCTTGTCGGCCATCGAGTCTCCACCCATCAGCACCGTCTTCAGGCCCTGATCGCGCATCTGGCGCAGCATCAGGCCCATGTCCTGGAGATAGCCGCCGACAAAGACGACGTCGATGTTCTCGAGCTTCAGCCGGGAGACGATGGCGTTAAAGTCCTTGTCGCCCTTGTTGTAGGACTCGTTCAGCTTCTCGGTGATGCCGGCCTTGTTGAGCGCCTTCTTGGTCTCGTCGGCAAGACCCTGACCGTAGGTGGTCTTGTCGTTGAGGATCGCGACGTTCTTGCCCTTGAAGTTCTTTGCGATGTAGTCGCCGGCGACCGCTCCCTGCTGATCGTCGCGGCCGCAGACGCGCGCGACGTTCCAGAGCTTGCGCTCGGTGAACTGCGGATTGGTGGATCCCGGCGAAATCTGCAGCACGTTACCCTCCGCATAGACTTCGGAGGCCGGGATCGAGGAGGACGAGCAATAGTGGCCGGCGACAAACGGGATCTTCGCGCCAGCAATCTTTTCCGCAACCGAGCGCGCCTGCTTCGGGTCGCAGGCATCGTCTTCGATGTCCAGCACGAGCTTCTTGCCGAGGACGCCGCCAGCCGCGTTGATGTCGGCCACCGCCATCTCCGCGCCATTTTTCATCTGCTGCCCGGTCGCTGCTTCGCTGCCGGTTATGGAGCTCGCGAGTGCGATGGTGAGGTCGTCCGCGAACGCGGCGCCCGACAGCGCCAACGAGGCGCCTAGCGCCAAGCCTATGAATTTCAAAGATTTCATGAGTCTTCCTCGATAATCGCTCTGTGTGTCCCGGCCGGCCGGTTCGAGAAGCCAGCTCATGATCTGTGTATCGCGAAGCCACCGGCGATTTTCAGGCAGATCCGCATCGGCGTGTCACATCTTGCTGCGTTCAGCGCTAGTAATGCTCTCTCTTTTGTCATAACGGATCATGCGGATGACCATGACGTAGCCATGATCGGCGAGTTTCGGCCCCACATCGGCGTTCCGCGCGGAGATCGCGCTCAAGCTAAAGAGAAAGCGAGATGGCGCTTCGACCAAATCTCGTCGCTCTCTGAAGTGCTCCAACTGCAGATGACCGGCGTCGGCCCCGTGGCGTTGCACTCCGCGCGCCATCGAGCTGTTGATCCAAGCGGCCATGCTTGTCTCGGCGCGGGCCGGCGTCGGGCTTGGAGACATCAAGCATCCACTACGTAACCGTGCCCTCACGCCAGTGATTTTTCATGGATTTTCAACGCGCGATTCGCTTCGCTGCCAGGTCAACTACAGGGTGCACGAAGGGCAAGGCGCTGGGCGCCAGGGCTCATCCTCAACTCATGACACGCCTGGAGTGCCTCAACCGTAGGCGGTGATTTGCCCGAAGCGTGCACTCATTGCCTGAAGTTTGGAACCGTCATTCGCGAAAAACCGTGCTATCCGATTGCTGAAATCAACTGTCTGACGAAGAACTTCAAATTTCGCGGATCGGCTTTGCTGTGGGGTGTCGTGGATGACTGCCATTAATGATGCAATCTTGAGGCTTCACGACATTTCCGAGGGTGCGCTCGCCCAAAATTTCAATCAAAAGTCGCTAAATGATTGGAATGAAATGTTAAATAGCGTGCGTTCGCAGGCCAAAATGGGCTCTTCGAAACCGCTTAATGTCTTCGTCGCGAAAGACGATGGCAGGCCAGATCCGACGACCGGACCAAATGCGCCGGTCCCCGGGACGGCAGGGTCCGGCAACGATGAGGTGCCAATTCCAACGGATTTTTCTCAGCTGTGGACGACGCTGACCAACGGAACGTCTTCCGATCAAAACACGATGGTCCAGCAGCTCGGCCAGCCGCTCAATGCCGCCGTGACACTTTGGCGGGACTGGCATCAAGACAATCTCGACCAATTCGATTGGACGCAGTCTCCGCCGGCGAGTTTCCCTCCGGATTTGCAGGACGCCATCAAGTTGGTCCAAAGCAATCCAGCCCTGATGGCCGCGTTGAAAGGCGGCGGCGGGCAGATCAGCATCACATCGGTCATCGATTTCACCATGAACGCCCGCAGCGATCTCCAGCAGGCCGCCGCTGACTTTGCATCCTGGCAAAAGGCGAATCCGAATGCCGGGCCAACGGCGACGGCGCTCGCACAGAGTGCAGCGATCCTTGAGGCGAACAATACGTTGCTCGGAGGCACCTATGGCGCCGACGGTCTGAACAACTTCGCCAGTCAAAACCCGGGTTTGAGCCCGAGCCTGGCCGGTGCCGCGAAAATGTGGGCACAGCCGGGCATGCTGCATTTTCTCGATCAGGCCGGTCAGAATATTCTGGACACCAGCCCGGATGGTCTTGTGAACGGGGGCAACATCGGCGCGTGGCTGACGAGCGGGCTGGCGCCGGGGTCGGACGCGGACGCGATTGATTTCATCAACGCGGCGGCGGCCCGCAGCCCGGTTTCCGGTATCGATACGTCAGGGCTCAACTCGGATATTTTCGTGCACCCGGATAAATATACGGGTGCGCAGAAGGCGGCTGCGCTCCAGGAACTGCTTGATACCCAGGCCAAGCTTCTTTTGGCAAACGGCGGTCAGGTGCTGGATGTGGGGACGCAGCAGAATGATGGCATCAATCCGAACATGAACAAGACGAATGCCGATCTGCAAAGCAAGATCGACATGCTGCGGAAGGACTCCGACGTTCAGACTTTCCTGAGCCAGAACACGCCTCACTCCCTCCAGGCGATCGTCAATGCCGACCCGGACGTCAAGGCGGCGACCAACGCCTCTTACCAGAAGTTCCAGTCCGGAAGCATGCTGAATGACGACTTGAACACGAAGGATGGACAGGGCAATCCCATTTCCCAAGCGGATGCGCTGCACATGTTCATCGGCCAGGCCGGCTTCTTCCAGCTCGCGAATGGGCAGGACGGCCAGATGGGCGACGCGCCCGACCTGACGGCGATCGTCAAGAATTCCGGCAATTATCAAAGTCTCCTCAATTACTTCAATTCGAACGTCGCTTCCGCGAAGGATCTGAGCACGTTCCTCAGCCTGGATCCTGTCAACGGCAGCGCAGGCTTTGACCAGGAAGTCCAGGATTACATGTCGGTCCTCGATCCATCCGACACCAAGACAGGAGGATCGTCACTGTTGGACAACATCGACAATAGCTTGTTCGGCAATCTCACTTTCGACCAGCTGAACGCGGCGATTGGCGACGGCAACGGGAACATCGACGACACCAAGCTGGACAATCTCATTCTTCAGCTTGAGCAGCAGGATCCAAACATCAGCGGATCGCCCCAGGATACCAAAACAACTGCCGGCCAGGCTTTTACGATAGTGAAGGACGTCTGGGCCGCGATGCGGCTCGGCAGTCAGTTTGGCGCGGCATATAATGAGCTATTCGACGGCAAAATCTCGTTAGACAAGTTGAAGACGTTGGGCAAAAACGGTGTCCTTCACGGCGTGAACTCCGTCTTTGGAGCCATCGCCGTGGTTCTTGGAGCGGCAGGGAAGCCGCCAAGCGATCCCGCCCAAATCGCAAACCTTGTCGGCCAGGCGATGGGTCCGGTTGGCCAGATGCTCAATACCGGTGGCCGGGTTTATAATTATTTCAGTCTCACGGGTGCCCAAGACAATCTGAAGCAGGCGCAAGACGGTCTGGCCGCCGCGACGACAAAGCTCGATGATGCCAATCGGTCGAAAGTGACTGCGGACAGAGACCTTGTCGACGCGAAAAAGAAAGAGAGCGATGCTAAGGCTGCCTCTGCTGTGGCTAACCAAGGGCTTACCGCGGAGGAGGATACGCTTAAGACGGCCAAGGCCAAACAGCAGGATGCTGAGGATGGCCTTCGCACGGCTCAGGACAAAGAGGGGGCGGCTGAGGATAAACTTCATGGAGCTGTCTCCAAACAGAGCGAGGCCGAGAAGAAGGCGAATGCGGCTGACGCTAAAGAGAAGGAGGCCGGGACTAAGCAGAGTAGCGCACAGTCAAAATACGATGCTGCCGTAGCGAAGTGGCAGGCGGACCCGACTAAGGAAAACGAAGCTGCACTCGAGAAAGCGAAGGGTGACCTCGATGCAGCAAAGAACGACTCAAAGGAAGCGACACAGGATGCCGCCGATGCTCACAAAGAAGTCGCCGCCGCTAACAAGCAGGTCGGCGCCGCTAAAGATGAACTCGCCGACGCCAAGAACGAAGTCACCGCCGCTACCCAAAAAGTGGGCGACGCCGTCGCAGAGGTGAGGAACGCCAACGACGCTGTAACGAGTGCCAAGGACAAGGTGCAGGAGGCCGACGACGCGGTAAAGAATGCCCAAAAGCAGGTGCAGGAGGCCGACGACGCGGCAAAGAGTGCCGAAAAGCAGGTAGCGAAGGCAGACACCGACGTAACGAATGCCAAAAAGAAGGTAACGGACGCCCAAAATCAGCTTGATAAGCTTCGTGGAACGAAAAATCCCGTGCCCGATGATCCGGCCGGAGGCGACCCTGCCTCGCACGGCAGCGGTTCCGGCGAGATACCCGAGCCGGCTGGAGGTGACCCCGCGTCTCACGGCGACGGAACTGGTGAGCCGAAGACGAAGGCCCCTCCTCCGATTGCCAATCGTGGTCCGGCTTTCGGAGAAATCATCACTGGTGCCGGCGGGATCATCAGCGGCGTGGCGACCATTTTCGACGCCTCGAAACATCCGGGCAATACCGAACTGCAAAATCTCAATTACGCCAGCGGCGCGTTCTCGCTGCTAACCGGCACCGCGGACACGGCGGAAGGTCTTATCCTCCTGTTCGGGCGAGGAGGGACACCATTTCTTGGAGGCAATCTCGGTGACTGGGCTGGCTTGATCGACGGCGCAGCGGGTGTCGTTGGCGCTCTCGCAGGCGTCGGCATCACCATTGCTGAGATCGTGGAAGGCCTTAAGGACCAACACGATACCGATGTCAGGGATACTCACAGCTTGGACGATACGCTGCAGAGGTACGGTGTGAGCGGGGGTCCTATAACGACGAAAGACATACTGGACACTGGTCCGTTGGGGCAGGGTCTGACCGCTCCTCCCAACAGCAACTCCCCCGGCAATGCTCCCCCGCAAGGACCAAGCGAGGGTCATTCGGGCTGAGGCGGCCTGTCGATCGGGCGCGCTGCCGCTTGCGATCAGAAGGAGCCGAAGGCCGAGCCGAGCATGATGATTGCCACAAGCGCGATGATTGGCCCGATAATGCCCACGATGACGATATCGCGATAGCTCTCGCGATGGGTTGATCCGCAGACCGCGAGCAACGTCACCACTGCGCCGTTGTGCGGGAGGCTATCCAGCGTGCCGGCGCCGATCACCGCCACGCGATGCAGAAGCGCCGGGGCCAGGCCGATCTCCGACGCCCGCTCCATGTAGGTCGAAGCAAGCGCATCGAGTGCGATGGTCAATCCGCCCGATGCCGAGCCTGTCAGCGCGGCCAGCACATTGGTCGCGATGGCAAGCGACACCAGCGGTCCGCCCTCGATTCCAAGCACCGCGTCGCGCACGATGGCAAAGGCCGGAACGGCTGCAACCACTGCGCCAAATCCGACCAGGCTCGCCACGCTCACGGCGGGCAGCACGGATGCATTCGCGCCTGCGTCGATGGTTTCGCGGATCGTCGGCAGCCGGTGATAGCTGACGATGAGCACCATCACGATCGCGCAGGCGAGGGCGGTCACGACCGCCCAAACACCGCCGACGGCCGCAAGCGATGTCCCGCCCCACCGCTCTTCGGCGAGGAAAGACGTGTCAAGCCGCGGCAATACAACAAGCGACATCATAAGATTGACGAATACGACGGTCACGATCGGCAACGCCGCAGGCAGTGCGGCCATAGGTTCGTCGCTTGGCTTGCCCCCTGTGATTTCCGAGGGATCGAATTCGCGCGCCGTCGTCGCTCGCTCACGCAACTGCTCGTCGGTCGCCAGCCGTTCGCCGGAAGGCGGCTCACCGTCCCCGAAACCTTCGCCGCTGTGTCTGGCGCGCGTTTCCTCGCGCCCAAGCCACCAGACTCCGAAGCCGAACATGATCAGCGATGCAATAATGCCAAGGCCAGGTGCGGCGAAGGGCGTGGTGCCGAAGAATGGCATCGGGATCGCGTTCTGGATCGACGGGGTTCCGGGCAGCGCGGACATCGTGAAGGTGGACGTGCCCAGCACGATCGCGGCGGGCATCAGGCGTCTTGGAATGCCGGCGGCACGAAACAGCTCCTGTGCCATCGGGGCGAGCACGAAAAAGGCGACGAACAGGCTGACCCCACCATAGGTGACGAAGGCGCCGGCGAGCACGACCGCAAGCATGGTGCGCCCCGCGCCGAGTTGCTCGGTGGTGAAGCGCGCAATCGCCGTGACCGAGCCGCTATCCTCCATCAGCTTGCCGAATAGCGCGCCCAGCAGGAACAGCGGAAAGAACTGACCGATAAATCCCGCCGCGCTGCTCATGAAGGTTTGTGTCAAATGTGCCAGGAGCGGCTCGCCGGAAAACAGCGCGGTAATCATCGCCGCGAGCGGCGCCAGCAGGAGCACGCTCCAGCCTCGATAGGAGAGCCAGATCAGAAGGCCAAGACCGATCAGGATGCCCAGGAGACCGAGAAGAACCATCGCTTCAGCACTCCTGAAGCAGTATGTCGAGATCGGCGGTCGATCGCTTTCCGAGATCGCCGGCATGGGCCCTCAGGAATCCGTCGGCGCTGCGACGTCCCAGCTCCTTGAGCATGCCGACAAACTCCCACTCGGCATTCAGCTTCGAGGACGCGCCGAACGCAGCGAGATTGTCGGTCCATATCCTGTGGGTGCGCATTTCGGCCCAGCGCGCGCCCTCTCCCTGGCCGGGATCGGCGACCTGCCTGAGCAGCGCGATCATCCTTAGCTCCTTCATGAGCGGTGAATTGAACGAGACCTCGTTCAGCCGGTTGAGAACGTCATTCGCGGTGCGCGGGACGTCCGTCCGCTCGCGCGGATTGATCTGCACCAGGATCGTATCGTGCGCGTCGCTCTCGCGGATCAGCGGCGTGATGGTCGGATTGCCGGCATAACCGCCGTCCCAATAATGCTCTCCATCGATTTCGACGGCCTGAAACATGGTGGGCAGGCAGGCCGATGCCAACAGCACATCGGCGGTGATCTCGGCATTGCGGAAGATGCGTCCGCGGCCTGTCCGCACGCTTGTCGCTGTAATGAAGAGCTTGATCGATGAGCGCGCAAGCCGCTGAAAATCGATGCTCTCGGCGAGAATGGCGCGCAGCGGATTGTAGTCCAGAGGGTTGAGGTAATAGGGCGAGAACATGCGCGTCATCAAATCGAACGCCAGATAGGTTGGAGAGTTGTCGATGGACCAGCGACCGGTCAACCTATCAAGCGGCGATCGCTGCAAGGGGCTGAACCTGGCCGCGTGCGAGACCTTGCGCCAATAGAAATCCAGCGCCGCCTTTGCGCCTGCCGCACCACCGTCCGCCCAGCCGTGGGCGAGTACGGCCGCATTCATCGCGCCTGCGGATGTTCCCGAGATCGCCTCGACGCGGAGCCAAGGCTCGTCGAGGAGCCGGTCGAGCACGCCCCAGGTGAAGGCACCATGAGAGCCGCCGCCCTGCAGCGCGAGATCGATCAGCACCGGCGGCCGCGCTGTGGCGTCAGTGGCGGTGTCAGTGGCTTCCTGCGACATTCGCAATTCTCCCTGAGAGGTTGTCACACTGCGTTCGGTCAAGGCCGGATGCGTCTTGCGGGCGAGCGTAACTCCTGTCACTCAGAGCCGAAGTGCGTGACGCGATCGGAAGACAGGCGTGCGACAGCGTTCGCCTGTCTTTTGTTTGGCGTGACGTTACCCTCGCGCATGTAGCTGGTAAGCGCGTCAATGTCGGCCAGATACTACTATCAAGGTGTGACACGATTATAGGACAGCATTGCTCACTGATTGGAGCGAATGCAGGTCAGGCATCTCCAAATTGTGAATATTGGCCGGCTTGGCAACCTGCCGCCCGTGCTAAAGTTTTCGCGTTCACGCATGAACCGACGTGACATTTGCTGAAGTTTTTGAAGTTGTAGGCAACAATTCGAAACGTCATAGGAGCGCGCGATGTCAGACCTTGTTGCGATTGTGTATCCGTCCGAAGCCAAGGCCGAGGAAGTCCGGCAAAAAATACTGAAGCTCCAGCGTGAATATCTGATCACGATCGGCGACGCGGTCATCGCGGTCAAGACAGAGAACGATTCCATCAAGCTCAATCAGCTCGTCAACACGACCGCCTCGGGCGCTGCCGCGGGAAGCTTCTGGGGGCTGCTGGTCGGCTTGTTGTTCATGAATCCCCTCATAGGTGTTGCCCTCGGCGCAGCGTCGGGAGCGCTCGGCGGCGCGCTGACCGATTTCGGCATCAACGACCAGTTCATGAAGGAGCTGACGGCGAGCGTGAAGCCGGGCGATGCGGTTCTGTTCGTGCTGATCAAGCATATGACGGCCGATAAGGTCCTGAACGAAATCAAGGATGCGGGTGGCGTGGTGCTGAAGACGTCGCTCGATGAGAAGAAGGAGCAAATCCTTCGAGACGCGCTTGCGAAGGCCGCCGAAGCAAAGCCCTCAGCAGCCGCCTGAGAGCAAACACCATCTTCCATCGCTTGCATTGCAGCCGGGAGTCCAGATTTCGGCCTGGGCTTCCGCTGCAGTGTGCCCTTCATGCGATAGCGCCAGCATGGCGACCGGCGCTTCCGCATCCGTAAACATCGTCGATGACGTGACCAAGGACGATTCCAAGCTCCTCCACACTGACCATGCCCCTCATGGCTCCGGACGGATTCCATAATCGGCCGACCCAGCGCCGGAACTTCTCCCAGGCCATGCGATTGACTAGCGAGTTCAGTCCGCGACAGGGGAGATCAGCCAGCCTAGCGAATGACTTCGGCCGAAATGCTCCGCAAAGCACGTTTCGGCGGGATTGAGCGCATGATCCGGAAAAACATACCCTTGGGCTCCAGCCCAACGGATCATGCTCCGGCCCGCCGTGACGAAGTCCCAGCAGAGGCGTGCGGGTCTTGTACCAAGGCGCCGCGCGCGCGTGGATCGGCCGCGCCACATCTATTCCATAGCTCCCGTATTTGGCCGTTCTGGCCCTGCTTTACGATCTTGTAGCTGGAGAGAGTGAGATGGACCAAGCTGACTGGAAACTTCACGTTTTCTATCAATACCAGATCGCAAAGATCGCGAAGCTTGCCAGAGAACAAACCCACCCCGCCGCTCGAGAACGTCTCAATCTCATCGTGAACCAATACATCGACATGTTGCTGGTCATGCCGAGGCCAAGCGAACAGACGAAGAGCGTTGAAACGACAATGCGGCCTACGTTCGTCACGCCGCAGCGCAGGCTGCTGGCTCACGCAAGCGGGACGCGTCGCCGGAAATCCAGTCGTCGCATGGGCCGAACTGGGTTAGCTGCCGCCGACCGCCAGATCGGCCAGCAGGTCCAGTGATACTTTGCGTCCTGGCGGCCTCCGCCCTGCGGAGTTGCGGTAGCAAAGCTTCGCGAGGCGCTCCTGTCCTTCGATGGGGCCAAGCTGGCGGGTATCATCATAGCATGGTACCATCACGAATGCATATCATGCACGTCTCGTCGACTCGCGCGGCGGTCGAGCCTCGGCGGGAGGCCCTGAGTGCGTTCCGAAGCCGGGCCGCAGTCCCTTGTCCCGCGCGCTCTGATCAGGTTCACCGAATCAGGAAGCGCGCGCCCCACCGCAATATCCATTCGGAAATCAGCGGAGCACGAAATTGATGCGATCAT